>Ga0214472_10006545_pt1 | contig 12195 bp, 9 predicted proteins | sample RVTome_6_FD_207662 | JGI IMG/M metagenome (GOLD analysis project Ga0214472, IMG submission 207662) | Soil microbial communities from uranium-contaminated site in the Upper Colorado River Basin, Wyoming, United States - RVT140D175 | ecosystem: Environmental > Terrestrial > Soil > Contaminated >... | reverse complement strand
CGAAACACCCTGCTGAGTTGTACGAGCACCCCAGTCTACGACCACGAGGGAAATCTGACGGCGGCGCTCGACGTCTCCTCCTGCCGCGCGGACCTGACGGAAGGCTTCGTCAACCTCATTTCGGTTGCCGTGAACGACGCCGCCCGCCTGATCGAGGCGGAGAACTTCAGGATGGCCTTCCCGAAGGCCCGTGTCCTGCTCGCGCCGCCGACCGATACGGGAGCCGGTGGACTCGTCGCCATCGACCTGGACGATCTGGTGATCGGAGCGACACGCTCGGCGCGACTGGCGCTTGGCATCACTCAGGAGTCCCTGAAGAAGCCTTTCCCTGTCGCCGACATATTTGGCGGGCCGGCAGCCGAGAGCGAGAATCTGGGCGAGGCAGAGCGTGGAGTGCTCCAGCGGGCGCTGGCGCGGGCGGACGGAAACGTCTCAGCCGCAGCCGAAGCGCTTGGAATCAGCCGCTCCACGCTTCATCGAAAGCTCCGTCGCCTGGAGCTTCGCAGGTCGCACCGAGTTTTATCAAGCCAGGTGTCGCAAGTCTGCGACACTTTCGCCGGCGAACCGATTCCGGTGGGCTGACAAGCCGGGCCAGGACCGGCAACGTCCTTCCGACACGTTGCATACCGCGACGTTGCTTCGGGAGGAAGATCATGAACAAGGTTGAGTTTTCGCGCGCAGTCAAGGTCCCGTTCGACAAACGCTACGGCAATTTCATCGGCGGCAAGTGGGTCGAGCCGATCTCCGGAAAGTATTTCGAGAACATGTCGCCGGTGAACGGTCGGCTGCTTTGCGAAGTGGCGCGCTCCGATGCGCAGGACGTCGAACTGGCTCTGGACGCAGCCCACGCGGCAAAGGATGCCTGGGCGCGCACCAGCGTCGCCGAGCGCGCCCTGGTCCTCAACCGCATCGCCGACCGCATGGAGGACAACCTCGATCTCCTCGCACTCGCGGAAACCTGGGACAACGGCAAGCCGATCCGCGAGACGACGGCGGCTGACGTACCGCTTGCCATCGATCATTTCCGCTATTTCGCCGGCGTGGTCCGCGCACAGGAAGGCAGCCTCTCGGAAATCGATCACGACACGATCGCCTATCATTTCCACGAGCCTCTCGGCGTCGTCGGTCAGATCATTCCGTGGAATTTTCCGCTGCTCATGGCCTGCTGGAAGCTGGCGCCGGCGATCGCGGCAGGCAATTGCGTAGTGTTGAAGCCCGCGGAGCAGACGCCGGCCTCCATCCTGCTCTGGGCCGACCTCATCGGCGATCTCCTCCCGGCCGGCGTGCTGAACATCGTCAACGGCTTTGGTCTTGAAGCGGGCAAACCGCTCGCGTCCTCGCCACGCATCGCCAAGATCGCCTTCACCGGCGAGACCACCACCGGTCGGCTGATCATGCAATACGCCAGCCAGAACCTCATTCCCGTCACCCTCGAACTCGGCGGCAAGTCGCCGAACATCTTCTTCGCGGACGTGGTGGCCGAAGACGACGACTTTTTCGACAAGGCGGTCGAGGGTTTCGTCATGTTCGCGTTCAACCAGGGTGAGGTCTGCACCTGCCCGAGCCGCGCGCTGATCCAGGAATCGATCTACGACCGCTTCATGGAACGGGCCCTCAAGCGCGTCGAGGCGATCGTTCAGGGCGACCCTCTCGATCCGGCGACGATGATCGGCGCACAAGCCTCGCATGAGCAGCTCAAGAAGATTCTGACTTATATGGATGTCGGGCGTCAGGAGGGTGCGGAGGTACTCACCGGCGGCGCGCGCAATGAGCTGCCGGGCGATCTCGCCGGTGGCTACTACGTCAAACCAACGGTCTTCAAGGGCCACAACAAGATGCGGATCTTCCAGGAGGAGATTTTCGGGCCGGTGGTGTCGGTGGCGACCTTCAAAGACGATGAAGAAGGATTGGCCATCGCCAACGACAGCCTGTACGGCCTCGGCGCCGGCGTTTGGACACGTGACGGCAACCGCGCCTACCGCTTCGGTCGCGCGATCCATGCGGGGCGCGTGTGGACCAACTGCTACCACGCCTATCCCGCGCACGCGGCCTTCGGCGGCTACAAGCAGTCGGGGATCGGCCGTGAGACTCACAAGATGATGCTCGACCACTATCAACAGACCAAAAACCTCCTGGTCAGCTACAGCCCCAAGAAACTCGGCTTCTTCTGATCACCTCCCAAGATGGCGCGGCGCGGATCATTTCCGCGCCGCGTCAGCTTTCAGAGGACGAACTCAAGGCAGACACGGTTTCCGCACCTTCCGCCGCGCTGACTCTCATTGAAGGGATCGTCGCCGAGCACGGGCCGGTTATCTTCCACCGATCGGCGGCCGCTGTCCCGGGGGAATCGGGTGCGTTGAATTTCATGCGATCAGGCTGAGGAGGAATTGCTCGTTCCATCCTGCTTTCAATCGTTTTGTTGTCATGGATATTTTGGCCGGGTTTCGTTGCAACAGGGTGTGGGCGATGTGTTTGATGGTGGTGAAATTGGCCGGGGCGTGTTCGGTGCGCATGCGGCATTCATCGTCGCGAAAGACCCTGTCCATCAGCCAGTCCAGCTTTCGACGGACCAGTGGCGACGCACGACATCGCCGAACTTGTCGGCCTTGTCGGCGCCCCGCACCGATCCCGCCCCCTACGCATTGCCGATCAAAACCCCCGCCGCGAACACCAGCGCGCCGCCGAGCACCACCTGGAACGCCGCGCGCAGCCAGGGCGTTTCCATGTAATGGTTTTGAATCCAGGTGATGGCGAACAGTTCCACGACCACGATGACCGAGGCGATCGACGTCGCGGTCCAGAAATCATTAATCAGATAGGGCAGGGCGTGGCCGAGACCGCCGATGGTCGTCATGATGCCTGAGGCGAGGCCGCGCTTCAGCGGCGAGCCGCGGCCGGAAATCACGCCGTCGTCATGGGCGGCTTCGGTGAAGCCCATGGAAATGCCGGCGCCGACGGAGGCCGACAGGCCGACGAGGAAGGTCTGCCAGGTGTCGCCGGTGGCAAAGGCGGCTGCAAAGATCGGCGCCAGGGTCGAAACCGAGCCGTCCATCAGGCCGGCCAGGCCCGGCTGCACGAAGGTCAGGATGAATTGGCGGCGTTCGGTTTTCGCCTCTTCCGCCTGCACGTCTTCGCCGGCATGTTTCGCGCCGAGCCGGCGGGCCAGGGATTCATGGGCGCTTTCGGCGATCGCCAGATCCCCCAGCAGTTTACGGGTGTCCGCGTCCTCGGCCCGCTTGGCGGCTTGCGTGTAGAACCGCGCGGCCTGCTGTTCCATCAGTTCGGCCATGGCGCGCACTTTTTCGACGCCGAAGGGGCGCACCAGCCAGTCCGGCTTGCGTTCGTAATAGCCGCGCACATGTTCGCGCCGGATGAGCGGAATGCGGTCGCCGAAGCGTTTCTTGTGCAATTCGATAAGCCGGCGGCGGTGCTCGCTCTCCTCGGCGGCCATGTCTTCGAAGACCTTGGCCGAATCCGGGAACGGGTCCCTGAGCCCGTCCGCATAGGCCAGATAGATCCGCGAATCGTCTTCTTCGGAGGAAATGGCGAGCGCCAGGATTTCCTGCTCGGTGAGCGAGGAAAACGGTCGGCGCCCGGCACTCAGAAACCTGCTTAACATGGCGTAATTTTCCATTCCTGTTCGTCGCAGCATAAGCCGCCCAACCGATACACTCTGTTCTGCGCCCGCCTTCAAGTCGATATCTTATCGCAGGCGACGTCCAAATCCGCGTGATAGGGGCGGTGACGTAGAGGGAATTGGCGTGATATAAGATTTCGAAAATCACAGACGGAGCACGGAATGCGGGTTCTCATCGTCGGCGCCGGGCCGACGGGTTTGACGATTGCGGTCGAACTCGCCCGCCGTTCCATCATACCCGCCGTGATCGACCGGCGCGCCGATGCGTCCTCCCTGTCGCGCGCGGTCGGCATCACGCCGCGCAGCCTGACGCTGCTGGAACCCTCCGGCGTTACCGAACGGCTGCTTGCCAAAGGCGTCAAGATCCGCGAAGCCCGCGTACATGTCGGGGAAAAGCCCGTGGCGCGCCTGAAGTTTGATGCTGTGCACAGTCCTTATGATTATATTCTGGGGCTGGCCCAGGATCGGACGGAAGCGGTGCTGCGCGACGCTTTGACCGGATATGGCGGCGCCGTGACCTTTGGCTCGGAACTGGTCGGCTTGCGCCAGGAACCGGACCGGGTCGTCGCCGTGACCGCCGACGGCAAGGAAGCGGCTTACGATATCATCGTCGGCGCTGACGGAATCGGCAGCACGGTCCGCCCCGCCGCAGGCATACATTTTCCGGGCTTCGACCTGCCGCAGACCTGGTCCGTCGCCGATGTCGACGCCGAGAACTGGGTCAATGCCGGAGCCTTTACCCTTTGCTTCAAACCGCACGGCGCGGTGGTCGTCGCCGTGCCGCTGGAGGCACAGCGCTTCCGGTTGATCTCCAACACGCCGGACGCCTTGGCGGCCCTGCCGATCCCCATGCATGTCACCCGTGTCCGACGCCGGGGAACGTTCACGATTTCCGTGCGCCAGGCCGAAACCTACCAGTCCGGCCGGGTCTATCTGGCCGGCGACGCTGCACATTGCCATTCGCCGGTCGGCGGCCGCGGCATGAACCTGGGCATTGCCGACGGCACGGACCTGGCCCGGCGCCTGGTCGAGGGCGACAGAAGGGGTTATGAATCGGCGCGGCGCGGCGACGCCGCCGCGACGATCGCCTTGAGCGAGCGGGCGCGCAGGATCGTGACGTCTGACTTGCCATTCTCCCGGCCGCTCCTGTCCTGCGCCTTCAGGCTGGTCGGCGCGCTGCCGCCGCTGCGGCGCAAATTCTCCGAAGCGGTCCTTTTGGACTGACCCTTGTGAACCGAATATTTGAGCCGGAGATGGCATGACAGATCCCGATGAAACGACCCGCCGCCTGCTGCGCGGCGTCTCGAGCGCCACCGCGACCCTGGTGCTGTTGAAAAAGGGCGTGCGCACCACCTTCATTGCCGGGGCGAGGCCCCTGAACCCGGTCGGATGCCGCTTCGTCGCCGAAGCCTATACCTTGCGCTTCATTCCCATGCGCGAGGATCTGAGCGCGCCGGAAGTCCTGGCCGACCCGGATTATCCGCCGCGCAAGATCGTCGAAGAGGTGCCGACGGGCGCAGCCCTGGTCATCGACGCGCGCGGCGTCGTCAGTGCCGGGGTGATCGGCGGCATTCTGGCCGCCCGGCTGCGGCTGCGCGGCGTGGCGGCGATCGTCACCGACGGCGCGGTGCGCGATTCCGTCGAACTGGCCGGCTGCGGCATGCCGGTCTTCTGCGCCGGCGCCGCGTCGCCTGCCAGTCTCACCAGCCATTTCGGCTCGGATTATCAAAACCCGATCGGCTGCGGCGGCGTCGCGGTAATTCCCGGCGACATTCTGATCGGCGACGAAGATGGGGTTGTCGTCATTCCGCGCGGCCTCGCCGCCGAAGTGGCCGAACTGGCGAGCGAACAGGAACGGTTGGAAGGCTTTCTCACCGGACTGGTGGACCAGGGCCGCTCGACCATCGGCACCTATCCGCCGAACGAAGCGACACGGCGGGAATACCAGGATTGGCTCGCCGCCGGCGGCGGGGCGCAAACGCCCGGGCGCAAATCGTAGACCCTTCACTGCGGACCGAACCGGCGCCGCGGGGCGGACCGCACAGGAACCATTTGACGAATGCTGAATGTGCTGAAGCACGATCCGATAATCCCCGCCCCGCACGCGATCGGGAGCCTGCCCCGCACCCGATGCGGGGCCTGAAGCGGTTATCGGAAAAATCGTGCGTAAAACCAAGGAATGAGAGCGTGTCACTGTTTCCTTGAAACAAGGGCACGCTTTAGAACAATCAACAAACACAACGGGTGGAAACGAAATGGAACATCATATCATCGCCTCCGGACTGTGCTTTCCCGAAGGCCCCATCGCCATGCCGGACGGCTCGTTCCTGCTGGTGGAGATCGAGCGCGGCACGCTGAGCCGGATCACCGCCGGCGGCGCGGTCGAAATTGTCGCCGAGCCCGGTGGCGGGCCGAACGGCGCCGCCATCGGCCCGGACGGGCGCTGCTATCTCTGCAACAATGGCGGCTTCGCCTGGGTCCATGAAGAGGGCGGCCCCGGCATGCGCCCGGTCGGCCAGCCGGAGGATTATTCCGGCGGCCGCATTGAAGCCATCGATTTGAAAACCGGCGCGGTCGAGGTGTTGTACACCGAATGCGACGGCCACCCCCTGATCGGGCCGAACGACATCGTCTTCGATGCCGAGGGCGGATTTTACTTTACCGATCTGGGCAAGGTGCGCGCCCGCGACTGGGACCGCACGGGCCTGTATTATGCGAAAACCGACGGCAGCCTCATCCGCGAAATCGCCTTTCCGATGATCACCCCGAACGGCATCGGCCTGTCGCCGGACGAAAACACCCTCTACGCCGCCGAGACCATGACCGGCCGGCTCTGGGCCTTCGACATCGCCGAGCCGGGAATTATCGAAAAGCGTCCCTATCCTTCGGCCAATGGCGGCTGGCTCGTCGGCAATTCGACGGGTTTCCGCAATTTCGACAGTTTGGCGGTGGAGGCAAACGGCAATATCTGCGTGGGTACCCTGTTGGAAGGCGGCATCACCGTCTTCGCGCCGGACGGATCCTCCATCGAGTTCATTCCCATGCCCGATCCCTATTACATCACCAATATCTGTTTCGGCGGCGAGAACCTGCGCACCGCCTATATTACCCAGTCCTGGCTCGGCACGCTGATCGCCGTGGATTGGCCGCGCCCCGGCCTGGCGCTGAATTTCCTCAACAAGCCGGGCAAGCCTTGACCATGGGGCATGCGTTTGCGCCGCAAACCCTGTCCCGTCTGATTGCCGATGGCGCCAAGCGCCACGGCGATCGCCCGGCGCTGGTCGAGGGTGGCGAGGCATTGAGTTTTGTCGCGCTTTTCCGGCTGAGCGAGGGACTTGCCGCCGGCCTGGCAGGCGAGGGGATTGGGCGCGGCGACCGGGTGGCGATCTGGCTGCCGAATTCCAGTTGGTGGCTTGTCGGCCTTTTCGCCGCGGCCCGGCTCGGCGCGGTTTGCGTCTGCGTCAACACCCGTTTCCGCGCCGCGGATCTGGCCGACATCCTCTCCCGCTCCGGGGCGAAAGCCCTGATCTATGCGCCGCATTTCGCCGGCATGGATTTCCAGGCCGTTCTCTCGGCTGTGGACCCGTCCGTGCTTGCCCGTCTCGGTCTTGCGATCGCGTGCGGCGAAGGCGGCGGGCCGGAGGCCGCGAACCCACGGACCGTCCGCATCGAAGATCTCGCGCGCACCGCCGGCAGGGCCGCGGCATCTCCGGCGGCGGAAGACGGTATTGTTCTGTTCACCACCTCCGGCACGACCAGCCGGCCGAAATTCGTCCTGCACGATCAGCGCTCGCTCGCCATCCATGCCTCGGACGTGGCCGCCGGTTTTCAGTATGACCGGCCCGGTTCCGTTCTGCTGCAGGCGCTGCCGCTTTGCGGCACGTTCGGCCTCGCCCAGGCGCTCGCCGCTCTGGCCGCCGGCGCGCCTTCGGTGCTTCTTCCGGTTTTCGACGCGGATGCCGCGCGGGCGCTGATCGGTGAACATTCGGTGACCGGTTTCAACGGCGCCGATGAAATGTTCAAACGCATTCTCGACGGGGTCGGGTCCGGCGCGCTGGCAAGCCTCGACTGGTGCGGTTTCGCCTGCTTTGCCGAGCCGCGTCCGGTCGACTTCGCCCGCGCCGCGGAACGCGCCGGCCTGAAGCTCGTCGGTCTTTACGGAATGAGCGAAGTGCAGGCCCTGTTCGCGCGCCAGCCCGAGCATCTGCCGGTCGAGCAGCGCGCCCTTGCCGGCGGTCTGACGACATCGGCGGCCGCTTCCTTTCGCATAGGCGACCCGGAAACCGGCGGAGATCTGGCCGATTGCGTCTCCGGCGAATTGTATGTGCGAGGGCCCAGCCTGTTCCACGAATATTTCGGCGATGCGGACGCGACCGCGCATGCGATCGGCGCCGACGGCTTCGTGCGCACCGGCGATCTCGCCCACAGAACCGAAGACGGCCGTTTCGTTTTCGAAACCCGCATGGGCGACAGCCTTCGGCTCGGCGGTTATCTGGTCAATCCGGCGGAAATCGACGCCTGGCTGGAACAGGATCCGGCCATCGCCGCGTCCCAGACGGTCGCCGCCGAAATGGAAGGCCGGCTGCGTCCTGTCTCCTTCGTCATCGCGGCGCCCGGCAAGACCCCCGACGAACAGAGCCTCATCACCCGCTGCCGCGACGCGCTCGCCCGCTTCAAGGTGCCGGCGCGGGTGGTGACACTTGTCGAATTCCCGACAACCGACGGCCCCAACGGCCGCAAGATCCAGCGCGGCAGATTGCGGGATATGGCGCGGGATCTGGTCGGGTGAAGGCGGTTGCGTGGAGGCAAATGTGAATGCGGGAGACAGGTTGAGTTGGCGATCTTTTCCATGAGCGGAGCGCCCTATGAAGCTGGATCCCGGCTCGGAGGCCAGGAAGGCAGATGGGAGATTGCCTTGCGGCAAATGCGAGATGCCGCGAAATCCAGTCAACTCCGATCCTTGCTTCTTCACTGGAAACAGGGCGAGCCAGTTCCCGGGAATCGATGGGCCATGCTCTGAACGGCTCGAATAATCCGCCTGCAAGGCCTGCCAATCCGGATCCCATCTGTTAGAAAACGCCCAAGCATAAAAAGGCGCGGCTGCCGCGCGCACCAACAAGACCGGAGACGCTCCATGCCGCTGTCCACCTACCTGCCCCATGAAATGGGCTCGGCCAGGATCGAACCCGAGGGCCGGTTCGAGGCCGGCACCTTCGCTTCGTTCACCCTGACCTATACGGCCGGAAAGTTCGGCATCGACGACACCGGCAGCCTGAAGGTCGTGCATCGCTTCGCCTCCGATATGGGCCGTCCCCAGTTCGACAATCCCGCCGGCGTCAATTTCGTTTCCATCGAGGCGTCGAACGGGGCCGTGCTGGATGTGCGCTACGACCCGAAAATGAATCTGCGGCCCTGGGACAAGACGCTCTACATCAAGGTTGTGCGCGGCTATCTGAAACAGGGCGACCGGATCGTCGTCCGCTTCGGCGATCCGCGCCAGGGCAGCCCCGGCATGCGGCTGCAAACCTTTTGCGAGGACACTTTCGAGTTCCGGGTGCTGGTCGACGCCATCGCCACCTACGATTACGTGGAATTGCCGCAACAGCCGATGATCGCCATCGTGCCCGGCCCGCCGGCCAAGTGGGTCGCGGTGTTGCCGAGCGCCCGGGCGGTGGGGACGCCGTTTCGCCTGTGCCTGAAGGGCGAGGACCGCTGGGGCAATCCCTCCGACCAATGCGACCGTACCTTTCATCTCGCGGCCAGCCGGCCTGTCGACGGCCTGCCGGACACGGTCACCTTCTCGCCCGGGGAATTTTCGCGCATTATCGAAGGCCTGACGGTAACGGACCCCGGCGACCTGTGGATCCGGCTGATTGATGCGGACGGCGCTGTGGCTGCTGAAAGCAATCCCCTGCGGATCGTCGCGGACCTGCGCTGGATCCCGGTCTGGGGCGATCTGCACGGCCAGTCGGAGGAGACCATCGGCACCAATTCCGTGCACGATTATTTCGCCTTCGGCCGCGACAAGGCCTTTGCCGACATACTCGGGCATCAGGGCAATGATTTTCAGATCACCAAGGCGTTCTGGGCCGAATTGAACGCGGTGACCCGCGCCATGAACGTGCCCGGCCGCTTCGTGACCGTTCCGGGCTATGAATGGTCCGGCAATACCGGCATCGGCGGCGACCGCAATGTGTTCTACATGGAAGAGGACCGGCCGATCTACCGCTCTTCCCACGCGCTGATCGAAGATCATTCCGATATCGATACCGACGCCCACAATGTCGGCGAATTGTTCGACAGATTGCGCGACGAGGATTGTATCGTGCACGCCCATATCGGCGGGCGCTACGCCGATGTGGATATGGGCCATGACGTCAGGATCGAGCGTGCCTTCGAAGTGCATTCGGCCTGGGGCACCTTCGAATGGCTGATCGAGGACGGGTTCCGCAACGGCTTTCGCGTTGGCATAGTCGCCAATTCCGACGGCCACAAGGGAAGGCCCGGCGCCAGCTATCCCGGCGCCTCGATGTTCGGCTCCTATGGCGGCCTGACCTGTTTGCTCACCGAGGAGTTTTCCCGCCAAGGCGCCTTCGAGGCGCTCCGCAGCCGGCGGCATTACTGCACTTCCGGCAACCGCATGGTTCTGGAAGCCCATGTGGATTTCCCGGCGCCGGCCCTGCGTTTCGATCAGGACCCGAATTTGGGCGAGACCGGGACGCGCACCGTCAGCCGCGGCGAAATGGGCGATATCCTGCGATCCGACGCCGAGACTGCGACATTTGCCTTCGACATGGTCGCCTCCGCGCCGATCGAACGGGTGATGATCCGCAATGCCCTGGAGCATGTGGAGACGATCCGGCCCTATGGCGAAGCAGATCTCGGGCGCCGCATCCGCATCTTCTTCGAAGGAGCGAAATATCGCGGCCGTGGCCGCGAAGTCATCTGGGACGGCAGCGCCGTCGTCGAGGGCAATGCCATCGAGCGGGTTTCGCCGATAAATTATTACAATCTCGACAAGACGGTCGACCTAGAAAGCCCGACGCATCTGCGCTGGGGCGCCACCACCACCGGCGGCTTTTGCGGCTTCGACATCTGGCTGACGGACAAAGAGAGCGGCACCTTGAAGATCGATACGGATCTGGTGAAAGCCGAAATCCGGATCGCCGATATCGGCCTGGAAGACCTGGTCCATGACGCCGGCGGCCTCAACCGCCGGATCCGCGTCTTCCGCCTGCCGGACGAAAATTCCGTCCGCACCATGACCCTGAGCCGCACCCTGCCGTTGCGCAAGGGCGCCGACAACGCGATCTATCTGTCGATGATCCAGGAGGACGGTTTCCAGGTCTGGAGCAGCCCGGTTTATATATTTGGGTAAACCGAAACAATGCGGCGCAGATCCGCATTGCCGAAGCCTTGGAAACGCACCGGTTCCGGGTAAACGCGCGCCCATCCGGTTTGGGTCAGTTCGCCGGACGCCGGTAATAGGCCACCCCGGATGTGCAGCACACGTCCTTGCGCGCCGCCGGCGGCACCTGGTTCTTCAGCCAGCAGACCGCCTGTTCCTCCTGGTATCCCGGCGCCACATAGGTCCAGGCGAGGCAGCGCTGGTCTTGCGAACACAGTTTCTGGCATTGAATCGCATCCGGCTCGGCGAGGGTAAGGGAGGTGTAGTCACTGCCCGGCATGTCGGTATTTTCCTGAAACGAGGTGAAGGCCCGTTCGGTTGCGACCGGTGTGCTCTTCGGCTGGACCTGTGGCTTGTCCGGCGGGCGGTCCGGCCGCGACGCAATCTGCCCGTTGGTCCGGTATATCTGGTGGAGGCCGAATGCGCCCGCGGCGATGACGATGATTGCGACCGTCGAAACGACAAGCCGCCATATTTGTTTCGGCGGGCCGATGAGGGCGCGCAGGTCCGCTTCGATCCGGCGCATGTCGCCGGAAAAGTTCTCGTGGGTCACCCGCGCCGATTGCCGGTAGACGAGCGGTTTCAGGTCCTCCGGCAAGTCTTCCTCGCGCGGTATCGGCGCGCCGTCGACGAGGACGGGAATCACCAGCACCTTGGAACGCAGTGCCGAGGCGATTTCGATGCGGACGAAATCCGAGGGGTCGTCCAGACGGCGTGTCTGTCCCACGCCGGTGGTCCCGGCCCAGTTGGCGCCGATGATCACCAGGAGAACCGCGCTGTCGGCCAGATAGGCGTCGATCACCTCGCGGAAATCACGGCCGCGCTGGATGGTGTCCACGTCCATGAACAGGGCGTCGCTGCTGAAGGTTCGCTGCAGGTGCTGGTAAATGCTGCGGGCATCGGCTCTCGCGTCGTCCCGGCGATAGCTGATGAAGATCTTGCCGCGCATGAAACCTGTCCCGGTCAATCGGGCCGAAGTATAACGCGGGTTCGAATGACCCGCCAGAACAGCGTCCGTTCCGATGCGAGATCAGCGGCCGTTTTCCGTCAAGTTATACCAACGGTCACAATAAATGACCCATTTGATGGATAAGATTTGCCCCTTGGCTAGGCGCGTCGTGCGGCGCGATGCGGTGCATCGGGCAAGCGG
>Ga0214472_10006543_pt1 | contig 12198 bp, 13 predicted proteins | sample RVTome_6_FD_207662 | JGI IMG/M metagenome (GOLD analysis project Ga0214472, IMG submission 207662) | Soil microbial communities from uranium-contaminated site in the Upper Colorado River Basin, Wyoming, United States - RVT140D175 | ecosystem: Environmental > Terrestrial > Soil > Contaminated >... | reverse complement strand
AATGATATCGAGCAATTGGCGACTTTTGCCAGGACTTTGAATAAATTTCAAGTGGCCGATGTTGGAACTGACGATATTGAGGCGTTTAAGACCAGCTTAAAAAGCCAGGATTATACTGCCAAATCCATAAGTCGAAAGATAAATTCGATCAAGAGTCTTTATAGGTTTTTGGATCAAAAGAAACTGATTGGTGATAATCCGGCCCAGCAAGTGTCACACCCAAAGTACGAAGTTTCCCCACCTCGGATTTTGTCGAAATTGGAATACAGGGCTTTGCGTGACGCGTGCCGAGATGATTTGCGATTGTCGGCCATAATTGAACTATTACTGCAAACCGGTATCAGGATTGGCGAGTTGGCCGGATTGAAACTGGATGACGTGAACCTAAATAGAAAGATTTTGATTATTAAGCCTTACGAGAGTCATGAAGGCAGAACCATTCCCTTGACTCAAGCGGCTGTAAAATCTCTGGAGGCTTACCTTAAAATCCGGCCCAAGACCAAAGAAGACACTTTGTTTATAACCAAAACCGGTAATTCCTTTTTGGTTCGTAACATCCGGACCGCTATAGATAGATACTATAAGCTAGCCGGGATCAAGAATGCTAAAGTCAATGATTTGAGACACACCTTCATAATAGAACAGTTATCTAGCGGCGTGCCTTTGACTTACCTATCTAAAGTTGTGGGGCACAAGCGAATTAGTACGACTGAAAAGTACATGAAGCTAATTGAAAATCAGTCAGAGAAAGATAGTGTTAAGATAGAAGAGCTTTAAGTTATAAGTGACAAGAAACAAGTTTTCAAAGAATGATTTTGGATTTGACAGTACCTAGGCGGACGTGTTTGATGACTCTTGTCTCTCCTGTAGTTTCGTCGGTAATGGTGATGGTGTAGAGGTGATCTTGGGCGGCACTGGCGGCATCTAGGGAATAAAATTCATCCCAAAAAGCAGCATCCGCTTGATCAAAAGCGCCGATCCTGCTTTCGACGGTTGACTCGAGAATATCAAATTGTTTCTTTGACATGGCGTAATGATAGCACCTAGAGGCTCCTGAGACAAGCTTGAGGAACGATTGGTATATAATGTTGGAGATGGGAGTGTAGCTCAGTTGGTAGAGCACGAAGCTTATACCTTCGCGGTCCCTGGTTCGAGCCCAGGCGCTCCCACAATTATTCTGAATGTAATTTGGAACATTGTCTTTTTGGTGAAGGTATTAATTTAGAGTTTAGCACGTCTGGAGATTTCCTCCTCCAAGATCTCTCTTGGTTGACCATACTTTAATCGGGATAATTCTTTGATCATGGCGGCGACTTTGGGGTTGGCTTTGGCTTCTTCTTCGGCCATGTCTTTGGTCAAGTTCATACTAAAGGGAACCATGGGCTCGTTGTTGACGATAGTTTTGGTGTAGACATGGAAACGCTCGATGTTGGTAAGGTCCGACTCCTGAAAGGTGGGGGTGAATTCGTGCTGGAGGAAATTGGCATCAGAAACTCCTACCCGAAAACTTATTAGTGTCCCGACGTTACCAAAAACAGCTTGTTTAACATCTTCTTCGACTTGGCCGATAAACTGGTTGGCAACAGTCAGGTTGAGATGATATTTTCTGGCCTCGGATAGAATGGTGGCAAAATCGGGAGTGGCAAAGTTTTGAAATTCGTCTACATAAAGATAAAAATCTCTTCTTTGAGCTTCGGGGACATCTTGTCGGCTCATGGCGGCGACTAGGATTTTGGGAACTAGAATTAGGCCCAAAAAGTTACTGTTTTCTTCGCCGATTTTACCTTTGGCTAAATTAATCAATAGTATCTTACCCTCGTCCATAACCTGACGGAAATTGAAAGCGCTTTTACTTTGACCGATTATGTTTCGCATCATTTTATTGGTAACAAAGCGACCGAATTTACTGACAATGTAGTCTAAGACTTCTGATTTGTGAAAGTCGGCGGTTTGGGCAATCTGATCTGTCCAATAACGCCGGATAATGGGGTCTTTGACTTTGGGGAGTAACTCCTGGACATATTTGCTGTCAGTTAGAACCCTGACTACTTCGACAAAAGTGGTCCCAGGTTCTGCCATGACTGTTAACATGGCGTTTCTTATAGCGTGTTCAAAACGGGGACCAATAATACCGGTTTTGTGCGGGTCATAGAGCTTGTACATGAGGCCAATGATGCTATTGACCACGAAGTGCTGTTGTTGCTCGTCGACGGCTTCGAGCATGTTTAGACCCATTGGCCTTTCCAAATCTGAGGGATCAAAGTAAATAACATCTTCTGCCCGTGATGGCGGAATAAGCTCTAGGAGTTGTTCGACCATGTCGTGGGGGTCGATGACACAAACTCCCTTGCCGGCCTTGATGTCTTGGAGAACCATTTCTTTTAGGAGTTCTGATTTACCGGTACCGGTTTTGCCAATAATATAAACGTGGCGTTGCCTGTCTTTTTCGCCGATAAAGACTTTTCTGGTGATTCCCCTATAACTGCTTTTACCAAGATAAAGGCCTTCTTGAGGAATTTCGGCGGGGGCGGGGGCGGATTTGGCGGCTGACCAGTTGAGGTGCGGGGTTTCGACCATTCGGTTGGGGAAGTGAAAAACGGTAGCCAGCTCTTCGCTACTTAGAATAGTTTTGTTTCTTCTGACTAGGCTTTGGTAGCGGTAGATGAAATTGATCATAAACATAGACTTGAACCAGCCTTTCTTGCTGGTGGTAAAGCCGTTTAGAGCTGATGTGAACTGACTAAAAGTACCTTTGATGTTTTTTAGGTGTTCATCGGCGGCTTCTTTGCTGGTGGCAGAAACTACGATCCTGATTTCGGTTTCAAAACCGGGTTTACTGATTTTGTTGTCTACCAGTTCGTACTCTCTTTGATCGGCCTTGAATTTGGCAGTTTCGGGGTCGGCCTCACCTTTTTTAGTACTACTAATGTAGCTTTTGCCGCCTTTTTGCCAACCTTTGCCGGCAGGGACTATAAGAAACTGAACCACGGCTCCTTCGCCGCCTCTCATTTTGGCTAAAGCGGCGGTTAAGCTGGATAAAGGATCTGTGGGTAAGTCTTTGTAGGTCTTGATGGGGTTGTAATTGGCTCCTTTTAGTTTGAGGGCAGAAAAGGAAACCTTACCCGACTCGGAGAAGATGTTGTATTCATCGACTTCTTTGATCTCGGCTCCTGGGTAGGCACCATGGATTTGCTTTTCGACCAAATCCCTTAGTTTGTTGGCAACAGAGACATAGAAGCGAATATCTTCTTTTAAAGCGACGATTTCGAAAGATATATGGTCTTGTTGTTTGAGAAATGACCAAAAACCGCCGGTATGAATAGTGTGGAGGGAAGCAAACATCTGCTCGGAGACATCGATCTTGATTTCGTTGCCGCGGGGCATTTTGACTTCTAGGAGGGTGGAATTGAGGCTGTATTCTTCCCTATCTTTGTATCTAAAAAAGATAATCAATAAAAAGCCAAGGCCGGCAAAACCAATAATAGCCAAAGCGAGGATGATAAGGAGGGCAAAAGCGTAAGTGGCTAGTCCGAGGAGTTCACTTATAGGGTTCATGAGGCGTAGAAAACCTTCCCGGGGAATTTTTTAATAACTCTCAAGCACCATTCGGCTAACCAGCGAATACTGCTGGTTGGTTTTTGTTTTATGCCCTGGCTTACGTCGGCTTCTTCCAACGGTAGGACTATTTGATCGTCGGTGACCTGAGGAGTGGCGGATTGTAGAACTGGCTGATTTTGATCGTCAGTAATCGGTTGGTCTAGCTTAATATCTTCTTGACGCTCTAGTTTTTCTAGCCAACCTTCCACGGCTTCGGGAATCTTGTCGTGCTCACTGGTGATTTCTGTTAAGGGGACTGTTTCGTTGTAATTAGCAGGGGTTGATTCCAGTTGCTCTTTGGCTAGGCTGCCAGTTGGCGTAGGAGGTAGAGCGTCCCTTCGGTTATCCTCAGGGTAAAAGGGTGTGGGGTCTAGGGTTTGGGCGGGTTTTGTGTTTACTGGTGGTTGAGACGTACTGTCTGAGTTAACCTCAGAATCGGATAAGTTGGGTGTTTGTTGGGTAGACTGCGGGGTGGTTTGTATTACTGGAGCGGGCTGAGATGGGTTGGAACTCAGATTGGGAGAATTGGAGGGTGGTGAGGATTGGGTTGTAGGTTGTGGATTAGGAAATGAGGTTGGGGATGAGGGGTGAGTTTTATTGGCCGTAACTTGAGATAACCCTGGCTGTGGGCTAGGTTGAAAAGTGTCTGGTTGGTATACTTGAGGCCCGTTTGATCCATAGGAATCATAGGGCAGATCGTTTGCCATACCATTATCTTAACACAAGGCGGTCTATGAGGATTGATTATTTGTTCCTATTTGCTCCTCAATCCAGGGCATTAGTTCTTCTAATATGCTGGCACATTCTTGCCAACCTCTTCCTGTAGATGTCCGACTATGTACTGGTTTTGCGGAAAGCAAAAGATTTATGTGAGTGCCATTTTCTGTAACATCGACAGAAATTGGAATTCCCTGCCAAGCTAGTCTGTTGTTTTGGTTAAAAAATGGGGTGGTTATCTCGACATGGCGTGTGACTGGCCAGTCATTGTCTCCAAATTCAGCATCAAAAACTCTATGACTCCTGGTGAGCTTTCTCATAAACGGTCTGAGTAACCAGAAAGGCTTTTCACGATGCTCTGCAATCAGTTCAATTATTCGATTTCTTGATTTTACCCCAAGCTCCATTGCAGCCACATTAGTTTCTCTTTCGAGCTCTTTTACAGCAGTTAATCTCATAAGTAATGTTGGTAGTATAACATTAAAAATCAAGGCCTTTTATCGCGCTTTTTCCTTTTTATAAACTTTGTGGTGAGGGCCGATGGCGAGGAAACGGACGGTGGTTTTTCCAAGCCACTCGTAGACAATTCGAATGTCGTCGTCAACGTTGAAGGCCCACTTGTCCTTCATCCATCTTTTGAGTGCGTGGTTAGCTAGTCTACTGTCCTTGGGGATTCTTTTAAATCTCTTGATTTGTAGTTGAGTTAAGTCAAAGCTATATGGGTCGGAAGCGTTAAGTTCCTGTAGCATACTTTCAAAGTTACCTGTTAAGACAACTTTTATCATTATTTACGGTTAGTTCTCTTGCTACGGAGCTTGTCAAAATACTTATCTATGTCGGCTGATGTCTTCCAAACACGGGCTTTGTTAATCGGCTCAGTTGCGGCTTTTAGAACTTGCTCTTCAAATTCTACGGTAAAGCCATTGACGGTGATTTTATTATTTTGGATGAGTTTCTTGGCTTGTCTGGCGATTGATTGCTTCAGGCTTTTTCTGACAAGATTGGCCATACTAACTTCTTGCTGGGCAGCTAGAATCTTGAGAGCTTTCCAGTCCTCTCTGGGTAAACTAATGTTGGTGGTAATCATCTTGTTACTCATTGTTGTACAATTGTATATTTGCGCTATTGTACAATTGTATGAACTAGAAGTCAAGGCCTTTGATAGCAGATTGGCCTTTGTCGAAGGGGTGTTTGACTTTTTTCATTTTGGTGACGAGGTCGGCTAGTTTGAGGATGTTCTGGTGAGCGTCCCTGCCGGTGAGTATTAAATGGGTTGGTCCCCTGCTATTGATTAGTTTGGTTAGGGAGGTTGGGGAAATTAATTTGTCGTGAAGAGCGTTGTTGACTTCATCAAGAATCAAAACGTCGACTTTGCCCAGTAGTGATTGGGCTTTGGCCAAAGCCGCTTGGGCGGCTTGTTGATGTTGTTGATTTGAAGCAGTGTCGACAACGACTCCGCCTGTTTTCAATAGAGCAGTTTTTATCTTTTTGTTTTTTTGATCTTTGATTTTTGATCTTTGATTTTTGAGGTGGAATCCTGCTCCCATCGGGTAAATTTTTAATTTATTGATAAGTTTTGGCAGTTTATGTTCAGAAATATCCCAGCTACTTTGCTTGTACCATTGGACCATGGTCACTCTCATGCCGGAGCCGACGGCTCTAACGGCCACACCAAGGGCTGCGGAGGTTTTTCCCTTGCCATCGCCTGTAAATATATAGACTTGACCTTTTGGTTTCATATTTATTACCGCAGATTTACCGCACATTCCCCGCACATGAGGTAATTTTAATCCCTAAACCCCGTATTTTCTATTACTATTGGTTCGATATCGGTTTCGATTGGATAGCCACTTTCCTCAAGCATATCGACTAGGAGTCGCATGGGTAGACCTGTTATTCCGGTGGCACTACCCTCAAAGTCGATTACAAAGTTTCTGGCTTGACCCAAGAGTTGATAAGACCCTGCCCTACCCAGTGGTTCACCAGTGTTAACGTAGTCGGTTATTTCCTGATCAGAAAGATTCCTAAAGGTGACGGAAGATTGGCTGACTTCGACAATAGACTCCTTTGTATCGACATTGAAGATAGCAAGTCCGGTGTAAACTTGGTGAGTGCGATTGCTGATGGATTTAATCATTTTGATGGCATCTTTTTTGTACCTGGGTTTTCCCATAACCGACCCGTCGACCACAACAATGGTGTCGGAGCCAATAACTAGGCCTTCTTCCTGGGTGGCGGCGACTTTTTTGGCTTTTTCCTGGGCAAGAATGGCAGCCAACTCGGACGGATCATCGTAAATGACACTATCTTCATCAAAATCAGAAGGAATGACCTCGAAGGGGACGTTGAGCCAGCCCATAAGGTGGCGTCGGTCTCTGCTGGCCGAAGCGAGAATGAGTTTCATGAGGATATTATACTTGGTCGTAAATTGAATGATTCTGATTATCAATAATGGCTTGCCAAATAGCAGGAGATACGTCTACTATTCGGACATCACCTCTTTTTAACAAACTATCCGGTTTGAGAGTATTCGTAAAGATAAATGAGTCGACTCCTATCTTGTCTAAACAGTCGGTTCCTTTAGATAAAACCGCGTGAGTAGCTACAAAAATGCTGTGTTCAATTTGGCTAAAAAGTCGTCTGATTAAGGATTGGTCTATAGCTGCAGTTCCTCCAGTATCAAGCATATCGTCTAAAGTGATGTTGCAGCACTTTTCATCAGTGTTATACTCCGAAAGATTGATAGGTACTTTAGAAATTGAGTGGTCACTATTTAGACTCCATCGTACAACGCCTGCAATTTCAGCCTTATTTACTGAACCAGCTTGCTTTCTATCTTTGTTGACATAAATAATATCTAAGGTTGCATTTACACCTAATCTTAGTAAGTCTGAGAGTAGTTTAGAGGCAAGTTGCTCGGTTCTTCCAACTGCACCATTATCACTGGCTACAAGTTTTATGGGAAGAGTCTCTAGGTTTTTTTCCTGAAGTAAACAGATAATTTCCTCGGAAATTTGTTGTCCGGGATTTACGTTTATAAAATCGTAGCCTTCTTCATTGAATGAATTTTTTGGTTCCTGTTCGTTATGAATATCCACGCTATAAAAAACTACTGTGGGAAGGGTAGAGACCCCTTCTGTCCCTAAGTTTTTTAGAATATCTCTAAGGAGTATTCCTAGTAACTTAGCATTAAATTTTGCCTCCAATACCTCATAACCCACTAACAAGTCTTGACCCAATTTGTGGCCTCTTGACCCGCCAAACATAGGAATAACAATGTCCAATTGCCTTACCCTATTTGAAAAATCTGGATTGCGTAGTAAACGCGTAACATAGGATAAGACCTCATAACCTCCTCCTTTTTGGTCTTGGGTGGATGCCATTATGACTGCGTGCTCAATTGTTCTTAACAGGTTTGGTCCAAGAATTCTTGTCTTATCGTCACTGAAATGTCCAACTGGGTTTATGACCGCTACTCCGGAGTCTGAATTAATTTTCATGATGTGCTTAGCTAATTTATCTAGAAGTGGTTCGGGAAGATGGCGCCCGTTAATTAGGAGAGCCGGTAAACATGGTTGTGTAGGTGAAATTTCTTCGATGAAACCAATGGCGTTTATTAACTCTGCTACTAATGGCGTTAGAAAAGTATTACCGACTAGGATTTTTGTCAGTAAGAATGCATTTACAAATTGATTCTTATCTGTAACTGGAATATCGTCTGGCTGAGGAGATCCTAATAATTTTCTACAATCGATAACTAAAGTTCTCCAAGTGACTGGATCTTCTGGGTTTCTAATACCAAAATATAAATCTCTTAAAAGATAATAGTGTTCGTGATCTAACTCGAAGGGTGGTTGTGGAGAGGGTCCTTGAATTTTTTCAGCTACAACCATGTTAGAAGGCTATAACATTGGGATTATTATAGCAATGAATATGGTGTGTGTATGGATCTATTCTTCCTCAGCTAAAGGGTGGGAACCGCGGGCTTTGGCTTTGATTCTGTAATAGACTCGGTCTTTTTCGGCTTGGGTTTTGGCCTCCTGAAAAGCTTTGGCAGGGTACTTTTTTTCGTTTTTGGTTAGTTTTCTCTCAAAAGCTTGGGCAACGTCTATGCCCATGGCATCGGCCACGACCATAACCCACCAGAGGACATCCGCCAGCTCGTCGGCAATGGGACCAAACAGTCTTTTTTCTTTTTTGACTTCATCGCTAGTTTTCCACTGAAAATGTTCCAAAAGCTCTGCTGCTTCGAGGACTAGAGATAATGCTGCGTCTTTGGGGTTTTTCATGTCGTCCCAACCACGAGCATCGCGGAATTTGCGGATTTCTTCTTTTAGTTCTTGGATTTTGGTAACATCATCTCTCATGAGAATTCACCTTTTTTAATTCTTTTTTTAAGTTCAACTAGCATTCTTTCGTAGTCTTTGATTAAGTCTATGTTGTAGTCCTCTGCAAGAACAACCATGTTGAATAACATATCACTTAAGGCATCAGCAATGTCTGTAACCGATCGTTGCTTATGTGCTGGTGTAACTTTTTTTCTTTTTTCTACTAGAAGGACTGCATTGGCCAACTCTCCTACTTCCTCCACAAGATCTAGGGTTCTGTCTCTTTTGTCATAAGAGGTGCTTTTTTTATTAAAGTCATCTCGCAAAGCTAGCGTTTCTTTAATAAGTTGTTCGAATGTCATTGTTTAATATTCTTTTTATAATCTTCGATCATGGTTCTGTGGTCGAAGGCAATTTTATCAGGAAGACTGTCTAGGTCAAACCATTTGATATCGGCAATTTCTAGCTTGTCTCTGGTGCCGTCTCTGTCGCCAAACTCGGCGATAAAACAGTGGTCGATGTTTTGGCGGCCGTCCAAGTCTCTTTTGGGATCGGAGTAAACCCCTTGCAAGCTTACGCTTTTAACCGAGTAGCCGGTTTCTTCTTTGACTTCCCTAATGGCTGATTGTTCTATGGTTTCATCCCAGCTGACGTAGCCTCCAGGAAATGACCAAAAACCTTTTTGGGGATCGGTTTTTCGCAAAACCATAAGAACTTTATTGTTCTTAATGCCAATGACTGTAGTGGTGGAGTTTCGGACATTGAAGCGCTTGCAGTGTTCACACCAGCTTCCTTTGGGGATAGCGCCTACCGGGTGAGCTACCCAGTCGTCGTGGTGGTTGGTCATAATGGGAATTGTAACACCTTTGTAGAGAACAGAGAGCAATTAACAAAGAGCAATGAAAAGTTTTTTTGAAAATTGCTAAGTACTAAATACCAGATACTTTATACTTTTAAATGGGACAGGCCCCGGTCTCGCATTTTAGGGCTTCTAGGTCGATATCTTCGTTTAACTCGCCGGTGATCTCGTTTAGAGCTTCCATGAACTGGCCAATAGTGACTGCCTGTTCGGGTTGGTACTCGTAGGCTGTCAGTTCCTGTTGGGGCATGACCGAGCAAACTTTGACTTGGCTCATGTAACGCTTCATCATGGCCTTGTAACTTCTGAAGCTGACTTTGTCTTTTTGGTATTTAAGGGTATAGGAAACTTGGTTGCCGGTGTCTTTTAGAGGTTGTCCTTTCTCGTCAACACCCACAATCCAGTATTTTTCGAGCAACATGAGCCATTTGAATTGTTCTTCGGGGGTGGCTTCGCCGGCGGTGACCAGTTCCCCATTCATACCCAGTTTGCAAATAGTGGGCTGAGTGGGAAAGCCAATGACGGTTGTCCCCTCGTAGGTTTTGAGTTGTTTGGTGGGATAGCCTTGTTTCTGATAGGTTTTCACCAAAGGATCGTCGTGTCTGAATTGAACCCAGCGGATGTATTCACGCATGGCAGGTAGGTGGGCGCCCTCGGACAGACCAAAGAGCTTGCTAGTGGTACCGGCTGGCTTGATGGTGGTGTTGGTGTGGGGCACTTCGACCCCCAAATACTTGGCGTATTTAATAGATTCATCGATAACTGCCCGTTTGAAAAAGGCAATCGTGTTCCAAAAGTCTTGGGACTTGGTCTCGTCGATTAGGTCCCTAAAGCCATAACCAAAGGCATTCCATGCAAATTCGTGGATGCCGGTCATGCCAACGCCGATCCGGTTGGTTCGTTTGACCTCCCGATTGTAAAGCGAGTCCATGGTGTTGACTCTCATCAGGGCTCTGGTGGCGGCTCGGAAAACTTCTTCAGCTGAGTCTAGGTCCGGAGCATGATAAGGAACGACATCGCAGATAACGCAATAGCCTCCTAAAATATTGAGAGTGATTTCTCCGCAGGGGTTGGGGATTTGCATGTAGACTTTGGAGCTGGCTACTTTGGCAAGATGAGCTAGCATGCCCTCAGTTCTTTTACCCGGTTGATATTTCTTACCAGAGGCAAACTTACCATTGAAATAACCGTCAAAGCCTTTATCGTTTTGGACGAAGGTGTGCTGGTTTATAAAACCGGGTTCGCCGGTATTGTGTTTGTAACTGGCTTCGGAGACGGCGTCGAAAACTTTTTTGCTGTGTTTGGTTCTAAATTGCCAAAACTTGTCGTCAACAGTTACGCTATTGTTGGCACTCCACAAAAAGCCGCCCTTTTTAATATCGATAAAATCAAAGATGCCGGGATCGGTCCAGTTTTTGGTGGCTATACGGGCGGCTCTTCTAGCGCCGCCAACGAGGACACATTCTGCCAAATAGTGATCGGCATACATGGCTTGCTTCCAACGGGCCATACCGGCGTTTTTGATGGTGGCAACTTTTTGGATGGCGTTCATCAATGGCTTAGGGCCGGAGGCGGGTCTGTCTTGCATGCCGCCGATGGGGGAACCTTTGGGCCTAACTTTGCTAAAGTCTAAAACCAAAACATCGTCTTTATATTTTTTTTCATAAGCCATAACTTCTAGTTTTTCTATGGCCTGAGCCCAGCCTTCACGAGAATCGGGCACTTCAAACCAGTAGACTTTGTCGTATTTGTGGCGGGCTTCTTTGACTGACTCGTCCACTCCCCAAACAAAATCGGGGTGATCGGTGGATAAAACGCAGCGGACAATGGGCATATTGTCCCAGTCGACAAGACACATGTCATCATCGTAGGCACGGCCAACGCCGGAGCCGTTTAAGAGTAGGTAGAATAGAATGTAAGTGCTAGAAGAGGTGGCACAGTTAGTAAAGACCTCCATGTTTCTGGTGGGTTGAGTAGCATCACCGTGTTGGAGGTGTCGGCCACTCATAAGAAGGGAGCCGTTGGCGATGTGTTTTTTGAGTACGGAGTACTCTGCTTTTTGATGCCTGGCGTTTCTGCCGTCTATGAGCAGAGAGTTGCCTTTGGCTACTCTTTTGGCGACATCGGGCCAAGTTTCATTGCCTCTTAATATGGTTCGTTTGGCCACGGCGTGACCTAAACCGGTGGTCAGGCGACGTTCTTGAAATTTGACCGGTTTCTTCATGGCTTTTGGATCCCAGCCAATCTTAGCCAAGGCTATCTCTTCGGGTGAGTCGACTAGTTTTTGGGCGAGTTTTCTGGCAGCGTGCCCGTTAGAGTGGCCGTTGGTGTGGCCATTGGTATGACCGTTGTCACGCTTGGCGCGGGTATTTCTGGTCTTGTCTATAGTAGTGGTAGTTATAGTAGGCATTTAATTATCCTTTAATCCTTTTATCTCGTCTTCAAAGTCTTTGAGCTCACCAAAGTCTTTATAGACTGTGGCAAATAGTAAATAGGCAACGTGATCTAATTTCTTCAATCTGTTTATAACCAGATTGCCTATATCCCAGCTTTTGACTTCAGTACCCTTTCTTCTTCTTAGCATTTGCTCGACCTCGGTGATCAGATCTTCTATCTGATCCATGGTGACTGGTCTTTTCCAGGTCGATTTGACTAAGCCTTTTTTAATTTTTTCTCTATCAAAACCTTCTTTGGTGC
>Ga0214472_10006542_pt1 | contig 12198 bp, 6 predicted proteins | sample RVTome_6_FD_207662 | JGI IMG/M metagenome (GOLD analysis project Ga0214472, IMG submission 207662) | Soil microbial communities from uranium-contaminated site in the Upper Colorado River Basin, Wyoming, United States - RVT140D175 | ecosystem: Environmental > Terrestrial > Soil > Contaminated >... | reverse complement strand
TCCAGCATTTCCTGGGTTTCCCTGATGCCGCCGATCAGCGATCCCGCCAGTTGTCGGCGTTTGAAGATCAGATTGCCGGCATTTGGAGACGGGTGAGGGTGGTCCGGCAATCCTACCAGACACATCGGACCATCTCGTTTCAACAGTTCCATGTAGGCATCCAGGTTATGCATGGCGGACCCTCCCATTTTTAGATGATTGGTTACAACCTCATCTTGGCCCGTTTGAGGCCCTTAATAAAGTGGGATGGGTCCATTCCATTATCCATGGAGTTGCGCGTCGCCCCCGGTCTTCGTTCCCGACGTGGTCGTACTGTTTATTTCCATGGATTCTTACCACCTTTACCCTTACAGACGTTTTGCGACATTTCCTAACGTTCTGCAGGTCGCATTTGTCTGTGTTTTCGTTCATGCTTGGTAGTAACTTATAAATATACACAAGTGGAGGCGAGGGACTTGCCTGCAAAGGTCAAATTAAGCATGAAGCCGGAATTAACAGCACAGAGTTCCCCAAACGGGACAACGGGTAACCGCATCAGTAATCGGTTCAAGTTGATATGGTCACGTTATGACGGGCCGCTGTTGGTGCTGGGTATTGTTGTCCTTGTTGAGACCTTCTCTTTTTCCGGCTATAGAATTCCCAATCCTCTGTCCTTGTTATTGCTCGCAGTCGTGTACTCCGCTTTTATTGGAGGATATTGGCCGGGTTTCATCAGCACTGGCCTGGCCTGGCTTTACATCGCCTGGTTTTTCTCCTTGCCCGGGCAACCGTTCGATTATAGCGACGAAAACTTGCTGCGCGTGTTGTTGTGGGGGTTATCCATGCCGCTCATGGTGTGGATGGTTGGCCTACTCAAACACAGAATAGTCACCCTTGAACAATACAGGGATGTTGAGGAGACACTTAGAAAGAGCGAAGAAGAATTACGTCTGTTCGTTCGTGATACACCAGCCTCTATCGCAATGTTTGACAAGAATATGAGGTATATAGCCGCAAGCAAGCGTTGGTATGAAGACTACCGTCTGGAGCATGACAGTATTATTGGGCTTTCTCACTATGAAGTCTTTCCTGAAATACCGGAACGATGGAAAAAGATTCACCAGCGCTGCCTTAAGGGTGCAGTTGAACAGTGTGATGAGGATCCTTTTCTCCGGAAAGATGGAACGACTGATTGGGTACGTTGGGAAGTCCGGCCCTGGCATGATAGCAAGGGTCAAATCGGCGGCATCATCATACTGACCGAGGACATTACTGAGCGCAAACTTGCAGAAGTGGCTTTAAACCGGGCCCATCGGACCTTGTCGGTGCTGAGTGAGTGTAACCAGGCCATGTTGCATGCCAGAGATGAGTTGCAGTTGTTGAACGATATTTGCCAGGTTATTGTGGATACGGGTAACTACCGGATGGCCTGGGTAGGTTACGCAGAGCAGGATGAAAATAAATCCGTCAGGCCGGTCGCACACTGGGGTAACGAGCAAGGTTATATCGAAACACTGAACATTACCTGGGCCGATGTGGAACACGGCCACGGCCCGGCCGGTAACGCGATACGTACGGGTCAGTCTTATGTGACCAGGAACATCCAGACAGAACCCGATTTTGCTCCGTGGCGCAAGGCGGCACTGGAACGGGGTTATGCATCCGCGGTTGGTATACCGCTAATGAAAAATGACCGGGCGTTCGGCGTGCTGTTGATGTATGCGCCCGAACCTGATGCGTTTGATACGGAGGAGATGCAACTGCTCGAAAAGCTGGCCGGGAATCTGGCCTATGGCGTCATCGCATTACGAACGGAAAAAGTCCTGCAACGGAACGAAGAACATTTGCGGTTCCTGTATGAGGAGAATCCATCAATGTATTTCACGGTGGCACCGGACGGCACGATACTGTCAGTCAACGAATTCGGTGCATGTGAACTGGGTTATACGGTCAAGGAACTGACAGGAAAATCAGTTTTGAAAGTATTTCCCGAACATGAACGTGAGACAGCTCAAAACCACCTGTCGGAATGCCTGAAAAATTTTGGTCACTTGCATGAATGGGAGATCCAAAAGGTACGCAAGAATGGAAAGGGACTCTGGGTGAAAGAAACGGCGCGTGCCGTAGGCACGCCGGAGGGTAAAACGGCGGTGCTGATAGTGTGCCGTAATATTTCCAAACGCAGACAGGCCGAAGAAAAATTAAAAAAGTCACAGGAACAGTTGCGTAATCTTGCCGTACATCTGCAGGCTGTCCGGGAAGAGGAGCGTTCCGGCATAGCCCGCGAAATTCATGATGTGCTTGCCCAGGAATTGACCCGCCTGAAACTCGATATCATCTGGGCCCACAAACGGCTCAACAAACCGGTCAACGAACCCATACGTGATGCACTGTTCAAAAAGGTGCGGGACATGGCTGACCATGTCGATATGGCCATCAGCACGGTACAGAAGATAGCGACCGAATTACGGCCCGTGGTGCTGGACAGTGTCGGCTTGTGTGCGGCCATCGAATGGCAGGTGGAAGATTTTGAGCGGCGAACGAATATTTCCTGTCATGTTAGCGTACTCGCGGAAGAAACGGCCATCAACGATAAACAGGCCACAGCTACCTTCCGTATACTGCAGGAAAGCCTGACTAACGTCATCCGGCACGCCGGGGCCAATCAACTCAGAGTATCCTTAAATCAGGAGGATGGGGAACTGGTGCTGCAAATACACGATAACGGTTGCGGTATTGCGCAGGAGAAACTGGATAATTTGCACTCTATTGGTCTCATGAGCATGCGCGAACGTGCGTTGGCCCTGGGTGGCAATGTACAGATCACGGGCACACCCGGTTCTGGCACCACAGTGACAGCACACATACCACTGGTTTATCAGGCATAGCAAGCAAGATGATCCGAATCCTCATCGCCGATGATCACGCACTTCTGAGAGAAGGACTGAAACTGGTTCTGGCTGATGAATTTACTGATGCCCGGTTCGGTGAGGCTGGTACGGCCACGGAGACACTGCAGTTCCTCAGGAAACAGGCCTGGGATGTGCTGATCCTTGACATCAACCTGCCGGGGCGCAGCGGCCTGGACGTGTTGCGCGAGACGCGCCGGGATTTCGTCCAACTGCCCGTACTGGTATTGAGTTCAACGCCGGAGGACCAACTGGCCGTACGGGTACTCAAGGCGGGCGCCAGCGGCTATCTGAACAAGCAGATTGCTGCCGAGGAACTGGTCAATGCGGTACGCAAGGTGATGTCGGGTGGCCTGTATGTGAGCCCGGGTCTGGCCGAAAAACTGGCAGAAGAAATTGGCCGCGAGCAGGATCGCCCACCGCATGAGTTGCTCTCTGATCGTGAATTCCAGATATTTAAAATGATGACCGCCGGCAAGTCCGTGTCGGAGATCGCTGCCGAGTTGTCCCGGAGTGTGAAAACAATCAGCACGTTTCGCGGCAGGGTCTTCGATAAGCTGCGGTTGCACAATAACATGGAGTTGTATCAGTACGCCCACAGGCATGGCCTGCTTGAATCGGATCCATCCGGTACCAACCCCGCAAACTGAACACTTGACCAATCCGGTTTTTACCTGCCTCCGGTAGTTTGTAGGACATTTCCTAATATTTTTTCAGCATCGAGGCAATAGCCATAGTTCCTGCAGGAGCGATAATTGTAAAGATGAGCATAAATAATATTGAAAACAATTCATTGCAGCATTAACGGATAGTCAATTTTCATGGATATGAAAGTAAAACGCAAATCTGCAAAAGACGTTCCTCTCCAAGACAACCTTGAGCCACTTCGTGTCCTGTTCGTCGAGGATTCTGAAGATGATACCCAGTTGCTGGTGCACAAATTGCAGCGTGGCGGCTTCGATCCATCTTTCAAACGTGTAGATACTGCAGAGGCCATGCGCGCTGCGCTGGAAAACGAAGCGTGGGACATTGTCCTGTCTGATAATGTCATGCCGCAATTCAGCGGTATCAAGGCATTGCAGATTTTACAGGATACCGGTCTCGGCCTCCCTTTCATCGTTGTTTCAGGAACGATCGGTGAGGAAGCTGCGGTAGCGATGATGAAAGCCGGGGCTGATGATTATATTTTCAAGGACAATCTGTTGCGGTTTATTGAAGCCGTTAAACGGGAGCTACGCGAAGCAACAATCCACCACGAGGTCAAACTGGCACGGGAGGATTTGGCCGCCAGTGAAAAACGGTTTCGTTCCCTCATAGAAAACAGCAGTGATGTTATCTCGTTGCTCGACGCCAATGGCATTATCGAGTATTCATCACCTTCGATTACCAAAATACTGGGTTACATCGATACTGAACGCGCGGGGCGCAGTATATTCGAGAACATTCATCCGGAAGATCTTCCGCGGTTAAAAAAAGTATTCAGCCAGTTGTTGAAGGCACCGGGCTCGATAGCCAGTGACGTGACCCGTTATCGTCATAGTGATGGTCACTGGCTATGGATGGAGGGGTCGGCAAAAAACCTGCTGGCGGAGCCGGGCGTGCAGGCCATAGTGGTGAATTACCGCGATATTACCGGGCGCAAGCAGGCCGATGAATTGTTAGTCGAATCCGAAAAAAAATACCGCGAAGTGGTCGAGACAGCGACGGAAATCATTTTCACTACCGACATTCACGGCAGATATACCTACGCAAATCCGGCCGCTTTGAAAGCATGTGGTTATACATTGGAAGAACTTACCCGACTTAACGCCTTCGATCTTGTTTTGCCCGGTCATCGCCGTGCAGTGCTCAAATGCTATTCCATACAGTTCAAGTCTGAAAAACCCGCCGAGTATGCCGAGTATATTGAATACCCGTTTAGGACAAAAAGCGGTGCAGTGCTCTGGTTCAGTCAAAATGCTAGCTTGATTCACGAAGGTGAGCGTATCACTGGTTGGCGGTTTATCGCACGTGATATCACCGAGCGCAAGCAAGCCGAAGATGCACTGCACGCACATGAGCACAGTGTTTCCATTCTCATGGGCAATTTGCCGGGTATGGCTTACCGGTGTCTTAACGACAAGGACTGGACCATGCAGTTTACCAGTTCCGGGGCCCGCTCCTTGACTGGGTACGAACCCGGGCAGTTCACCAGTGGCGAAATCAAATACAACGATCTTATTCATCCGGAGGACCGTGAGCGGATCTGGGATGAAGTGCAGGCGGCCGTCAGTCAACGGCAACATTTCAGGTTTGAATACCGCATCCGCACGGCCAGCAGTGAAGAAAAGTGGGTGTGGGAGCAGGGCTGCGGGCTATTCAATAAAGAAGGTGAGCTGCAGGTCCTCGAAGGTTTTATAACGGACATTACCGAACGAGTACAGGCCCTGGAGCAGCAACGTATGCACGCCAGCATCATCGGGCAGACTGACGATGCCGTGCTGGTTACCGATCCGGAGGGGATCATCGAATACGTTAATCCGGCGTTTGAACGGATCACCGGTTACAGAAGTGCTGAAGCAATAGGGCACACACCGAACCTGGTCAAGTCCGGCTTGCATGACCGGACTTTCTATCAAGACCTCTGGGAAACCATCAAGGGTGGCGAATCGTTTCATGAAATCTTCATCAACCGCCGCAAAGACGGCGAGGTATTTTATGCACAGGAGACAATTACGCCACTGATGGATGAGCATGGAAACATTACGCATTTCGTATCGACGGGCAAGGACATCACCGAGAGTAAGCGGACCGAGGAACGCCTTGTTTTACTGGACTTCGCCCTCAACCATACACATGAAGCGGCTTACCTGATAGATGAAAATACCAACATTCTGGATGTGAATGATGAAGCCTGCCGGGCATTGGGTTATTCCCGGGAAGAACTACTTAATATGAATGTGCTTGATATTGATTCAATCCTCTCGATGGAACAATTGCAGGCGAATATGAATGAAAGCAGGGAAAAGGGTTCGCTAACAATTGAAACCAGACATCGGCGCAAGGATGGAACAACTTTCCCGATTGAAGTTTACGCCAGTAATTTTGAATATGATGGAAAGAAATATCACCTGGCGCTGGTACGTGATATTACCGAGCGTAAACAGAATGAAACCGCACTGCAGGAGAGTGAATGGCGTTTCAAGAATGTAGTCAAGGCCACTTCGGATGCCGTCTGGGACTGGGACATGAAGACCAATAGTCTCTGGTGGGGTAGTGGTTTTAAACAACTGTTTGGTATTGATCTGGATGAGATAGATCCCACCTACGAAGCATGGATCAATCTTATTCATTCTGACGATCAGGAAAGAATCACCGGTAGCCTGGACAAGTTTATCGCCGGTCAGGATGACCATTGGCAGGAAGAGTACCGTTATCGCCGCAAAGATGGTTCTCATGCCTATGTCATGGATCGCGGCTATGTGATTCGGGATGACCAGGGCAAGGCGCTGCGCATGGTCGGCGGCATGACCGACCTGACCGAGCACAAGGAAGCGCAGGACAGGATCCTGCGCCTGAACCGTGTGTACAAGATGCTGAGTGCAATTAACACGCTGATCGTCCATGTCCATGACCGGCAGGAGTTATTGAATGAGGCCTGCCGGATCGCCGTGGAAGACGGCGGATTCCGCATGGTCTGGATCGGTTTGTTGCCGCCCGGAGAAAAGGTGGTGGTACCCCAGGCCTGGGCCGGTCATGAAGAGGGTTTTCTGCAACATGTCCACGTTTCTCTCGAAGACGATGATCCGGCCAGGGACAGTGCCAGCAGCCAGGCATTGCGTCTGATGCAGCCCATTATTAGCCAGATTAATATTAATGATCCGATAACAAGGAAAATTCCCTGGAACAAGGAAGCATTGGCAAGAGGTTTCCGTGTTGAAGCCGGTCTGCCGCTTATCGTCGAAGGTAAAGTCATGGGGGTGTTGTCGCTGTATGCCACGGAGGCCGGTTTCTTTGATGAGGAAGAAATGAAATTACTGACTGAATTCTCCGGTGATATCTCCTATGCCCTGCAAAATATCGCCCAGGAAGAACAACTCGACTATCTCGCTTCCTACGACCCGCTGACCGGCCTCGCCAACCGGACATTATTCAATGAGCACCTCAATTCCGTGCTGGGACGGGCCGCACAAAGCGGCAAAAAGGTGGCGCTGCTGGTCTGTGATCTGAAGCAATTCCGCCATATCAACAGTGTCTATGGCCGCGCGGCGGGGGATTTGGTGTTGCAGGAGACGGCCCGGCGGTTCCATACGTTGACCTCCGATCCGGTCAATATCGCGCGCATTGGCGGAGATTATTTTGCCCTGATTTTACATGATGTGGGTGACGCCACCGGCATCGGCCACCAGTTTGAACACAGCTTGTTCCCGGCGCTGAACCAGCCGCTCTTAATCAACCATCAGGACGTCCAGCTCAATTTCTGCGGGGGCATTGCGGTCTATCCGGTCGATGGCACAGACGCCGAGACCCTCAATCGCAATGCCGAGGCGGCCCTGAAGAAGTCTAAACTGTCGAATGATCCCTACCTGTTCTACCAGCCGGAGATGACGGCGCGCATCGCCGAGACGTTACAATTGGAAGGCAAGCTGCGGCAGGCGCTGAAGGAAGAGCAATTCGTCCTGCATTATCAACCCAAGTTCGATGCCCAGACGCGGGCAATTACCGGACTGGAGGCCCTGATCCGCTGGCAGTATCCGGAGACCGGGCTGGTGCCGCCACTGAAATTCATCCCGATCCTGGAAGAATCCGGGTTGATCCTGGAGGTCGGGTTGTGGGCCCTGGACCGGGCGGCGTCAGACTACCGGCAGTGGCAGAAACTATTCAAAACGGTGCCGCGCATTGCGGTCAATGTGTCCCCCCTGCAACTCAAACAGAAGGATTTCGTTACGCAGGTGGAGCAAGCGATCTGCCGCAGCGGCGAAGCGGTGCCGCTCGACATCGAGCTGACGGAAAGCCTGGTCATGACCGACATCGAGGACAATATCACCAAACTCAAGGCCCTGCGGCTGGCGGGGCTGGGCGTTGCCATCGATGATTTCGGGACGGGCTATTCTTCACTCAGCTACATTGCAAAATTGCCCATTGACGCGCTGAAGATCGATCGTTCGTTTATCAGCCACATGACGGAACAGGCGGACAGTATGTCCATCGTGTCCGCGATCATTACCCTGGCCCATGCGTTGAATTTCAAGGTGATAGCGGAAGGGGTGGAGACTGAGGAACAGGCGAAGTTTCTCACGCTCCTGAAGTGTGACGAGATGCAGGGCTTCCTGTTCAGCAAGCCGCTACCAGCGGCAGAAATGACGGAATTGTTACGGAGTGTGCAGCCACCCTGAGAAATAAGTTTAATTTGCCCTCATCATTGTTGGTCACCAAATCAGGGTACAAATCAAATTGATAACATACTTTATTTGGGTGATTACAAAACATGAAAAAGCTATATGATTTAAAAAGTTAGAATTAAATTAAAGTGTAAAGGTAATTAAATTTTGTACAAATTACAGGGTATAAATTAATTGATTAATAATTCCACTTTTCTTGGGAACTACAACATTAACATTGGGGGTATAAAGGAGATCTCATGGAAGCCAGACTCGAATTTTTTTCAGAAAAACGTCTTCATTTATCAGGTCAATTAGATGTGACCTCAATAACCCACATGCTTATACCTGTTTATTCATATCCAATATATATATATTACATAAGGTTATGTTTCATAACTTCAGGTAATTTATATAAAAAGTATTCCGCGTATTTTATCAAGCCTGACTTAATTGCAGGGGGTTGCCCGTGAATCCTCTGCAATGGCTGGTCATCTTTACAATCGACGATCAGCGTTATGCGCTTTACCTGTCCGCGGTGGACAGGGTGATCCCGGCCATAGAGATCGTTCATCTGCCTGAAGCGCCGGATATCGTCGTTGGTCTGATCAATCTTCAGGGACGTATTATCCCGGTGGTGGATGTCCGCAAACGCTTCGGCTTGCCCGCGCGCGAACTGATGCACACCGATCAGTTCATTATTTCCCGTACGATGAATAAATCCATCGCTATTATTGCGGACAAGGTGCACGGAGTTATTGAATTTTCTGCGGATACACAGGTACAAGTTAACACGATAATTCATGGTTTGTATTATGTTGAGGGTATTGTAAAACTCAATGATGGAATGGTCCTTGTCCATGATCTCGACAAGTTTCTTTCCCTCGAAGAACGGCATAAGCTCGATCAGGCTCTGGATCAGGTTACAACACAATCTGGTGGTGAAAATGGCACACCCATTCCCTGATACTGTCCTTTCCGGTTTAAGTGATCTTCTTGGCGAAATGATGGGTATTCATTTCCCCAGGGAGCGCTGGAAAGACATGGAACGTGGAATAAGCGCCGCAGCACGGGAACTTGGTTTCAAGGATATTCAGTCCTGTATAAGAGGGCTCCTGACTTCAGCCATGTCAAGGACACAACTCGAAATTCTGGCAAGTCATCTTACCATTGGTGAGACCTACTTTTTCCGGGAGCCTAAAAGTTTCGAAGCTATTGAGCAGCATGTTATTAGCAACCTGATCCATAACCGTAGCGGCAAGGACCAGCATCTCCGGATCTGGAGCGCAGGTTGTGCGACGGGAGAAGAACCTTATTCACTCGCCATCCTCCTGTATCAGTTGATCCCGAATATCAGTGACTGGAATATCAGCATTCTGGCGACAGATATCAATCCACAATTTCTGCATAAGGCGAAGCAGGGAGTGTATTCCGGCTGGTCGTTCCGGGGCGTACCGAAGTGGATCAAGGATAAATATTTTACTGTCATGGCAAACGGCCATTACCAGATACATCCGCATATCAAACGGCTGGTGACTTTTAACTATCTTAATCTTGCAGAAGATGTTTATCCATCATTGACCAATGGCACGAATGCGATGGATATGATCTTGTGCCGCAATGTATTGATGTATTTCAGTACATCACGCGCAAAACAGGTGATAGAGAATCTGCACCGTTCCCTGGTTGATGGCGGCTGTCTTGCTGTCAGTTCGGTGGAGGTTTCGCATATTTTGTTTACAGCGTTTGACCCGATCAATTTCCAGGATGTGACCCTGTACAGGAAAGCAGAGGCATACACAAAGGGATCATGGTACGGGATTGATTTATCATCAAAGACTATTAACACGGAATGTCATACTTCTGAAGCTGAACCAGTCATCCATCCAGAGATGTCTCTCCCGGCAATTGAGGAAACCATTTTGCCGGCGGATACCATGGAGATAGAAACGGTAAGAACAGAAACAGATATTCATGAAGAGGTTGCCGTCTTGTACAGGCAAGGCCGCTATCCTGAGGCGGTGGACAAACTGACTGTCAGATTGTCCGATATGCCACAAGACTCACGGGCCATGGAACTCATGGCACGCGCACTGGCAAACCAGGGTCAACTCACAGAAGCCGCAAGTTGGTGCGAGAATGCAATCAATCACAACAAACTTGATGCGGCTTGTTACTACCTGTTGGCGGCCATCCAACAGGAATGCGGTCAGTTCGATGACGCCGTTGCAGCATTGCAACGCGCGCTTTATCTCGAACCTGATCTGGTACTTGCACATTTTGCTCTGGGCAATCTTGCCCGCTTACAGGGGAAACCCCGGGAAGCAGGCAGGCATTTTACCAATACGCTTGCATTACTGGACAAGTATCAACCAGAGGACATATTGCCGGAATCCGAAGGTTTGACGGCAAAACGGCTCAGGGAAATTATTGAAACAGTGAATTACGGACAGGAGGCTGCATGAACTGCGATCTGTTCATGTGGAACAGGATATGACCATTGACTGGAAAGAAATTCATCAACGCCTGGCAGCATCGCGGAAGGTGATTGAACTTGAATCAAATCGCACGCCGGAAGAAATCAGGAAAATTCTGAAGGAACGGGCGCGGGTATTCGCCCGTGAGCCAGAGGATCATGACAAGAATGGTGAATCCGTTGACGTCCTGGAATTCCGGCTGGCCTCTGAAAACTATGCCGTGGAGTTGCCATTCATCCAGGAAGTGTGTCCGCTGAAGGCGCTGACAACTTTGCCGGGTACGCCGCCATTTGTTACCGGTATTGTCAATGTGCGTGGCCAGATCTACTCGGTCATCGATATCAAGAAATTCTTCGAGCTTCCGGAAAAAGGGCTAAATGATCTCAATAAAATCATTATTGTCCAGCATAACGGCATCGAGTTTGGCATCCTGGCTGACGTTATTACCGGTGTCAGATCTGTTTCACTGAAAGACATCCAGCCATCACTTCCGACACTGACCGGCATCCGTCAGGAATATCTCAAAGGCGTTACCCGGGATCAATTGATTGTGCTGGACACAGAAAAGTTATTGACCGATAAAACACTGATCGTGAACGAACCGGGATTATGAAACATGACAGGAAGTAATGTAACCAACAAAAAATACGATGAAAAAGATTAATGGGGGATCACCAGATGATATTACTTAACAAGTTTACGTTGGGTGCAAAAATCATGTTGGGGTTTGGTCTCATCATCCTGTTTCTGGCTTTTATTCTGAACGGCGGATACACAACCATCAACTCACTGGAGACTTCCAAGAGAAATCTTTACGAAAAAGAATTTTCAACTGCTGTTGATCTCAAGGACATCCGTTCCAAGCAGAATGCAATCAGGGCAAATTTGCTGGCAATGATGCTCGAAGAAGATGCTGCAAAATTGCAAAAATTCGAAGAGAACATTGAAATCCGCACTCGGGAGAATAATGAAAGTCTGGTTATGCTAATGAACAAAAACCGTGACAACCCGGATATTTTGCAGAAACTGGAAAAATTTCAGTCTGTACGTACGCTGTTTTTCCATGTGCGTACTACACAGCTTATTCCATTAATCCATGCAGGCAAAATAGATGAGGCCAGGGCACTTTTTCATGGTGAGCAATATGAACGTGACCAGCAATTGAGTGAAATTTCTGATGAACTTGTAACAGCCGCAGAATCGGCAGCAGAAAAGGCTGTAATGGAATCAACACAGCAAGCGGAAGAGGCAATCCGGGTTTTTACACTAACCGGGATTATTATTATTTTTATAAGTGTGGTTATGGGCGTGCTTATCAATTTCATAGTCAGGAAGATTTCACGCGAGATCCGCGAAGGGACGAACGTGCTGGCCGCGTCGGCGAGCGAGATCGTGGCGACGACAACGCAGGTGGCGTCGGGGGCGGCGGAGACGGCGACGGCGGTGAGCGAGACGACCACGACGGTCGAGGAA
>Ga0214472_10006541_pt1 | contig 12199 bp, 10 predicted proteins | sample RVTome_6_FD_207662 | JGI IMG/M metagenome (GOLD analysis project Ga0214472, IMG submission 207662) | Soil microbial communities from uranium-contaminated site in the Upper Colorado River Basin, Wyoming, United States - RVT140D175 | ecosystem: Environmental > Terrestrial > Soil > Contaminated >... | reverse complement strand
GATTGAGAACCCTTCCCACCAGGGTGGACCGAGGCCTTCAGGCGGGAACTGATCGCAGATGCCGTCTGTGAAATCCTTAAACGTAGCAGCCGAATTGTTCCCTGTAATCGTGACCCTGACCGGCGGCTCACCCTGACCGGGGACCTTGATCTTGTGCAACGTAACCTCCAGGCAGGTATCTCCACCCGTAGGTGTGGGCTGCAAGCAGCAGTTCGGATCGCAATCCGTTCCAAATCCCTGGAAGTCGCGCCCAGATACATCCACACACGTATTAAGGTCTCCTGTGCAGTCGGTGTCATCCGTGCAACCGGTTGTAAACGGATCCAAGCTGCAAACCGTTCCGGTACAGCTTCCACCGGACACGTCAGCACATTCACCCGTTCCCGCGCAACAGGCAGAAACCAAACATGCGGGAAGAATGGGATTGCACGTCGCCTGTCCGGTACACGTTCCGGGATTGCCTTGCTGGTCATCGCAATCCGCATCGACCAAGCACCCCGCACCATCGAGATTTCCACCTTCGCAAGCCTTGCAATCGGTGTTCACCGTGCATGACTTGAACAGATCGTTGGAGCAGGAAGCGCACTTGACTCCTTCGTCCTGAGGTACATTGCCTTCAGCATCACAAATCCAGGGCAACTTCTCCTCACAAACGCCTGTATCGGCAACGCAGCACGCAGCAATCGGGGCTGCTGCAGGAGTGCCCACCAATTCAAAAGCAATGACGCGCTCACCAGCAGGGGGAATACCCGCCACCACGTCACCATCGTCAATGACAGCGCCGTTGACCCACATCTTGTCGGCGTCGTTCGTACCGACATCGGCCGCATCGGTTGTCAGTAGATTCACGCGGCCGTTGGGGCCGAAGTTCTCCTGGACAGTCCAAACAATCATACCCGTTGTGGGTACTCGAAGTGGCGGATCAAAGTCCACGGTTTTTATGGTGCTCTCGATTTCATCGGCGTCGTTGGTTCCGTCGGGCCAGAACACGTCCTCGATGAACGTCGGGGGGTCGGTACTGGTGTCGTAGAACGCGATCGCCCAACGGGCAGCCGATTCAGGAAGAACGTCGCCCGCAAAACGCAGCAACATAACGTCCATGTAATCCGTCGCGCCGGCGTCAGAAGTGATGTAGTCGTCGCCGATGCTCGTGAAATCATCCGCACACAAAGAATGCCCGGTGGCGGCCAGCGGCGATATGGGCCCAATGACATTTGTAAACAGACCCTGCGGAGCGATTCCACCGCCATAGTTAGGACAGATGTCAAAGTTGCCGGTTTCCAGTTCCCCGCAGGCCGTGGGGGTAGACAACCAAGCTCCGCCGCAATCCGCCTCGGTCACTTGACTGCAAGTCGTACCCACGCAGCAACGCCCCGTACCGCAAGTAGGACCACCCTCGGTGCAGACCGCATCCGGACCGCAGGCATTGGAAAAGGAGCAAACGCCGCTACCGCCGTCGCACGAATCACTCGTGCAATCAAGTCCATCGTCGCAGTCCGTATTTACGGTGCAAGGTGTGTAGCAGATGTGCGTGCCGTCGCCCTCTCTACAAAGCTGAGAGAGTGCCGCACAGTCGTCCTCCGGAGGCGTCGCGTCCGCGAGGCAGTTTCCGGCTCCGTCGCAGGTCTCAGTTCCGTTGCAGAACAGACCGTCGTCGCAACCCAGTGCAGGCACACCGTTCGCAACGAACGGATTGGCACAAACTAGCGAATTACACTCGTCATTCGTGCAAAAGTTGCAGTCGGCGCATTCCTCAGTGTCGACGCACGCAAGCGCACTGCTGGCGATACCGCCTTCGCGCGTCTTAAACTTACCAATCTCACGGTCGCCGACAATCACCATCGCCCCCCGACGCTGATAATTCGTCGCGTCCCGTCGGTAGTCAACCGATAGAGGGGGCATGACCCGCAGCTCTTGCGGAATGCCGGGACCGGCCTTGATCACTGGCTTGGTGCCCACCAAAACCTGACCTTCGGACGTCGTCGCCTGAGTGCCACTTGTTTGCCCCGGCGACGTCGGAGCCGCTTGCAGCGCAAGCCCGATACCCAACGCGACTACCGCCGCGCTCCCGATGATCGACCATCGGGAATTCATACTCATTCTCTTATACATGGACAAAGCCCTCCCTAAGGGTAAGGAAATCAAAACCGCCCGAAAAATTCAATACGAATGATTCACGACCACACACGCCTCGGATACTCCGAAAACGCGCATCACGCGAACTTGATGACTTTATAGCAGAGCGATGGCACGCACCGGACACGGCGCGAGTGATGCACTTCCATTCCACCGAAGACGTCCTCCGCACCCCTCCTTATTGCGTCAACCGACCGCCTCCCACAGCGTTCGGCCCAGACCTCACCCGCATCGCGACCCACGAAATGACATACGCTTGACGCAAGGTCATCCCGACCCACATAACGATGTCACGCTCCATCGTTGGCTCACGTTGCGCCGGACTACCGTGGTGGACATGCCCCTCCCAAGAGCACGAATACCCGGTAATACTCCCGATCTCGCCATTCTAACCACTTCATGCACTCCATTGCAAGGACGAAACTCCGATATTATTCAGAACCAAAGGCCGTCGAACATGGAATGTAATCGTGGAAGCACCACTGGATTAGTGCAGTCGCACAACGCCCGTACGTGACGAGAGAACGCGGTACAGTGCCGCAAGCCGATCAGCCATCTTGCGCCAGCCGAACTGCTCTAGACACGCCTGTCGTCCCTGGCGACCCAATTCCCGGCGAAAATCGGCGTTCGCGGCCAGCTTGACGATCGATTCGACCAGTTCGTGCGTGTCACCCAGCTTGACCAGCAGGCCCGTTACGCCGGGGATAACCACCTCGGGCGCTCCATCATTATCGAAGCTGATGACAGGGACTTCTGTCAATAGTGCCTGAACCACGGCACGTGGAAGCCCCTCCCATCTTGAAGCATGCAATAGGATATCCAAACCATTGAGATTCCCGGCAACGTCCGACGGCGCGATCAGCCCCGTCATATGTACGCGTTCGCGCAAACCCATTCGCTCAAGACGCTGTTCGTATCGCCCTTTGCGACTCCCACCACCAATCCAGACGAACTTGAGGCGCGGTTCACGCCGAACGGCCTCCGGCATGGCAGCCATGATGTCCTCGTAGCCTTTGTTTTTGAAGAGTCGCGCCAACGTTCCCACGACGATGTCGTCCTCGGCGACCCCCCACGCCCGTCTGCATTTTGCTCTCGCCTCGGCGCTCTGTGCATAATCGTCTGTTTCCATGCCGGAGCGAATGGTGACGAACCGATCGCGCGGCGCGATCCCCCCCGCCACGGCCTGATTCGTCATGGCGTCTGCAACGGAAACAAACTTGGTCGTTTGCCGTGCGGCGTGGCGCTCCAGCAGGCAGTAGAGCCAACGAATCGCCGCCGGCTGAGTACGGTTGTAGCTCATGCCGTGGATGGAATGCACAATGACGGGAACGCCCGCCCAAGCAGCCGCCGACCGACCGACAATGCCGGCCTTGCTGCTGTGCGTATGCACGACGTCGGGACGGATGCGCTCGAAGATTCTGCCAAGCTCACGCCGGGCTCGCCAGTCATTCATAGGACTGATCGCTCGGCGCAGCGGGTCCACCTTCATCAACGTGCATCCAATTCTTTGGGCTTCCGACCAGAGCGAGCCCTCGGGACCGGTTTCGGGGCCGGCGATCAGCGTAACCTCGTACCCCAGATCAACAAGCCCGCGACACGTCAAGACCGTGTTCTCTTGAGCCCCCCCGATGATCAATCGTGTAATCACGTGGCAGATATGCATGGATCAACGAGGCTTTATCTAAAAAGTGTAAAGTTGGTGTCTCTGACAGAGTAAGGCCGGCGTCTCTGTCGGCTGACAACGGTGATGCTCCGGCACAAAGGCCACGGCTGATTTAGGATCACGACACAACAAACCCCGTCGATTCCTCCGCGCAGCGATCCGGCGGACTCAACAAATGGGGCGGATAACGAAGCCACCGAAGACTCAACCCCCGCGCCGGAGCGGTCGATCCACCTTCACTTCGCTTCCCGCTCGCCAGGACGTCGGCCACCCGATCAGGCTCCCACGACCCCCGTCCCACCTGAACCAATGTCCCCACCATGTTCCGCACCTGTTTGTACAAGAATCCCTTACCCTCCACATCAATACGGATTTCATCGTGATGGCGTTCGATGTCGCAGCGAAGCACGGTCCGGACCGTGGTTTCGCGTTTCATCCCGGCGGCGGCCATGGCCGCAAAGTCCTTCTCGCCAATAAAGTGCTTGGCCCCCAGGCGCATGCGCTCTACGTCGAGTGGGTGCCAGAAATGGTACGTGTAGCGCTGGGCGAGGTGCTCGACGGGACGACCGGGGGCGTTATGGATGCGGTAGCGATAGAGCTTGCTTACAGCGCTGTGCCGCGCGTTGAACGTCGGATGAACCTCCCGAAGTTCCAGGAGCGACACGTCTTTAGGCAACCGCGCCCCGATCGCATGCTTCATTTTCCGAACATCAAGTTGGTACGATGTACGAAAATGACTGACATGCCCGGCCGCGTGAACGCCTGAATCCGTACGCCCGCAACCGACGAGCTCGGTCTGATGACGCACGACGCGTCGGATGGCCTGCTCGAAAATGCCCTGTACGGTACGCATACCGGGCTGTACTTGCCAACCGTGAAACTCAGTCCCGTCGTACGCCGCGAGCAAATAGATGTTACGCTCCATCGCCGAGATCGTACGACACGCACGCGCCACGGACAAGCCGGCACCAAGGTAGGACGTACTTCCCCCAGTTGCACCGGCGTCCTTGCCGGTGTGATTTCAAACGGCGGCACGGTGACCGGCGGTACCAAACCTCCCCCCCTTGCAGCGGGAGGATTCAGGGGGGATTCGTATGCCAATGCTGATCCAGCAATCCCTTTGGTTCATGAAAGTGTCGTTGCAGAATGGAATAGTCAATCAGGTCCACACGCGCGTCGCTGCTAAGGTCGATACAGTAGCAATCTCCAATGGTTACCTTGCCCGGCCCAGCGAGGCAGCCTACGAATGCAACATGATCCGTCAACCCAACGACACCCGCGTGCCCGCACAGATCGACGGCAACACCGAGAGGAACCCCAGTCGTGATAACATCTTGAATATTGGAACCGACTAGATCGGCACGCTGTATCCTGGTGGCGAAAGTGGGATGAAAATCCCAACTCGACCAAAATACGTGTCCAGCTACCGGATCAAGGACAACACCTTGAACGACACCAGATGCGAGCGTCACGAAGTCTGCTAGATTCGACCCGTCAAAATCGGCGTAGCGAATGGTACCACCTGATATCCAATACATCTTGCCACGGAAAAGGTCAAGTGCGAGTCCTGCAGAGGATAACAAGCCCGTGTCCCTTGGTATAAGTACTTCGATGTTCGAGCCGTCAAGGTCGGACCGCTTGACTTGGTAGCTATTAAAATCTGTCCAATACATGATCCCGGAAGCCGTGTCGAGCGCGATGGAACGAGGTGACTGATCCGATATTGCCTATAATCTCTTCGTTCCCTCCGGACAGGTTGGCCCGCCGGATTTCTCCAGCAGACCCATCGGTCCAGTAAACCTCGCCCGCCCCGAGGTCGAGTGCAACTCCACGTGGCAGCCCGGCAATGCGGCTTGAGAAAACCGGCACCGGTTCGGCGGTTATTTTCTTGCAAACAGGGGGCGGGCTCGATCGCGTGTCGAGCGTCGGATGCCAGTCGTTCTGCGAACGTGAGTTTAGTCCGCCGGTGGCGTCGCCGGGCTGGCGATGCCGATGCCGGCGAGTTTCATGGGCAGGTCAGCTTCGAATTGAAACCCGAAGGTCTTCCAGACTTTCTCCCCTTCGGCGTACACGAGCACGTACAGCTTGTTTCCGGGCGCGGCCACGGCTTTCCGCGGTTTCAGCGCCTGCCAATCCTGGCGGTATTGCCGCCACGCCTGCGCGCGCTGTTCAACTGGGCGATCGCGCAGGGCAGCCTCAGCACGGAACTGACGCTCGAAGTTCGCCATGCTCTCATCGTCACCCCGGTTGTACGCCTCAAAAAACGCCGCGGCCACCTGCCCAGCCCGGGAATCCGGCCAGTGGCCGGCTTTCAGGTCGTGGATCCGGCTTTTGCGTGCCAGCGGCTCAGCGCCGGATTTCATCGTCGCGCGGATCCAGCCAGAGGCCGTCGACACGCGGGCGTAATACTCGGTGCTGTTGTACCGGCACGGGCCGCCGGCCTCGCCATCGTCGTTGGCTGAGCTGATGCCGACGATGTACGTTCTGCCGTCACTTTCGATCAACGCCGGACCGCCGCTGTCGCCGGGACCGCTGATGCCCTCGAGGTCGGTGCCGCCGGGCGGGGCGTCGAACTGGAAGCGGATGTGCATGTCCATCACGTCGGTGACGGTGTTGGTGGCGCCACGGTATTTGCCATCCTCACCCGTCGGGCCAGCCTGACCGTCGCCGTACATGCCGGGTCCTACGAAGACGACCTGCTGACCGTTCTCGTTTTCCTTTTCATACACAGCAACGGGTTCGACGCCCTCCACCGCGTCAGCCAGTTCCACCAGGGCGATGTCGAACGAATCCGGCCCGGCCTGCGGCTGAGAGCGCGGATGCGAGCTTATGCCTTTGATGCGATAGCTCTTGCCGTTGAAGCCGACGGTGGTGTCAAACGGCGACAGGTTGGCTGTCACATGCGCGGCCGTGATCAGCCAGCGGTCGCCGATCAGCGTGCCGGTGCCCCCGCCGATCTGCGTGACCGCGGTGAACTTGCTGCCGAGCTCGAGGTAGCGGGCATCGTCGCGATCGTGACGGCGGATTATGGCCGATGCGCTCGCGGCCAGGGAGAGCAAAGTTACGGTAATGACAAATCCGACACGCCATACGCTCATGGTTTTCGTCTCCGCTCCTGAGTCACTGAACTTCGCACCTGATCGGCCGGTCGACACGATGACCGCGCCGTGGCGAGTCTATTCGAAAGCAGCGTTCAGGTACAGGGGTCTATTCTGAACATTCGCAAGTGCTGTAACAGTTCGCCCAAGATCATGCTCGCCGCCTACAACGAATAGCTTCTCCCCGTCCAGCACAGCGCGCAGGAAGTGGTTGTTGGCTTCGAGCTTTTTAGCAAATTTCTCCGGTTTGTACACTCTGGCGTTTACGGGCCGCCCAAAGTGCTCTCCGGCTTGTTTCAGTACGCCGGCAAGGTCGAACCGCGTTGCGGCTCCGACGATAATCAGGTCGATGTCGCTTGCGCATTGCTACTCCCTGCGGGCCATCGAGCCGTGGACGAAGGCGAAGTTTATTCGGTCTTGAAAGGACGAAAGAAGCTCACGGAGAACATCGACGAGCCCGACAGTCTTTAGAATGAGGCCCCGAAGCTCGGGAAGAAACGGACACTCCGGGTCGGGTCGAGAATAGACGCGGTTTCCGTCCTCTCGACGCTCAAGGATGCCGCTTTCAACGAGGGCAGCCAGTGGATTTTGCAAGGCAGACGGCCGGCGGCGGAGATAGCCAGCCAAGTCGCTTAAGTACCACGAGCGCTGCGAGTCGAACAGCGTAGCGGCCAGGATGTCCTGGACGACCTTCGACAGGAGCGGGTCAAGCGGGTTTGGTTTACGCATAATACGTAAGTTTGTACGTGTTCAGCGTAAAAATCAAGTGCGCCCCTACCCCGCGAGCTTCGCTCACAGTCACGTGGCCGACTGCACGGCTTCGCCGGAGCGCTTCTCACCAGCCGCCCGGCGGCGCGTCGTATCTTCAAGCAACCGCGCGATCGCTGCATCTCGGGCCGAATCGCTGGATGTCACATTCTCGTCAGGCACCATGAATGACACTTACTACCTTGTTTGTGTGGTCCCGTCCAAGTCACAAAGTCGAGCTCTACGAATAAATGCGCAAGGTATGTTCACGTCTCCATTGCGCGACTTCATCCTAACGCACCTGATCGGTCTCCCAAGTCTTAGAAAGATGACGCGGCGATCTGGGCCGTTTCCTGTATCAAGTATACTTCGGTTCCGTTTATATTGCATCCGCGACGGCCACACCCGGTGGGAATTCGCAGGATCGACGCGCCAACCGCATGCAGGAAACGGCCGGAATGACACCCTCCGCCGCACGCTACGCCACAGGCAGCAACGTAGTCGTACTGTCACCGGATGTGGCAAGGTTTTTCCCCGATTCGGCCTCCGCCAATCGAGCATTGCTGGCCCTTGTCGACATGATGGAGAAACTGCCGAACTTCACCGTCAAAGCGAAGCGCTGAACGACCCTCGACAACACTTAAATGCTACGGCGGCCTGATCGGGCGATGATACAGACTGGAGCCGCATCGGGTACATCCCGGACACACCTTCTTTCTCATTCACCGGCCCGGCCACATGTAGAAGCAGTAAGCCCCACCAACCCCTCATATTACTTTGCCAAGTACGGTAAAAAGAAACGGAGACGGCGAGCCATGGCAGGCGTACCGTCTCCGTCAAATGTCCCAAGGCCTAGGCGACTAGTTCTTCGGCCAACGTACCGCCAAATCGCTGACGCACGCGCTGCAAGATCTCTTTATGAATCTGGCTGACACGGGATTCGGAAAGATTGAGCACGCTGCCGATATCGGCCATGGTCATCTCTTCGAAGTAATACAACACAAGAACCAAACGTTCCTCACGAGCTAGTCCCGTCGTCAGATGTTGCGTAAGCAGGTCTCTGGAAATCCTGAGGGCCGGATCCTGACTCTTGGGGTCTCTGATATCCCAAGTATGCGACGAACCTTGGGAGCCACCATCCGACGAAGGCTCCATCGCGCTGAAATGAACCTCTTTTCCCAACTGCGATAGTCGTGATAGGTAATCAAACCGATCGACGCTAATATCCAATCGCTCCGCAAGCTCAGCTTGCGACGGACCGTATTCAGAATCCGTTCCCAGTGCCTCCTTGGCGAGCATGCGCCGTTTCTCAAAAGTACGCACGGTTCGACTTTGCGGATCAAGACTGCGCAGCCAATCCATCACCGCGCCCGAAATCCGCTGCTGGCAAAACGTCTCAAACTTGGCCTTCCGCTCCGGATCGTACGCCTCAACCGCCTCAATGAGACCGTCAAACGCTGCGCTACAGATCTCGTCATAAGACACCTGCGCCGGAAGTTTCCGTGATAGCCGCGCGGCGTGAGTATGAACCAAGGGACTGTAATGCACGACAATCTTGTTGCGCATCTCGACGGCCCGGGTCTTCAAAAATCTCTTCCACTGCTCCTCGATCGTCAGCTCTTTCCGTGGCATAGATTGGGCTCCTTTTGGCCGGCACCTCCGGGGCGATGGCCTGGGTTTGGTCCGAAGATCGCGAAAACACTTCGCGTCAGATTGCTAGTTTAGGCTAAAGGCGTATTATAGTCAAGTTAGGAATTATAGATAAGATCGGACTGTGGGGTCGTTTCTCTTGAGGGCAAATTGGGCGAGGTGCGGAAAAAGACCGCACGGAGTGACCCGATCAGTGGATGTGACCTAATGGCAGGATTTGAACGAAGGGCGAAGGGCTTATTCGGACCTTAAAGTGGCCCTGAAGAGAGCTCACTTCTTGGCTGATCGGTTCCGGGGACGACCATCTTGGAAAGACGAGGAGTATCTTATCTGCTTTTGCAGAGGTTTTTTAGGCCTCGACGGACTCCAACTCATTGGATTCCGAGGTCAGGACATCGGTGATGATACGGCCATCGCGAAGGGTCACGACGCGATCACATCGGCGGGAGACATACTGATCGTGTGTGACCATGACGACGGTCTTGCCCTCTTCGTGCAACTGGTCGAACACACCGAGGATCATCTCTCCGGTGGCGGTGTCGAGGTTTCCGGTGGGTTCGTCGGCCAGGATCATCAACGGATCATTCACCAGCGCCCGGGCGATGGCGGCGCGCTGTTGCTGCCCGCCCGAGAGTTCCGTCGGGCGATGATGGCCCCGGTCTGCCAGCCCCACAAGCGCTGCCAGCTCCAAGGACTTGGTGCGACGATCCTTGGCGACTACACCCTGATAGTACAAGGGAATCTCCAGATTCTCCAACAGCGTCAATTGTGGGATGAGGTTGAAACTTTGGAAAACGAAACCGATTCGTTCGCCGCGAATCGCCGAGAGCTGGTCATCGTCTAGAAGTGCCACATCTTGGTCACCTAAGAAATAACTTCCCGATGACGGACGATCAAGGCACCCCAGCAAGTTCATCATCGTGCTCTTGCCCGACCCGCTTTGACCGCAAATGGCCACCGACTGCCCGGCTTGAAACTCGATGTCGATCCCGCGCAGCGCGTGGACACGTACTTCGGAGTTGGCTTTGCCGTAAGTCTTGGTGAGTTGTCGAATCGAAGCAATGATCACGGGGTTACGGCTAACCGGACGAATTCGTAGTTTTGTACTTGCCGCCACCGGCGTGACCGGACTTACCGCCCGGCCCCTTGCCACGACCCATCTTTGCTTTCTCGGATGGTTTCTTGAGTCCGCCATGGGCACCCATCGTTATGTCCTTCGCAGTACTTTTCGATCCGGCGAGGGGTGGTAGGTCGGGAGCCAAACGTTTGTGTTCATCGGAAAAGGCGAGCAGGATCGTTTCACCGCCGGAAAGCCCTTCGGTGATCTCAGCCCACTCCGTTCCAATGGCGCCAAGCTTGATCTCAATCGGGGATGCAGCGCCACGGTTGCCGCTGAATACATACCGCCGCCCGCCTCGGGTGTAAACGGATTGGACCGGAATCGCGAGCTTGTCGGTGACGGATTCGACCAGAATCTCGACGTGGGCCGTCACGCCGGGCTTTAGGGTGGCGTCGGTGGAATCAAGCATAACTTCCGTTTCGTATTCCTTGAGATCGGGGTTGAGCCAACGGTTTTGGCTGTCGGCGAGTACGGCGATCTTGGACACCTTCCCTGAAAACCGCTGACCCGGTAAGCCTTCCACCGTCACGACCGCAGTTTGTCCGAGTTGCAGTTTGTCCGTATTGGCTTCGTGCACACGGACCTTGACTATCATTTCGGACGTGTCGGGCAGCGAAAGCAAGGTCTGGCGCTCATGGACGCTGGCGCCTTCCTTGATTTGATTGTCACCCATCATGAAGTAGCGTCCGCCGCCGCTGAAATAGACCACGAAGCCCTGTGTGGGAGCGTAGATCTTACACTTTGCTTTCTGTTCACGGAGTTTAGCCAGCTCATCTTCGGTAAGCGCCAGTTCCTTACGATTCCCTTCGAGTGCGCCAACCTTCTTGGCTTCCTCGGCGTCTGCGTTTTTGATCGTCCGATCGCGTTCCTTCTTGGCTTCCACAAGATCCGATTCGCGCTGCCGCAAGTCGGCTACGTGCGTATAAGTGCTTAACACTTCGAGCGACTTTTTCGCCTTTTCAAGATCCCACTGCGCTTTTCTGAAATCGAACTCCTTCGTGTTGTAAGCGATCTGGGTCATGAAATCCTTGGCGAGGAGTTTCTTGGCAGCTTCGTAATCTTCCGTTTTTTGCTCCAGGGCAATCGTCGCACGTTCGATTTCAATGTTGGCATCTTTTAGTGACTGCTCCCAGTCACCTTTTTGATACTTATTGAGGGCAAGTTGACGCAGTTCAATCTTGAGCTTGGCTTTGCGAATATCGCTTTCGTTCATATCCCGCTGAATATCGAGTTCCGTCTTGGCGGCGTCATAGGCCACGATGGCGTTGGCTTCTTTCAACTCCTCCTGCCGAATCCGCTTCTCGATCTCATCGCTGGCGAGCTCGACCAGCAGATCGCCCTCCTTGACGGCCACACCTTCGGGAATCAAGTAGATAATCGTCGATCGACCCTCAACCTCGCAGACCACGTCCGTGGACTGGGCGGCTTGAAGCTCGCCCTTTTCCTTGAGCACGACGTTAAAAGATCGCGGCGCCACCAGGAAGCCATCCACCGCCTGGGTGGAACCAACCTGCCCGACCATACTCGATACCGCCCAAGCCAGCCCACCCACAAGCACCACGGCGGGAAAAAATAGCATCACCAGGCGATTCCCGCGCTTGGCCTTGACCAATCCGTCGCGCGTGGCCGCACTGCTCCCTTGCGTAATGGTAGAATGTCCGCCGGGTGATGAACTAAGAGTGGTTGTCATAGAGATCAAGTCTCCTCGAATTCGCGTCTTTTGCGCACCGTGCGCCCTCTGCATACGATCATAACAGTAACAACGGCGAAATACAATCCTCGCCT
>Ga0214472_10006540_pt1 | contig 12199 bp, 10 predicted proteins | sample RVTome_6_FD_207662 | JGI IMG/M metagenome (GOLD analysis project Ga0214472, IMG submission 207662) | Soil microbial communities from uranium-contaminated site in the Upper Colorado River Basin, Wyoming, United States - RVT140D175 | ecosystem: Environmental > Terrestrial > Soil > Contaminated >... | reverse complement strand
CCACTCGAAGCGGGTCCCCACGGTCCCGAACCACTGGCCGACGATGCCGAGGACGATGGCGCCGATGGCGAGGGCAGCCACCCCGAGCCACGTCATGCCGATCTCGAATCCCAGGATGTCGATCATCGCGGTACCTCCTTCCGCAACTCCAGATTCTCGCACTCCGACGATCGGAAGCGCCAGTGCCGGGAGTCCCGAATCGCGTTTCGGAGCCTTCAGGTTGCCCTCCCGGCCCGGTCCGATGGACTACGGGTGACCCGCGGACACAAAGAGACCCGCGGGGCCAGCACCGAGGGGGGGAATCGGTCCGGCGCGCCAGCGGGTCTCCTGCAGACCTGACGCTATCGGAAGCGACCGCCTCGACGACCGTGCCAAACGGCACATTCCCGACGGGAAGGTAGGCCCGGTGTCGAGCGCGGCCCCTCGACGGCCGGCTGCCGGTCGCTCAGTCGCCGGAAGCCGCCGTCCGGCCGGCCGGGAGGAGGTAGAGGGCCATCACTAGGGGAGTCCGGGCCGTGATGCTGTGCCGGCAGTCGGGCGGCATCCGGACCCAGGTTCCCGGTCGAGCCTCGTGCGCGTCGCCGGCGACGGTGAGCGCGCCCTCCCCCGAGAGCACCTAGATGATGGCCGGCCGTGCCGACGTGTGCTCCGTGAGCGCCTCGCCGGCGGCGAAGGCGAAGAGCACGAGCTCGACGCCGTCGCCCTTCGAGAGGGTCTGGCTCAGGATGCCGCGCTGCGGCACGGGGGCTTCCGCGAGCAGGTCGGCGATGACGGTGGGTGGCTGCATGTTCATGCGTCAAAGGTAGCCGCCTCGGCGCGTGAGCGCGGTCCGATGGAACCGTCCCCGTCGGTCGGTTTGGCCCTACTCCGAGTCCGGATCGCGCGGTACGAAGGGGACGGCTAGGTCGCGGGGGTCCGAGATGTGGAGGGATGGAGGTCGTTCGCCATGGCGGAAGGCAGTGGATACGCAGTCACCCGCGACCGCGGGACGAGCAAGAAGGAGCCCACCCGGATGGAGCAGCTGTTCAACGTTGCGGTGTTCGTCCTCTTCCTGGTCCTCTGGGCGCTCTTCGCCTATGCCCTCGTCGCCAACCAGGGCGGGCTCGACACCGTCTGGGAGTGGTCGCGCAGCCAGCACATCATCGTCCAGGGGGTCATCTGGATCCTCGTCCTGCCGCTCGCGATCGGCCTCTGGATCTGGGAGTCGGGCTGGCCACTCCTGGTTCGCCTGGTGCTGGTCATCTCCATCGGGGCCTTCAACATCTGGCTGTTCTTCCCAAAGGACCTCCTCAAGCGCTGACCCGCAGGCCGGCCACGACGCCTGCCGCACACGAGTGGCGTCCGGGCTTCCGCTCTATTCGGGACGTGAGGCACTGGCGGATGGTCCCGCCGGTGCCGACGATTGGGGTCGTGGGCGTCCCGAAGGAGGTGGGACGATGCAGTTTGACCTTGGCTTGACGGGCTTGGGGATCCTTCTCGTGATCTCGGTCGCCTTCGGGCTCGCCGCGCAGCTCGTCGTGAGTGGCGGCAACCGCTGGATGTGGCTCATCGCGGCTGGTGGCTGGTTCGTGGGTGGCCTCATCGCGAGCGAGGTGATCTGGGGCGACATGACGGCCGGTGAGATCCAGCCGATCATCGACGGCCTGGCCTTGGACGAGTCGCTGCTTGGCGGCCTCATCGTGGGTGTCCTCGTCGTGATCGCCACACGGCTCGCGACCGGGAGAGCCTCACGCGGTCCACATCCCGTCTGACGGGGCTCGACCCTCGCGAATCGACCACCCCCGGAGGTCCTCCGGGGGTCGTTCCATGCTCGGAGCCCTCGATGGGACGAATCGCGGGCCGCCCACGTACGTCTGTACGCTCGCGCTGACGTCGGGCGGGCGGGACAGTTGCTACAGACCTCGGCTCAGGCCTCCGCCGAGCGCTCGAATGGACGTGGAACATGACAGCCATCGTGGTCGTCCTGCTGTTGTTCCTGGGCCTTGCGGCCGGCAGCCTCTTCGTCGCGCTCGCCTGGTCCGTTCGCGAGCGATCGGCCGACGTGCCGTCCGCGGCCGAGCTGGCCCGGGCCAGGCGCTGGGCCGATGCGCGAGCGTTCCGGGAGGCAGAGCTCGCCGAGCTGCGGAGCCAGGGACCCCTGATCGACCGCGACGACCTGGCCGAACCGACGGGGAGCCGTGCGCGAGCCTAGGGCACGAAGTAGCCGGTCACGTCGAAGACGAGGGCCGTCGTGTTGCCGGGCGTCGAGAGGTAGGTGGCACTCAGGGTGCCGCCGGCGCCGAGGGCGACGGTGACCCCGTTGGCGACGTTGTCGCCGGCCACGAAGTTGATCGTCGAGGTCGTCGGGCTCGCCGTCGGGTTGGGGCCCAGGAAGACCGCGTAGCCGGCCGTCGCCGCGGTCACCGTGAGGTTGCCCGTGACGGCCGTGGCGTTCGCCGGCACGCCCCCGCGACCGGTCACCTGGAACGTCCGGGGGACGCCGCTCTGGAACGGCCCGGACAGGCCGGTGCCGAAGCGGGTGTCGAGGAGGCGGGCCGGGATCAGGGGGACGTACGTGGCGCCGGAGGCGTCGGGCACGAAGTAGCCGGTCACGTCGAAGACGAGGGCCGTCGTGTTGCCGGGCGTCGAGAGGTAGGTGGCACTCAGGGTGCCGCCGGCGCCGAGGGCGACGGTGACCCCGTTGGCGACGTTGTCGCCGGCCACGAAGTTGATCGTCGAGGTCGTCGGGCTCGCCGTCGGGTTGGGGCCCAGGAAGACCGCGTAGCCGGCCGTCGCCGCGGTCACCGTGAGGTTGCCCGTGACGGCCGTGGCGTTCGCCGGCACGCCCCCGCGACCGGTCACCTGGAACGTCCGGGGGACGCCGCTCTGGAACGGCCCGGACAGGCCGGTGCCGAAGCGGGTGTCGAGGAGGCGGGCCGGGATCAGGGGGACGTACGTGGCGCCGGAGGTGCTCGTGGAGATCGTGCTGACCATCACCGAATCCGACGCGACGTGGGAGGCCGAATCGGTGGCAACCGCGCTCAGGTTGTAGGTGCCCTCCGCGACCGAATCCGACGCCCAGAGGGCGGACCAGCCGTCCGATCCGTCGACGTCGGTGGCGAGATGTCCGTCGTTGACGAGGAACTCGACGCTCGTCAGGTCGTCGTCATCGGCGGTTGCCGTGATGACCACGTTCCCATCGACCGTCGTCCCGTAGATCGGATCGGTGATGTGCACGCTCGGCAGCGGGTTGGCTTCCTGGGCGGCCCGCAGCGCGTTCACGAGCGGCTCGGCGGTGCCATCCGGGTCGTCCGTCCACTGGCCCTTTCCGAGGCAGTCGCCGGTCAGGTTGGCGGCCTGCTGATTCGGACACTCCCCGGTCGCCTCGAGGAGCGCCCCGACCTGGGCCGGCGACAGGCTCGCGTTCTCGGCGAGGGCGATCGCGGCGACGCCCGCGGCGTGCGGGGCAGCCATGCTCGTCCCCGACGCGGTCAAGTAGCCGCCGCCGAGCCACGTCGACTCGATCTGGTCGCCGGGCGCCGTGACGTCGACGACCGTGCCGAAGTTGCTGAATGCCGCGAGCGTGTCGTCGCACCAGTAGCCGCCGCCGAAGCAGCCGGCCAGGCCGCCGGGCTCGCCGTCGAGGTCCGTCAGGGCGGACACGGCGATGACCTCCGGGTACGCGGCCGGGACGTAGGACGAGGCGTCGGCGGCGCTGTTGCCCGCGGCCGCGACGTAGACGATCCCGGCAGAGGTGGAGCGACAGATTGCCTCGCGGATGGACCCGTCGGTACAGGTCCCGACCGAGCTGAAGATGCCGAAGCTCATGTTCGCGACCCGGACGTCATTGCCCGGATCCTCGTCCGTCGCGAGACCGGTCAGGTAGTCGATGGCGCAGATGACACTCGAGTAGCTGCCGGAGCCCTCGTGGTCGAGGACCTTGATCGGGACGAGACGGGCATCCGGTGCGACGCCGATGAGCCCGGACCCGTTGTCGGCGGCGGCGACGGTGCCGGCGACGTGCGTGCCATGGCCGTTGTCGTCCTGCGGGGACCCGCCCACGATGCAATTCCGGCCGAGGTCGGCATCGATGTTGGCGGCGAGATCCGGGTGCGTCAGGTCGATCCCGGTGTCGATGATCGCGACGCGCATGCCCGCGCCCGTGAATCCGGAGCCCGACGCGCTGGGCTGACTGGCATGATCCGCTCGAATCCGGCGGACGCCGGTCGGGATGAAGTCCGCGACCGCTTCGACGCGTCCGTCGGCCGCGACCGTCCGCACCCGCGGGTTCCGCAGGAGCGCCGCGGCCGCCGTGGGCGATCCCTCGAACGCAAATCCGGACAGCGCGTGCTGGTAGGTGAAGCCGGCCGACCCACCGGCGGCGCGGGCGAGCCCGGGTGCTTCGCGGTCCGGATCGCTTCCCGGCCTGAGGGTGACGATCCAGCTCGTCGTGCCGGCGGGCAGCAGCGACGTCGTGTCGACACTGGGTGAAGCGCCCAGGGCGACGACCGGCAGCGCGAGGGTGAGCAGGGCCCCAACGAGGCACGCAGCCCACGACTCAATACGGTTCCTGGCGATCACCGAACCTCCGGCCCGGACAGCTGGTCCCGGGCTCCTCCGTGAGCGTCACGCACGACTGCGCCGTCGTCTACGGGCAGGAAGTCCCAGTCGCTGGGGAGGGACCCCCTGGTGCTCGTGGTGCTGGTCGGGGCGGAGCGATTCGAACGCTCGACCTCCTGAACCCCATTCAGGTGCGCTACCAGGCTGCGCCACGCCCCGACAGAGCCCCGAGTCTAGCAGGCGCCGGCGCTCGACCCGGCGACGCCCGGCCGGCGCTGACCGCGCGTCAGTCCGACGCGACCCCGAGCCGCTCTACCCAGGACCGGAAGTCGGCGAGCTCGTCCTTCGACTCCCGGGCGAGGAGGTCGATGAGGCAGCGCCGGACGCTCTTGCCCTCGAAGAGGGCGTTGTGGACCTCCCGGGCGATCGGCATCTCGACCCCGAGCCGACCTGCGAGGGCGAGGGCCGCGTCGACCGTGTACGCGCCCTCGGCGACGCCGGGCAGGCCGGCCTCGATATCCGACCACGATCGGCCGTTGGCGAGCTCCTCCCCGAGGCGGTGGTTGCGCGACAGCTTCGAGCCGCAGGTCGCGATGACGTCGCCGAGCCCGGCGAGGCCCGCGAACGTCAGCGGGTTCGCCCCGGCCGCGATGCCCACGCGCATCATCTCGGCCAGGCCGCGGGTCATCAGCCCGGCCTTGCCGTTGTCGCCGAAGCCGAGGCCGTCGGCCGCCCCGGCGGCGATGGCAATCACGTTCTTCAGGGCCCCGCACAGCTCGACGCCCAGGACGTCGGTGTTCGTGTAGAGCCGGAACTCGCGGCGGGCGAGGCGGGCCACGATCCGATCGGCGAGCTCGGGGTCCTCGGCCGCGACCACGGCCGAGGCGGGCAGCCCGCGGGCGATCTCGAGGGCGAGGTTCGGGCCGGACAGGGCGGCGAGGCGGGCCGGGTCGATGCCGGCCGCATGGGCGATGACCTCGGTCATCCGCAGGAGCGTCCCGTGCTCCAAGCCCTTCACCACCGAGAGCACGTCGGCGCCCGCCGGGATCGCGGAGGCCAGGTGGGCGATCGTGGCCCGGACGTAGGACGACGGGACCGCGACGATGACCAGCTCCACGCCGGCAAGCGCGGCCGGATCGACCGTCGGCTGGATCGCCTCGGGCAGCTCGACGCCGGGCAGCCGGATTCCGTTCCGCCGCGTCTGGCGCAACCGCGCCGCCGTCTCCTCGACGTGACAGAGCAGCGTCACCGGTTCCGTGCGCGCCACGAGGAGCGCGAGCGTCGTGCCCCAGGCACCGCTGCCGATGACCGCGACGCGCGGCGGGCCCTCGGTCATCGGCCTCGCTTGGGGCCTGCGGCCGTGGCCCGGCCGCCGCTGCGGCGCTTCGTGTTCCGGCGCTCGGCCCGGATCCCGGCCCGCTCCCGGAAGACGAGCCGGATCGGCGTGCCCAGGAACCCGAACACGTCACGGAGGCGGTTTTCGAGGTAGCGCTGGTAGCTGAAGTGCACCGAGCCGGCCTCGCGGGCGAAGAACACGAACGTCGGCGGCGCGATCGACGCCTGGGTCGCGTAGAAGAGCTTGGGGCGCTTGCCCTTGACGATCGGCGGCTGCTGCCGGTCCGAGGCGCTCGTGAGGATCCGGTTGAGCTCGCCGGTCGGGACGCGCTTGCGCCGCTCGGCCCAGACGTCGACTGCCAGCTCGAGGACCCGATGGATCCGCTGGCCCGTCCTGGCCGAGATGCTGACGATCGGCGCGAAGTCGAGGAACGGCGCCTCGTGGCGGATCCACTCGACGTACTGGTCGAACGTGCTGTCCTTCTTCTCCTCGACCGCGTCCCACTTGTTGACCGCGACGACGAGGCCCTTGCCCTCCTCGACGACGTAGCCGGCGATGTGGGCGTCCTGGGCCGTCAGGCCGTCGACGGCATCGATGAGGAGGACCGCGACGTCGGCGCGGGAGATCGCCTTCAGAGCCCGGAGCGTGGAGTAGCGCTCGGCTGTCGAGCCGGACGCGACCTTGCCCCGCTTCTTGATGCCGGCGGTGTCGATCAGGACGACCTCGGTCCGGCCCCAGGCGATGGACGTGTCGATCGCGTCGCGGGTCGTCCCGGGGATCTCGCTCACGATCGTCCGCTCCTCGCCGAGGAGCGCGTTGAGGAGGCTCGACTTGCCGACGTTCGGCCGGCCGACGAAGGCGATCGCCGGCGGCTCGTCGTCGCTCGCGGCGGCGAGCATGGCGTCCCAGCGGGCTGCCTCGGCTTCGTATGACTGGTCGACCTCGGGGCCCGCTCCGTCGCCGCCGTCGGCGTCCGCGTCGCTCTCGTCGTCGGCGACGATGAAGGGCTCGAGGCGACCGGCGGCGACGTCGGCCGCGAAGAGGTCGGCCTCGCGCTCGCGCGCCTTCCGGGCCGTCTCGCGCTCGGTCTCGGGCGGGAGGGCCAGGACGATCTCGTCGAGGAGGTCGGCGACGCCCCGCCCGTGCGAGGCGGCGATCGCGAAGGTCCGCTCCCAGCCGAGCTCCCAGAACTCGGCGGCATCGAGCTCGCGGGCCGCGTTGTCGGCCTTGTTGACGGCCACGAACACCGGCGCCCTGGCGACCCGGAGGAGATCGGCGGCCTCGCGGTCGGACGGCGTCAGCCCGCTGATCGCATCGACGACGAGGACGATGACGTCGGCCTCGGCGATCGCCAGGCGAGCCTGGACCTGGACCTTCGCCTCGATCGGGTCGTCGGGCGAGACTTCCAGGCCGCCGGTGTCGACGATCACGAACCGCCGGTCGTTCCAGGCCGTATCGCCGTAGAGGCGGTCGCGGGTCGTCCGGGCCCGGTCCTCCACGATCGCCGTCCGCTCGCCCATGATCCGGTTGAAGAGCGTGCTCTTTCCGACGTTCGGGCGGCCCACGATGGCGACGACCGGGAGCCCGGTCCCCTGCCCTGCCACGGGATCTAGCCGGCCGCCGAGGCGGTCGGCAGCGAGGTCGTCCGACCGGCGGGCGTCGCGGCTATCGAGAACGCCGCATCGGCGAGCTCGCTCGCCCGGCGCTGCGCCGCCGGTGTCCCGGCGATCTCGAGGATCCGCCGGGCGACCGCGTGGAGGTCCTCGATCGGCGTCGAAGTCCCGCCGGTGACGCCGACGATCCTCCGACCCTCGAACGGGCCCGGCTCGCCGAGATCGCGCACGGATTCGATCTGGATCGCTGCCGTCCCGGCGATCGCGCAGAGCCGGGTCAGCTCCTTCGTGTTGGCCGACGACCGGCCGCCCACGACGACCATGAGGTCGACCTCGCTGGCCGCGTCGAGGGTGTCCTGCTGGCGCCGGATCGTGACCGGGCAGACGGTGTTGACGATCTTGAGCTCGTGGCTCCGGGCAACCATGAACGCAGCGAGCTTCTCGAACTTCCAGGGCGGCTGGGTGCTCTGGGAGATGAGGGCCATCTTCTTCTTGTGGGGGATGCGATCCCAGTCGTCCTCGTCGTCGACGACGATCGCATCCGGCGCGAATCCGAGGAGGCCGACGACCTCGGGGTGCTTCGGCGTGCCGAGGAGGACGATCGTGTAGCCCTCCTCGACGAGCTTGACCAGCTCGCGCTGCTCCTGGATCACCCAGGTGCACGTGCCGTCGATGACCTCGAGCCCGCGCGCGGTCGCCCGGTCCATGACCTCGGGCCGGACGCCGTGGGCGCGGATGACGACGGCCGCCCCGTGATCGACGTCGTCGAGCGTCTCGACGGTCCGGATGCCGAGCGCCTGGAGGTCGTTGACGACACCTTCGTTGTGGACGACCTGGCCGAGGGTATGCGTCGCCTTGCCGGCGGCGCTCGACTCCTTGGCCTTGTCGATGGCCTCCCGGACGCCGTAGCAGAAGCCGGTTCGCTTCGCGATTCGAATGTCGGTGACGGTTCCCATGCTCCCCAGCAGTATCGCACGGGAGGTATTCGGGCCCGCGTGAGTGGCCTGGCCGTGCTGGTCGCGGAGAGTGGGCGAACCGCGCCCGGCTTGCCGGTGTCGGGCGGCGGCTCGGCCGCGCCCGGCTCGGACGCGCCCGGCTCGGCCGTGCGGTCCGGCCGTGCGGTCCGGCCGTGCGCCCAGCAGGCGCATTTCCGGCCACAGCCAGCGCGGCGAGCGCTCGAATCCTGCAGATTCCGTCGTTCCCGTGGCAGGGCGCGTGCTCGCCGACTCCGATTCCGCGCCTGTGGGGCGCAGCGTCGCCGTCCGACCCGCCCCGTCAGCCGGCCGGCGCGTCTCCGTAGGCGCCTTGTTGGCGCTCGGGCAGCAGGGCCGCGATCCGCCGCATGATGAGCTCGGTCCCGGCCTCCTTGGCGCGTCGCCGGTCCGCGGCGGCCACCGGATCCGCAGCCGCCAGCGCCTCCGCCAGCCGGAATGGCTCGCCGATCCGGACCGTGACCGACGGCACGAAGCGCGGGATGCGGCGGCCCTTCGGCCAGAGCTTGTCGCTGCCGCCCACGCCGATGGGCACGACGAGGGCACCGGATCGCAGGGCGAGCACGGCAACGCCGTCCTTCGCGACCTGGAGGCGCCCGTCCGGGCTGCGGGTCCCCTCCGGGAAGACCGCCAGGACGTGGCCCGCCTCGAGGATCCGCATCGCCGAGCGGAAGGCTTCGACGTCGGCGGCTCCGCGATCCACGGGGTGGACGCCACCGTGCCGGGCGAGCCACGAGAGCACCGGCCACTCGAAGACCTCGCGCTTGCCGAGCCAGTTGAGGGGCCGCCCGAGGCGCTGGTTCAGGAAGGCACCGATGAGCACGGGATCCGCATTCGAGGCGTGGTTCGCGGCGATGAGCACGCCGCCGGTCGGCGGGATCGCCGCGAGGTCGCCTTCGATGTTGACGCGCGTGAAGAAGCGGGCCAGGACCCGCATGACGAAGGAGCCGATCACGATGACCGGGTTCAGGTGGGCCGCGATCGGGGTCGGCTCGATCGGGCGCCGGCGGTGGCGAACGCCGGCACGCGGTCGACCTTCGGTCGGCGCGGCGGCGGGCTGTTGCGTCGCCGCGGGCTGCTGCGCGGCGGCGACGTCCGCAGCGACGTCCGATTCTCGCTCGGCGATCGCATCGACGACGAGGCCGACCGTCGTCGGGAACGCGTTGCCGTCGGTGCGGAGGTGGACGGCATCCGGCGCCGCCCGCAGCGGCGCGACCGGCCGGGTCGAATCGAGCTTGTCGCGCCGTCGTAGCTCGGCCAGGATGTCCGCCGCCTCGGGCCCGCCGGGGTCCAGCCCGCGCTCCTCGGCCCGCCGCCGGGCGCGCTCCTCGGCCGAGGCATCGAGGAAGAGCTTGAGGTCGGCGTCGGGCAGGACGACGGTCCCGATGTCGCGGCCGGCCATGATGATCCGGCCGCCGTCGACGAGCCGGCGCTGGCGCTCCAGCAGCGCCGCCCGAAGCTCGGGCACGCGCGAGATCGCCGACACGGCCCCATCCACCTCCGGCCCGCGGACCTCGGCCGTGGCGTCCTCGCCGTCGATCGCCACGTGGGCGAGGCGCCCGACCTCGTCAGGCAACAGCTCCACCTCGCCGACGAGACGGACCAGCCCGGCCGGGTCGTCCTCCCCCATCCCCCGCCGGAGGGCGAGCCAGGTGACCGCTCGGTAGAGGAGGCCCGTGTCGCAGAAGCGGTAGCCGAGCTCGGCGGCCGCCGCGGCGCCGACGCTACTCTTGCCCGACGACGCCGGGCCGTCGAGGGCGACCACGAGCCCGGGACGGTCCGTAGTCTCAGGGTCGTCAGGCATCGCGAGGATGGTACCGGCCCGCAGCGGCTCGGCGCCGCGATCACCGTCCGGAGGCCGGCGCCGTGGACCACCCGCTCGGAGCGCCTGTGGCTCGCCGTGACGGTGCCACCATCAAATGCCGGCCTTGACGTACCTTTGGCCGCCGACTCGGGCCGGAAGGACGGCGCTTATCGCCGTTGCGGCCCCCGGGTGACGCTGTCAGCGTCAGGGCGCGCGTCAAGGGCCTGGCGCGAGGGCCTGCGGACACCGCAACCCGCGATTTGATGCTCGGAGCGTCACGGGCCTGCCCAGGCTCGACACGGGGGCCCGCCGCCCACCCGGATGCGGGACGGAGCGTCGCGCCTGAGCCGTCAGGCGACCTCGCGCTTGATCGTTCGCGAGGCCAGGGCGACGAAGAACAGCGCGATCCCGGCGAGGACCGCGAGGTCCAGCTGCAGCGACGCGGATGACAGGTCGGCGCCCCGGAGCATCACCTCGCGCAGGCCTTCGACCGCATACGTGACGGGCAGCACCTGGGCGACCGGCTGGAGGATGTCCGGCAGCTCGTCGACCGGCCAGAAGATGCCACCCAGGAGGCCCTGCGGCACGATCACGACCGGGATGAACTGGATGACCTGGAGCTCGGTCCGGGCGAAGGTCGAGAGGAAGATCCCGAGGTTGACCGCCCCGAGGGCCAGCAGGAAGGCCAGCAGGAAGAGCAGGACCGGGCTGCCGACGGACGTCACGCCGAGACCGATCGTGAACGCCGGGATCGGCCCGAAGGCGGGGATCTCGATCGCGAGCAGCGTGAACCCGATGAGCAGGAGCACCTGGAGCGTCGCGAAGATCCCGAACCCGATCCCGTAGCCGAGCACGATCTCGCCGCGCGTGACCGGCGTGGCAAGCAGCCGCTCCAGCGTCCCGCCGACGCGCTCGCGGAGGAACGAGATGCCGGTGAGGATGAAGACGAAGAAGTAGGCGAAGTAGCCGAGGAAGACCGGCGCCAGAACGTCCATCGAGTCCGCGTCTGCGCCGAGGTACACCGTCTCGTGCTCGAACTCGGGAACCGCTATCCCCAGCTCGGGCGGCAGGAGACTGGTGATCGCCCGGACCATCAGGGCCTGGAGGGCCCCGATGCGTGCGGCGTCGCCCGACGGGTCCGTCCCCTCGGTCACGACGGTGATCGGACCGCCCCGAAGCCCGGCGACGATGATCGCGACCTCGGCCTCGCCACCACGGACCCGGTCGCGAGCCTCGGCCTCGTCGGGGACGTCGTCGATCGTCACCTCGAAGGCAAGGTCCGCGTCCTCGGCCGCCGTTCGCAGCGCGTCGGCGACCGGTGAGACCTCGCCCGCGACGACGGCGATCCGGACATCGCCCGCCTCCGAGTCGCGGATCACCCAGCCGAGCAGCAGGGTGATCGCGATCGGGACGACGAAGACGAGCCCGAGGGTCCGCTCGTCGCGCCGGAAGCCCTGCGCGATCCGGCGGGCGACGGCGACGATCCGCGACGCGCTCACGGGGCGGTCTCGAGCGGGCGGCCTTCGGCGTCGAGGCCCGCGTAGTGGAGGAATGCCGCCTCGAGGTCGGGCGTCCCGGCCCCGGCACGGAGCTCGGCCGACGTGCCGCGGGCGATGACCGTCCCCGACCGGACGAAGATGAGGTCGTCGCAGCGGTCGGCCTCGTCCATGACGTGGCTGGCGACGAGGATCGTCGCGCCCGCGACCGCGAGACGCCGGAAGTGCGCCCAGAACTGGACGCGGAGGGCCGGGTCCACGCCGACCGTCGGCTCGTCGAGGAACAGGACCGGCGGCTCGTGGACGAGCGTGCAGGCGAGCGACAGGCGGCGGCGCATCCCGCCCGAAAGCTCGTGCGTCGGGCTGCCTCGACGATCGGCCAGCTCGACGAGCTCCAGCACCCGGCCGATGGCGTCGCG
>Ga0214472_10006538_pt1 | contig 12202 bp, 8 predicted proteins | sample RVTome_6_FD_207662 | JGI IMG/M metagenome (GOLD analysis project Ga0214472, IMG submission 207662) | Soil microbial communities from uranium-contaminated site in the Upper Colorado River Basin, Wyoming, United States - RVT140D175 | ecosystem: Environmental > Terrestrial > Soil > Contaminated >... | reverse complement strand
CCCCGAACTGACCTATGCGGTCATCGACCGCTGGTACGACTGGGCACCCTATCTGGACGCCCTGACCGCCCGGGTCGTCGAGGGGCTGGAGGCCTTCCCGGCCGGAATGCGGGAAACCGTGCCGATTCTCTTTTCCGCCCATTCCCTGCCGCAAAAAGTCATCGACCGCGGCGACCCCTATCTCGGCCAGACCCTGGCCACCGTGAACGGCGTCATGCAACGTCTCGGCAAGCACCCCTGGCAGGTCGGATTTCAGAGCCGCAGCGGGCCGGTCAAGTGGCTCAAACCGACCATCGAAGAGGTCCTCAAGGCCCTGGCGTCAGACGGGCACAAGGCCGTCCTGATGGTGCCCCTGTCCTTCGTCTCCGATCATATCGAAACCCTCCACGAAATCGACGTCGTTTATCGCCAGACAGCCAAAAACCTTGGCATCGTACACTTTGCTCGCAGTCCCTCCCTCAACGACCATCCCGATTTCATCCACGCCCTGGCGGCTCTTCTGCAGCGGAGATTTGCCGACTTGTGTGAATAAATTTTCGATCCTTTTGCCCCGTTTTTTTGTTTGTCTTTCCCTTGCCCTTGAAGGCACAAAGGAGTAAATTAACGCATTCTTTCATGTTGTTAAAGGTTGGAGGGCAGAAGTCACCCACTGCAGTCTGCAGGCGATCATGGACGAGATTGCCCTGTTGGACTGCGAAAGCGCCGATGTTTTGGCGAAGATTAGGGGGTTGTTGTGAAGAAGTCAGGCGATGGGAATCATGGGAATGATGAGAATCAGGGGAAGGCGCCTTCACATAACTCCCATGATTCCCATAGCTCCCAGTCTTTGATTCTCCCCCCGAGGGGCGACTACCAAACCCTGCTTTCCTACCAGAAGGCCGAGGTGATCTACCAGATCACCTTTCGCTTTTGCCAAAGCTTTCTAAAAAAAGGTGACCGCACGGTCGATCAGATGGTGCAGGCGGCCCGCTCCGGCAAGCAGAATATCGTCGAGGGGAGCAAGGCCGCGACCACCTCGAAGGAGATGGAGATCAAGCTGACCAACGTGGCGCGGGCCAGCCTGGAAGAGTTGCTGGAAGATTACCGCGATTTTCTCAAGGTGCGCGACTTCCCCGTCTGGGCTAAAGATTCCAAGGAAGCCCTTTACGTTCGAAAGCTCGGACAGGATTCCCCTATTGCCTACGAATCCTATAGAAACTTTGTTGATACCCGCCCTGCCGAAGTGGTGGCGAATATTGCGATTTGCCTGATTCATCGGGCCAACTATCTGCTCGACCGGCAGTTGAAAGGGCTGGAAAAAGTTTTTTTGCAGGATGGCGGCCTGCGCGAGCGCATGACCCGCGCCCGGTTGCATGCGCGGGATGAGCAGAAGAAGGGGCGGGGCGAAAAATAGCGCAAGCACGGCTCTGAGAGGGGCCGGGGCCAACTGGAAATATGGTAGGGACAGCGCGACATCATCTGCGAAATCAGGTGGCAACGTAAACCATGCTGCGCGGCACCGCCTCCGACCCGCCGCCCTAACTCGACAGCCATGCCGGTCGTCGAAAGGCGGTAATCTCCAGGACCTCTTTACAGCGAGGGCATTTAATAATCGGCTCGCAGTTGACCAAAGCAGGAATAAAAAATGGGGGCCGTAGCGGCCCCCATTTTTTGCTGTTCCAGGAGCCTGTCGGACTATCCATGAGCCGGCTGCAAATCCGGCTGTTTGGCCCATATTTCAGCTCCTTTTCGGTCCATAGCTACAGCTATGAACCTTCAAATGAGCTAAAATCTGTTCTCAAACATCCAAATTTTCGCTACGGCCCGTATAGTCCGACAGGCTCCTAGAGAAGATTCATCCGTCCGAGGAGCCATTCGGCAACGTAATACGACAGGGCGATGAGGGCTAGCCACATAATGATGAGCATGGGTATCGGTCTCCTTTAGTACATCTCGCCGGCGTCTTCGCCGGTCAATTCCGCCGCCGTCAGCGGCCGCGCATCCATCTGCCGCCAAACCCAGGAAACGTAGGCCAGCACAAAAGGCACTGCCAGCGCCACATAGCTCATCATGGTGAGGGTGTAATGGCTGCTGGAGGCATTATGGATAGTGAGGCTGCTGGCCAGATCGAACTTGGACGGATAGAAAGGGGTGTTATTGAAGCCGGCGAGAAAGAACACCGCCAGGCAGGTCAGCACGGTGCCGGGACCGGAGAGCCAGAGGCCGCGGCGTGAACGGGCAAAGCGGGCCAGTACCACGCCGGCCACCACCAGCACCAGGCCGGCTAGCAACAGCACCGTCACCAGCGGCATCGCCAGCAGGTTGTGCAAGTACTTGCCCGCCTCCATCGCCACCGCGCCACTGACGGGATCCACGGCGAAACCGTCCATCAGCAGCAGGCGAAGGAGAACGTAGAGCAGAAACGGCAAGGCCGCCAGCAGGTTTTTGAAGGCTGAATGCTGCAAACGGTTGGTGAGAGGCGGGTGATCGAGGTGGCCGCTCAGATAGAGGCTGCCCAGGGTGCGGGCGAGAAATACCAAAAACAGGCCGAAGCTGATATTAAACAGGCTGAAGGCCGCCTCCAGACCACGCAGCGGATGGGCCCAGCGCACCAGGCTGTAGTCGTTGAGGATGAAGTTGGACCCGGTGAAAAACGTGCCCAACGCGGCGCCAAGCAGCAGGATGCCGAGGGTGCCGTTGATGAAGAGGAAGATTTCGAAGGTGCGCTGGCCAAGGAAATTATTCGGCTTGCTGCGGAATTCATAGCTGACCGCCTGCACCACAAAGGAGAAGAGGATGGCCATCCACACCCAGTAAGCACCGCCGAAGCTGGTGGCATAGAACAGGGGGAAGGCGGCGAACAGGGCACCGCCGAAGAGCACCAGGGTGGTGAAGGTCAGCTCCCACTTGCGACCCAGTGAGTTGACGATGAGCGATTTCTCCGTTTCATCCTGCGCCAGACTGAGGATCAGGGTCTGGCCGCCCTGGACGAAGGTCAGAAAGACGAACAGCGAACCGACCACGGCGACGATGATCCACCATAACTGCTGCAAGGTATGCAGTTCAAGGCTTCCAAACATGGCTACTTTACCTCCTCGGGGCCGATGGCAATCTGTTTCAGCATGATCCTCACGCCGGAGATCAGCAGCACGGTGAACAGGATCAGGAACAGGAAGAAGGTTGTCGCCACGGTGCCGCTGTCCAGGTTGGAACGGGCCACGGTCACCGGCAGCAATCCCTGAATGGCCCAGGGTTGGCGGCCGACCTCGGTGACGATCCAGCCGCACTGCTGGGCGACGTAACCGCCGAAGACCGCCAGCACCCCCAACCGCAACAACCAGGTCTTCTGCTCCAGCGTTTCCTTGCCCAGATACCAGAGATAGAGCAGGAACAGACCGATGAAACTCATCCCCAAACCGACCATGAGACGGAAGGCATAGAAGGTCAGCGCAACGGGTGGCACCGCATCCTCCACCTTCTCCAGATGACCGTAGCCGAGATAATCCTGATGAGCCTCAAAGTCCACCAGTGCCGCCGCCGCGGCGGGCGCGTCGTCGGCCTTTTTGGCTTTTTTGTAGCGATCCAATCCGGTTACGGCTATCTTGCCGCGCTGCATCATCGAATCGAGACCGACAATGCCTTGCTTCTCGTTGCCGCGAAGCAGATCGTCGATACCGGGCACAAAACCGCCGAACTGGCGGTGGGCCAACAGCGACAACATCCCGGGGATCTCCACTTTAAACAGGAAGGGGTCTTGTTCGTCCCCCGGCAGCTTGTTCGGATTCACCATGCCCAGGGCGATAAGTCCGGTGGGTGTCTTCCCCTCATATAGAGACTCCATCGCCGCCATCTTCATCGGCTGGGTGCGCACCGTGATGAAGGCATGCTCGTCGCCGGTGTAGGCGACAAAGACCGAACTGAACAGGCCCAGCACCGCCGCCACCGCGATGCTGCGGCGGGCGAAGAGCTGGTTGCGGCCGCGCAGCAGGTAATAGGAGGACACCGCGACGACGAAGAGCGAGGCCAGCAGCAGACCCGATGCGGAAGAATGGGCAAAGTGACTCATCGCCACCGGCGAGGAGATCACCGCCCACAGATCCTGCATCTCGAAACGGGCGCTGTCGGGGTTGAAGCGCATGCCGATGGGATATTGCATCCAGGCATTGGCGATGAGAATCCATACCGCCGACAGATGGGCGCCGATGGCGACCATCCAGGTGGAGAACAGGTGCATCCGCTTCGACACCCGATCCCAGCCGAAGAACATCACCGCGAAGAAGGTGGCTTCGATAAAGAAGGCGAAAATCCCCTCGATGGCCAGCGGCGCACCGAAAATGTCCCCCACGATCCAGGAATAATTGGACCAGTTGGTGCCGAACTGGAATTCGAGGATGATGCCGGTGGCGATGCCGATGGCGAAGTTGACGGCGAACAGTTTCATCCAGAACTGGGTCAGCCGCTTCCATTCCGGGTTGCCGGTCCGAACGTAAATGGATTCGAAAAAGGCGCAAAGAAATGCCAGCCCCAGCGTCAGCGGCACGAAAATCCAGTGATAACCTGCCGTCAGCGCAAACTGCGCCCGGGCCCAGTTCACCTGATTCAGATCAATCTGTTCAATCACCGTTGGCCTCCTGTAGAAAAGGTGAACCGCCGCAAACAGCGGGGGTCACAGCTAATCGCCGGCCGGCGGCCGGGTCAGGGTATTGATTATGTAATCGGCGCGCTCGGCGTCGGTTTCGTAGTTTGTCTTGAGGACATTGGTGAAGAAAAAGGGCTTGAGCACGGCAAACATGACCAGTAGCTTCAGCAGGATGACGAGCCACAGGGTGCGGCCCAGCACCATGCCGCGAAAACCATCCAGGTAGAACCGCATGATCCGTTGCATCATCTTGATCTCGCAGGGAGGAGGGTAATATTTACTAGAACGGTAATATATTTAGGCACAAGGATTTTTTTTGTCAAGGGGAAACCCTGAGCCGCCTGGCCTGGATCGAGGAGAGAGGTCATTCGAATGTCCCCTTGGGATGTTCCAGTAACAAGCCAATTTTTGATGCTTTCAAACAACGCCGGCAGTTCGCGCCGGATCAACCTGAACAGGAATCGCGGGATTCACGGGTATTGGGCAGCGTGGAAAAATGGTGATCGCAGAGCATCCGGACCTTCGCGCCATGATGAGCGGAGCGATTTTGAACATCCTGACCGTCCCTACCGTCCCCCGAACCAACCTTGGCATAATGTGGGCAGGTATTTGTCAGGGAAGGGACGAGTAGTGTCAATATCTCCGACCTGGACGGGAAGCGGGTCGGAATAATGACGCTGATTCACTGGAAGAAAAATACGGAGTTTTTTATTACAGTCAGATTTCTTATTGGCAGTGAGCGAAGGGATCTAGTTGTAAATTTTTTACCCAATTGGTTCAAGTAATCGATTTTGTGATCGGTGTCTCGGATAAGCGAATGTGGGGAGTCAAGGTGTTTCCGTTGGCCGAGAGTGGCGCTGGCGCAGGTTATCGCCGCCGATATTACCAAAATGCAGTTGCGCGAAGAAGCTCACCGTACCAGTCCTCTGGCCTCTCTCGGGGCATTGGCGGCCTCAGGGAACATGGAAAATTTCCTCTGGCTGGGATAGATTATTCGGAGATGCTGGGCCGTACTTGAGCAGTCGTTTGAAAAAACCGGTCCCTGAAAAAGGGCCAGGTTTTTCAATAGGCAATAAACTCTTCTATATCTAATTTCGATAATTCAGCCTGTTTCGATACCCTTTCTGCACGTCCAATAATTATAAGCTGTTGTTTTGGCGGCCATTTGTCCCCCATGCGGAGCAGTGGCATCTGTTTTGCTATGGTCCCATTTGATGATGGCTTCAAAAACGTCATTCCCGAGGTGCTTTGGTCGGGAATCCAGACATCAAGTCTTGATGCTTTCGCAAAAACTCATAAGATGGCTAAGCAAAAATTTCGTCCTACAAGGCTTGGTGGTTTTTCAGGGGCGAAGGCATACATCTGGTATGTCGAGGTCCTGAAAAAACGCCGTAACGCCGTAGGGCGGACTTTTTGCGACGCCATCAAGTCTTTGAAGTCATGGATGCCCGACAGTGTCATTCGGGCAGGATGAATCTAATTTGCGAAAGCATCAAAAATATGGGTGCGGAAAAATTGACTAGCAATTCAACCAGGGAGCTTGCATGAGCTGGATAAATTTAAGATTGACCGTGAAATTCGCCATCGGCTTCGGGATTGTCCTTCTGCTGTTGACGGCTGTCGCAGGGTGGTCGATTTTCGGCATTGGCGGGATCGTCAAAAACGCCGGACAGGTTATTAACGGCAACGCCTTGCGCGCCGAAATGATCCAGCGGGAAGTGGATCATCTTATGTGGGCCAACGAGGTCAATGCCCTGCTGACCAATGATTCCATCACCGAATTAAAGGTTCAAGTCGATCCGCATAAGTGTGGTTTTGGCCAATGGTATTATGGCCAGGAACGGAAAGATGCCGAGGCGTTAGTGCCGGAACTGAAAGGGGTTCTAGCGCAAATCGAGGACCCGCATCGCAAGCTGCATGAGTCGGCCATGGCCATCGGCAAGACGTTCAAGCAAGCCGACCTGAGCTTACCCAAGTTCCTGGCCGAGAAGGAAGCGGATCATCTGGCCTGGACGAACGTTATCCTGACGGCATTGCTTGAAAACCGCAGTAAGATCGAGGTGGAGACCGATTGCCATCGCTGCGGCCTGGGGAAGTTCCTGGATGGCGATAAGGCTCGTGCAGCGGCATCCTCGGATCCCGAATTGGCGCGTCTGTTCGCCGAAATTAGAGAGCCCCATGAACGACTTCACGGAACGGTCATTGACATTCAAAAGAACCTGGGGAACCGGAACGCGGCCTATGCCATTTTTCAGAGCAAAACCCTGCCTGCCTTGGCCGAAACCCAGAAGCATCTGCGTGGCCTGAAGTCCCGTGCCGAAGAAATGGTGAGCGGCATGCAGCAAGCCAGCGCCATCTATTCGTCAGAAACCCTGCCCCAACTGAACCAGGTGAAAAATTTGCTGGGCCAGGTCATCTCCATCGCCAGTGAAAATATCATGACGGATGAGCAGATGCTGCAGGCCGCAAATACCACCCGCATCGGCAATATTGTACTGGCGGTCATTGCTCTGCCCTTGGGCCTCTTTTTTGCCTGGATTATCGCTAGAGGGATCATCGGGCCAATGAAGAAAAGCTGCGAGATGATCGAAGAAATGGAAAAGGGTCATCTCGATATGCGTCTTAACCTCACCAGTCAGGACGAAATCGGCCAGATGGCGCAATCCTTGGATCGTTTTGCCGACAGCCTGCAGAACGAGATGATCGGTTCACTGCAGAAACTGGCAGCCGGCGACCTGACTTTCGAGGTTGTCCCGAGAGACGGACAAGATACGATAAGGGGCACGCTGAATAAATTGAGCCAGGATCTCAATTCCCTGATAGGGGAAATCATCACGGCCGGCGAACAGATCGCCACCGGCTCATCGCAGATATCTGACGGTGCCCAGAGCCTTTCGCAGGGGGCAACGGAATCGGCCGCCTCGGTGGAAGAAATCACCGCTTCCATGACGGAACTGGCCTCCCAGACCAAACAAAATGCGGACAACGCCGGATTGGCCAATCAAATGGTCAGTCAGGCCAAGACGGCCGCAGAGCAGGGCAATAAGCAGATGAAACAGATGGTGAGCTCCATGTCCGAAATCAATGAGTCTGGCCAGAGTATCTCGAAAATTATCAAGGTCATCGACGAGATTGCCTTCCAGACCAACCTTTTGGCTCTGAATGCCGCTGTCGAGGCAGCCCGTGCCGGCCAGCATGGCAAAGGGTTCGCCGTGGTTGCCGAAGAGGTACGCAACCTGGCCGGTCGCAGCGCCAAGGCAGCCAAGGAGACCGCCGAGCTTATTGAAGGCTCTGTGCAGAAAACTCAGAACGGAACGATGATTGCCGGAAGCACCGAGGCGGCCTTGCAAGAAATCGTCACGGGTATTATAAAAGCCACCGACCTGGTCAGCGAAATCGCCGCCGCTTCCAACGAACAGTCCCAGGGGATCGGTCAGATCAACCAGGGTCTGGGCCAGATCGACCAGGTGACCCAGCAGAATACGGCCAATGCCGAAGAGAGCGCCGCTGCCGCCGAAGAGCTGTCCGGCCAGGCCGATCAGCTCCGGCACATGCTGTCCCGCTTCAAGCTCAAGGGGCAGCATGCTGGAAATCGGTTGGCCCAGCTGCCGAACTTTCAGTCTTCCCGTCCACCCTCCCAATTCCCGCCTGCAAGAACGATGAGTGACAATGGTTCCCGCCAGCAGGTGATCGCGCTGGATGACAGTGAGTACGGCAAGTACTAAAAGGTATTGGCACTGAACAATTCGAGCCCCGCGACCGACAGGTTGTGGGGCTCGAATGATTTGGTTTCGACAATCTTCAAGCAAACGGGTGAAAAAATCGGTCCTTGAAAACGGTGCCAGTTTTTTCGATAAATACAAATAATAGAAAAATCCTATTTGTTAAAATCTATACCCTTTCCGTATAAACCATCGAATAGACAATGTTGCATTGCAGGTTTTTTGGAACACAGGAATAATACCAACAAAAAATATATAATGGTACAGATTCATCAGAGGAGGAAATCATGGGGAAAAATACCAGTGTCACTTTAGGCGAACACTACGAAAAATTCATTTAACACGCCATTGAGGGGGGTCGCTACGGCTCGACCAGTGAAGCGATTCGTGCCGGATTGCGGTTGCTTGAGGAGCGTGAGACGAAGCTCGAAATTCTACGTAAAGCCTTGATTCAAGGCGAACAGAGCGGCCCGGCAAATTACTCCCTGGACGACCTGAATCGTGAACTCGATGAGGAGCTCGGCTGATGCTGGTATTCACAACTCGGGCAACTCCAGCCCTTGCATGTTGCTCTGGTCGAGAATATCCCAGGCATCCTGCTGGTGAGTCTTCACCGCCTCCTGGAAACAATACCAGGGGCTTTGCTTGAAATTCTGCCGGTCCTTCCAGAAATATCCATCCTCCAGCGGATCCAACCGAACCAGGGGAAATTCGGAACGGTTCCGGAGCCCCCGGACCTTTTCGTCGATGGCGTCGACAAACCACTTTTCCCCATCGTATATCGGCAGTTTCCGATCCCCGTAGGCGGCTGTTTCGCTGAGTTCCCGATAGCGTGCCAGTCGCTCTTCCTTCCAGCAGTTGTTTGGATCCTGTTCGCCGATGGCCCAGTCCAGATCCTGGCGCAATTCCCGGACCTTTTCGTTCATGACGGGGTCGGTCACCGTCCTGTCAACGTGTCTGCCCAGCTTTCGCAGGAGATGTTCCGCGGCCTCCAGAAATCTTGTCTTGTTGTCCACCTGCTCGTGAAGCAGGCGTTTGTCCTGCCAGACCAGGGCGGGCCGGTCGGGGTTGCGGCCGGCGCCGGCATGGCCGATATTCGGCAGGGCCAGGCTCAACGGGCCCTTCAAGGCATTGAAAGCATCGAAGTAGCCGACGAAGTTCTGGTGCGCCCAGGTATCGGCATAGGCGTGACTGGCCACGCCGATGCGGTAGAGATTCTCGGTGGCGAGGGCGGAGTTCAGAATCCGGTTGCCATTTTCGCTGTCGGGAGTGGTGTTCAGCCAGTGCATCTTGCCGTCTTTTCGCCAGGCCGTGGGACTTAGCGGGTCTCCTGGGATAAAATGAAACAGGGGGTAGATCCGGAACAGCTTTCCCCGGGGCTTGAGGATGTTTTTGGTTTGACTGATGTAGTTGCGATAGGCCGAATCCATCCCCTGGTCGATCTGCAGGATCATGTCGTTGTCGTCGACGTAGTAGCAGGCGGTGGCGATGGTGAGAGCGTCCTTTGCCCCGAACCCGGCTTTGGCGGCGATCAGGTAGGTCATGTAATAGTGAAACTCGATGTCCACGGTCCCTCCTGTCGGTGCAAATCCCTGATAGCACATTAAATAAAAATTTTTACGAGTCTATAATCAGAAGAGTCAAAAGGTCAAGAAGAGGAATTTCCCCGACCGACACTATCGAGAAGGGGATTTCGAAAGGAGTGAACCGATGGCTGATTATTCCGGGGTAAAAGTGACCATGTACCGCTGGGCCGGATCGTGGGGACCCTTTCGGATCAAGGTGCCCTGCGGGGAGTGCTCCCTGACCCAGGATGTGATTCGCGATACACTGGCCAAGGAGTTGGAGGGCATTCCCGTGGAACTAGAGATATTCGAGTGGCTGAGCGAGTGGTGGCGACCGCTGCGCAGGGGCGGCTGGCATGCGCCGATAGTCATGGTCGAAGACAAGGTTATCTCCCAGGGCAGTGCCCTTAACCGCGGAGTCCTGACCCAGGCGGTCATCGAACATCACTCCCGGAGGTCACCGGTGAAAGGAAACCATCTCTTCGGCAAGGAGGGTTGTCCCCATTGTGAACGAGGCAAGCAATATCTCGAAGAGGCCGGCATCGGTTACACCTACCATAATGTGGTGCGAGATCCGCGGGCTCTCTATGAAATGCTCGCCCGGGTCAAGCCTCTCGTTGGCGCCAAAACTCCGATCACGGTTCCGCAGATCTGGCTCAAGGGGGAATATGTCGGGGGCGCGGACCAACTCGGCAAGATGGTGCATCAACATGTCGAGCCGAATATCGACCGTGGACAGGACTCTCTTTCCCTGGGGAAGGATCCCGGCAATGAAGGGGAAACGAAGATTTGAGGTGATGCAATAAGTATTTTTTTCGCCGGTCCTGTTCAGTTTTCGGCGAGTGGCAGGGCAAGGTGGAAGGTGCTTCCTCGGTCCGGTTCACTCTCGACCCAGACCCGGCCGCCATTGGCCTCCGTCAGGGAGCGGGTGATGAAGAGACCGAGACCCAGCCCTTGTTTTTCGACATTGCGGGCCCGAAAAAACCGCTCAAATACATGGGGAAGGTCGTCGGGGAGAATGCCCGGCCCCCGGTCGGCCACCGAGATTACCAGTTCGTTGCCTTGCCGCTCTGCGGAAAGCCGAATCGGGGCATCCCCTTCGGCATACTTCAGGGCGTTGCCGACAAGGTTGTCCAGACATCGCTCCAGGCATCGATGGTCGACCCATACGGGAGGGAGCCCCGATGGTATTTCGGAATTGATCCGGGAAATATCCACCACTACCTGGGTTCGTCGCAGGTAGTCCGCCAGGAACCGGGGAAAATCGATCGCTTCCTGCCTGGTTTTGAGCCTGCCCCCCTCCAAACGCGCCATTTCGGAGAGTTCATTCATCATTTCGACCATTTGTCCGCAGGCGATTTGAATGGATTCGATATTCATGTGAGGCAATTCCCCGAGGCCGGCTTTCTCGATCTCGTTTCGAAGCAGGTCGGAGTGGCCGCGGATGACCGTGAGGGGATTGCGCAGATCGTGGGTAATGGTATGCAGGTATCCTTCCTTTTCCTCCTGAAGTTGATGTAGTCGGGTGATGTTCGAGTCGATCGCCACAACCCCCTGAAGTCGGCCGTCCGCGGAGTAAATGGGGGCGGCGCTGACGCTCAGCCAAAGAAATTTGCCGTCGGGGCGGGTATAGCCGATTTTTTCCATTTGAACGGTTTCGCCGCGAAGAGCTCGGGCCAGGGGCAGGCTTTCCACCGGAATTGTTTTTCCGAGGGGCGTCATATACGAACCGAAGGTGTAACGCTCTTTCAATGGCTTCCCCTGTACCTCGGGGGGATAACCGAGCATGGCCTCGGCAGCCGGATTGAGGCGCAGGATTTCACCATCCGGCCCGCAAAGCACCAGGCCCTCGGGAAGGAAGGCAATGATGGCCTCCAGTTCATTCATCAGGTGGTCCCGTTCCGTTTCCAGGCGTTTCCTGTCGCTGATGTCTCGGATGATGACAAAAGCTTTTTGTCCGTCAGCCAATAGGACCGACGAAGTTTCGCCTATGAATCTGCTGCCCCCTTTTCGCCTGTAAATCACCTCTGCCCGCCCCGTGCCCAGCCGTTTCGGTTCCAGGAGGGAAGTGCTGAAGGCAGGGTCGTCCGCATCGACGAGAGAGGTTCTGCCGGCAGCGCACAGTTCGGCCTCGGTCATCCCGAACATCTTGCACGCCGCCGAGTTGGTTGCAACGATGCTGCCGTCAGAGATTGTAAGGAAGACGGCATTCATGCTGCTTTCAAAGAGAGGGCGAAAATCTTCAGGTGGAATGGTTCTTAACGGCATACAATTTCCTTGAACATTCCGATGTCATT
>Ga0214472_10006535_pt1 | contig 12205 bp, 11 predicted proteins | sample RVTome_6_FD_207662 | JGI IMG/M metagenome (GOLD analysis project Ga0214472, IMG submission 207662) | Soil microbial communities from uranium-contaminated site in the Upper Colorado River Basin, Wyoming, United States - RVT140D175 | ecosystem: Environmental > Terrestrial > Soil > Contaminated >... | reverse complement strand
TGGGCTACCCCGAATCGCGCGCCGCGAAATGGGGCCTCGCCGAAACGGCGTACCCGCGCGAGTTCCTCGACGAGCTGCTCGTCGCGGCGATCATCGAGACGAAGCAGGGCGTGCAGAACCTCCCGGCGATCCTCGCGGTCGAGGGCATCGACATGATCATTTCCGGCCCCGGCGACCTGGCCGCCGATCTCGCGCCCGATTTCTCGCGCCTCGCCCGCTACGGCAGCTACGATGACGCGGCGCTGCACGCCCTCGTCGCGCAGATCGAGCAGCACACCCGGAGCGCCGGGCGCTGGCTGGGCGGCGTCGCGCGCCACCCGCGCGCCGCACCGGGCCTCTTTGCCAAGGGCTACGACTTCGTCACGCTTACCGCCGACATCTGGCTCCTCGGCGACGGCGCGAAGCTCGCCCTTGCCGAAGCGCAAGGCAAGCCGTGATCGAGCACCAGACCCTGGATTTCCGCAGCCGCGGCCGCGCTCAGCCGCCGCAATCGGCGGGACGCGCGGGGGCAGCCCGATCGAATCGCGTATCGTTCGCGCAGCGGTTTCAGACCCTGAGATGCGCCACCAGCTCCGCGCGCCGCAACGTGCTGCGATCGCCGGCCTGGACCGTGCGGCCTTGGTCCAGAATCAGATAACGGTCGGCGAGCGCCTCGACCAGCTCGAGATTCTGCTCGACGATGACGAAGGCGGCGCCCGCCGCTTTGCGCTCACCGATCAGCGCGGCCATCTGGCGCACGCTCTCCGACTGTACGCCTTCCGCAGGTTCGTCGAGCAGCGCGACGGGTCGATCCTCCGCGAGGACGCGCACCAGCGACAGGAGCTTGCGCTCACCGCCGGAGAGCGTGCCCGCGTGCTGGCCAAGGCGTTCGGCGAGCCGCGGGAAGCGCGCGAAGTACGGCGCCAAGGCCGCGAGCGGACGGCCGGGACGCATCAGCATGAGATTTTCGCGCACCGTAAGGTCGTCGAACACGATGCGCTCCTGTGGCGCGAAGCTCACCCCTAGCGCGGTGCGGCGCGCCGGGTCGAGCCCGGCGAGATCGCGGCCGGCGAATCGCACGCTGCCGCGGGCGAGCGGCAGGAACCCGTGCAGCAGGCGCAGCAGCGTGCTTTTGCCCACGCCATTGCGGCCGAGCACGCACAGCGCTTCTCCTGCGGCGACCGCGCCGGTCAACCCGCGCACCACGACGCTGCCGCCGTAGCCGCCGGTTACGTCCTCGAATTCGAAGGCCCGCGCGCTCACTCGGCCGCCCCGACGTAGACCTCATGCACGCGCGGGTCGGAGCGGATCGCTGCCACGTCGCCCTCGGCCAGCAGCCGCCCCTGGTGCAGCACGAACACGTGCTCGGCGAGCTGCTTCACCAGCGCCATGTCGTGCTCGATGATCACCACCGACAGCCCGAGCGTGTCGCGGGCCCAGCGGATGACCGCCATCACCTGCGCAGTCTCCTCGCCGGAGAGCCCCGCGCAGGGCTCGTCCAGCAGCAGCAGCCGCGGCTCGGTGACCAGAGCCATGCTGAGCTCCAGCACCTGGCGCTCGCCGTGCGAGAGCGCCGAGGCCAAGCGTGCACCGTCGTCCAGGAACGGGTAGCGGCCGCGCAGCGCGGCCAGCACCGGGGTGTCCCAGCGGCGCGGCGCCGGCCGCAGCCAGTCAAGCAGCGAGGTGCGCCCGCTCCAGAGCGCAATGCGCAGGTTCTCGTCGATGCTGAGCTCGCCGAACACGCTGGGAATCTGGAACTTGCGGCCCACGCCACGGCGCGCGAGGCGATACGGCGTGGGCTTGCTCAGGGTGTCGCCGTCCAGCCGCACCTCGCCCGCCTGCGCGCGCAGCTCACCGGTGAGCATGTTGAAAGTGGAAGTCTTTCCGGCTCCGTTCGGGCCGATCAGGCAATAGATGCCGGGGCGGGCAATCGCAAGCGAGAGGCGATCGAGGATGCGCACCTCGCCCGCTGCCGCGGACACGCCTTCGATCGCCAGGGTGACCGCGGTGCGCGGCGCCTTGGGGGCGGGCGCTCGCAGCGGCTCGAGCGCCTTCCTGCGGCCGGGCAGCAGCCGCTCCAGCGGTGCGAGCAGGGCGCCGATCCCGCCCGACGCGTAAAGCACCACGAACACGAACCCGGCTGCGACGATCAGGTCCCAGTAATAGGTGCGTTCGCGCAGCTCGGCGCTGAGAATACCGACCAGCACGACGCCCAGCACCGGTCCCAGCACGCGCTTGCGGCCGCCCACCGCCACCCAGATCACCAGGTCCGCCGACAACGCGAAGCCCACCAGCTCCGGCGTCACCAGGCCCTGTTGTGGCGCGTACAAGGCGCCGGCGATGCCCGCGAGCACACCGCTCAACCCGAAGGCGATTGCCTTGAGCATCGCCGTGTCGTAACCGAAATAGGCCACCCGCCGCTCGTTGAGCGCAATCGCGCGCCACAGCGTGCCGAGCGGCGCCTGCACCAGCCAGCCGCACAGCGCTACCGCGCACGCCAGCGCCACGGCCGCGAGGTAGTACACGTCGCTGAACCCTTCCAGACCCGGCAGGCCGGGGATGCCCTTCATGCCGTTGTAACCGCCGGTGACCTCGTTCCAGGAGTTTGCGACCTGAAACGCGAGCAGCGAGATCGCCAGTGTGATGATGGCGAAATACGGGCCGCTCTCGCTGCGCCCGCGGAAGATGATCAGCCCGAGCAGGAAGGCGAGCGCGCCCGCCGCGAGCGCGGCGAACGGCAGCAGCAGGAACACCCACCAGGCCTCGCCCCACTGGATCAGCGCCGCGCCCGAGAGGTACGCGGCGAGGCCGACGAACAACGCCTGGCCCAGCGGGAGAAATCCAGCCTGCCCCCAGCACAGCGCGACCCCGAGGGCGGCGATCGCATAGAGAAAGAACAGCCCGAGCTGGAACGCCCAGTACTCGCCCAGCGCGAGCGGCAGCGCGAGCAACAGCAGCAGCAGGACGGCGCTACGAACGGCCAAAGATCCCATGCGGGCGCCGCCACAGGAAAAAGATCGCGATCAGCAGCACGGTCGAGTAGCCGGCGGTGCGGTCGACCAGCGCCGACATCGCGCTCTCCACGCCGCCGATCGCCGCCGCGCCGCTCAGCAGCCCGAGCGGGCTGCCAAGCCCGCCGACCACCAGCACGAAAAACGAGCGCAGCACGTAATCCAGGCCCATGTAAGGCTGCACCGAAACGAGCGGGGCGACCATCACCCCGGCCAGTCCTGCAAAGCACAGGCCCACCACGAAGGTGTCGCGCGCCAGCCGGTCGGTGCGGATGCCCACGGCCTGGGCCAGCTCGCGGTTGCCGACCATCGCTTTCACGCGCGCGCCGGCGACGCTGCGGCGGTACCAGAGCAGCAGCGCGGCGATCAGCACGGCGCATAGCGCCATCAGCAGCACGCGGTAGGCCGGGAAGGGCGCGCCCAGCACCAGCACCGAGTCGCTGACCGGGATCTTGAGGCTTTTGTAGCCGCCGCCGAATCCGATCTCGATCGCCTTGCGCATGAACAGGCTCAGCCCCCAGGTCGCCAGCAGCGTGTCGAAGGGCCGGTCGTACAGCGGGCGGATCAGGAAGCGTTCCACCGGCAGCGCCAGGAGCGCGCAGGCTGCGATGGCGGCAGGCACCGCCGCGAGATAGGGCAAGCCGAGCGACTGGCACACGTAGGCGACATAGGCGCCCAGCGCGATGAACTCACCGTGGGCGAGGTTCATCACGCCGAGCAAGCCGAAGACGATCGCCAGCCCGAGGACGATGACCGCGAGGGTCACCACCTCGTAGAGGACGTTGAGCGCCTGGGTGACGAGGAGCGGGTCCACCCTCCGCCCCTCAGCGCGCGGCCTGGTCGAACAACTCGCTCAGGTGCAGGTCTGACCCGACTTCACGTTGGAGAACGTCTCTACGATCTGGAACTCGGTGCCTTTGCATTCGGCCAGGTACATGTCCTTGTCCACGTGCCGGTTGCGCATGGTCATGGTCCCGGTTGCGGAGGCGAAGGTGATGCCGTTGGCCGCGGATTTCACCTTGGCGGCGGTGTTGGCCTTGGCCTTGGTGACCACCGCCTCGACGAATTTCACTCCGGCGTAGGTGTCGACGCCGATCAGACCGAGGATCGGCGCCTTGTCGCCGTATTTTTTCCGGTACGCCGCCTTGAAGGCGCGGTGCGCCGGCGTATCCACGCTGCTGTAGTAGGACATGCAGCCATACAGGCCGCTACTCGACTCGGCGCCGATGCCGAGCAAGGTGTTCTCTTCCAGCAGCGAGGACACCCGCAGGATGTTCTTGTCGAGCCCGAAGCCGGCGAAGGTGCGGTTGAAGTTGACGTTGTCGCCGCCCACCAGGGTGATCAGCACCAGGCCCGGGCCGGCGCCCTTGATGCGGGTGACGGCTTCCTCGAACTTGTTGGGGGCGCCAAGCGGCACGTACTCCTCGCCCAGTACGTTCACTCCCAGCTTCTTGAAGATGCCTTTGGCGTACTTGTTGGTGACCTGCGGCCAGACGTAGTCGTTGCCGATCAGGTACACCGACTTGTAGCCGGCTTTCTTGTGCAGCCACGGCAGCACCGTTTCCATCTGCTGGCGCGGGGTGTCGGCGATGACGTAGGTGTTGGGCGAGCACTCGCCGCCCTCGTAGATCGGAGTGTAGACATAGGGGACCCTGGCCTTGATGGTGGCCACCAGCGCCTCGCGCACTGCGCTGTTGTGCGAGCCGAGGAAGAAGTCCACCTTGTCCTCCAGCAGCATGCGCACTGCCGACTTGGTGGCGTCGGCGACCGCGGCATCGCCGTTGGCGAACAGCAGCTGCACGCGCCGGCCGAGGATCCCGCCCTTGGCATTGATCTGCTCGACCGCCAGCTCGGCGCAGGCCTTCTGCGTCGGGCCGAACAGGTTCGCGGCGGGCCCGGCGATGGCGTAGAACATGCCGATCTTGAAGTCCTTGGCAGCGCCCGCGTCGCGGATGAAGGCGGGTGCGCCGATCAGGGCGGTGCCGGCGGCCGAAGCGATCAGGAATTTTCTGCGTGCAGGCGAAGTCGTCATGGTCTCGTCCTTGTCTTGTGGTTGCGTCGGGTCGCTACAGTTTGGGTGCGGGCATCGGCGGCAGGCTCGCCTCGTAGGCGAGCCCGATCGCGAGCAGGCGGGCGTCCTGGCCGGAACGCGCGTCGAGCTCCATGCCGACCGGCAAGCCGCTGCGCGTCAGGCCGATCGGCAGGCTCAAGCCCGGCAGCGCGGCGTTGCTCGCCGGGTCGGTGTTGCGGATGTAGGTGAAGAAGGTCGGCACGCGCTTGCCGTTCACCTCGACCGTCTCATCCTCGCCGATCGGCCGCGCCGGCATCGGCGCGGTTGGGAAGATCATCGCGGCCAGATCGTGCCGCTCGAGATAACCCTCGAGCGTCGCCTGCAGCGCCGGACGATGCGTGTCGAGCGCTTCACGGTACACCGCCTCGGGCACCGCACCGGCACCGAGCAGGCTGGTCAGCATGCCGCGCACGTCAGGGCTAGCGCACTGCTCGGCGAGTTGTTGATAGCTGACGCCGGTCCCCGACTCCCGCAGGTACGCCTTCATGGTGGCGACTTGCTCGTAAAGCGCCACCGGAAAACTGACGGCGTCGTCCAGCGCCTTCAGATTTGGCACGTCGGCCTCGATCAGCGTGACGCCGAGTTTCGACAAGCGCGCCAACTCCTGCTCGCACACCGCTGCCAGCTCGGGGTCGAGATCGCTCCAGTAGTACTGGCGCGGCACGCCCAGGCGCAGGCCCTTGAGCGGCATCGGCCGGAGAGTGGTGGCGCCGCCCGTGACGACACCGTCCAGCAGCACCGCGTCGGCCACCGAGCGCGTCATCGGACCGGCGGTGTCGCGCGTGCTGGAGATCGGCACGATGCCGGCCTGCGACCAGCGCCCGGTGCTGGGGCGGAAGCCGACGATGCCGCACAGCGCCGCCGGAATGCGCACCGAGCCGCCGGTATCGGTGCCGATGCCACCGGGTGCCAGCCGTGCGGCCACCGCCACCCCGGTGCCGCCGCTCGAGCCACCGGGGATCAGGCGCCGGTTCCAAGGATTGCGCGCGGGGCCGAAGCCGCCGTTGTTGTTGGTCACCCCGCAGGCCAGCTCGTGCAGGTTGGTCTTGCCCAGCACCAGTGCGCCGGCGCGCAGCAGCGCATCGGCGATCGGCGCGTTGCGTTTCGGCCGGTGATGGCGCAAGGTGGGCGTCCCGCCGCTGGTCGGCAGGTCTGCGGTGTCGATGTTGTCCTTGAGCACCAGCGGCACGCCATGCAACGGCCCGCGCGCTCCGCCGCTGCGCGCACGATCGGCGGTCTTGGCGGCGGCGCGTACCCGGTCGGCATCCAGCGTGATGAAGGCATTCAGGTCAGCGTGAGTGGTGCAGCGCTCCAGCAGCGCCTCGGCGTAGCGCTCGACGCCGAGCGCGCCATCGCGAACGGCCTTTGCCGCTTCGGAAACGCTAAGCGCGGTGACATCCATGGCGGTTCCTCCCGTGACCTTCGCCCCTACTGCGCCCGACGCGACTGCGTGCCAACGAAGGGCGTGCGTCGCCGCCACCTCATTCTTCTCCGGGTTGCGACCGGTTGCAAGCGTTGCTGGCGCGCTTGGCGGCGGCCCGGCCCAAGGCCTGCTGTCGCTCGACGATCTCGCCGCGCAGGCGCGCACCCTTGTCAACGCGGTCAAGCTGCGCGTAATCGCGAACGCCGAAGGCGACTTCAGCGACCCGGCGAACCTGTGGCGCACCGTGCAGGCCTTCGAGCAGGCGAAGTCGTCGCGCTCAATTTCGAGGCACCTCGGTGCGAGATCGTGAAACCCAGGGCGCTCGAAGCGCCGGTCGCGGCAGCGCCGACCGGCGCCGCTTCGAGCGCGCCGATTCCCGCCTCGGTGGCTGTTCGGCTCGCCGCGCGTGCCGGGCGAGCGCTTCTGCGGCAAGTGCGGCGCGAAGCTCGCCCTTGCCGAAGCGCAAGGCAAGCCGTGATTGATCTGCGTCAAGCGACTGCACGTGCCCCGGCGCAGCATGCACATTGAGGACAAGGAGGCTCTTGCGAATGGCCGCTCAACCAAAAACCGGCACGGGCGCCGGCGGCCTGCCCAGCGGGCTCGCATTGCTGCGCGATCCGCTGCTCAACAAGGGCACCGCATTCACCGACGCCGAGCGCGACGCGCTCGGCCTGCGCGGCTTGCTGCCGCCGACGGTGATCACCCAGGACGAGCAGGTAGCGCGGGTGCTCGACAACCTGCGCAGGCTCCCCACCGACCTCGACAAGTTCGTCAGCCTCAACGCTCTGCACGACCGCAACGAGGCACTGTTCTTTCGCGTGGTGATCGATCATCCGGACGAGATGATGCCGCTCATCTACACGCCGACCGTGGGGCTCGCCTGCCAGCGCTTCGCGCACATCTACCAGCGTCCGCGCGGCATGTGGGTGTCGGCCGCCGACCGCGGCCGCGTCGCCGAGGTGCTGCGCAACTGGCCGAGCCGCGAGGTGAAGATCATCGTCGTCACCGACGGCGAGCGCATCCTGGGCCTTGGCGACCTGGGCGCGAACGGCATGGGCATCCCGGTGGGCAAGCTCTCGCTGTACACCGCGTGCGCGGGGATCCATCCGGCAGCGACGCTGCCGGTGATGCTCGACGTCGGCACCAACAACGCCGCGTTCCTGCAGGATCCGCTCTACATCGGGCTCAAGCAGCCCCGGCTTCGCGGCGCCGATTACGATGCCCTGGTCGAGGAGTTCATTTCCGCGGCGCAGGAGGCGTTCCCGGGCGTGGTCATCCAGTTCGAGGACTTCGCCAACCTGAACGCGTTCCGGCTGCTGCATGCCTACCGCGACCGGGTGTGCTGCTTCAACGACGACATCCAGGGCACGGCGAGCGTCGCCCTGGCGGGGCTTTACTCCGCCCTGCGCGTGACCGGCAGCAAGCTCGCCGATCAGCGCCTGCTGTTCCTCGGCGCGGGCGAGGCGGCGACCGGCATCTGCGACCTCGCCGTCGCGGCGATGGTCGGCGAGGGCCTGCCCGAAGCCGAAGCGCGGCGGCGCTGCTGGCTGTTCGACTCCAGGGGCCTGGTCATCAAGTCGCGGACCGACCTCGGCGAGCACAAACGGCCCTATGCGCAGGAGCACGAGCAGGTGCCGGACTTCCACGCCGCGGTGACGGCGTTAAAGCCCACCGCCATCATCGGCGTCGCGGCGGTCGGCAAGACTTTTACGCGCGAAGTGCTCGAGGAGATGGCGCGCCTGAACGAGCGGCCGATCGTGTTCGCGCTCTCCAACCCGACCTCGCAATCGGAATGCACCGCGCAGGAGGCCTATCACTGGACTCGAGGGCGTGCGCTGTTCGCCTGCGGCAGCCCGTTCGACCCGGTCACGCTGGAGGGCAGGACGCACGTGCCGCGCCAAGGCAACAACTCGTACATCTTCCCTGGCGTCGGGCTCGGGCTGATCGCCAGCGGCGCGCGCCGCGCGACCGACGAGATGTTCCTCGCTGCGGCGCGTGCGCTCGCCGGGCTGGTCAGCGCCCAGGACCTCGAGCAAGGCAGCCTGTATCCGCCGCTCGTGCGCGTGCGCGACGTCTCGGCGCACATCGCGGCCGCGGTGGCCGAGGTGGCGTTCGCCCGCGGCCTCGCGAGCGTGCCGCGGCCCGGCGATGCGCTGGCCTTCGTCAGGTCGAAAATGTACCAACCGGCCTACCGCAGCTACGTCTAGGCTTGCCGCGCGCGGCGCTGGAGCCCGCCGGCCGAAGATCGGCGTCAGCGCCTGATCAATCCATGCCTTCGACGATGCGCATGTCGCGCACCGCCGCGTTCTTGCCCAGCGCGTCGAGCGCTTTCTTGTAGCCGGGCGCCTCGTAGGCCGCGATCGCCTGCGCGAGGCTCGCGAACTCGACCACCACCGTGCGCTCGTTCATCCCCGCCTCGTAGGTCTTGGCGGGCATGCCGCGCACCAGGAACTTTCCGCCCGCGGCCTGGATCGCGGGCCCGGCGATCTTCGCGTACGCCGCGAGCGCGTCCTGGTTGCTGATCGACCGGTAGGTCACAACCATGTAGGCCTTGGCCATCGCGCGCTCCTTGGGAAAATGGGGTGGGGTTCCATTCTCACACGAGCGGGCCCGCGGCCCGAGCCGACGGGTCTCAGGAGCGCAGCACGCTTCCCGCCGCCGCGCCGGTGAGCGCGCCCTTCTCCCAGGTCACTACGCCATTCACGATGCTGTACTCGATGCCCTGCGAGCGCATCACCATGCGCTTCGCGCCGCCGGGCAGGTCGTAGCGCCGCTCCGGGCGCGCCATCGAGCCGACCGTGGCGGGGTCGAAGATCGCGAGGTCGGCGGCGAGGCCCGGCGCGAGCCGACCGCGGTCCTTGATGCCGAAGAAGTCCGCCGGGTCGGAGGTCATGCGCTGCACCGCGTGCTCGAGGCTGAGCACCTTGCGCTCGCGCACCCAGGTGCCGAGCAGGTAGGTCGGGTAGCCCGAGTCGCACAGCATGTCGAGGTGCGCGCCGCCATCGCCCAGGCCGAGCAGCATGGCCGGGTTGTTGAGGATTTCCGCCATCCGGTCGACTCTGTTGTTGAACGAGGCCATGGTGAACTCGTTCTCCAGGTCGTCGGCGAGCGTGACGTCGAGAAAGGCGTCGACGCCGTCCTTGCCCTGAGCCCTCGCGATCTCGGCCACCGTCTGCCCTTCCAGAGGTTTGAGCGCGGGAGATTTCACCTCGTGCAGCGTGATGCGCTCCCAGTTGCCGAAGCCCGCCGGGCGCTTGAGCTCCTCGCGAAATTGGGCGCGGAACGCGGGATCGCGGTACACCGCGGCCTGCGCCGCCTTCGACTTGTCCTCGAACACGCGCTGCCAGGACGGGAACCCGGCGAACGAGAACGGGTTGCGCATGTTGACTTCGCGGGTAAGCGGCAGCGGCGAAGTCTGCGGCCGCGCACCGCGCGCGATCATCGGCGCGGCCTTGGCGAGCGAGGTGCGCACCGCTTCCGGGATGTCGTCGCGGTCGAACATGGCGATGAAGGTGATCGGCCGCGCGCTCTCCGTGAGCATGAAATCGAGCAGTTCGAGCTCCGGGTCGTCCATCACCCCGATCTGCCTGGTCATCGCGATCTCGATCGCGCCCTTGGCGCGCTCCTTCAACGCATTGCAGTAGGCCTTGAGCTCGTCGCGGCTCGCGTTGCGGCAGGCGAGCGGGCGGCCGGCGAAGCCCATGTGCTGGTTGAGCAGCGTGCTGGAAAAACCGAAGGCGCCGGCGTCCATCGCCTCGCCGAGCAACGCCTTGATGCTCGCGGTCTCCTGCGACGTCGCGGCGCGCTCCATCGAAGCTTCGCCCATGACGTAGTGGCGAAACGGCGTCAGCGGCGCGAGGAAGGCGAGGTTGAGCGCGCTCTTGCGCCGGGCGGCCGCATCCATGTACTGCGGAAAGCTCTCCCAGTCCCAGGTGATGCCCTGCTCGAGCACCTCGAAGGGGATCGCCTCGACGTTGACCAGGTCGCGCATCGCGATCTCGCGAGACTCCGGCCGGCAGGGCGCGATGCCGACGCCGCAGTGGCCCATCACCACCGAGGTCACGCCGTGCCAGGAGGATGGCGTGAGCGCACCGTCCCAGCAGATCTGCGCGTCGTAATGGGTGTGCGGGTCGATGAAGCCGGGGGCGACCACAAGATCGGAGGCGTCGATCGTGCGATTCGCGCCCTCCGCGACGCTGCCGATCGCGGCGATGCGCCCGCCGGCGATGGCCACGTCGGCGCGCCGCGCCGGCGCGCCGGTGCCGTCGATCAGCAGGCCGTTCTTGATGACGAGGTTGTGGGCCATGGGCTCGTCAGGAGAATACTTTGTTGAGCGTGAGCAGAACGCCGATGACGATCAGTGCCACTGCAATCACGGTAATCCGCATGGTGATTTCGCTGTAGGCGAGACGGCCAAACCTCGGACTTTTGAGGTGCCCCTTTAGCCAGAACAGACCCAGCACGGCGCCGAGCATGCCGATGCCGATCAAGAGGACTGTCAAGTCAGCCGCCGATGCGCTGGGCGACTTCGACGATTTCGCGGCTGCGCGTGACCTTGTCGCCCCACCTGCGGTCCAACTCGGCGATCAGCGGCTTGATCACCTCCGAGCCCGGGATGGCCCGCGCGCGCGCCAGGTCGTCGAACTCGTAGACGGCGTAGTGCACGTTCGAGTCCACCTCGCTCCAGCCGCGCCACGCGCTTCGCGCCTTGAATGCCTTCAGCGCATCCGGCAGGTGCTCGTCCTGGTACCAGCGGTCGAAGTCTTTCTTCGCCGCCGCATCCACTTGGGCACGCACCATCAAAAAAGCAGTCATCTCGTTCTCCCCATTGGTTATTGTGCAACAGCCTTGGCGCCGGGACCGGCCGCTGGAACGCCAGTCAAACCCGATGGAAATTCAGCCTACACCCGAGTGAGCGCTTTGGGTCGAAAGCGCTCCAGAGTGCTTTGCTCCGCCCTTGATGCTCACTTGCGGAGGCCGGGATGGTGCATGCCGATGAAGTGATCGAGTGACGACGCGGCGTCAGGTAGTCCGCGCACCTGGGGCAGGTGCGCCGCAGCGTCGTTCGCCGAGATCGGAGTAACCTTGCGCCGTGGCGGGTGCAAGGTAGCCTGCTTCAGGACAGGAGCCACCATGATTGACAACTTGGGATTGGTGATACGGCCGATTGTGGCGCTGATCTTTCTGCTCGGCGGCATGCTGCTTCTGCGCCGATCAGTCTCCCGATTCGGCGCGTTATGCATCGTGGCGGGGGCCGTGCTCTTCCTCGTAGCGGAGCTCTATGGCGTGTTCACGCTACGACCGTACGTCGGGCGCTTCTTCGACGCGGAATGGCGCGAGCAAATTGCCACGGTAGACATCGCTGCCACGCTCGGGCTCCTGCTTTGCGCGGGCGGTCTGGTAGCGCACGCATACAGCAATTCCAGGTAGCTTCCAACCGCCGAGCTTCCTCGCGGGTCTGCCGTCGCATATTGCCCGTGCGATCCGGCCTGCCACGGTGAGGACAGCGGAGTGGCGAACGACCGCCATCGAAAGCGCCCATTGGCGAACGATTGATCATCCCCTCCGTTCAGTTGAAGTGCAGCCCGCCGTTCACCGCCACCGTCTGCCCGGTCATGTAGGCGTTGGCCGCCACCATCACCACCACGGCGGCGACTTCCTCGCCCGTGCCGAGGCGCCCGACGGGGATCTTTCCCGCATACTCCGAGCGGTGCGGGAAGC
>Ga0214472_10006533_pt1 | contig 12210 bp, 12 predicted proteins | sample RVTome_6_FD_207662 | JGI IMG/M metagenome (GOLD analysis project Ga0214472, IMG submission 207662) | Soil microbial communities from uranium-contaminated site in the Upper Colorado River Basin, Wyoming, United States - RVT140D175 | ecosystem: Environmental > Terrestrial > Soil > Contaminated >... | reverse complement strand
TCAAAACCTGGTAAATTAAACAGATTGCCCATGACACGCAGTATCTTCCAGCCCGGTCGTGCTTCACCGGCCGGAAGAACGACACCGTTAAAACTCTGGCTGCGGCCTTCATTATTAATAAAGGTGCCGGAAGTCTCGGCGAACAATCCGACAGGTAACATGACATGTGCGTACGATTTCATCATCTCCGTCTGGTAGGCAGTCAAACTGACAACAAACCCGGCAGATCGCAATGCTTGTAAAGCCTGATAACCATTCCAGCAATCCAGTTCCGGCTCAATACCCATCAGCACATAAGCATTTAACCCCTCTGCATACATACTGTCAGCGTTCAGTCCGGTCTTGTCAGGCTGTGTGCCACCGGGCTTGCGATGTGGCAGCATACCGGCCAGGCAGGCTCCTGCGCTATTGGCAGATTCCGCGAGGAATCCAATCTTCACATTGGCAAACTTTGCAATTGCCCCGGCCAGTGCCCGCAAAGTTGAAAATTCAGGATGTGCTGTCGCCAGATTTCCAAGCAGGATTATCCCGTTTTGTGCATCCTTTAATCTGCCCGCCATTAATCTGTGTTCATCTGTAATGGTGACCGAATTCAGAAGATTCATTAAGGTTGCATCGGTGTCTGCACCACCCTGCCCGGTTAAGACTTTCAGTATGCCCGCAAGCGCAGTTACCTGCCCGGCAGGCGTAACGATGATTTTAGCGCTGGTATTAAAGTTAAAACCATAATCCACGGAATTGACGATCAGCACACTGCAACCGCGCATGGATGCCTTGCGCAAGCGGTGATTGATGATCGGCTGTTCCTTGCGAACGTTACTGCCGATCAATAATACACAATCGAGCATTTCCAGATCAGCGATCCCGGTTCCCAGCCAGGGAAAGTGTGGATCAGCATCCTGGTCGGTGAAATCACCTTGCCGGATACGGTGATCCATATTGTGACTGCCAAGCGCCCTCATTATTTTTTGTAACAGATAGAGCTCTTCCAGTGTGGCTGCAGGGGATGCGAGTGCGGCAATACTGTCAGCTCCGGATTGCTTTATAACATTGTTGATACCATCGATGGCGAACTGCAGTGCAGTTTCCCAGTCTGCCTCGCTCCAGGTATCGCCTTTCCTTATCATCGGCACGGTCAGACGGTCGGGATGATATAACCCTTCATAACTGAAACGGTCCCGGTCCGACAACCAGACTTCATTGATCAATTCATTATCAGCGGGAACAACACGCTTGACCTTGTCCTGTTTGATATGGACTTGAATATTGGAACCCACGCCGTCATGCGGCGCGATACTTTCGCATTGCTGCATCTCCCAGGCACGGGCGGAAAAGCGGAATGGTTTGGAAGTCAATGCGCCAACCGGGCAGATATCAATAATATTCCCGGACATTTCGGACACCATGCTTTTTTCTATATAGGTGCCGATCTCCATGTGTTCCCCACGGCCGGTGGCACCCAGTTCACACACTCCAGCGATCTCCTGGCCAAACCGCACGCAACGTGTGCAGTGAATACAGCGGGTCATGTCGGTCTGCACCAATGGCCCGATGTTCTTGTCCTGCACCACGCGCTTGTTTTCCAGGTAGCGGGAAATATCGCGGCCATAACCCATGGCCAGATCCTGCAATTCACATTCACCGCCCTGATCGCAGATGGGACAATCCAGCGGATGGTTGATCAACAGAAATTCCATTACCGCTTTCTGTGCCTCGAGAGCACGACTGGAGCGGGTCTTAACTTTCATGCCGTCCATGACCGGTGTAGCGCAAGCCGGTAATGGTTTCGGCGCCTTTTCCACATCCACGAGGCACATACGGCAATTGGCGGCTACCGATAATTTCCTGTGGTAGCAGAACCGCGGCACATAGATATCATTATTATCCGTGACTTCAATCAGCATCTGGCCCTTGCGCGCCTGCACAGGTTTGCCGTCAACTTCGATTGTTATTGTGTCATTCGTCATTTATTCGTATCTCGTATTTTGTATTTGGTAGTTGGTAGGTGGTAGGTGGTAGGTGGAATATAGGAAACCACAACCTCGCAACTGCCATCCCCAAATACCATCTGCCACCTGCCATACTCCAACTATAATCATGCTGCCTTGTTTCTGGCATCAACGAGGCAACTCTTGTGATCAATATGATACTGGAACTCATCCCGGAATTGTTTGACGAAACTCCTGACCGGCCACGCCGCAGCTTCACCAAGTGCACAAATGGTATGGCCTTCTATCTTGCTGGCCACGCTGTCCAGTTTGTCCAGGTCTTCCGGCAAGCCCTTGCCATGTTCAATGCGGCTGATCACCCGGTACAACCAGCCGGTACCTTCACGGCAGGGCGTGCATTGCCCGCAGGATTCCGAATAATAGAAACGCGAGATACGTTCCAGTACACGCACCATGCAGGTGGTATCGTCCATCACGATAACTGCACCGGAGCCGAGCATGGATCCGGCCTTCTGGATCGATTCATAATCCATATTGGTTTCCATCATGACATGACCGGGTACGACAGGGACTGAAGAACCACCGGGAATCACAGCCTTCAACTGGTTACCATTACGCACGCCACCCGCGAGCTCAAGTAATTTTGCAAATGGTGTACCCATTCGAACTTCAAAATTACCCGGATTATTGACATGACCGCTGACCGAAAAACATTTGGTACCGCCGCTGTTCTGTACACCCATGCCCAGAAACCAGTTTGCACCATTGCGTATGATCGAGGGCACCGAAGCAAATGACTCGGTATTATTGATTGTGGTCGGGCGTCCATAGAGCCCGAAATTTGCCGGGAACGGTGGTTTGAAACGCGGCTGACCTTTTTTGCCTTCCAGCGATTCAAGCAATGCCGTTTCTTCACCACAGATATAGGCGCCGGCGCCCAGGGTGCCGTAAATATCAACGTCAACATTACTACCCAGCACATTTCTACCGAGATAACCTCCGGCATAGGCCTCTTTCAGCGCTGCTTCAAAACGGTGCCAGGGTTCATCCATGAATTCACCGCGCATATAGTTGTAGGCCACTTTGGTATTCATGGCATAACAGGCAATGGCAAGACCTTCAATCAATGCATGCGGGTTGAAGCGCAGGATGTCGCGGTCCTTGCATGTGCCCGGTTCACTCTCGTCTGAATTGCAGACCACATATCTCGTGCCCTCAACATTGCGCGGCATAAAACTCCACTTGAGACCGGTTGGGAATCCAGCCCCGCCGCGGCCGCGCAAACCGGAAGCTTTCATATCTTCAATAATTTTTTCCGGCGGAGTATTTTCCTGAAGGATCCTGGTCCATGCCTCGTAACCGCCAACCTTGCGATAATTCTCCAGTGTCCAGGGTTCATCAAACCGGAGCGTGGCATAACAGACCTGGTTGATATTCGAATCAGCAGTCATTCCAGATTATCCAGTATCTCGTCCACCTTTGCCGGTGTGAGATTTTCATAATAGACATGATCAACCATCATCATCGGTCCGCCACAACAGGCCGCCAGGCATTCCTCTTCACGTTTCAGATAAAAGCGGCCATCTTTGGTTGATTCGCCGGTCTTGATACCCAGCTTTTTTTCAATATGTGCAACGACCTCGTCAGAACCGCTCAACATGCAGGAAATATTCGTGCACACTGAAATACTGCGACGGCCACAGGGTTTGGTCTCCAGCATGGAATAAAATGAAACCACCTCATACACCGTGATCTTCGGCATCTCCAGGTAATCTGCCACAGCATCCATGAGTTCAACCGTCAAATAACCCTTGTTCTCATGCTGTACTTCCCGCAATGCTGCGAGCACCGCCGATTGCTTACGATCCGCCGGATATTTTTTGATCCACTGATCAATTACCGAGCGAGCATGTGTGGAAAGTATTTCTTTTGGAGCTTTCAATTTTTTCTGTTTACTTTAATGTATTTAGTAGTTGGTAGTTGGGGAATAACATCAAGTTACATCCCCATATACAATCTGCTATCTGCCATATTCTATAAGTTCACCGGTCTATTTCGCCAAAGACTATGTCCTGCGTTCCAATTACAGCCACCACATCCGCCAGCATATGCCCCTGCACCATTTCATTGATCGCTGACAGATGGGCAAAACCGGCCGCACGGATCTTCACTCGAAAAGGTTTATTGGCCCCGTCTGAAACAAGATAGATACCGAACTCCCCTTTCGGATGCTCGATTGCCGAATAGACCTCACCTTCCGGTACACAATAGCCTTCCGTAAACAGTTTGAAATGATGGATAAGGGATTCCATGTCATCCTTCATCTCTTCTCGCCGGGGCGGTACCAGCTTGTGGTCATCGATAATTACCGGACCGGGATTTTTACGCAACCAGTCCACACATTGTTTAATGATCCGGTTGGACTGGCGCATTTCCTCTATACGCACCAGATAACGATCATAACAATCACCATTGGTGCCGATTGGTATATCAAAGTCCATCCGGTCATAGACTTCATAGGGTTGTTTCTTGCGCAGGTCCCAGGCAATGCCGGAACCACGCAACATCGGGCCTGTAAACCCCAGTTGCAGTGCCCGCTCCGGGCTGACAATCGCGATGTCCACTGTACGTTGTTTCCAGATCCGGTTGTCAGTCAATAATGTTTCATACTCATCTACATAACCCGGAAACCGTTTAGTAAATGATTCGATAAAATCCAGCAGCGATCCCTGCCGATCTTCATTCATTTTTCTGACTTCATCTTCATTGTGCCATTTCGATGTCTGGTAATGCGGCATGGATTCCGGCAGATCACGATAAACACCACCGGGCCGGAAGTAGGTTGCATGCAGCCTGGTCCCGGAAACGGCCTCATAACAATCCATCAGATCTTCCCGTTCGCGGAAACAATAGAGAAATATTGTCATCGCGCCAATATCAAGACCATGCGACCCCAGCCACAGGAGGTGGTTGAGTATTCGTGTTATCTCGGAAAACATGACACGGATGTATTGCGCACGTAATGGCGGGGTGACGCCCAGTAACATCTCGATGGCACGCACATAGGCATGTTCGTTACACATCATGGAGACATAATCGAGACGGTCCATGTATCCGATACTCTGATTGTAGGGTTTGCTCTCGGCCAGTTTTTCAGTACCACGATGCAATAGGCCAATATGCGGATCGGCACGCTCTATAACTTCACCATCCATTTCCAGCACCAGACGCAACACCCCATGCGCTGCCGGATGCTGCGGTCCGAAGTTCATGGTCATGTTTCTAATTTCGGGCATTCTATTCGTATCTCGTATCTCGTGAAGCGTATCTCGAATCTCGCTTCACGTTTCACGCTTCACGTTATTTGTATAGCGGTTATCTTCCCGGATCACTTTCGGCACCAGCACACGATTGGTGATAGTGACCGGTTGATAAACCACGCGTTGTTTTTCCGGGTCGTAACGGACCTCGACATTGCCTTCCAACGGGAAGTCCTTGCGGAACGGGTGCCCGACAAAACCGTAATCCGTCAATATACGGCGCAGATCGGGGTGTCCCTCAAATAAAATCCCGAACAGATCAAAGGCCTCGCGTTCATACCAGTTGGCTGAAGACCATACATTAATGACGGAACTGATGCGTGGTGGATTGGTTTCAGGACGGCAACGTAGTCGCAGACGCCGGTTGTGTTTAATCGAGAGCAGGTGATATACCACGGCAATGTTGTGTTTTTCACCCGCTTCAGGTTTATGAAATACACCTTTATATACAACACCGCGGCTGAAACCTGTGTTGGTGGTGTCCTGTGTCTCCCACTCCGCCTGACCGTAAGTGGCATAATCCACGCCACACAGATCAGACAGTTGCTCGAAGGAGAATTCTGTTTCATCGCGCAATGCCTGGCATACATTAATCAGGTTGGCGGTCGGTAATTCAAGGGTCACCTCTCCGTGTGCAACCTTGCATGCGCTGATCTGACCAGTAAACCGCGCCTGCAACTGGCTGGCAAATGTCTCCAGGGATTCTTTCATATCCGATCTATCCAGTGTGTTCAGCGTGCTATGGAGTTGGTGCGTTTGATTTTATTCTGCAACTGGATGATGCCGTAGAGCAGTGCCTCTGCCGTTGGCGGGCAACCAGGCACATAGATATCGACCGGGACAATGCGATCACAACCGCGCACCACAGCATAGGAATAATGATAATAACCACCGCCATTGGCGCAGGAACCCATCGAAATCACCCAGCGCGGTTCCGCCATCTGGTCATAGACCTTGCGCAAGGCGGGCGCCATCTTGTTTACCAGCGTTCCGGCAACGATCATGACATCGGACTGGCGTGGGCTGGGCCGGAAAATCACCCCGAAGCGATCCAGATCATAACGCGAAGCGCCGGCATGCATCATTTCCACTGCACAGCAGGCCAGCCCGAAGGTCATCGGCCACAGCGAACCGGTACGCGCCCAGTTCACCAGGTTATCTACGGTCGTAGTGACTATTCCATGCTCATGGATTTTTTCTTCTACTCCCAATCCAGTGCCCCTTTACGCCATTCATAGATAAACCCGATGACCAGCACACCGAGAAAGATCATCATGGCCCAGAATCCGGCCATGCCGATATCTCCCAACGCCACAGCCCAGGGGAAAAGAAATGCGATTTCAAGATCAAAGATGATAAACAGGATGGCCACCAGATAATAACGCACATCAAACTTCATGCGGGCATCTTCGAAGGCCTCAAACCCGCATTCATAAGGGGACAGTTTTTCACTGTCCGGCCGGTCGTGCCCCATTAATTTACCGAGCGCCAGCCCCAAACCTATCAGCATTGCACCGATGACGGTGCCTATTACGAGAAAAACCAGAATGGGGAAGTAATTTTCCAACATTTTCTAATACACGTGTTCTAGTGAATAGTCCTGTGATTTCAATAAGTTAGCTTAATATTATAACAATCTGGTAACAGATGCGCATATTATACAAATAAGCTGGCTGACTAGCACTTAAAAAACTGTTAAAGATTTGTAATGAAGTTCAGTAATGTTGGCGGGTTGGAGAAATTAATATTATAACTGGCAAGCAGTAATTCGATTAAAAATACTGAATAGACTGAAGTCTGGTGCCGATGGGGAGACTCGAACTCCCACGGGTTGCCCCACTACCCCCTCAAGATAGCGTGTCTACCAATTCCACCACATCGGCTTGTATACAGTTATAAGTGATAAGTCACAAGTTACAAGGGGTGTGTAACAATTTATTGTGCCGGCACATCCGGAATATCAGTTACTGGTGCTGTTGTTGATTCTGCCGGAATTTCATTCTGTACATCCTCCTCCGGCATGTCTGAGGCAGGCCGGTCTATGACCTGTGGCAGGACTACACTCGGTTCACTGTCCAGAAGACTGGTGGGTACCTGGACCCGCTGCGTAGACAGGTAACCCAGCAACAGGCTGTTGGTAAGAAAAACGATAGCCAGGATAGTTGTTACCTTGGTCATGAAGTTGCCGGATCCGCGACTGCCGAATACCGTGGATGATGCACCACTACCGAAAGCGGCACCGGCATCAGCACCCTTGCCATGCTGAATCAAGATAAAACCAATCAAGGCTATTGAGACAACAACCTGTAATACGAGTAAAAGTGTCTGAATTGTTTCCATAGATATTCCTGTTAAGCTGCGCGGCAGATTGTGAGGAAATCGTTTGCATCCAGTGATGCACCACCGATCAAACCTCCATCAATATCTGCCATGGTAAATAATTCCTCTGCGTTTGTTGCCTTGACACTGCCGCCATAAAGTATGCGGACATTATCGGCAATCCTTTCATCATGCCTGGCCAGCCGCAACCGGATGAAGGCATGAACTTCCTGGGCCTGTTCCGGTGTGGCCGTCCTGCCCGTCCCGATGGCCCAGACCGGTTCGTAGGCAACCACGGCCTGGTCAAAACTTTCTATACTGCATTTTGCTATCACTGCATCCAGCTGCCTGGCAATGACATTATCGGTATCCCCTGCTTCCCGTTCTTCGAGATATTCGCCAACACACAGGATCGGTTTCAATCCGGTTTTAGTTGCCTGGGCAAATTTCTCCGCTACCCGGGCATCGGTCTCACCATAGAATGTACGCCGCTCGGAATGGCCCACAATGACGTACCGGCATTGATAATCCAGCAACATGGCTGCCGAAATTTCACCGGTATAAGCCCCGGAATCATGCGGGGACAGGTTTTGTGCACCCAGCACCATGGCACTTTTTCCCAGTAAACTGGCCACCTCAGCCAGATAGCCAAACGGTGGACAGATGACAATTTCGGCCTTTATATTCGCCCTGGTTCCCTCAATTAGCTTACCCACCAGGGGGCGAATGGTAGCCAGGGTTCCATTCATCTTCCAGTTTGCAGCGACAAGAGGTTGGCGATCAAAACTCATCTTCAGGGAAATCAGGCTCTAAAAGGCCGCCCAGCTTACAGATTGCAGGCACTGAAATCAATCTTGGACGTGGCTCGGGACCCGTGAAGCGTATCTCGAAACCTGTTTTATTACCCTCTTTTTGCGTTTCACGCTTCACGCTTCACTACCTTTATAAATTGATTGACCTCTGTCCTTCCCAATTCGTGATAATGACCCGGACGTAAATCTCTGGGTAGAAAACAGGGCCCGTAACGTACCCGTATCAGGCGGCTGACGGTGATACCCTGTGATTCCCACATACGTCGCACTTCCCGGTTGCGCCCTTCCATGATCGTTACGTGATACCAGTGATTGGTCCCCTTGCCGCCACCATCATGGATGCTGGTGAATCTTGCATTGCCATCTTCAAGTTCGACGCCATCTACCAGTTTTTTCAAAGTTTCTTTGCTGGCCTCACCAAAAACACGCACGGCATATTCCCGTTCTATTTCACCGGAAGGGTGCATGAGTTTATTGGCCAATTCACCATCATTGGTAAACAGCAACAAACCGGAGGTATTGATATCCAGCCGGCCGATACCTATCCAGCGGCCATTTTTGATCCTCGGTAATTTCTCAAAAACGGTTGGGCGGCCCTTCTCATCCTTGCGGGTGCAAACTTCACCCACCGGCTTATGGTAGGCAAGTATCCGTGTTTTTTGGGTTGACGATGCTCCCGGGTGTAACAACTGTCCATCCAGCCTGACCTTGTCGGCCGGCGTTATCTTGTCACCCAGTTGTGCACGTTGGCCATTGATGCTGAGACGTCCTGCCGTGATCCATCCCTCGATCTCACGGCGCGATCCTATGCCGGCCTGGGCGAGGACTTTTTGTATTCTTTCGGGAGCGATGTTTGTCATAAAAAATAAAATTGAATTATCTGTACCTGTTTCAGAATTGATGAATCTCCGGGTGTAATTGTGATTTAAAAAGATTCATCATTCCGGCACCCTCCGGGTATAAACTCCGGCCATAATCCCCTTCCCTCTTTCATGGGGAAGGTACGATGGGGTTTGTCCACTGGATACTGGTGTTCACCAGCATGACGGTCTGCAGATTTTCATGAAAATCTTAATGCGGGCAGGATTGTATTTATTTGGTTATATCAATAATACCTTGCATTCAATGCGTAATAGGGATGACTTTGTCATCTTCTGTATTGAAATCGTCTGCCATAGATTCATTGATTTCAACTTCCTCATCATTTTCAGTTTCGCCAGGTTCCGGTCCATGATCATGCATACCCGTTGCTTCCGAGTTTTGCAGCGAGTCAAACAGATCGGGATTTATCTGGCTGAGTTCCTTGATCTCGGCCAGTGATGGCAAATCAGAGAGTTTTTTCAGGTTGAAATAATCAAGGAATTCTTTCGTGGTTGCGAGCAACTCCGGTCGGCCTGGTACATCCTTGTGCCCCACCACCTTGATCCATTCGCGTTCCTGCAAAGTCTTGATAATGGTGGTACTGACACCTACGCCACGGATATCCTCGATCTCGGCACGGGTCAGTGGTTGGCGATAGGCTATGATGGCGAGTGTTTCCAGCAGTGCCCGTGAATAACGCGGCGGTTTCTCATCGAACAAGCGGTTGACCCATTCGGCATAATCACGCCTTACCTGTATGCGATAGCCGCTGGCAATTTCGGCCAGTTCGATACCGCGATTTTGATAGTCCTCCTGCAACTGGTCGAGTGCGATCCTGACCATTTCCCGGTCAGGTTCTTCAATGTCCTTTTCAAACAGGGTGAGTATGCGGGCCATGCTGAGCGGTTTGTCTGACACCATCAGCGCCGCTTCAATAATGCATTTAATCTTTTCCTGGTTCATGCTGCAGCCTTGACATAAATTGGACCATATAAATCATTCTGTACCATTTCAATCAATGAATCTTTTAATAATTCCAGTATGGCCAGCAGTGACACAATCACGCCGGCCCGCCCTTCTTCTACCGAAAATAATGTAGTGAATTCAATGAACTCATCTGCCGATACACGTTCCAGTACGATACTCATCCGTTCCCGCACTGACAGGGGTTCACGGGTGATGTGATGATGAGAAAACATCTCGGCCCGGGACAATACTTCGGCAAAGACCTTGAGCAATGCATCCAGTGATACGTTTGGTGGCTCGTGATTAATGCTACGGTCCGGAAACTCGACTATCGTGCCAAAAATGTCCCGTTCATACCTTGGCAGGCTGTCGAGATCGTCTGCTGCCAGTTTGTATCGTTCATATTCCTGCAAGCGACGGATCAGTTCTGCACGCGGATCTTCTTCATCTTCTTCATCAACAGACTGCGGTAACAACATCCTGGATTTAATCTCGGCCAGCATTGCAGCCATCACCAGGTATTCCCCGGCCAGTTCCAGATGCAATACCTCCATCAATTCAATGTACTGCATGTATTGCGCAGTGATCTGGGCAATCGGGATATCGAGAATATCTATATTCTGCCGCTTGATGAGATAGAGCAACAAATCGAGCGGACCTTCAAAGGCCTCCAGAAATATTTCCAGTGCATCCGGCGGGATATACAGATCACTCGGCATCTCCGACATCGGTTCACCCTGCACAACAGCAAAGGGCATTTCTGCCTGGCTGCGGGCTGCTGGCACTGGAGTAATCTCTTTATCCGGCATTATGTTGCTCATTTACATGTTAAGGAACCTCTGATTAAGTCCCGTTTTTAAAAATATCATTCAATTTTTTAATCTGCATCATCGTGATTGCTTCGTCATGGATGATTTCTTTCTACCTTTACCTCGTTTTCCCATCCAACCACAACCTATAGACAGATCTATCCTGATGTCACCATCAATTCCCGCCTCACCATGTACAGATTAGCCAGCGCAAACAACGTAAACACCTGCGCCGCATTCTTCGCCAATCCCCGGTAGCGCACCTTCCGATACCCCCACAGGTGCTTGATGATGCCAAAGACATGCTCCACCCGGGCCCGAATGCGGTTACTCTTCCGGTTAAACAACCGATCCGCACAGTTCAGCTTTTTGCCCCGTCTCGCCTTGCGATTCACCCGCCAGTCAACACCCCGGGAGTCAGCCTCCTGCTGACGCGCTTCACTGGCATACGCCTTATCGCCATAGATGGCCCGCTCCTCACCATGTAAGCAGTCCGCCATCACCACCGAATCATGCACCGCAGCATCGGTCACCACCACACTGTGCACCCGGCCCTGCGGATCGCTGCCCACATGCATTTTCATGCCGAAATGCCAGGCATTGCCCTTCTTCGTCTGTTTCATCTCCGGATCCCGCTGCCGCTCCCGGTTCTTGGTCGAACTCGGCGCGCTGATAATACTGGCATCTACGATCGTTCCCTCACTCAGGAGTAACCCTTGCTCCGATAGATACTGCTCCGTTAGCCGAAACAGCTTCTCCGTCAGTCGATGCGCTTCCAGAAAGTGCCGGAACTTCAAAATGGTCGATTCATCCGGGATCTGCTCGATAACTACCCCCGCAAAGCGCCGCATCGATTCAATGTCATACAGGCTGTCTTCCATGCCCGGGTCGCTTAACCCGTACCACTGCTGCATAAAATAAATGCGTAACATCACTGCCGCCGGAACAGGCTGTCGCCCATTACCGGCCTTCGGGTACTTCCTTAATATGGGTTTCAGTAATTGTTTCCAAGGCAATATCGAGTCCATCTCCGAGAGAAACCGTTCTTTTCGAGTGGTCTTCTTCTTGTGCTCGTAGGCCAGGTCTGAAAAACTCGTTTGCTTCATCAACTAGCTCCCAATGAGATTTACTTTTGCCTATGATCTCATATTATGGAGACTTGATCAGAGGTTCC
>Ga0214472_10006532_pt1 | contig 12211 bp, 18 predicted proteins | sample RVTome_6_FD_207662 | JGI IMG/M metagenome (GOLD analysis project Ga0214472, IMG submission 207662) | Soil microbial communities from uranium-contaminated site in the Upper Colorado River Basin, Wyoming, United States - RVT140D175 | ecosystem: Environmental > Terrestrial > Soil > Contaminated >... | reverse complement strand
CGCGGACTGCGGACGTGCAGGTATCGTCATGGCAATCGCGACTCCTGCAAAAGTTGGGTGAATGCCGGACTTGAGCGTCATCCACCAGGCCGCGATACCAAAGATCAAATAGAAAAGCGGATGGCGGGTACCCGCATAGTTGGCGGCAGCTAAAAACACGATTAGTGCAAATGCGCCGGCAAGATACAGGATTGATATTTGCTCGGTATAAAAAATGGCAATCACCAGAATAGCGCCAACGTCATCTACGATTGCCAGGCCGACAATGAAAGCCAGCAGACTGGCAGGTATGTGCTTTCTTACCAGGGTCAGCACACCAAGCGCAAAAGCGGTATCGGTGGCCATGGGGATGCCCCAGCCAATCTGGGAATCGAGTGACCAGTTAAACAGGGAATAGATGGCGGCCGGACAAACCATGCCGCCTACTGCGCAGAGCACCAGCATACGTCTGTTTTCCGACAGGGCGAGATCGCCGGCGAGAATTTCGCGTTTTATTTCCAGGCCAAGGAGGAAAAAAAACACGACCATTAAGCCATCATTCATGATGTGTTTGACGGAAGTCTGCAACTCAAACTCGCCAAGAATAATCCTGATCGGGGTGAAGACCAGGTTGAAGTAGCTAACAAAAAACTCCGAGTTGGCCCACCACAGAGCGGTAATGGTGGCGGCGAGGAGGAACAGGCTGGAGGTTGTCTGGGCGCGGGCAAAACCTGACAATGGATGCTGGATATTATCCAGGCCTCGCTCTAGCATGTTTTTTGAGGTGTTATGCATAGTTCTGATTCGGGATCAGGTTCGGGGGGTGCTTTTGCCAGTTCCGGTGTGGTATTGCAGTAATGCAAACAAGTAGAGTATGGCGACAGCCACTAAGTTCGATATATTCAGGATTTCACAGGTATGCATAGACGACGAGTATAGCGCCTGTTCGAAATATGAAATGAAGCTAATTCGAATGATGACGGTGGACAGGGGTGAGCGTAGAGTTGAATGTGCGCCTGTATAATGCTTATACTGAAACAGGGCATACATTGAGATCACAAAATGATCAGAATTGGTCAGACTTACGATTTAGTCGTGGTGAAAGCCGTCGACTTTGGTTTTTATATGGACGCCGAAGAACTCGGCGAAGTTTTGCTGCCTGTCAAATACGCTCCGCGCGGCACTTCGGTGGGTGACGATATCGAGGTGTTCCTCTACTTCGATTCTGATGGTCGGCCGGTGGCAACTACCCAGACACCCAAAGCCAATGTGGGTGAGTTTGCCTATTTAGAGGTGGTCGAAACCACCAGTGTTGGTGCTTTTCTGGACTGGGGGCTGGACAAAGATTTACTGGTGCCTTTTGGTGAGCAACACCGACCGATGGAAGCCGGCAAGTCATATCTGGTTTATGTCCATGTCAACAGGGCCGATGGACGCATCATCGCTTCTTCCAAAATCGACAAGTTTCTGGATGATGAACGGCCACACAACTTCAGGCCCTGGCAGGAAGTGAAGCTTGTCATTGGCAATAGCACTGACCTTGGTTTTAAGGCAATCATCAATCACAGCCACTGGGGCGTGCTCTATAAAGATGAAGTGTTCCAGCGGCTGAGCTTTGGTCAGAGTATTCAGGGTTTTATAAAACGCGTACGTCCCGATGGCAAAATTGATCTTAGTCTGCAGGGCGGTCAGGTAACGCGTGATAAATATTCGCAGACGATCCTGGATTATTTGAAAAAACAGAACGGCTTTGCTCCGGTGCACGACAAATCAGATCCCGCGCTTATCTCCAGGCTGTTCGGCATGAGCAAGGGCGCGTTCAAGAAAGCCATTGGTGGCTTGTATAAACAAAGAATCATAAGTATCGAAGAAGAGGGTATTCGTCTGGTTAATCATAATGCGTGATTCGGACGCAAGAGTGCAAACTATGAAAACTAAATTGATATTTAGTCTGTTCACTGGCCTGCTGTTGTATGGGGCGACTGCGATAGCCGATAAAGCCATCTTTGCTGGTGGTTGTTTCTGGTGCATGGAATCTGATTTCGAAAAACTGGATGGCGTCAGCGATGTGGTTTCCGGTTTCACTGGCGGTAGGCTGAAAGATCCAAGCTATAACGGTAATCATGAAGGCCATTACGAATCGGTTGAAGTGACTTATGATCCGAACAAAGTCAGTTATCAGGGGCTGCTGGATTATTACTGGGTTCACATCGACCCTTTCGATGACCGAGGCCAGTTTTGTGACAAGGGCCATAGTTATCTGAGTGCGATTTTTGTGGCGAATGATAAAGAACGACAACTCGCCGAGGCATCGCGCAAAAAAGTGGTGGAGCAGTTCCCCGGCAAAAAAGTGATTACCCCGATACTGGATGCATCGACCTTTTATCCGATTAAGGGCAGTGAATCATATCATCAGGATTATTACAAAAAAAATCCGCTGCGTTATAAATATTACCGCTGGAACTGTGGCCGTGACCAACGCCTCCAGGAGCTGTGGGGCGATAAAGCTGTGCACGAACCTTCGGCTGATCAGTAGCTCAGAATGGGCGCTCAAGATTCAGGAACATTCGATGGCAAAAAGAGTTATCCTTAGACACTATCTATCCTGTAAATCGCCGACGAGGACACAATGGCCAAAACCGACTATGCCTACGCCAAGCGACAAAAAGAGATCGCTAAACGACTGAAAAAAGAAGAAAAGAAGAAGTTAAAGGCTGAAGCGCAGCCAGCGCTGGCCGAAGACGAAGGATCCGACATTCAGACAGAATGATGCGGGGCGAAGACCGGGTAGTGTCTGGATCTGGCTACTTTCATTTGTAGTAATCGAGACATAATCCTGCATCCTGCATCCCGGGCGGCGACATTAACTGACAAAAATATTTGTCCGCAAAGAACGCAAAAGACGCCATGGTTAAACCATAAGCAAGCGTGCTGCTGTTGGCGTTATTTGCGTTTTTGGCGGACTCAGCCTTTGTGTTTTTTCGACTGTCAGCATAGAAAGATTATTTACCCGCATTGTCAGATCAGGCCTGAGCTACTACATTTCAGTTACTTGCAGCCAAGCGTTTTCCGAATCTGATCAAGCTGTGCATGCTGGTGTTCCAGTTCACGGATCATATCTTTCATCATGCTCGGACCTGACGCATACGCGCGGGCGTAGCCAAGTTTGAAGCCCAGTTTGGTTATCTCCTGAGCGAGAAACTCCAGTTCCTCATCCTGCAGACGGCCCCCCTTGCCAGTCAGTACCTTCTTTGCATCTTTTATCAAACTATCTGACATCTTCCTTCCTCCACAGAGATTAGTTACAAGTATAGTTTAGTATCGACTCATTGGATAAAAAGGCAAATATATCAGGATGATTTATTTGTCTGGACCGTTAATTCTTCCTGAGTTTTCGTATTGTATTCTGTAATTTAATCACCAGAATGGGGGTCGCGAGCAGAAGCGTGAGTGCATTGGCGACTGTGATCGCAGCATCCTGTTTGTAGATGCCGTAGAGCAGCCAGAAAATGACCCCGCTGGTGAACATGCTGTACATACCCAGCGAAAGCCCGTGCGTGTCTTTGCTGCGAATGGTCAACACGGCCTGCGGTAGAAATGAAGCGGTGGTCAGAAACGCTGCGATAAAACCAAATAAATTAGAGTTCATGATATAGCCATTGAGTATTGTCAGGTTTACGGAAGTTTGCCATTTTCGAATGTAAGCCGCGTATTTTTCCTGCATCCTGGTTTTTTGTTAGTGGTACTGCGACCATAGTCGAGCGATTTATATGGTACGGGTTCTCAGACAGGGTGATATTTAACCGCTAATTTGTTTCTTCCCATAAAAAAAGCCGTAGCCTGGATGGATTGCCCAGGCTACGGCTTTGTTGGCTTTAGCAATTGGATCTAATTTTCAACGATACCGTTTTTGTCGAATAACATCAGTACTTTAACCTTGTCGTTGACCAGGCGTGAGTCAATGTAGCTAATGCTACCAGGTGTGCTCGCAACAGTGTTGAGCACGGCGGTGTACGAGCTGAGTTCAACCGGCTGGTTGTTGTTGCCAGTGCTGATCTGACGTCTCCAGTAACGTAACAGACTGCTCTCATTCATGCCGAGTACAGATGAAAAAAATTGTTTACGGTCCGGGCTGCCTACGTTGTGATTAATCGGGGTAGCAAACAGGCCATCCGGGAAGGCTCTACGTTCGCCGAGATATAATTTTCTGATGTCCTGGGTGCTCAGCTTGCCGTCTTTGTAGCCAGGATTAACAATAATAGCCAGGTCTGCAAAAGCAGAAGTGCTGAAAAGGATCGTGATCGCGATGGTAGTGAATTTCAGTCGTGCAAACATTAAGCAGTCTCCAGTGGTCATGAATAAATTACTCAGGACTGGCTGCCATACTGCTATGGCTCACTGAGTAGATTAAATATGAGTGCATTATAATATGCTTATTGTTCACCTTGCCCGGCTTGAGGGGGTGAGCGGTGGGTTGGGACCGATGAAATGTAAACAGGCCTGATATCGCCTCAGGGTGGGGCTGAGAGGAGGATGCGCCGTCCCTCTGGGCTCTTTCAGGGGCCGACTGGTGTCCTGATGGTGGACGAGCGCTATCGATCAGACACTATTTTAAGTCGCTGCTCGTGCGGATCGATATCCAGCCAGTCAGTGATCTGCTTCCAGTCTTCGATATCCCGGTCGCTCGCGCCTGAGCCCAGTTCGTGAATGCCCAGCCCGATCTCGGAGGCCTTGATGTAGCTCTGGGTTTCCCGAAGTAGCGCAATCATGGGGATGTCCAGTGCCTTCAGAAACCGTTCCAGCGACTTGAAGGCAAGCGTGTTGGGCTTGACCCGGTTACAGACGATACAGAGTCGCGTTTGCCTGGGTTTGACCTTGGCAATGAGATAGAGGTCGCGGATAAAATCAGCCGTGGCGTGGGTGTCGATCGACGAAGGCAGCACTGGTATCAGGATGGAGTGCGTGCCGCTGAGCTGGTCGACCAGATCCAGGCCTTTGAGGCCGGCGGGAGTGTCGACGATGACGCGTTCAGTACCCATGGGCAGCTGGAGCTGAAAACTGCGGGTGACCGAGCGGTTGCTGGGATAGGCGGCGATGCCATTGATTTCGGCGGCCTCATCAGGGCGGAGGTTCAGCCAGTACATGCTGGAGCCCTGCGGATCGTAATCGATCAGGGTAGTGTTGCGCCCGAGCCTGGCATAGGCGCTGGCAAGATTGGTGGCTATCGTGGTTTTGCCGCAGCCGCCCTTGACGTTGATGACCGTAATCCGTTGCATCATTGATATCCGAACTTTTGAATTTGTAGAGGTAGCGCAATGGGAATGTAGCGCTTTATGCATCCAGGTAGACATTAGTATAGACGCGAATCGGCTATTTTGGCTGGTTTGGCCGATGCTGATGCCGGGTTTCGGGTCTTCGCCAGGCAACCAGGGCCAGGGTGATATTATTTGCCTGCGCGATGATAGTTAAGTGCCTGCCAGACTGATCGCACATCAACGTGTTCATGTTTCATCAACAGGGTGATCAGAATTTCTTCGATGCCAGCATAGACGCAGATGACTGTTGCAAGATGAAACGGCCAGGCGACTATTCCCGAGAACAACAAGGCATAACTGAAAAATGTACACAACACGGCAAGCTTGACGCTCCAGGTGTGGTAGCTGGTGAGTCTGTAAAATTTTAGCAGGCCAAGCAGTACTGGCAGGGTGAAGCTGGCGATGATAAGCGCTATCCAGAGTTTTTCTCGCAGCACAATCTCAGGCCACAGAATCCAGGCACCAATCGCCATGCATGCGTAGATGGCAAAATCTCCCCAGCTGTCGAGGTGCGAGCCAAGGTTGGTAATCTGGTTGAGTGCTCTTGCGATAAATCCGTCTAGCACGTCGGTGAAGCCTGAAAATAATACGATGAAAATGAACCAGTTTGGTTGTTGCTCGAGCGCTAGTAGTATCAGTAAAGGGGCGAGCAACAGGCGCATCAGGCTGATTGCATTGGGCAGATTTACAATATTTGATTCAGTGTGAGACATAGTGGGTATCAGTAAGGTGCCCTGCGCACGCCAAGCATAAAGAATATACGTGATAACAGCAATTCGGCAATAAAGAAGCTAATGACGATGAATAATACATCCATTAAATCGAGACCGAACTGATCCATAAGGATGAAGGCGGGCAGTAGCGATTCAGGTATCTGATCAATAAATAGCGCCATACTGCCGGGGTTCAGCTTCAGTCGGCGTTTGATGAAACTGGAGAACAGATCGCCCAGCAGAGCAAGCACGGCTACAGTAGAGCCGATCACGACAGAATATCCCAGCAGCCAGCTTGCAACTGAAGTGATGAGCACCGCACCCGCCAGACCACGCCATGTTTTTGAGGTGCCGAACAGGCGCTGGCCGTCAGGCAATGATGCGCCAAAATCGATCGCTGTAGCCAGGCGGTTTTTTAAACAAAAACGCATGAACACGGGCGTGCCGTTTGCAATTATAATCAGCAGGAATAAAGTTATGAAATCATGTGCCATGTGGTGTTACCTGATAATTCCTGTATTTTTCTGTCTCTGTCAGTGAGGCTGCTCTGAAAATTCTCACCTATAACATACACAAAGGCTTTGGCAGCCTGAACCGGCGGTTTAATCTGCACGCCATCAAGGATGCTCTGCGCCATATCAATGCTGACATAGTGTTTTTACAGGAAATCCAGGGCGAACGTAACATATCCGGTAATCGCTTTGATAACTGGCCGACTAACAGCCAGTTCGAATATCTCGCTGACAGTATCTGGCATCATTACGCTTATGGTAAAAATGCCATTTACCGTTCCGGGCATCACGGCAATGCGATATTGAGCAAGTATCCATTCATCGAATGGGAAAACATCGATGTTTCATTTATGGCTTCGGCCAGCCGCAGCCTGTTACACGGCACCATCATTGTGCCCGAAACCAGGCAAAAGCTGCACGTGATCTGTGTGCATCTCGGCCTGTTTGGAATGGAGCGTGATAAACAGCTCGCGACCCTGGTAAGACGTATCAATTCGCATGTACCGCACGACGAACCCCTGGTTATCGCCGGCGATTTTAATGACTGGCGGGGTTATGCCGAGCGACATCTAAACAATGACCTGGGTGTGAGCGAAGTATTTCGCACTCTGCAAGGCGGACATGCGCGCACCTTTCCCGCCTTGCTGCCAATGCTGAGGATGGATCGCATCTACAGTCGTGGCCTGGAGGTCATCGCCTGCGAGCAACTGCACGGCCATCCCTGGCGCAGGTTGTCAGACCATATACCCTTGATGGCGGAATTTGCTTTTATCTAAAAAATAGTAGGCAGTCATCAGTTGGCAGTTGACAGCTAAAAAGATAGTGGGCAGTTGGCAGTTATCAGTGACAACGAAAATCTGAAAAAATAAAAATTTTTCTGCCAACTGCCACTCAGCTGGCGCTTGCCTGCGCCCAGTATACTAATTAGTATAAGCCCATCTTTTTCACTTCCCGTTGCCTCTATGAACCAGAAAATAATCAGTATGTTAGCCCTGCAGGACGGCATGAACAGCAAGGTCAATCCCGCCTGGCGCGAGGCCGGTAACGAATGGTATCGCGCGATCTGGATGGAATCGTCCGAAATGCTGGAACACTACGGCTGGAAGTGGTGGAAAAAGCAGAAGCCTGATGTCATGCAGGTGAAACTTGAAGTCGTGGACATCGTGCATTTTGCACTCAGTATCCGCCTCGAACAGGGCGCAGCGCTCGAACAGACTGCTGCGGCCATTGCTGCAGAGTTCAGCAATCCAGTTGTCAGTGATGATATAAAAACCACGATCGAATGGCTGGCGAAACAAACCCTGATCGATCAGGGCGCGCACTTTTCTATCATCGCGGGTGTGATGCAGCATCTGGATATGGCTTTTGATGAACTCTACGAAATTTATGTTGGCAAGAATGTGCTCAACATGTTCAGGCAGGACCACGGTTATAAGGAAGGTACGTATCTAAAAATATGGCAGGGCCGAGAGGACAATGAACACCTGGCCGATATTATGCGGACCCTGGACAGCGACTTGGCCACATTCAAGGATGATGTCTATGCTGCACTGGTCAGCATTTACCGTGCTGCACAGACAGCCTGACCTTTCGGCCATGTTGAGCCGTGTGCCTGGAGGTACTGTATGTCGCTGTTGTCTGCGATACCTGCTATAGCGCTGATTTTTTTACTGGCGACTGAAGCCCGAGCGCAGACCGGCGCTGGAGCTGTTCCTGACGACACTGCGAAAGATCTGGCCACCCCCGGGCGCCAGCCACCAGCAGAAAATGCTGAGAATAAGCCAGATTACACACCGAAAAGCGATTTACGTGGTTATGAACCCACGTATCTGGTGTATGCCTTCGACGATGAGGACCATCTCGAATTTAAGATCTCGGTAAAATATCCATTGTTCAAGAGCACTATCGGCTGGGTTGGTAAATGGCTTGGTGGTAGTAACCAGGTGTATTTTTCCTATACCGGCATCTACGATTTTTTCGTGTTTTCTGACGAAGCAGTGAGGCCTTCTGCACCGGTGATTTCACGTTTGCATAATCCGGGTGTGTTTATAGCCAACACACGACCGCTGCATCAGGATGGAGGGCTGGAAAATATATCTCTGGGCTGGTTTCATGAATCCAACGGCCAGCAGATCAAGGACAACGAGACCTTTTTGAATACAGCCAATGCGCAGGATTTCGTCAGCCGTGGCTGGGATTACCTGGGGCTCGATCTCAAATTCATCAGTCTTGATCCCTGGTACACCAGCGGCAGTGTGAATTATTTTCTGCGTCTGAAATTATTTTGCAACTGTCAGGGCTTCGGCTCGATTGGCGGTAAGGAAGATGACATTAGAATATTCGGCGGTACCAGGACCGCCGAGATCAGCGATTATGATGGCCTGCGCTTTGCCATTGACAATTTTGCTAAAGAACACTGGCACTATGGTTTGAGTTTTCGCAGCGGGACATCGAGCACCGATGCATTGAAAAGAATAAGTTATCAGGTGGAGGTGACTTATCGGGTGTCAAATCTGCCAGTAAAACTGTTCTATTTTAATGGCTATGGCAAGAATATTTCGACATACCATATCAGAGACGAGTATATTGGTTTAGGTTTCGAATTCTGGTGAGGTGGCGGTGTCTAGTTCAACAAAATCTGAAAATCTCAAAACTACGCAGCAGCAATCAGGCCCACAGGCTGAGCGAAACAGGCCCGTTAGCATGCACGAGGACATCCCGGTATGGCACGACTGCTGTTCCTGTGAGGCCGAGCCTTACTGGCTCGAAGCAATGGCGCTGTCGGCGGACGACGATAGCGAAAAACAGGAGCACTAAATCCTTACGTTTTGTGACCTGTTTATTTAGTGCGAGAAAGATTAATCTAGTCCTTCTAATTCCTGGAGACTCAAATGGCAGCTTATACATGTAAAGTTTGTGGCATGAGCGTTGGCAGCATGACCTGTGGTCATTGCGGCAAAGAGCTGGTGCACAGCACGATTACCACTGACAGCGGCGAGAAAGTGCAGGTATCCCAATGTCCCGATGGACATGGCAAGGTCAAGTCACCGATGTGCTGTGGCCAGGACATGACCTGCTCGGTGTAAGGTCTGGTTTTAGTCAGGCAATAAAAAACCCGGCATGCCGGGTTTTTTATGTTCCGTTACAAGGCAGCGAGATTATTTATCTCTACTATTTGATCTTGGCTTCCTTGTAGGCGACGTGCTTACGCACGACTGGATCGAATTTCTTCATTTCCAGTTTTTCAGGCATGGTGCGTTTGTTCTTGGTCGTGGTGTAGAAATGACCCGTGCCCGCAGTTGAAACCATCTTAATTTTGTCACGCATAATCAGCTCCTAAAACTTTTCGCCGCGTGAGCGGAGATCGGTTAATACCACATCGATACCTTTCTTATCGATGATACGCATACCGTGACAGGAAACACGCAGTTTCACAAAGCGCTGCTCGCTCTCCACCCAGAAACGGTGGTGATGCAAATTCGGCAAAAAACGACGACGCGTTTTATTGTGAGCATGGGATACGTTGTTACCTGACATAGGGCCCTTACCGGTGACCTGGCATACTCTGGACATCAAAATTACTCCACTATTTCGCCCATGGATTCTGGGCGTACTCAAAAGACCGGCAATTCTAGCCGAGAACCCAGGCACTGACAAGCTACAAACACGTATATTTGGCTGACTCTGGATGAATGTTATAGTGGCCGCTGAGTGTTACCAGTGCTACCGGGGAGCCGAGCTTGGACATTGTATTTATTGAAGATTTACGCATCGAGACGATCATCGGCATCTACGACTGGGAGCGCGAAATCCGCCAGGTGGTGGCGATCGACCTGGAAATGGCGACCGATAATACCCGCCCGGCGGCCAGCGAGAGCATCGACGATGCCCTGAATTACAAGGCGGTGGCCAAGCGACTGATTAAATTTGTCGGCGAAAGTGAGTTTTTACTGGTGGAAACCCTGGCCGAGCGTATCGCCGAAATCATCCTCGCCGAGTTCAATGTGCCCTGGTTGAAGCTCAAGCTCAGCAAGCCCGGCGCGGTCACTGGCTCGAAAGCGGTGGGCGTGGTGATCGAACGTGGCCTCAGGCCGGAGTAGCGCGGTGGCAAGAATCTATATCAGCCTGGGCAGCAATATCGAGCGCGAAGCTCATACACGAGCAGGGATAAAGGCACTGGCGCAGGCCTTCGGCGAGCTGGAGCTGTCCTCAGTGTACGAAAGCGAAGCGGTGGGTTTCGACGGCGATGCTTTTTACAACATGGTCATCGCCTGCGACACTGATCTCGATGTCCACGCCGCCAACAAGGTGCTGGCGGCCATCGAGGACGCCAACGAGCGCGACCGCAGCGGGCCGAAGTTCTCTTCGCGGACCCTGGACCTCGATCTGCTGCTCTACGATGACCGGGTGCTGAGCGAAAACGGCCTCACCCTGCCGCGCGACGAAATCCTGAAAAATGCTTTTGTGCTCTGGCCGCTGGCCGAGATCGCGCCGGATCTGAAGCACCCGGTGGTGAAAAAGACCTATGCCGAGCTCTGGTCGGGCTTCGATCGTGCGAAAGAAAATCTGCGACCGATCGCTTTCGCGTTCTAAGCCGAGGCCCGGCCAGCTCTGCTACTGCTGCTTATAGCTTTCCCTCAGATAATCGATCAGACGTTTTACTTTTTGCGGGACAAAGCGGCGCTCGGGATAGAGCGCGTTGACATCGTAGTCACTGAGGCGAAATTTGGGCAGCAGCACGGTGAGCCTGCCACTTTTGAGATAGTCTTTTACCTGCCAGTCGCAGAGTGTAGCGATGCCGAGCCCGTTGAGCGCGGCTTCCACCAGGGCATCATTGCTGCTCGCCATAAAACGTCCGCTCACCACCACGCTTTCATCTCCATGAGTAGAACTGGTAAAAAACCATTCGCCCGGCGTTTTGTGCTGCGACTGTAACAGACAGCTGTGCTTTTTCAGGTCGCCGGGGGATTTCGGGAAACCGTGTTTCAGCAAATAGGCCGGACTGGCCACGACCACACGATGACAGCTGCCGATTTTGCGCGCGATCAGCGATGAGTCGGCCAGCGGCCCGACGTGGATGGCAAGATCGATGCCCTGCCTGACGATATCGATGCTGCGTTCGCCGATCAGGTAATCGATCTGGATGTCGGGGTATTTTTCCAGAAAGTTGTTTAAAAAGGGCATAACAAATACCCTGCCGAAGGCGGCTGAGGAGGCGATGCGCAGGGTGCCGGTGGGTACGATCTTGCCCTTGCCGACACTGGCTTCGGCTTCCTGAAAATCGTTGAGGATACGGACACAGTAATGATAGTACTCGCTGCCGGCCTCGGTGAGGTTGAGCTGGCGGGTGCTGCGGTTGAGCAGCTTGGTGCCCAGGCGTTGTTCCAGAGCGGCGATGTGCTTGCTCACGGTGGACTGCGACATCGCGGTTTCACGCCCCACAGCGGAGAAACTACCGGCTTCGGCGACCCTGCGAAATACCTCCATACTTTGCATAACGTCCATGCATTTCCCCTCTAATCAGCAAGTTATTTATTCCAGATCAGAATGAATGATATTCCCCAGCGCCTGATTATCTACATATAAGATTAGTCTAATATTTTTCCTGAGTCACCCATTTTTTAGACGGTTGACTGAGTCTAACAACCACAGGAGAGTATCATGAGCAATCTAACTGCACTGGATAAACAGG
>Ga0214472_10006531_pt1 | contig 12211 bp, 11 predicted proteins | sample RVTome_6_FD_207662 | JGI IMG/M metagenome (GOLD analysis project Ga0214472, IMG submission 207662) | Soil microbial communities from uranium-contaminated site in the Upper Colorado River Basin, Wyoming, United States - RVT140D175 | ecosystem: Environmental > Terrestrial > Soil > Contaminated >... | reverse complement strand
GTGGTGCCGCACCCGTTTCCCGACCACCATCCGTTTCGCGCGCAGGATCTCGAGTTCGGCGACACGGCACCCGTGCTGATGACCGAAAAGGACGCGGTAAAATGCAAGCGCTTCGCGCAACCGCAGCACTGGATTCTGCCCGTGCACGCGGTGCCCGATCCCGCATTCGACGCGTGGCTACAGAGGAGGCTCGGTGAGCTCGGCCATAGACCCAAGGCTGCTTGAAATCCTGGTGTGCCCGCTGTGCAAGGGGCCGCTCGTGTACCGCAGGGCCGAGGGCGAGCTCGTGTGCAAGCCCGATCGCCTCGCCTACCCGGTGAAGGACGGCATCCCGGTGATGCTCGAAGACGACGCGCGCAAGCTCGATGCGGACGAAGAGATCGCGTGAGCGGCTTCGCGGTCCTCATCCCGGCGCGCTTCGCCTCCACCCGCTTTCCCGGTAAACCCCTCGCCGACCTCGCCGGCAGGCCGATGGTGGTGCACGTGTGCGAGCGCGCGCGGGAGAGCGGCGCGCGGGTCGTGTGCGTGGCCACCGACGACGAGCGCATCGCGGCGGCGGTGCGCGCGCACGGGTTCGACGCGCGCCTCACGCGCGCCGACCATGCCTCCGGCACGGAGCGCATCGCCGAGGCCGCGGCGCAGCTCGGGCTGGCGGAAGACGCCATCGTGGTCAACGTCCAGGGCGACGAGCCGCTCATCGCGCCGCCGCTCATCGCCAGGGTCGCGCAGGCGCTGCGCGCGAGGCCCGACGCGAGCGCCGCCACCGCCTGCCACCCGATGTGCGACGCGCAGGCGTTTGCCAATCCGAACGTGGTGAAGGCCGTGCTCGACGCCCGGGGCGACGCGCTCTATTTCAGCCGCGCCGGCATCCCGTTTGCGCGCCAAGGCGGCACGCCGAGCGCCTACCGCCACGTCGGCATCTATGCTTACCGCGTCGCGTTCCTGCGCCGCTACGCCAGCCTCGAGCCCGCGCCGCTCGAGGCGATCGAGCAGCTCGAGCAGTTGCGCGTGCTCTGGCACGGCCTGCGCATCGCCACGGTGATCGAGGAAGGCGCGATCCCGCCCGGCGTGGACACCCCGGCCGATCTCGAAGCTGTGCTAAAACTCCTGCGATGAGACTCATCCTGCTGGGGCCGCCGGGTGCGGGCAAGGGCACGCAGGCCGCGTTCATCGCCGAGAAGTACGCCATCCCGCAGCTGTCCACCGGCGACATGCTGCGCGCAGCGGCGAAGGCGGGCGAGCCGCTGGGCCTCGCGGCGCGCAAGGTGATGGACGCGGGCCAGCTTGTTGCCGACGACATCGTCGTCGCGCTGGTGAAGGAGCGGCTGAAAGCGCCCGATTGCGCCAGGGGCTACCTCTTCGACGGCTTTCCGCGCACCCTCGCCCAGGCCGAGGCCATGAAAGAGGCGGGCGTCGCCGTCGACCACGTGCTGGAGATCGACGTGCCCGAGGACGAGATCGTGCTGCGCATGAGCGGGCGGCGCGTGCATCCGGCCTCCGGGCGCAGCTACCACGTGAAGTTCAATCCGCCGCGTTCGCCGGACCGGGACGACGTCACCGGCGAGCCGCTCATCCAGCGCGAGGACGACCGCGAGGAGACCGTGAGAAAGCGCCTCGAGGTGTACCGCAGGCAGACGAGGCCGCTGGTGGACTACTACGCCCGCCGGGCCGCCTCGGGGGATGTGCGCGCGCCGCGCTGCCACCGCATTTCAGGCATGGGCGGCATCGAGGAAATACGCGCCCGGGCTTTCGCCGCCCTCGGCTAGCCTGATAAAATCGCCCCCTTTTCCGCGGGGCTCCCCGCCCCGCGCACGAAGAGGGGAGAAAAAGCATGGCTGGCGGACTCGGTTTCGCGCTCGTCTGCGCACTGTTGGCGATCGTCTACGGCGTGTGGCAGAGCGCGCAGATCCTCAGGCTGCCCGACGGCAACGAGCGCATGCGCGAGATCTCGGCGGCGGTGCGCGAAGGGGCGGTCGCCTACCTCTGGCGCCAGTACAAGACCATCGCCATGGTCGGCGCGGTGCTCTTTCTCGCCATCGGCTTCACGCCGCCGCTCGGCTGGACCACGGCCTGGGGCTTTCTCTTCGGCGCGGTGCTCTCCGGCGCCTGCGGCATCATCGGCATGAACATCTCGGTGCGCGCCAACGTGCGCACTGCGGAAGCGGCGCGCGTCGGCCTCAACGAGGCGCTGCAAGTGGCCTTCAAGGGCGGCGCCATCACCGGGCTGCTCGTCGTCGGCCTGGGGCTCGCCGGCGTGGCGGGCCTCTTTGCGCTGCTCTACGCCAATGCGCTCAGGAAGGACGACCTGGTGCACATCATCCAGCCGCTGATCGGCTTCGGCTTCGGCGGCTCGCTCATCTCCATCTTCGCGCGGCTCGGCGGCGGCATCTTCACCAAGGGCGCGGACGTCGGCGCCGATCTCGTCGGCAAGGTCGAGGCCGGCATCCCCGAGGACGACCCGCGCAACCCCGCAGTCATAGCAGACAACGTTGGCGATAATGTCGGTGATTGCGCCGGCATGGCCGCGGACCTGTTCGAGACCTACGCCGTGACCATCGTCGCGACGATGCTGCTCGGCGCGCTCATGCTCAAGACGCAAGCCGCGGTGATCTATCCGCTCGCCATCGGCGGCTTCGCCATCGTCGCCTCGATCATCGGCACCTGGTTCGTGAAGGCGCAGCCGGGCGAAAAGAACGTGATGCCGGCGCTCTACAAGGGCCTCGCCTGGGCGGGCGGCATCGCGCTCATCGCCTTCTGGCCGATCACCCAGGTAGTGATGGGCGACGTGCTGAAGACCACGCAATTCGACATCGCCGGCACGCAGACCACCATCGGCGTGTGGCACCTGTACGGCACTGCCGTGGTGGGCATGGCGCTGACGGGCTTTCTCGTCTGGATCACCGAGTACTACACCGGCACGCAGTACGGGCCCGTGCAGCATGTCGCCGGGGCGAGCGTCACCGGCCATGCCACCAACATCATCGCGGGCCTGGGCGTGTCGATGAAGTCCACCGCCTGGCCGGTGCTCGCGGTGTGCGTCGCCATCCTCGCTTCCTACGCGCTCGCGGGCCTGTACGGCATCGCCATCGCCGCCACCTCGATGCTCTCCATGGCGGGTATCATCGTGGCGCTGGACGCCTACGGGCCGATCACCGACAACGCGGGCGGCATCGCCGAGATGGCCGACCTGCCCGACTCGGTGCGCGCCATCACCGATCCGCTGGACGCGGTCGGCAACACCACCAAGGCGGTGACCAAGGGCTACGCCATCGGCTCGGCGGGCCTCGCGGCGCTCGTACTTTTCGCCGACTTCACCCACGCGTTGGAAGCGGCGGGCCGGAGCGTGTCCTTCGATCTTTCCAACCACTTCGTCATCGTGGGCCTGTTTATCGGCGGCCTCGTGCCCTTCCTCTTCGGCGCCATGGCGATGGAAGCCGTGGGCCGCGCCGCGAGCTCCGTCGTGCTGGAAGTGCGCCGCCAGTTCAAGGAGATCCCCGGCATCATGGCGGGCACGGCCAAGCCCGAGTACGGGGTGGCGGTCGACATGCTGACGCGCGCGGCGATCAAGGAAATGATGATCCCGTCGCTGCTGCCGGTCCTCGTGCCGATCGTGGTCGGCTTGGGCTTCAGCTGGGTCTTCGGTCCGACGGCCGGTGCGCAGGCGCTCGGCGGCGTGCTGATGGGCACCATCGTCACCGGCCTTTTCGTCGCCATCTCCATGTGCACCGGCGGCGGCGCCTGGGACAACGCCAAGAAGTACATCGAGGACGGCCACCACGGCGGCAAGGGGTCCGACGCGCACAAGGCGGCGGTCACAGGCGACACGGTGGGCGATCCCTACAAGGACACCGCCGGCCCCGCAGTGAACCCGCTCATCAAGATCATCAACATCGTGGCGCTGCTCATCGTACCCTTGATGGTGTGAGCGTCCGCAGCATGATCCTGGAAAGGGCCGCTTGCGCGGCCCTTTTTCTTGTCAGCGCCGGCGCCGCGGGGCAGCTCGGCGCGCCCGAGGTCGAGAGTGCGCGCGTCGAGCGGCACGCGGCTTACGCCAAGCGCTTCATGGTCGCCGCGGCCGATCCGCGCGCGGTGAAGGCGGGCCTGGAGATGCTGCGCGCGGGCGGCAGCGCGGCGGATGCGGCCGTCGCCGCGCAGCTCGTGCTCGGGCTCGTAGAGCCGCAGTCCTCGGGCCTCGGCGGCGGTGCGTTCGTGCTGCACTGGTCGCAGAAGGAAAAGCGCGTGCGCAGCTACGACGCGCGCGAGACGGCGCCGGCGGCGGCACGGCACGACCGGTTTCTCGACCGGCACGGCAATCCCGAGGCGTTCATGCAGGCGGTGGCGAGCGGGCGCGCGGTAGGCGTGCCGGGGGTGCCGCGGCTGCTCGAGACCCTGCACCGGAATCACGGCCGGCTGCCCTGGGCGCGCCTGTTCGAGCCGGCGATCCGCCTCGCCGAGAAAGGCTTCGCGAAAACGAAGCGCCTCTCGCGCCAGCTCGAGCGCGAAGAGCTGCTGCGCGCGGACCCCGCGGCGCGCGCTCTCTTCTACGCCGGCAAGCGCATCGTCAACCGCGAGTACGCGAGCACGCTGCGCGCACTTGCGAAGGGCGGCGCCGATTCGTTCTACCACGGTGCGATCGCCGCGGACATCGTGCGCGCGGCGCGGTCGGATCTGACGCTCGAAGACATGGCGCGCTACCGCGTCGTCGAGCGCGAGCCCGTATGCGGCACCTATCGCGGCCACCGCATCTGCGGCATGGGGCCGCCGAGCTCGGGCGCGCTCGGCGTGCTGCAGATCCTCGGCATCCTCGAGCGCACGGCGTTCGAGCGCGCGGCGCCGGGCTCGGCCGAAGCCGTGCACCTGTTCAGCGAAGCGGCGCGCCTCGCCTACGCCGACCGCGCGCGCTACGTAGGCGACTCCGACTTCACGCCGGTGCCGCTCCGGCGCCTGCTGGATCCGAAGTATCTCGATGCGCGCGCGAAATTGATCGGCGAGCGCTCGATGGGCTTCGCCGTTCCCGGCACGCTCGATGCGGAGACGCCGGGCACGAGCCACCTGTCGGTCGTGGACGGCGAGGGCAATGCCCTCGCCGTGACTACGTCGATCGAGATGGGCTTCGGCAGCCGCATCCTGGTGCGCGGTTTTCTCCTCAACAACCAGCTCACCGACTTCAGCTTCCGGCCCGAATTCCTCGGGCGGCCCGGGGTGAACCGCGTGGAAGGCGGCAAGCGCCCGCGCAGCTCCATGGCGCCGACGCTCGTCTTCGATGGCGACGGGCGCCTCAAGATGGCGCTTGGCTCGCCGGGCGGGCTGGCGATCATCAACTTCGTGGCGAAGACGCTGGTGGCGAGCCTCGACTGGGGCATGGACATGCAAGAGGCGATCTCGGCGCCGAACTTCGGCAGCACCAACGGCCCCACGTTCCTCGAGCGCGGCACCGAGTACGAAGCGCTGGGCGATGCGCTCGCCGAGCGCGGACACGTGCTCAACTTCGCGCGGCTGGCGAGCGGCCTGCACGGCATCGAGCGCGTGCCGGGCGGCTGGCGGGGCGGGGCGGACCCCCGCCGCGAGGGCAGCGCGGCAGGGGAGTGAGATCGCAATATCCCATGACGATGGGATGTTCGACTTCGCGTCTTGCGGGCACGATTGCTTCCACACATCGGGTGTTCCCGATCGGGGAGGAGCCATGCGCAAGAACGCGACCGCGGAGTCTAAGCGATCCGTAAGCGGCCGGTGACCCGGAAATCTCCGGCCCCCTCCCATCATGGTGGCAAGGGCGGCAAGCGCCGCCCGCGCACCAGGAAGGGAGGAAAGCCGGTGCTGACGCCTCGCGAAATGGACGTGCTGCGCCTGCTCGCGCGCGGCAGCAGCTATGCCGAAATCGGCGAGCAGCTGGGGGTCAGCGCGAACACGGTCACCAGCCACATCAAGAACGCGTACCGCAAGCTGGAGGTGCATACGGCGGCCGCCGCCGTCATGCGCGCGGTGGAGTTGCGCCTGCTCGGGCAGTCGTAGCGCTTGCCGCGTTGCAGCACGCCTGTAAGCGATAAGTAACCGCGGCGCGCGCCGCCGGGAGCAGAATTCCCCCGAACGCCATGGCCACCGCCGCCCATCGCAGACGCACGCCGCTCGGCAAGACCACCCGGCCGCTCTTGTCGGAGATCCTGCCGCGCGAGCGCGTGTTCGCGCTGCTCGGCGAGGCGAGCGATGCGCCGGTGACCTGGGTCTCGGGCCCGCCGGGCAGCGGCAAGACCACCGCGGTGGCGAGCTGGCTCGACCACGCGCCGCTGCGCTGCCTGTGGTACCAGATCGACGAGGGCGACGCGGATCCGGCGACCTTCTTCTATTACCTGGGGCTCGCGGTGGCGGATCTCGAGGGCGAGGAGGGCGCGTCGCTGCCCCTGCTCACGCCCGAATACCACGCGGGGCTGCTCGCCTTCACGCGCAGCTATGCGCAGGAGCTGTACGCGCGCCTGAAGCCCCCCTTCGCCATCGTCTTCGACGGCTATCACGAGGTGCCGGCGTCCTCGCCGCTGCACGAGGCAATGCGCGAGGCACTGCGCGAGCTGCCGCCGAGCGGCCGCGCCATCGTCGTGAGCCGCGCCGATCCGCCGCCGACGCTCGCCCGGCTGCGCGCCAACCGACAGCTCGTGCACGTCGGCTGGGAGGAGCTGCGCTTGACGCGCGAGGAAACCGTCACCATCGCCGCGCAACGCCGCCCCGAGCTGCCGGCCGACGCGCTCGACGCGCTGTACGAAAAGACCCAGGGCTGGGCGGCGGGGCTGGTGCTCTTGTTGCAGCAGGCGCGCATGGGCGTGCCGATCGCGCTAGCGCCGGACCTGGCGACGCGCCAGCTCGTGTTCGACTATCTCGCGGGCGAGATCCTGCAGAAGTCGGACGCGCGCACGCAGGAGTTCCTGCTGCAAACCGCGCACCTCGCGCAGATGACGCCCGCGCTCGCGCAGGCGCTGAGCGGCGACGCGGGCGCCGGCGAGACGCTCGCCCGGCTGCATCGGGAGAACTACTTCGTCGCGCTGCGCGAGGCGCACGCCGAGCCCGTGTACCAGTACCACCCGATGTTCCGCGAGTTCCTGCTGGCGCGCGCGCAGGAAGCCTATCCCAAGGACCGGCGCCGCCAGCTGCAGAAGGAGGCCGCGGCCCTGCTGGAGAGCGCAGGCCAGGTCGAGGAGGCCGTGGCGCTGACGCGCGACGGCCACGACTGGGACGCGATGGCGCGCCTCGTCGAGCGGCACGCGGGCGTCATGTTCGCCCAGGGCCGCGCCGAGACGCTGGTGCACTGGGTCGAGGAGCTGCCGTCCGAGGTGCAGCACGCGCATCCCTGGACCGTGTACTGGGCGGCCGCCTGCCAGGTGCAGCGCGCGCCGCGCGAAGGGCGGCTTGGATTCGAGCGCGCCTACGAGCTGTTTCGCGCGCAGGCCGCGCCGGACGAGGCGGGCATGGTGCTCGCCTGCTCGGGCGCGATGGACGCCATCCTGTACGAGCTGGACGATTTTTCGCTGCTCGATCGCTGGATCGGGGTGCTCGACGAGATGACGCGGGCCGGCGCGCGCCTGCCTTCGCCGGAGGCCGAGGCGCGCGTCGCCTGCAGCATGTTCATCTCGCTCACGTTGCGCCAGCCGCAGCGCCGCGATATCGAGCAATGGATCGAGCGCGCCATCGGCCACTCGCAGCAGGTGCCGGACACGAACCTGAAGATGTTCGTGGGGCTGCTTGCCGCGCTCACGCTGATGTGGACGGGGGTGTACGAGCGCGCGCGGGGCCTGATCGAGGCCATGCGGCGCCTCGCGGCGGCGCCGGGGGTGTCGCCGTTCTCGCTGCTGACCCTGCGCAACGTCGAGGCGATGTATCACATGCTGAACGCGGAGCGCGAGCCGTGCCTGGCGGCCATGAAGCAGGGCCTGGAGATCGCGCGCGCCACGGGTGTGCACACCTGGAGCTTCCAGCTGCTGGCGTACGGATACGGCGGCGCGCTCGGCGGCGGCGACCTCGAGGCCGCGGCGCCCATCGCGCGTCAGCTCGAGGCGCAGGCGGGCGGTGCGGGCCGCTTCAACCTGTGCCTGTATCACCATTTCCAGGCCTGGGAGGCGGCGCTGAGCAAGGACCTGATGCGCGCGCTGCAGCAGGAGAAGATCGCGCTGCGCATGGCAATCGAGGTCGGCTGCCCCTTCTTCGAGGTGCTGACGCGCCTCGCGCTGGCGCAGGTGCTCGCCGACTGCGGCGACGAGAGGAAGTGCGTCGCGCATCTGCGGCAGATACGCGCCCTCGCGCGCGACATCGAGAGCCGGCACCTGGAGTACACGTGCCTCGTCGGCTTCGCCGAAATCGCGCTCGAGCACGGCCGGCAGCGCCCGGGCCTGAACGCGTTGCGCCGCGGCTTCGCGCTGGGGCGCGAGCACGGCTACCAGCACTTCCTGTGGTGGCGCCCAGCGTCCATGGCGCGCCTGTGCGCGCACGCGCTCGCCGCCGGGGCCGAGCCCGAGTACGCGAAGAGCCTGGTCAAGCGCCGCGCCCTCGCGCCCGAGCGACCCCCGCTCGACGTGCCGGAGTGGCCGTGGCACTTCCGCGTGCAGACGCTGGGCGGCTTTCGCCTGCTGCGGCACGGCGAGCCGCTCGCCGCGGCGGGCGGCAAGGCGCAGCGCCGGCCGCTCGAGCTGCTCAAGGTGCTCATCGCCCACGGCGGCGAGCGCGTGGCCGAGGAGCTCGTCACCGATGCCATGTGGCCGCGCGTCGACGGCGACTCGGCACACCGCTCCTTCACCAGCACGCTGCACCGGCTGCGCAAGCTCCTCGGCGAGGATCGCGCGGTGCAGTTGCACGAAGGCAAGCTCTCGCTCGATGCGCGCTTTTTCTGGGTCGACGCCTGGGCCTGCGAGCGCTTGCTCGCCGAGCTGGAGGCCGCGCTCAAGCCGGGGCGCGCGCCGGCCGCGCAGGAGCTCGCCGAGCGCCTGGGCGCGCGCCTGCTCGAGCTGTACCGCGGCCCGTTTCTCGCGGGAGAGGCCGAAGAGTCCTGGAGCCTGCGCCCGCGCGAGAGATGGCGCGGCCGCTTGGCCCGCGCGCTCGCCGAGCTCGGACGCTACTGGGAAGAGGCAGGCCAGCCCGCGCGGGCGCGCGAATTCCGGGAACGCGGCGAGGAAGCTGCGGCTTTGACCGATCGGTAAGCGACTCGTAGGCTGGCCGTAGCCGGCCCCCTCCGAAGATGGTTGCGCAGGCCACTGCCTGCCAACCGACAGGAGGGAACATGCAAGTATCGAAGATCGCGATCGCGGCGCTGGTGTCCTCGGCGCTTTCCGGCTGCTATGTGGTGCAGGGACCGGATGGTCAATTCTGGCACGTGATTCCGGGGCAGGCCCAGGGCAGCCCCGTGCCGCCGCCCGCCGCGGGCGGGGCGGCCCTGCCGGTCTCGCTCCCCGTGCGCCTGTACCCGGCGAACGAGGAGGCCACGCGCACCGGGGTTCTCACCGGGTCGGTGGTCAACATGATGACCGGCAAGGGGCGCTTTCAGCTCACCTACCAGGGCGAGACGCTCAGCGGCGAGGCGACGCGCGTCGACGGCGATCAGCGCCGCGGCGTGGCGAGCGCCTACGGCCCGAGCGGCACCTTCATGAGCTGCGAGTACCAGATGAACTCGCCGCGCCAGGGGGCGGGGACCTGCACGCTGTCGAACGGCGCCAAGTATCAGGTGCACATCGGCAGCTGAGCGAGGATCGCCGCCACGCACTGCTCCGCGGGCCGCGCCACGTCGACATCGATGGCGGCGGCCGGCGGCTCGAGCGCGGCGAACTGGCTCTCGAGCAGCGAAGCCGGCATGTAGCGGTGCTTGCGCTCGCGCAGGCGCGAGCCGATGAGCTCGAGGGAACCGCGCAGGTGCACGATGCGGCAGTCGACGCCGCGCGCCAGGATCCCCCGGTAGGACGCCTTCAGCGCCGAGCAGGCGAGCACGGCGTTCCCGCGCTGGCGCAACTCGTGGTTGAGCTGCTCCAGCCACGGCCCGCGATCGGCATCCTCGAGCGGGATTCCGGCCTGCATCTTCGCGACGTTCTGCGGCGTGTGGTACTCGTCTGCGTCGAGAAAATCCCAGCCGAGGCGCTGCGCGAGCAGGGCGCCGACCGTGCTCTTGCCCGAGCCCGAGACGCCCATGACGACGACGATCACGGCTTCGTGACCGTGTGGCCGCCGAAACCCGCGCGCATCAGGGCGAGGAGCTTCGCCGCGTAGTCGGCGCGTCCCCGGCTGGCGAAGCGCGCCATGAGCGCCTGCGTGATCACCGGCGCGGGCACGCCGAGCTCGATCGACTCGAGCGCCGCCCAGCGCCCTTCGCCCGAGTCCGCCACCACCGGCGCCACGCCCTCGAGCGCGTCCTCGCGCAAAAGCGCCTCGGCGCACAGCTCGAGGAGCCACGAGCGGATGACGCTGCCGTGGCGCCAGGTGTCGGCCAGGCGTCCGACGTCGAAGCCGAAATCCGCGCGCGCGGCGAGCAGCGCGAAGCCCTCGGCGAGCGCCTGCATCATGCCGTACTCGATGCCGTTGTGGATCATCTTGGCGTAGTGGCCGGCGCCCGCCGGGCCGCAGTGCAGCCAGCCGCGCTCCGCGGCCGGCGCCAGGATGCGCGCGTAGGGCGCGAAGATCTCGATCGAGGCCGGCGTGCCGCCGAGCATCAGGCAGTAGCCGTGCGCGAGCCCGTGCACGCCGCCCGAGACGCCGGCGTCGACATAGCGCAGCCCCTCCTGCGAGAGCTCGAGCGCGCGGCGCATGGAATCCTTGTAGAAGGCGTTGCCGCCGTCGACCAGCGTGTCGCCCGCGGAGAGGAGCAGCCGCAGCTCGCCGAGCGCCTCCTCGGTCGCCGCGCCCGCGGGCAGCATCATGAGGACCACGCGCTCGCCTTCGAGCTGCGCGCAGAGCGCGGCGAGGCCTTCGACGCAGGTGATGCCGGGCTCGCCCGCCAGCGCATCGCGCGCCGGACGCTCGCGGTCGTAGGCGAGCACGCGCACGCCGCCGCGCACGAGCCGCCGCGCCATGTTGCCGCCCATCCTGCCCAGACCCACGATGCCGATGTCCATGCTGCCTCCGTGCGAGGCGCTCATTCTAGGGCGAGTGCCGAGGCGGGCTCGATCCCCGCAAGGCTTCTCAGCCAGGTGAGCTGGCGCTTGGCGAGCTGGCGCGTCGCGGCGATGCCCTTCTCGCGCAGCATGTCCTTGCCGTACTCGCCTTCGAGGTAGCCCCAGGCCTGGCGGTAACCCACGCAACGCATGCTCGGCAGGCCGGGGTGAAGGGCGTAACGCCTGCGCAGGCCTTCGACCTCGTCCACCAGTCCCTCGGCCAGCATGCGCTCGAAGCGCTCGGTGATGCGCCGGTGCAGCTCGGCGCGGTCCTCGGGAATCAGCGCGTAGGCCTGCAACCGGAAGGGCAGCTCGGGGCGTGCGGCCTTCTGCAGCTCGGAAATCGGCCGACCGGAGAGCTCCCAGACTTCCAGAGCGCGCTGGATGCGCTGCGCGTCGTTGGGCGAGAGGCGCGCGGCGCTCGCCGGGTCCACGCGCGCGAGCTCGGCGTGCAGCGCCGGCCAGCCGTGGCGCACCGCGCGAGCGTCTATCTTCGCGCGCAATCCCGGCTCGGCCGGCGGCAGGGCATCGATCCCCTGCGTCAGCGCCCGGTAGTAGAGCATCGTGCCGCCCACGAGCAAGGGGATCCTGCCGCGGTCGAGAATTTCCATGATCGCGCGGACGCAGTCCGCGCGAAACCGGCCTGCGGAATAGCTCTGCGTCGGCTCGATCACGTCGATCAGGTGATGCGGGACGCGCGCGCGCTCCTCGCGCGTGGGCTTGGCGGTGCCGATGTCCATGCCGCGGTACACCTGCCCGGAGTCCATGCTCACGATCTCCACCGCATGGCGTGCCGCAAGCTCGAGGGCGAGGCGCGACTTGCCGCTCGCGGTCGGCCCGAGAAGGGCGTAGGCCTTACCGCCCACGCAGGAACAGCTTGTCCAGGTCCGCCATGGTGAGCTGGTACCAGGTCGGGCGGCCGTGATTGCAGCTCCCGGAGCGCTCGGTCTCCTCCATCTCCCGCAGCAGCGCGTTCATCTCGGGCGCCGACAGCGCGCGATGCGCGCGCACCGCGGCATGGCAGGCCAGGGTGGCAAGCAGCTCGTTTTGCCGTGCGGCCAGCACCTGCGCGGCGCCGAACTCGCGCAGCTCGGCCA
>Ga0214472_10006530_pt1 | contig 12212 bp, 12 predicted proteins | sample RVTome_6_FD_207662 | JGI IMG/M metagenome (GOLD analysis project Ga0214472, IMG submission 207662) | Soil microbial communities from uranium-contaminated site in the Upper Colorado River Basin, Wyoming, United States - RVT140D175 | ecosystem: Environmental > Terrestrial > Soil > Contaminated >... | reverse complement strand
AGCTTCTCCCTCCGACGGAGCCGTGGCGCCTCTCGGCGCCCGCTGCCCTCTTGCCGTTGCTCGCACTCGGCGTGCGCAGCCGAAGCTGCGTCCGACCGCTTGATGAACCCGGCTTCAGGGCCTTGCTCCCCGCCGGAGTCCGTCACGATCGCACGGGGGTTAGCCGTGCGAACGCTCGATGCTCCCCTGGGGTTACGTCGCTCTAGGGCGTTCCGCGGGAACGTTGCCACCGGCTTCCCGGCGACTCCCCTCGCAGGCTTCTCCGCCGTCGGCTCGCACCGACGTGGCCGGCCTCCCAGGGTCTCGATCCGCTCTCGCGGTGCGCGCTCCTCGATCCGAAGATCGGTGGGAGCCGCAACCCTTCTGCGATTCCTGCACCTCGTTTCCGCTCCACGAACTTCGAGCCTGGGCGTCCCGGGCTCACGCCGAACGGTTCCGGTTCATCGCTGACTCGGAGGTCCGTTCCAAGGGACATCCGCAGAGCTCTCCCTGAGGGCCCGCGGAGGGAATGTCGGTGCCAGACACGGGTCGTCATCCGACCCTCAATGCCAGTATACGGGAGCCTCGCGGGTGGTGTCAAACCATTGGGAGAAATAGAGTTACACGATCTTTTGTCGGTCCGCGCAAGCCAGTGGAGCGCGGCCATTTGAGGTCCGCAAGCTAAACCCGCGGATCACCTGAACGCCCCAAAGCCGGCGCTCGTAGACGGTTGAAGAGGTCCCAACATCGGCCCCACGTCGCGTCCACATCCCGCCTCGGTTTCTCCACGCGCTGTCCCCGAATTTTCCACAAGTAATTCACACTTCTCGGGAATGATCTCGTCGCGGCCGGACCCGCCGGGGAGCGACTCACAGCAGGTTGGCGGCATACTCGGCGAGCTTCGACCGCTCGCCCTTTCGCAGCTCGACGTGCGCGGCCAGCGGGACGGTGCGGAAGTGGCTGACAACGTGGTTGAAGCCGTTCGAAGAGGAGTCGATGTATGGGGTGTCGATCTGCCACGGGTCCCCGGTCAGCACGAGCTTTGTGTTCTCCCCGACACGGGTGAGGATCGTCTTCACCTCGAGCGGCGTCAGATTCTGCGCCTCGTCGACCAGCATGAACTGCTGGGGAATCGAGCGCCCGCGGATGTGAGTGAGCGGCTCCACCGCGAGCGCTCCGCGCTGCACCAGATCGTCGACCGTGCGGGTTCCGTTCCGCGCCGGCCGACCGTCCAGGAGAAGCGCCAGGTTGTCGTAGATCGGCTGCATCCATGGGTTGAGCTTCTCTTCGACCGAGCCGGGCAGGTAGCCGATGTCCTTCCCCATCGGGAACGTCGGCCGCGAGACGAGCAGGTGCCGATAGGTGGCGCGGCCGAGCACCTGTTCGAGCCCCGCCGCGAGCGCGAGCAGCGTCTTTCCCGTCCCCGCCTTCCCCATGATCGTGACCAGCACGACGGTCGGATCGAGCAGGGCGTCGAGGGCGAAGTACTGCTCCTTGTTGCGCGGCCGGATCCCCTGCACGCCCTCGGCGACGTCGATCAGCTCCCGCAGCCGACCGGCGACCGGGTCGATGCGCCCGAGCGCGGTGTTCGTCGGGTCGGCGTGGTCCTTGAGGAGCGCGTACTCGTTGGGGAAGTAATCCCCCTCCGGCAGCGGCATTTCTCCCTCGGACCGGAAGCGGCCGAGCGCGTCGGCATCGAGGCCGATCTCGGTGTGCCCGCTGTAGAGTTCGTTCAGGTCCACGCGATCGGTCTCGTAGTCCTCGGCGACCAGACCCATCGCGTCCGCCTTGATGCGCAGATTGACGTCCTTGGTGACCAGAATCAGCGGCACGTCGGGCGCGTCGTCCTGGATCCGGCGCGCGATCTTCAGGATCTCGTTGTCGACCCAGCCGTCCGAGCGGGCCATCACGCGCTGCGGATCGTCGGGGTCGAACACGACCCGCAGCCGGCCGCCCGACTCGAGCTCCACGCCCTCGGAGAGGCGCCCCCGCTGGCGCAGCGCGTCGAGGAACCGGCTGATCCAGCGCGCGTTCTCTCCCAGTCGCGTGAGCTGCTTCTTGAAGCGGTCGATCTCCTCGATGACGTAGATCGGGACCAGGACGGAGTTGTCCTGGAAGGAAGTCAGCGCGGTGGGGTCGTGCAGGAGCACGTTGGTGTCGAGAAGATATCTCTTCTTCATCGGGACTCGATAGTCATCGCCGCAGATCCACCCAGACCGCCTTGGTCTCCGTATAGTTGTCGAGCGCGTGTCTTCCGAGGTCACGCCCGTAACCACTTTGTTTGTAACCGCCGAACGGCATCGCAGCGTCGTAGAGATTGTACGTGTTGATCCACACCGTTCCCGCCTTGAGTCGGCTGGCGACGTAGTGCGCCTTCTTGACGTCGCGGGTCCACACGGCGGCCGCGAGGCCGTAGGGGGAGTCGTTGGCGGAGGCGATCGCCTCGTCGACGTCGTCGAACGTCAGCGTGGCCAGGACCGGCCCGAAGATCTCCTCGCGCGCGATCGTCATCTCGGGAGTGACCTCGTCGAAGACGGTCGGCTGGACGAAGTACCCGGGCTCGAGCTCCCGCACCCGCTCGCCGCCGGCCACGACCTTCGCGCCCTCACGCTTGCCGGCCGCGATGTACGAGAGCACGGTCTCCATCTGCTTCTCCGAGACGATGGCGCCGATCCGCGTCCCCTTCTCGAACGGGTCGCCGACCGTCATCTTGGCGGCGCCGTCGGCGACCGCCTGGACGACCTCGTCGTGGGCGGACCGCTCGACGAGGAGCCGGCTCCCCGCCGCGCACACCTCCCCCTTGCCGTAGAAGATCCCCCCGACCGCGCCGCGGGCCGCCAACTTGAGGTCGGCATCGGCGAACACGAGGTTCGCGCTCTTTCCGCCCAGCTCGAGCGACACGCGCTTGACCGTCTCGGCGGCGAGCTGGGCGATCCGCTTGCCGACCGCGGTCGAGCCTGTGAACGCGATCTTGTCGACGCCGTCGTGCGCCACCAGCGCCTCGCCCGCCGTCCGGCCGCCCCCCGGGACGACGTTCAGGACCCCTGGCGGCAGCCCCGCCTCGGCCCCGATCTGGGCCAGGAGGAGCGCGGTCAGCGGGGTCTCGCTGGCGGGCTTGAGCACGACCGTGCATCCGGCGGCCAGCGCCGGTGCCACCTTCCACGAGGCGAGGTTGAGCGGGAAGTTCCACGGCACGATCGCGCCCACGACGCCGACCGGCTCGCGCAGCGTGTACCCGAACTGGTTGGGCACCGAGAGCGGGATCGTCTCCCCCTCGATCTTCGTCGCCCACCCTGCGTAATACTCGAACGTCTCGGCCGTCATATCGACGTCGATCCCGCTCTCGAACAGGGGCTTCCCGTTCTGGAGCGTCTCGACGCGCGCGAGCTCGTCCTTCCGTTCCTCGAGGAGCCGCGCCATGTCCCAGAGGATTCGCGCGCGCTTGCGCGGCGGGAGGCCGGCCCAGGCGCCGGAGTCGAACGCCTGACGCGCGGCCGCCACCGCGCGGTCCACGTCGGCGGCGTCGCCCGCGGCGACCTCGGTCAGTGTCTCGGCCTTCGCCGGGTTCACGACCTTGAACGTCTTTCCGCTCGCGGCGTCGACCCACTCGCCGCCGATGAAGAGCCTCCCGGGTGACAGAACCTGCGGCAGGCTAGTCGTGATCTTCACGCTCATCGTCCATCCTTCGCGCTCGAATGTGGGAGCCGGGCCGGTCGATCAATAATGGTATCGTGCTTGGAGGAAATCGATCCGAACGTCGCGCACCAGATAAACGATCCGATGCTCCTGGGTCAGACGGCGGGACCATAGCCCCTCGCCGAGGTACTTCAAGGGCTCGGGTTTGCCGATCCCGTGGAAAGGATCGCGGACGATCTCCTCCACGATGCGGAAAGCCCGGATCGCGACGCGTAGATCTGTCTCGACCCACCAGCGGAGATCCTCGCGGAACTCCGGATGGAAGACCGCGTCACGCGGCTTCTTCGGGCTCAAGCCCCAACTCTCGGCGCAGATCCTCGATCCGGGAAGGCTTCACGGTCCTACCCAGAGCGCGCGTCAGGGCCGCGAGCAGACGCTCGGCGTTCTTCGGCGAGCGCAGCAGGTGCGCGGTTTCCTCGAGGCCAGCCAGCTCCTCCGCCGAGATCAGCGCCACCTCCTTCGCGCCTCGACGCTCGATGATGACCGTCTCGCGATCGCGGGTGACCTTTTCCAGCAACTTGGCGAGGTTGGCGCGAGCCTGGGTGTAGGACGTGCGGATTGCCATACTCCTCCTTTCTGTACAGGAACACTGTACAGAAAGAGCCGCTTGCCGTCAAGCTTTTTGTCCCGTTTCGATGCCCGGGACCGCCTACTTCCCCGCGAACTGCGGCTTCCGCTTCTCGACGAACGCGGTCAGGCCTTCCTTGGCGTCCTGCGACGAGAACAGCTTGGCCTGGAGCTCGCGCTCGATCGCGAGCCCCTGCTCGAGCGGGACCTCGGCGCCCGACTGGCAGGCGCGCTTGATGTGGCCGACCGCCATCGCCGCCTTGCCCGGCGTCGTGAACTGGCGCGCGTACTCCATGACCTGCTCCATGAACGCGTCCGTCGAATCAGCTTCGAACACCTTGTTGACGATCCCCAGGGCTGCTGCGTCGTCCATCTCGAAGTTCCCGCCCTCGGCCATCAGCTCGATCGCCTTCGACTTCCCGACGAGGCGGGTCAGGCGCTGCGTGCCGCCGGTCCCCGGCAGGACGCCCAGCGTCACCTCTGGCAGGCCCACCTTCCCGGCGCCCTTCCGCGCGATCCGGAGGTCGGCGGCCATCGCGACCTCGAGCCCGCCGCCCACGGTGTGCCCGTTGAGCGCGGCGATCACGAGCTTCGGGGTGTGCTCGAGCCGCGACAGCGTCTCGTTGGCGTGCAGGCAGAAGAAGTACTTCCACGTGGGGTCGGACTTCTGCAGCATGTCGATGTTCGCCCCGGCGCAGAAGAACTTGTCGCCCGCGCCGCGGATCACGATCACCGAGATGTCGTTGTCGAACCGCGCGTCGACGATCGCCGCGTCCAGCTGCTTCATCATCTCGTGCGTGTACGTGTTGGCCGGCGGGTCGTCGAGCGTGAACACGGCGACTCCGCCGTCCTTCTCGACATTGACCAGCGTCTTGTTCTCGGTCATTCCGTCCTCCTCCATTGAGATCGCGAGCGTTACTCGAACGCCGCTATGCCCGTGATGTCCTGCCCGACGATCAGCGTGTGGATGTCGTGCGTGCCCTCGTACGTGAACACGGACTCCAGGTTGCACATGTGGCGCATGACCTGGTACTCGGAATGGACGCCGTTGGCGCCCATCGCCCAGCGCGCGAGCGAGGCCACCTCCCGCGCCATCATCACGTTGTTCCGCTTCGCGAGCGAGACCTGGGTGTGCTTGTACTTGCCGGCGTCCTTGAGCCGGCCGAGGCGATAGGCGAGCAGCTGGCCCAGCGTGATCCCCTCCAGCATCTCGACCAGCTTCTGCTGCACGAGCTGGAAGCTCGCGATCGGCTTGTCGAACTGGATCCGCTCCTGGCTGTAGCGGAGCGCCTCGTCGTAGCACGCCATCGCGGCGCCGACCGCCCCCCAGGCGATTCCGTAGCGCGCCTGGGTCAGGCACATGAGCGGGCTCTTGAGGCCCCCCGAGCCCGGCAGGATCGCGTCGCCCGGCAACCGCACGTCGTTCAAGACCAGCTCGCTCGTGTCGGACGCACGCAGCGAGTGCTTCCCGTGCATCTGCTTGGCCTCGAAGCCCGGCGTCCCCTTCTCGACCAGGAAGCCGCGGATGTCCTCGCCGGTCCGCGCCCACACGACCGCGACGTCGGCCATCGAGCCGTTGGTGATCCACATCTTGGAGCCGTTCAGCACCCAGCCCTCGCCGTCCTTCTGGGCGCGGGTCTTCATGCCTCCGGGATCGGAGCCGTGATCGGCCTCGGTGAGCCCGAAGCAGCCGATCGCGTCGGCCGTGGCCATGGCCGGCAGCCAGCGTCGCTTCTGCTCCTCGGAGCCGAACGCGAAGATCGGGTACATGACGAGCGCGCCCTGCACGGAGACGAACGAGCGCACCCCGCTGTCGCCCCGCTCCAGCTCCTGCATGATGAGGCCATATGCCACGTTGTTCATCCCCGCGCAGCCGTACTCCTCCGGCAGATTGGCCCCCAGCACACCCAGCTCGGCGAGGCCGGGGACGATCTCCTTCGGGAACCGCCCCTCGAGGTAGGCCTCCTCGATGATCGGCAGGACCTTCTCGTCGACGAAGCGCCGCACCGTGTCGCGGGTCATCTTCTCCTCCGACGACAGCTCCGCGTCGAGATCCATGTAGTCGACACCCTTGAACGCCATTCGTCTCCTCCTGACCATCGATCGTATAGCGGGCGAGAGCCCGCTCCGACTATCCGATCTCGGCGAGAACCGCCGCGGTGAACTCTTCCGTCGTGGCCCGTCCCCCCAGGTCAGGCGTGCGGACCCGGCCGCACTCGAGAACCCGCTCGACCGCCTGGCGGACGACGCGGCCGACCTCCTCCTGTCCCACGTGCTCGCAGAGCAGCGCCGCCGCCTGGATCAGGGCGGTGGGGTTCGCGATCCCTTTGCCGACGATGTCGGGGGCCGAGCCGTGCACGGCCTCGAACATCGCGGCGTCGGCCCCGATGTTCGACGCCGGCGCGAGCCCCAGCCCACCGACCAGTCCGGCACACAGGTCCGACAGGATGTCGCCGAACATGTTCGTCGTGACGATCACGTCGAACCGCGTTGGATCGAGCACGAGCTGCATCGCCATCGCGTCGATGATGCGGTCGTCGAACTCGACCTCGGGCCAGCGGGGGGCCATCTCGCGTCCCACGTCCAGGAACAGCCCGCTCGTGAACTTCAGGATGTTCGCCTTGTGGACCAGCGTGAGCCGCTTGAGCGGGCGCCGGCGCGCCAGCTCGAACGCGTATTCGATGACTCGCTCGGACGCCTCGCGCGAGACGATCGTGATCGACTCGGCGTAGTTTCCGCGGCGGTCAACGTAATGCTCGATGCCCGCGTAGAGCCCTTCGGTGTTCTCCCGGACTACGACGAGGTCGACTCCCTCGTAGCGCCCGCCGCGAAGCAGGGTCTTCGAGGGTCGCACGTTGGCGAACAGGTCGAACTCCTTGCGGAGCGCGACGTTGACACTGCGAAAGCCGGTGCCGACCGGAGTCGTGATCGGACCCTTCAGCGCCACCCGCGTCCGGCGGAACGACTCCAGCGTGCTCTCGGGGAGGATCTCCTCTCCTCGCTCCAGCGCCGACAGGCCCGCGAACCGCTCCTCCCACTCGATCTCGGCGCCCGCCGCATCGAGGATCCGGAGAGCGGGATCGACGACTTCGGGCCCGATCCCGTCGCCCTTGATGAGCGTCACCCTTCTCACCGCGTGAATCTAGCCGGGCCTCGCGGAATCGTCATTCACGCGGGCAACCGATCGCCCCAGTCAGGGCGTGGCGGCCTCGAGGTCGTCGGACCCGGTGCGCGCGAGGCGCGCGAGGCGCGTCGCCAGCGTTCCCGCGACCGCTTCGATCGCGTCTTCGAGCGCGGCCGCGTAGACGTCAGCGGCAGCGCCCGAGGGAGCATGTGGGTTGACGGCCGACAGCGGGGCGTGCCAGAGGATCCGTGCCGCCGGCGCATCGACGAGCCAGGCGTCGAGGCCGGCCCGCACGCGGAGCGGCTCCAGCCGCTCGATCGACAGCGATCGCGGGACCAGGAAGTACCGCCCCTCGGTCCGCTCGGCCGCGCCGCGCCAGCGGCTCGCGGCGTCGGGCGGGATCTCCCCGCCCCGAGCGGGATCGAGGATCGCCGCGGTGAGCGGCGCGTAGAGTGCGGCGACGTCCGTCGCCGACAGCGAGGCCAGCTCGGCGATCGCCTCCGATGGCCGGATCGCCATCCGGGCGGCCCCGCCCGCTTGGAGCGCTGTCGCCAGCGCCTCTCCCGCGCGCAGTGCGAGGGCCCCGGCGAGCGAGTCCGGCGCCCCCTCGGGCAGCGCGACCGCGCCGATGGGCAGGACGACCACCACGTCCCCCTCGAGCTGCCCGGGCCCGAAGGAAGGATGGATCCACGAGCCCGCCGGCGGAGTCGAGGCGCCAGCGCACGCCGCGAGCAGGGCCGCCGCCGCGAGCGGACCGGTCCTCACGCGTCGGTCCAGCGCGGCTCCCGCTTCTCGCGAAAGGCGGCGATCCCCTCATGTGCGTCCCGGGTCCGCATCAGCTCCCGCAGGTAGATCTCCTCCGCGCGGTCCAGGGCCTCGTGGAACGGCACATCGACGCCGGCGTAGTAGGCCTTCTTCGCCAGCCTGAGCGCCGCACCGCTCCGCGAGGCGAGCCGCTCGACGAACGAGGACGCCTCCTCGGCGAAGTCCTCGGCCGGCCAGACCTGGTTGACGAGGCCGATCCGCTGCGCCTCGCGGGCGTCGACCCGCTCCCCCGTCAGCATGAGCTCGAGCGTCTTCTTCCCGCGCACGAAGTAGGGGAAGGCCGCCGCCGTGACCGGTGGGAACAGCCCGAGCTGGATCTCGGGCTGGCCGAACATCGCCTCCTCGGACGCGAGCACGAGATCGCAGAATGCGGCCAGCTCGCAGCCTCCGCCGAGCGCGTGCGCATGGACCTCGGCGACCGTCACCGGCTCGAAGTCGGCCAGCCGGCGGAACACGCCGTGGAAGGCCGCGATCATCGGGGCCACCTTGTCGTCGACGTGGTCCTCGACGTCGACGCCGGCCGAGAACGCACGGCCCTCGGCGGCCACGACGAGCGCGCGCAGCTTCTCGCGCGCGGCCAACGCGTCGATCGCGTCGGCCAGCTCCTTCAGCATCGCGATGCCGAGCACGTTGAGCGGCGGGCGCGCGAGCACGAGGCGCGCCACGTGCTCGCCGCGCTCCTCCACGCGAATCGTCTCGTACATCGGCTCCTCCGGGCTCAGGCGCATCTACGACGGGCGCTGCCGCAAGCTAGACCCGGAAGTCCCCGAGGCAAGCGGGTTGTCGCGTCGATCCGATCGACGCATCTTCGGTCGAAGCGGCGATGGAGTTCGCCGGAACCGCCCGCCTCGCGCGGGCTGATGACTCCTGGCCCCGACGGGGCGGGAGTCTTTTTTCATGGTGCCGGAGGAGGAGGGTTCGGGTGGGCATCTTGGTGGTCGCGGCCGGCGGGGCGCTCGGCGCCGTTATCCGATACGTCGTCTCCGGGTGGGCGCAGGAGCTCGGTGGGTCGCGCTTCCCGTGGGGCACGCTGGCCGTCAACGTGCTCGGATCTTTCGCCCTCGGATTCCTCATGGCGGCGCTTCTCGAGCACGCCGCGACCTCTCCCGCCACGCGCACGTTCTGGACGATCGGCGTCCTCGGCGCCTTTACGACCTTCTCGACGTTCTCCTACGAGACGCTGGCTCTCGTGTCGGTGGGCGACTGGTCGGCGGGGATCGCGAACGTGGGCGCGAACCTCGGCCTCGGACTGGCCGCCGCCTTCCTCGGGCTCCGATTGGGGATGTTGTGAAACTCGAAGGCGAAGGCAAGCTCCTGCGCATCTTCATCGGCGAGAGCGACCGCTGGGAAGGTCGGCCGCTCTTCGAGGCGATCGTGCTCAAGGTCCGCGAGGCGGGCGGGGCGGGCGCCACCGTTCTTCGCGGGATCGAAGGGTTCGGCGCCCACAGCCGGATTCACACCGCGCGGATCCTTCGCCTCAGCGAGGACCTGCCGATCGTCATCGAGATCGCCGACACGGCCGAGCGGATCGACGCGCTCCTCCCGCTCCTCGATCCGATGATCGAGGACGGCATGGTTACGATCGAGGCCGTGAAGATCCTGCGCTATCGGCCCGGCGGGTAGGACCGGCCGACCGCCTAGGGCTCGAGGACCGGCCGACCGCCTAGGGCTCGAGGATCGGCCGGCCGAGGCCGAGCTCGAGGAACGCGGCCACCGCCCCGAGAGCGCTCACCCGGGCGGGAGGCGTGCGCGCGGGCGGGAGGCCGGCGAGAAGCCGGGCCGGGGGCGCCAGCGTCTCGGTGCCGTTCACCCATCGCGCGAAGAAGCGGTCCACGTTGCCGCCGGCCAGCGCGGCCGCGCGGGCGGCGATCTCCGCGTCGGTCCAGCGCACGTGACCCCAGGTCGAGCGCTGGTTCATGTCGCGCCAGAGGGTCGCTAGATCGACCTCGCCGCCGGTCCGGAGCCGCAGCTCGCGGTCCAGCGCCAGGCCGACCAGCGCGCCCTTGCGATAGGCGAGGTACTCGTCGCTGGGGCCGAACGGCGGGGCGAGCCGCTGCTCGTCGTCGAACGACCAGCGCGCGCGACGCGGATTCGCGCGGTAGACGGAGTCGATCGCGTCGAGCAGCCCGCTCAGCTCGTCGTCGGCGACGAGCCCCGCCTCGTGCGCGAGGCGGATCCCCATGTAGTCGTTGACGCCCTCCTGGAACCACATCGGCGCGTCGAACCGCTGCCACTGGTGGACGAGCTCGTGGGCCAGGAGCCGGGTCGGCGGCGGACTGCCGTCCGGCAGCAGGTGGACGAAGCCGATCGCGTTCGGTCCGTTGCGGTTCCCGCTCGTCATCGGGAACCGGGCCGGGACCAGCGTGACCGCGTACCGCTCGGACCGCGGCGGCCCCAGGCGGTACCGGGCCACGCATGCCAGCCGGGCCAGGTCGGAGGCGATGATCGACGGGTCGAACGTCCACTCGCCGTAGACCGCGATGTCGATCTCGAGCCCGCACGCGGTCGCGGCGCGGCGCTCGATGTCTCCCGCCAGGATGTTGGTCTTCAGGAGCTGCCGGGTGCCGTGGAACGCGTCCTCGGACCAGCCGGTGAACGAGTGCCACCCGTCGGGCAGGTCCCAGCCGACGCGGACCGGGGCATTCCGCGCGGCGAGATCCGGCATCGCGGGAAGGAGGAAGAGGGCTTCCGACGGCGCGTACAGGAGGTCACGGTCGAGTCCCACGCTCCATGCGTTGAGCGGGCGCCGCGACGTGATCGCCAGCCGATACCGCACCCGGATCGGCTCGTCCCATCCGTCCTCGGGACGCGGGTAAGTCCAGCGCGGCTCCCCTCCCACGAGCCCCCACCGGGCCCGCCGCACGCCGTCGACCACTGGATCCTGGCCGAGCAGCCCGACCAGCGGCCGCGAGCTCGGGCGCGCGAGGACCAGCGTGTCGCCATGGAAACCGCGGATCTCGAGCGCGACGTCCACCGCGCTGTCCTCGGGGTCCGGACGAACGCGGTACGACAGGTCGCAGCACGGCACCTCGCCGGGCAGGGTCGTGACCACGACCGGCACGAGGGCCGCCAGCGCCAGGGCGCGGGCGGTGCGGAGGAACCTGGGGAGACGCATTCCTCCTCTTTGTACGCAGGAGACGTGCCGAATGTTCTGCCCGAGGCGGAATTCAGGAAGCGGGGACCGGGCCGGTACCGATCAGCACCGCGACCTCCTCGTCGGTGAGGATGTGATCGGTACGCTTGGCATGGTCGAAGATGCGATCGACGAGCGCGGGCTCGGCCTCGTAGCCGCGCGACTCGAGCCACCAGATGACGTTGGACTTGCCCGACATGTGGCCGATCTCGATCTGCTGCGCGCGTCCCACGAGGCCGGCGGGGACTCCGGAGTAGACCCGGTCGGCGAGCCAGGCGTCACCCTTCTTCGCGGCCTTGATCACCGCCGCCGCGTGGACGCCCGTTCCGGTCCGGAAAGCGTCCTCGCCAATGACCGGGTAGTTGGGCGGCAGCGGGACCCCCGTGGACTCGGCGACGAGCCGGCAGTAGGCGGGGAGCGCCGACAGGTCGCGCTCGATCCACCCCAGCAGGACGAGGTTCACCAGCAGGAGGTCCATCTCCGCGTTCCCGACCCGCTCGCCGATCCCGAGCGCGGTGCCGTGCACCCGGTCGGCCCCCGCCACCATGGCCGCCAGCGCGTTGGCGAGGCCGAAGCCGCGGTCGCGGTGGCCGTGCCAGTCGACCTTGACGTCGGCGCCTGTCTTTTCGACCAGGCGCTTCGCCCAGCGGACGAGGTTCCGCGCGCCGTCCGGGGTGGCGTGTCCGACCGTGTCGGCGAGGCAGATCCGGCTCGCGCCGGCCTCGATCGCGGTCGTGTAGAGCTTCTCGAGCGCGTCGGGACGTGCCCGGGTCGTGTCCTCGGTGACGTACATGACCGGCGCGCCGAGCTTCACCGCGTACGAGACCGCGTCCTCGCTCGTCTTGCGGATCCACTCCAGGTCCCAGCCCTCCGCGTACTGACGGATGG
>Ga0214472_10006529_pt1 | contig 12212 bp, 10 predicted proteins | sample RVTome_6_FD_207662 | JGI IMG/M metagenome (GOLD analysis project Ga0214472, IMG submission 207662) | Soil microbial communities from uranium-contaminated site in the Upper Colorado River Basin, Wyoming, United States - RVT140D175 | ecosystem: Environmental > Terrestrial > Soil > Contaminated >... | reverse complement strand
GAACATGCCGGACCGACTGGGCCGGTCCGTCGAGGCCCATCGCGAGCCGTTCCGTCAGCTGTCGGAGGCCTTGCCGGACGTCGTCACGGAGGCATCTCGCCACGAGCGCGAGCGATACGCGTGGCGGCTGGTCGACCAGGGGGTACAGGAGGAGACGGCCCGGCGGCACGCCTTCCAGCCCGGCCTGGTGCACGCGCCGAACGTCATCATGGTGGCCGAGCGAACGAGCATGCCCGTTCCCCAGGTGGCCCGGGCCTTCTTCGCGGTCGGCGAGTCGCTGTTCATCGACTGGCTGGAGGGAAGGCTGGCCGAGCTCCCGACCCCCAGCAAGTGGCACCGATGGGCAGTACAGGCCGTCCAGGACGATCTGCTGGTGGTTCGGCGCCAGGTGGCAGAGAAGGTCCTGGAGGAGGCGGGGGACCGCCCGGTGGAGGAGGGCGTGGCCGCGTTCCTGGACACCCGGTCGGAGGCGTTCGACCGCTTATCCAGGTTCATGCGGGGCATGGCCCTGGAGGACGCGAACGACCTGGCGGCCATGACCGTGGCCCTTCGCCAGGTCCGTGCCCTGGCTTCCTGAGTGAGGGTGGGGCCCGGGTGCTTGAACCGTCGTCCGGGCTTGTTAGCCTCCGGGCGTGAGCGCCCCGCCCCCCGAGGCCGCCCAGGAGCTCGAACCGCGCCTGCGCCAGGTGCTGGACTTCGAGCGCGAATGGTGGAAGCACCCCGGCCCCAAGGAGCGACAGATCCGGGAGCGGTTCGGGCTCTCCCTTGCCCGCTACCACCATCTCCTCAACCGAGCGATCGACCGGCCCGAGGCCCTGGCCTACGACCCCATGCTCGTGCGCAGGCTCCGCCGCTTGCGGGAGAGCCGGCGGCGCAAGCGCTTCGCCCGCCAGCTCGGCTTCGAGCACTAGGCCCGCCCGGGACGGGCCCGAGAGGAACGGGATAGGATGTCCGGCAGGCACGAACCTCCGAGCGACAGGAGCTTCTACTTCTCCTTGGCCACCAGCACGCTTCGGTTCGCCCTCATCGTCGCCCTCGTCGTGGGAGGGGTGGTGTTGATCGACCAGGCCTTCCCCCAGGGTGGAACGGCGGCGCCCCCTCCCCGCGCCGCGAGCTCGTCGCCCTCGCCCAGCGCCAGCCCCTCGGCCTCGCCGTCGGGGAAGCCCAGCCCCCAGGTCGTGGGGGTGCGCGTCGGCGTGTTCAACGGGGCCGGCGTCACGGGCCTCGCCGCGGCCACTGCGACGGAGCTCGAGAAGGAGTACGGCTATGTCCCCGCGCAGGTCACCGACGCGCCGTCCCCGGTCGCCGTGACCACGGTCTACTACCGGGTCGCCGGCGACCGGATCGAGGCCGAGGCCCTGGCGAGGAACTTCTTCCCGGAGCTCGACGTGGAGATCTCGCGCCTGCCGGCCACCGCGACGAACGTGGAGAAGAAGGTGCAGGTCGCGATCTACCTCGGCACCGATTACGCCAGCGCGCAAGGCGGGTAGCCTCCGCCGCCTCCGAGGCATGGCCGAAGAGGCGGGCATCCTCCTCGACTTCGACGGATCGCTGTCGGCCATCGTAGCCAGGCCGGAGGATGCGCGGCCGGTCGAAGGAGCACGGGAGGTCCTGGCCGCGCTGGTCGTCAGGTACCGGGTGGTGGCGGTGATCTCCGGCCGCCGCTCCGAAGAGGTGGCACAGCTCCTCGACGTGCCGGGCCTCCGATACTTCGGCCTGTACGGGTTGGAAGAGGCCGCGGCGGAGCTCGTGGCGGTGGTGGCGCCCAGGGTCGAGGCGGCCGCCGCGGCCGTCCCCGAGGCCTGGGTGGAGGACAAGGGGGGGTCCATCGCGGTGCATTACCGCCAGGCTCCCGACCCGCCCCGGGCCAGGGCCCAGCTGGTCGCCGCACTCGAGGGGGTGACGTCCTCCGCCGGCCTGGAACTCGTCGAGGGGAAGATGGTCGTCGAGCTCGTCCCCGCGGGTCGGCCCCGAAAGGGAGGTGCGGTAGAGCGCTTGGTGGGCGAGAACCACCTGTCCGCCGCACTGTTCGCCGGGGACGACGTGGCCGACGTCGAGGCCTTCCGCGCGTTGGACTCGCTTGTCGACAAGGGCCTGCTCGCCGTCAAGGTGGCCGTGCGGGGGGAGGACACGCCCCGGGAGCTCCTGGACGCGGCCGCCTTGGTGGTCGACGGGCCGACGGGGCTGGTCGAGCTGCTTCGTCAGCTGACCTGAACGCCGACCCGGCGTCGGCGAATGCGCTCCAGGTCGTCGAGCTGCGCGCCGACCCACCGCTGGGGCGGATTGGAGAGCACCAACCTGGACAGGCCCCGAGCCCGACGGGCCCGCTCGTCCGCCGGCATCTCCAGCGCGGTGGCGATCCCGTCGGCCATCTCGCCGAGGTCGAACGGGTTCACCGCCAGCGCGTAGCGTCCCAGGCGCCAGTAGGCGCCGGCGTTCCTCGACAGCACGAGGACCCCGTGTCGCCGGTTCAGGACCGGACCCTCCATGGCGACCAGGTTCATGCCGTCGTAGATCGGGTTGACCAGAAGGACGTCATACAGCCCATAGGCGGCGATCGCCCCCGCATAGTCGTCCTTGACCCGAACCTCGATCGGTTCCCAACCCTCGTGGCCGAACTCCCGGTTGACCCGGTCCGCCTCGGCCAGGCACTCCTCCGCATAGGCGCGGTACTCGGGGACCTCGGTTCGTGACGGCGAGAGGAGCGCCAGGAACCGTACCCGCTCCAGCCATTCCGGATGCCGCCGGAGGAACAGCCCGAAGGCTCGGAAACCGCGGGCGATGTTCTTCGTGAGCTCGAAGCGGTCGACCCGGACGATGAGCCGCGTGTTCCCTCGCCACCGGTTCAACTGGTTGCGGAGCTCTCGCACCTCGGAGCTGGCCGAGGTCTCCCGCATCGGCCCGACGTCGATCGAGATGGGGTGGATCCGGACCAGGACCTCGCGGCCCTCGACCAGGATGCGGGATCGCGCCAGGTCCGCTCGAACCCCCTGCAACAGGCGCGCGGACATCATGAAGTTCTCGGCCCAGGCCTGGGAGTGGAACCCGAGCACGTCGGCGCCGAGGAGCCCGCGGATGATCCCCTCGCGGATGGTGCCCGGCAGGGTCCGTAGGTACGTCGCCCCGGCGAAGGAGGTGTGCGAGAAGTGCGCGATGAGCGCGTCGGGGCGCAGCTCCCGGAGGAACCGCGGAACGAGCGAGAGATGGTAGTCCTGGATGAGGTACACGGGCTGGGACCGCTGATGGTCGCCCTCCTCCGCGAGCGCCTGGGCGAATGTCCGGTTCACGTTGACGTACTCGCCCCACGCCCGTTCGGTGTCGTCGTCGAAGGAGGGCGAGCGAACGGTGTCCCACAGGTAGTGGTGGACGAACCACAGGATTCCGTTCGAGACGTCGTTGTAGTACGCGTCGTAGGTGGCCGGGGGGATGTCGAGGTACCGCACCCGATAGGGCCACCCGTAGGTCTCCATGTCCACCAACCCTCGGCCGTCCCTGGCCACGACCTCGCGGTCCCCCTCGGACATCGCGGCGGCCACCCACAGCCCGTGGGAGGCCTGGAGGGCTCCCACCAGAGCGGTCACCAACCCCCCTGAACCTCGGCGAGGGGACAGCTCGCCCGAATCGTCGCGCTCGAACGTCACCGGACCGCGGTTGGACGCGACGATGAGCGGGGCCTCGAGCGCGCTCATCGCAGCGAGGTCATCAGCCCCAGGTAGTCCTCGAGCTCTCGAAGCGTGAGGAACCGATCGCGGACGCGCTCGCGTGCCGCGCGGCCGATCGACCTCTGCAGCTCCGGGTCCCCCAGCAGCTGAACGATCCGCTCCGCGCATCCCTCCACCGAGTCCACCAGGAAGCCGGTCTGCCCGTCGGTGATCTGCAGGCGGATCCCTCCAACGTTCCCGCCGATCACCGGCTTGTCCTTCCACATACCCTCCGCGACCACCAGGCCGAACCCCTCACGGATGGATTTCTGGACCACGACCGTGGAGGCTCGCTGGAACGCGTTGATCTCGAGGTTCCCGACGTTGTGGACGTTCGTGAGGAGGTGGATGTCGGGATCGCCCGCCCGGTGCTCCTCGGTGAGGTCGAGGAACCGCATGCCCTCGGGGTCGTCGTGCGCCATGGACCCGGCCAGGATGAGCTGGAGGTCGGGGAACGTCTTTCGGGCCAGCCGGAAGGCGTCGATCACTCCGAGGGGGTCCTTCCACGGGTCGAACCGGGAGACCTGCATCACGATCGGGCGGTCAGGGTCGATCCCGTAGGTCTGCAGCACGTTGGTGATGGTCTCGTCGGGCAGGTCGAGGTTCTTGGTCGAACATGGGTCGATGGAGGGAGGGATGAACGCCTGCGTGGGATCGGTCACCCCGGGCTGGGCGAAATCCTCCATCGTGAAGATCGCCGCGTCGTAGCGGTTGACGATCGGTTCGAAGAACTCCCATACGGGACGAAACGGGGTCGACAGGTCGATGTGGCATCGCCAGAGCCATCGTCCGGAGCGCCGGCCCTCCTCCTCGAGCACGGTGAGCAGGGCGGCGGGTTGGGGATCGTGGACGAAGACGTAGTCGTAGCCATCGGTAAACTCCGCCGCGTTGGCCCGGATCCTGTCCCAGTAGGCGCTCCGCATCTCCTCCGTCCACGGGACCTCGGCGCCCTGCAACGCGTTATGCACGCTCTTGGTGACGGCGTAGTAGTCGTCGGACCCCTCGAGCAAGGCCCAGGTGGTCTGGATGCCGAGGTCGTTCCATAGCGGGAGCTGTGACTGAAGGAGCTCGGCCACGCCGCCCCCGTACGCTGTGCTGTTCACGTGCAGCATGCTGGCCCCGGCGAAGGGTTTCGCCGCCTTGCGAAGGCGCTCCACCGCCTCCTCGCCTGCCGGAACGGCATATTCCTCGACGTGCTTGTCCGCCAGCGGGACCGTGGGGAGCATGAGGCGCAGTCTAGCGGCTGGTCCGGCGCCGGCTCAGAGATTCGACGCGCGAGCCAGATCCGCCATGGCCTGATCCCGTCGGAGCCGCCGGTCCTGGGGGGTCATCTCGCGGGCCCGGGCCACGATGCTCGCCAGCTCGACGGGCGAGAAGGGCTTGGTCACGTACTCGGCGCACCCCGCCTCCCAGCCCCGGGCCTGGTCGTCCAGCTGGGCCCTGGCCGTGAGGAGGATCACCGGCGTCTCGGAGGTCTCGGGGCGCTCCCGCAGCATCCGAAGGACCGACAGGCCGTCGAGGGCGGGCAGCATCACGTCGAGGACGATCAGGTCCGGCCGGTCACGCATCGCCAGCTCCATGCCTCGTTCACCGTCCGGGGCTTCCAGGACCTCATGGCCCGCGAACCCCAGGTTGACCCGACACAGGAGCAGGATGTCGGGCTCGTCGTCGATCACCAGGACACGCACGGTTCCTCCTCGACCAGATTCTCGGCACGGGAGGGCCGCTTCTTCATAGCCCGTCCGGGCCAATCATCGGTTCGGGTGGGGGAGGATCCATCGAACGCCGCCCCGAGGCCGCGTTGACACCGCCAAACCCCCAACCTACATTTGCCGCGGGACCCGGCAGGAGTCGGCAGGACCCGGCAGGAGTCGGTCGTGCTCAAGATCTCCCAGAAGCTCGAATACGCGATGCGGGCCATGATCGAGCTCGCGCTCCGCCGAGAGGACGGGGGCCTGGTCCCCGCGCGGGAGATCGCCACCGCACAGCAGGTCCCCCTGCGGTTCCTCGAGCAGCAGCTGGGGGCGCTGCACAAGGCGGGGCTGGTGGAGAGCTTCCGCGGGGCGGGAGGCGGGTGCCGCATCGCCAAGGATCCCGCCCAGATCAAGGTGGCCGACATCGCCGACGCGATCGAGGGCCAGCTGTTCCCCATGTTCTGCCTGGAGCCCTCGGACCACACCTGCTTCCAGGACTCGAGGTGCGGCCTCCAGGGTTTTTGGGGCGACGTGGCCCGAGCCATCCAGACAGTGTTCGAGGAGACCACCGTGGCCGACCTGACCGACCGCCACCGGCGGATGGCGCCGACGCGACCGGTGTTCTCTTCCGACGAGCTGCTCAGTAGGCTGCCCTAGGCCCGATCCGGCCCGTTGGGGTCCTCCCCGTGTGCTCGCCTGCTAGGAGGCCTTCCCCAGGATCCGCATGACCTTGGTGCCGCACACCGGGCAGTTGCCCTGCGCCGCCCTGCGCCCGTTCTTGAGGGTCACCTCGGTGCCCTCGAACTCGCGCTTGGCCCGGCACTTCACGCAGTACGCCTCGTACTGTGCCACTCCTGGCCTCCTTCTGGCCGATCGATCTGGGCCGATCGTTCCCGACTAGCCTGCGAGGCCGCCCGTATCGGCGGCCTCGCAGGCACGATGCTCCCCTTTCCCAGGCACGGATGCAAGTACCTGCCGGGCATGGATCAGGGTCGCCGCATCCGACCCGACCCGCATACCATTCGGGGACCGACGTGCCTCGAAGGGGGGCGAAGAGGACATGACCGAGGTTCAGCAGCACATCGCGGCGCTCCTGTCCGAAGAACGTGTGTTCGAGCCGCCGCCCGACTTCGTGGCCAAGGCCCTGGTCAAGGACCGGTCCATCTACGAGCGGGCCGAGGCCGACTACCAGGGGTTCTGGGCCGAGCAGGCCGAGCGTCTGACCTGGTTCCGCACGTGGGACTCGGTCATGGAGTGGACCCCGCCCTGGGTGAAGTGGTTCTCCGGGGGGACCCTCAACGCTTCCTACAATTGCCTGGACCGGCACGTGGAGGCGGGGGGAGGGGACAAGGTTGCCTACCACTGGGAGGGCGAGCCCGGCGAGCAGCGGACCCTGACGTACAAGGAACTGCTCGACGAGGTCTGCAGGTTCGCCAACGCGCTGAAGGCCCTGGGGGTGGCACGGGGTGACCGGGTCGCCATCTACCTGGGGATGGTCCCCGAGCTCCCCGTGGCCATGCTGGCGTGTGCCCGCATCGGGGCGCCGCATTCGGTGGTCTTCGGCGGGTTCTCAGCCGAGTCGCTTCGGGACCGGATCAACGACGCTGAGGCCAAGGTCCTGATCACCCAGGACGGAGGGTATCGGCGTGGTGCGCTGGTCCCGCTGAAGGCCAACGCCGACGAAGCCCTGGCCGATTGCCCGTCGATCCAGCACGTGGTCACGGTGAGGCGGGCCGGCAACGAGCACGCGTTCACCCCCGGGCGCGACCACTGGTACCACGAACTGATCGAGGGGCAGATGCCCGACTGCCCGGCCGAGGAGATGGATGCCGAGGACCCGCTGTACATCCTGTACACGAGCGGCACGACGGGGAAGCCCAAGGGGATCGTCCACACCACAGGGGGCTACATGACCGCCGTCACGGCCACCCACCGGCTGATCTTCGACATCCACGACGACGACGTGTACTGGTGCGCCGCCGACATCGGGTGGGTGACCGGCCACTCCTACATCGTCTACGGGCCGCTCTCCAACCACACCACCAGCATCATGTACGAGGGTGCGCCGGACTGGCCGGACAAGGACCGGCTGTGGTCGATCGCCGAACGGAACCAGGCGAACATCCTGTACACGGCGCCCACGGCGATCCGGGCCTTCATGCGATGGGGTCCCGAGTACCCCGAGAAGCACGACCTGTCCTCGCTCCGGCTGCTCGGGACGGTCGGCGAGCCCATCAACCCCGAGGCCTGGGTCTGGTACTGGACATACATCGGTGGTGGCCGGTGCCCCATCGTCGACACGTGGTGGCAGACCGAGACCGGGTGCATCCTCATCACGCCCCTTCCGGGCGTCATCCCGCTGAAACCGGGGTCGGCCACTTCGCCGTTCCCCGGCATCCAGGCGGACGTCCTGGACGAGGAGGGGAACTCCGTCCCGCTCGGCGGAGGCGGATACCTCGTGCTGAACCGTTCGTGGCCGGCCATCGCCCGAACCATCTGGGGGGATCCCGACCGGTACGTACAGACCTACTTCAGCAAGTACGGGCCGGAGGTCTACGTGGCTGGCGACGGCGCCAAGCGCGACGAGGACGGCTATTTCTGGCTGCTCGGGCGGATCGACGACGTGATGAACGTCGCCGGCCACCGCCTCTCGACCTACGAGATCGAGAGCGCCCTCGTCGACAATCCGAAGGTGGCCGAAGCCGCTGTGGTGTCGCGGCCCGACGAAGTGGTCGGTGAGGCCATCGTGGCGTTCGTCACGCTGAAGTCGAGCCACGAAGGTGACGAGGTCGTGGCCGCGGAGCTCCGGGAGCACGTGGCGAAGAAGATCGGGAAGATCGCCCGGCCCCACGCCCTCATCTTCACGAACGACCTGCCGAAGACCCGCTCCGGCAAGATCATGCGCCGGCTCCTGCGCGACGTGGCAAGGGGACGCGCCCTCGGCGACGTCACGACTCTTGCGAATGCGGAGGTCGTGGAACAGATCCACGACATGGTTCAGTCCGGGGCCGGCACTGAAGAATAGCGCCCGGCCAGAGAGAGAACGGGGCCGGCCCGGCTTGCCGGGCCGGCCCTCCGGTGCCTCTGACCCTACGGCGTGGTCGGGTCCAGACCGCTCCATCCGAAGATGTCGCTGTTGCCGAAGTTCGCCGGGCACTGTTGCTGTGGTGCCGGCCTGCCGTCGATCGACCGCGTGGTCTGGGCCAGGGCCCGCCACGTGTCGATGGCCGGGCAGTCGTCCCCGGCCCGGGCATCGTTCCACACGGCCACCGCGTAGTCGTTCGTGGCCGCCGCGTAGACGTAGTCGCCCAGGAACTCGATGAAGATGTTGTTCTGGCTGGAAGCCCGGGGGTCCCCGACGGCGCCGCGGTTCACCTCGGTCATCGTTCCCACGGTGCCGCTGGCCGCGACGTCAGCGTGCAGGACAACGCCGACGAGCCCTCGGGAGCTGGACGTATCGTTCCGGAACGGGGTGGTGAAGGCGTTGTACACGAGGTACAGGTCCTTCCCGTCGGGCGAGAGCGCGGGCGCCGAGTAGTACCCACGGTCGCCCGCGGTTTCGACCGCCACCGGCCCGGCCGCGGGCAGCCACGTGCTCCCGCCGTCGGTGGACCACCGGATGAATACGTGCTCGTGGTTGACGCCGTCGCGGCCGTCGACCCACGTGAGGACCATCTCGTCCGTGGCGCCGGCTCCGCTCGGTGCCCCGTTCGCGATGCTCACACTGGGCGCGGCGGCCAGGTCGTTCCGGGCCCCGGCCACACCGTCCTGCACGCACCGCAGGCTGGTGCCGTCGAACTGGAGTGAGATGCACGGGTCGGTGACCCGCCCGATGGCCTGGGGCCGGGACCAGCTCGCCCCGCCGTTCGTGGACGTCACCATGAAGTGGGTGCCGACCGGGAGCCCGGCCGGGCCGGCCACCGTCTGGAACTCCTCGTAGAAGAGGTACGCATTGCCCTCGCTGTCGGTCCGGATCGTGCAACCCGACTGCCCGAAGTGCCTAGGCGCCACGTTGTGCGCCGGGCTGACCTGCTTCGTCGCCCACGTGTCGCCTCCGTCTCGTGAGGTGGAGACGACCATCGGGGCGGCACCTAAACCTTGGAACCCGGCGTAGCACACGTACACGTTTCCAAAGAACCGACTCGTGGCCGCGTTGTCCGCCCAGATCTGTTCCTTGTCGCTGAACGTGGCGGAGGCCTGCTTTGACACGATGACCGGGTCCATCCAGGCGGCCTTCCCGGCGGCGCCACCAGCTGCCGCGGTCGCGACGTCGTCGGTCCGGGAGACGGCGATCCCCTCGAAACCCTTGAGCTGGGAGGGCTGGGTGGGGTGGGCCGACGTCAGGGTGGCGTAGTACAGACGCGACCCGTTCGACCAGGAGAACGTGCCGTCAGAGGCCGGCGTGGGCCCGAACGCCACCGCGGGGTCGCCGTCGGCCACCAGCCCGTTCTCGAAGTACTTGGGAAGGGTGCCGATCGGGCCCTCCGGGTTCGGCGTGCAGTCCGGGTCGCCGCTTCCTACCACCCCGAGACAGGCCCGGGCCGAGTAACCCGTGTACGTTGGCTGCGACCAGCTCGCGCCACCGTCGAACGAGAAGTACACACCCGAGCCGCTCACGCCGGGCGTGAACGGGCAGGTCGTGTCGTCTCCAGCGTTGCAGGCCTCCTCGTCGATGTTGTCGTTGGCCCCGGCGACGACGATGTTCGGGTGAGCCGGGTCGATGGCCACGGCCGGCTCATTCTGCTTGTTCTGGGAGAAGGGCGTGGCCGGGCTCCCCACGTTCACCAGCACGGATGTGTCCGACTGCGCCACCGCTGCGGGGACCACCGCGACGGCGAACGCCGCTACCAAGGCCGGCCCCAGCACGGCCGCCAGGATCCTCGATCTCATCGAGCACCTCCTCCAGAGCGCCAAAATCACCGGTCAACCTATGCTGTTCGGCCCCGGCTGGGCCATCCGCCTTTCGTCCTAAAGGCCTAACCCAGGCCTCTTAGTAGTACGACCCCGGGGCCCGAAGGGTTGCCCCCTTGCCACCACCCCCGGTCCAGCCGGTACAATGCGTTAGCACTCGGCAAGGGAGAGTGCTAGCGGCGGCCCGGGCCATGAGGGCGGGGCCGGCAGACCTAGCGGTACGAACGAGGAGGAGGAAGCGATGGCACCGAAGCTCATCGCCTTCGACGAGGAGGCGCGGCGGGCGCTGGAGCGTGGCATGGACCAGCTGGCCAACGCCGTCAAGATCACGCTCGGCCCCAAGGGGCGGAACGTCGTCCTGGAGAAGAAGTGGGGCGCACCCACCATCACGAACGACGGCGTGTCGATCGCCAAGGAGATCGAGCTCGAGGAGCCCTTTGAGAAGGTCGGGGCCGAGTTGGTCAAGGAGGTCGCCAAGAAGACCGACGACGTGGCCGGCGACGGCACCACCACCGCCACGGTCCTGGCCCAGTCGATCGTCAAGGAGGGCCTCCGCAACGTAGCTGCCGGGGCGAACCCGATGGGCCTGAAGCGGGGCATCGAGCGGGCCGTGGAGCTCATCGTTGAGGCCATCAAGAACCAGTCGCGCGACGTGGAGGAGAAGGACGAGATCGCCCACGTCGGCGCCATCTCGGCGGCCGACCCGGAGATCGGCGAGCAGATCGCCGAGGCCGTGGACAAGGTGGGCAAGGACGGCGTCATCACCGTCGAGGAGTCCAACACCTTCGGCATGGAGCTCGAGCTGGTCGAGGGGATGCGGTTCGACAAGGGCTACATCTCCCCGTACTTCATCACCGACGCCGAACGGATGGAGGCGGTGCTGGATGAGCCGTACATCCTGATCGCCAACGCGAAGATCTCGGCGGTGAAGGACCTGCTGCCGGTCCTGGAGAAGGTCATGCAGGGCGGGAAGCCGCTCCTCGTCATCGCCGAGGACGTGGAGGGCGAGGCCCTGGCAACGCTCGTCGTGAACAAGATCCGCGGAACGTTCCGTTCGGTGGGCGTGAAGGCCCCCGGGTTCGGCGATCGTCGCAAGGCCATGCTGCAAGACATCGCCATCCTGACCGGCGGCACGGTGGTCTCCGAGGAGGTCGGCCTGAAGCTGGAGAACGCGACCCTGGATCTCCTGGGACAGGCCCGCAAGGTCGTTGTGACCAAGGACGACACCACGATCGTCGAGGGCGCGGGAAAGCCCGAGGACATCAAGGGCCGGGTCAACCAGATCAAGGCCGAGATCGAGAAGACCGACTCGGACTACGACCGGGAGAAGCTGCAGGAGCGCCTGGCCCGCCTTGGGGGCGGGGTGGCGGTCATCAAGGTCGGCGCGGCCACCGAGGTCGAGCTGAAGGAGAAGAAGCATCGCATCGAGGACGCCGTGCGGTCGACGAAGGCCGCCGTGGAAGAGGGCGTCGTGAACGGCGGTGGCGTGGCCCTGCTGAACGCCCAGTCGGTCCTGGACAAGGTGGACCTGGAGGGAGACGAGCTCACCGGGGCCGTCATCGTCCGGCGGGCGCTCGAAGAGCCGCTCAAGCAGATCGCGGCGAACGCCGGCCTCGAGGGCGGCGTCGTGATCGAGAAGGTCCGAACGCTCGATCCGGGCTGGGGCCTGAACGCGGCCACCGGCGAGTACGTGGACATGTTCAAGGCCGGGATCATCGACCCCACCAAGGTGACGCGCTCTGCTCTGCAGAACGCGGCCTCGATCGCGGCGCTGTTCCTCACCACCGAGGCCGTCGTGGCGGAGAAGCCTGAGAAGGAGAAGATGCCGGCCATGCCGGGCGGTGGCGGCGGGATGGACGACTTCTAGGCCGCCACACAACCGCAACGAACGGCACTCGAACCCCCG
>Ga0214472_10006528_pt1 | contig 12213 bp, 8 predicted proteins | sample RVTome_6_FD_207662 | JGI IMG/M metagenome (GOLD analysis project Ga0214472, IMG submission 207662) | Soil microbial communities from uranium-contaminated site in the Upper Colorado River Basin, Wyoming, United States - RVT140D175 | ecosystem: Environmental > Terrestrial > Soil > Contaminated >... | reverse complement strand
GCGGGGTTATAGACTTTCTGCGCCGCTTCCCCGCAGCGCCCGGCGATGAAATCCTCCTGCATCTGATGCGGATAGAAGCGGGCGTAATCGATCTTCGCATGGTCGAGGTGCGTTCGCCCGTCGGTCATCCAGTCGGCGACGAGCTTGGCCATGCCGGGCGCGTCCTTGACCCAGATCGCCACGGCGTACCACAGCCCGCGCACCTTCTGGCTTTCGCCGATCGACGGGCCGCCATCGGCGGTAACCTGCAATAGCCCGTTGAACGAACGGCGCTCGTCGAAGCCGAGTTCGCCGAGGATCGGCGTCAGTTCGATGGCGCGCTCCAACGGTTCGAGGATCTGCTCCATGTCGAGGTCGCGCTGCGACGGCGACAATCGCGCCTGCTCCTTTTCCAGCAGTTCGCGCGGGTGCACGAGGCGCGGGTTCTTCTCCTCGTAATAGCCCCATTCGATCATTCCGCCTTCCGAGGTGATCGGGTCGCCGGTGTCGCGCATGTAGGCGGAATTACCCTGGTCGCGCAGCAGCGGAAAGCCGATCTCCTTTCCGGTACCGGCGAATTCCGTGTACGGCCCGAAGAAGGTTAGCGGATGGTCGACCGGCATCACCGGCAGATCCTCGCCGGCCATCGCCGCGATCAGCCGGCCCCACAGGCCGGTGCAGACGACGACATGGTCGGCGGCAATCGTGCCGCGCGGCGTCACCACGCCCTTGATCCGGCCGTTCTCGATCAGCAGTGAAGTCGCCGGGCAGTTGGCGAACGCCTTGAGCTTGCCGGCGGCAACGCCCTCATCGACCAGTTCGCCGGCCACCGTTTGCGAACGCGGCACGACCAGCCCGGCGTCGGGATCGAACAGGCCGCCCTGGACGAGGGATTCCTCGATCAATGGAAATTTCTGCTTGATCTCGCCCGGGCCGATCAGCCGCGCCGGTGTGCCGAACGCCTTGGCCGAGGCGACCTTGCGCCTGATCTCGTCCATGCGCGCGTCGTCGCCGGCCCGCGCCACTTCCAAACCGCCGACGCGGGCGTAATGGCCGCGCTTCTCGTAGAAATCGATCGAGTAGATCGTCGTCCAGCAGGAGAGGAAATCGTGGCTGGTGGTGTAGCAGAAGTCGGAGGCATGCGCGGTCGAGCCGATGTCCGTCGGGATCGCGCTCTTGTCGATGCCGACGATATCGTCCCAACCGCGCGCGATCAGGTGATGGGCGACGCTCGCCCCGACAATGCCGCCGACACCGACGATGACGACGCGCGCGCGGGTGGGAAATTTCGACATCTCTGCCTCAGAAAATGGATATGCGATCGCGGCAGACTATTGTCGAAACCGACAGGTGTCATTGTTTCAGGAGCGACATGGGAAGGGCGTATGGCCGGGCTACTCCGCCGCCCGCTCGCACCGCGCCGGCTTCGGGGGCGCGCGATTCACTTGAATCGATACTTGAACGGACTGAATCATCCTTTCCGGCGACGCCGATAAGCGCCGGAAAACAAAAATGAAAATCTGCTTGCCCCTGACAGGCCATCCGCGCCTTTTTCGCCTTCGCGCGACCTTGATCCCGGTAATGCGCTCGCCGTCTTCGGCCTGCAAGTGCCGTCCGCACTCCAGAATCTCGAGTGTGTATTCCTTATGAGTCAGGCCGATCTCCTCGGCCCGCGCCAGCCCGCAACATCATCGGCGCCCACCTTAGCCCTGCAGCATCGCCGGTACGCAGATTTCCTCCTCATCGCCGATATGGCGAACAAACAGCGCGTCGAGCCGGCGCGCCGGGCCTAGCAGGCGTTCGGCCCGGCAACGCCAGAAATCGCGCTGCGATTGTTCGCCGCCATCCGGCGTGATCCGGAGTTCGCCAAGCGCTCCCTCCAGATCGTCGAGCACGGTCGCCAGCACCTTGTGGTCGTAGTCCAGCAGTTCGAGCGGCGGCGCCAGTTGCGGGAACGCGCGCAGGAACACGGGGAAAAAGTAATGATCCTCGATATGGTGATGCCCATGTGCGTGATGGACGAGCTGTCCACCTAATGTGGCGATCCGTCGCGCCGCTTGCCGCATCGCTTCCGGCTCTTCCATCAACGTCAGCTTCCGGCTCCACGTTGCGAGCTGCGCAGAAACGCCGAGCAGGCCTTCATGGATTTGCAGCCAGAATTCGGCCTCGCCGCCCATGCGCGGATGCCGCATCCAGCGCTCGCGCGGCAGATCGAACAGTTGCCGGCGCAGTTCGGCGCTGAGGCCCAAGCGTTTTTCGACATGATTCAGCGGATCGTCATAGACGAGCATATCGGGCTTGGCCTCACAGGATCGGATGCGAAATGGCTTATGCGCCGGCCTTGGCCGTCGCGGTGCGCCGCCGCGCAGGCGCTTTTGCCGCCGAGGCCTTCCTGCCGGAAGCCTTGTTCGCGGCCGGTTTCGCCGTAGCCGGCTTCCCCGTGATCGGCTTGGCAGCAGATTTCGCCGCGGGCTTGGCGGCTCGCGACTTCTTCGCAACCGGCGTCTTGTCGCGGGCGACGACGATCACCGGCTCCATTTCCGCCAGGACCTCCTTCGACAAATGGCACTTGATCCAGTCGTCCGGCTGCACCTCTTGCATCGGCGGCACCTCGCGCTCGCAGAGATTGTCCGGCACGCGCGGTTTCCAGCGGCAGCGCGTCTGGAACGGGCAGCCTGAAGGCGGATTGAGCGCGGACGGTATCTCGCCTTCGAGCACGATGTGCTTCTTTTTGACGCTGGTGTCGGCGATCGGGATCGCCGAGAGCAACGCTTCCGTGTAGGGGTGATAGGGTGGCTGGAAGATGCGCTCGGTCGGCCCCTTCTCCAGCACGTGCCCGAGATACATGACGACGACACGGTCGGCGATGTAGCGCACCACCGAAAGGTCGTGGCTGATGAACAGCATGGTCGTCTTCGATTCACGCTGGATGTCCATCAGCAGTTCGGTCACCGCCGCCTGCACGGAAACGTCGAGCGCGGATACCGGCTCGTCTGCGACCACGACTTTCGGGCGGCCGGCAAAGGCGCGCGCCACGCCGATGCGCTGCTTTTGTCCGCCTGACAATTGCCGCGGCATCCGGTCGGCGAACGCGCGCGGCAATTTCACCATGTCGAGCAGATTCAGCATTTTATTGCGGCGCTCGTCGTGGTTCTTGCCGACCTTGAACTTCTCCAGCGTGCGAATGATCTGCGAGCCGACCGAATGGCTCGGATTGAGCGTATCGAACGGGTTCTGGAACACCATCTGGATCGCCGCGATCGTGCCGGTGTCGCGTGCCGCAATCGGGATGTCCTGGATTTCGGTGCCTTGCAATTTGACGTCGCCCTCGGAAGCCGTCTCCAGGCCCATCAGCACCTTGGCGAGCGTTGATTTCCCGCATCCGGATTCGCCGACAATCGCCACGGTTTCGGATTCGCGCGCGTCGAAGGTAACCGTCTCGTTGGCCTTGACCGTGCGGGTTTCCGCTCCGCCGAAAATCGCGTTCGCCGCGATGTTGTAGTATTTCCTCAGGTCGTTGACCTCGAGCATGCGTTTGCCGGGCTTCAACGCTTCGCGCTGGGCGACCCCCTTCGGCAGCGCCTCCCAGTCGATCTGCTTGAACCGCAGGCACCGCGAATAATGGTCTTTGTGGCCAGCCACCTTGTGCATCGCGATTTCGTCGGCATTGCACAGGCCATCCTCGAAATGCTGGCAGCGCGGCGCGAAATTGCACCCGCGCGGCCGCTCCTGCGGCAACGGCAACTGACCCGGAATCGCGATCAGCGGACGCGTGTTCTTGTTGGCGCCTAACAGCGGAATCGAGCGGAACAATCCCTGCGTATAAGGATGGCGCATGCGGTCGAACACGTCCTTGACCGACCCTGTCTCCACTGCCTCGCCCGAGTACATCACCGTGATCCGGTCGCAGGTTTCGAGAATCAGTCCGAGATTGTGCGAGATGAACAGCATCGACGTGCCGAACTGCTTGCCAAGGTCCTTGACCAGTTGGACGATGCCGGCTTCCACTGTCACGTCGAGCGCCGTCGTCGGCTCGTCGAGCAGCAGCAGCGCCGGCTTCGACAGGAGCGCCATGGCAATGACGACGCGCTGCTGCTGGCCGCCGGAAAGCTGGTGCGGGTAAGAGCCCATGATCCGGTCAGGATCGGGCAGACGCACGGCGGCAAGCATGTCGCGAGAGCGCTGGTAAGCCTTCTTTTCCGACACCTTTTCATGCAGGATCGGCACTTCCATCAACTGCTTGCCAATCTTCATGGCCGGGTTCAGGCTCGCCATCGGCTCCTGGTAGATCATCGCGATCTTGTTGCCGCGGATGTCGCGCAATTCCTCGTCGCTCAATTCGCCCATGTCGCGGCCCATGAACTTGATGGTGCCGCCGACGATGCTGCCCCGGTTGCCCATGTCACGCATGATGCCGAGCGCAACCGTCGACTTGCCGCAGCCGGATTCGCCGACCAGGCCCATCGCTTCGCCGGGCATGACCTTGCAGGAGAAGTCCATGACGGCGGGAATTTCACCGGCTCGCGTGAAGAAGGAAATGTAGAGGCTGTCGATTTCCAGGATCGGTTCGGCATTGGCGATGTTCGTGGCTTTGACGGCTTCGTTCATCTATAACTCCGTCTCAATCTTTGAGGGATTGCTCGCGCAGCGCGTCCGCCAGCAGGTTCAGTCCCAGCACGAACGACATCAGCGCGATCGTCGGCGGCAGCGCCGGATGGATGTATGAGCGCAAAAGCCGGCTAGCGTCCTTGATGGCGGTGCCCCAGTCGGGGCTTTCCGGAGCCAGGCCCAGCCCGAAATAGCCGAGCGTGCCGAGCAGGATCGCGGTGTAGCCGATACGCAGGCAGGCATCGACGATCAACGGTCCGCGTGCGTTCGGCAGCACTTCCCACAGCATCACGTACCAGGGAGACTCGCCGCGCGTCTGCGCTGCCGCGATGTAATCGCGCGTATTGATGTCCATGACCAGGCCGCGAACGATGCGGAACACGCCGGGCGCCGAGGCGAACACCACTGCCACGAAGATGTTGAGCTCGTTCGGCCTGATCGAGATGATGCCCAGCGGGTCTGCGTCAAAGACCAGGCCGACATAGACCCAGCCGCCGATCAGCACCGTTAGCCCCAGCTGCAGCGCCAGCAACCGCGGCCGATGCTTGTAGCGCGTGTAGAACAGCGTGCAGAAGAAGATGATCGGGAAGAGGAAGAAGAGGCCCGCCATCGCATAGGGGATCGGCGTATCCATGATGCCTGGCGTCACCAGCAGGTAGAACAGCAAGATGACCGGAAAGGCCAATACCAGGTTGGCGAGGAACGACAGCACATTGTCGATGAGGCCGCCAAAGTAGCCGGCGGGAAGGCCGAGCGTGATGCCGACCATCAGCGCGAACACCGTCGCGGCCGGTGCGATGACGAGCACGATGCGGCTGCCGTAGACCATGCGGGAAAAGACGTCGCGCGCGAGCTTGTCGCCGCCGAACAGGAAGGCCTGGCCGCTCTCCGGCTCGATCGCGCCGGGCAGCGCGTCCTTCATCACCGCGATCTGCCCCAGCGGGTTGAAGGGCGCGACGGTGGCGGAAAATAGCGCGGTGAATACCCAGAACAGGCAGATCAGGACGCCAGCGACGCCGACATAGGAATCGAAGAGTTGGCCGTAGAGGCCGAGGCGCCTTCTGTAGGCGATCGAGGCGCCCAGCACGACCGCTAGCGCCAGCCAGACCGGCCAGAAGCGAAAGAGCACCCCGAGGATGATCTGTCCGGCGCTGATAAATTCAAGCTGCATGTGGAGCGCCCTACTGAACTCTGATCCGCGGATTGAGGTAGGCATAGCCCACGTCGGAAATGAGCTGCGTGAGCAGCACCACGAACACCGACACCAGCGAGCAGCCGAGCAGCAGGTCGATGTCGTTATTGCCCGCCGCCTCGACCAGCGTGTAGCCGAAGCCTTGGTAGCGGAACATCACTTCGACGATAACGACGCCGGTGAGCAGCCAAGGGAATTGCAGCATGATGACCGTGAACGGCGCGATCAGCGCGTTCCGTAGCGCATGCTTGACCACCACACCGGGAAAGCTCAGCCCTTTGAGCCGCGCTGTGCGGATAAATTGCTGCGTCATCACCTCGACCATCGAGGCCCGCGTCATGCGCGCGATATATCCGGTGCCGTAGATCGCCATCGTCATCACCGGCAGGGTGAAATTGTGGAAACTGATGCCCTGGCTCGTGGCTGTGGCGGCCGAGCCGTTCAGCCAGCCGAGCCATGTTGCGAAGATGACCGTGAAGAAGATGCCCGACACGTATTCCGGCGTCGCGGTGGTGGCTATCGACGCCACCGACAGAGTTCGGTCGGTTCGCGAGCCCTCGCGCATTCCCGCGAAGATGCCAACGAGCAGCGCCACGGGGACCATCGTCACCATCACCCAGAACATGAGGATGCCGGTTGCTCCCAGCGCCGGAAACAGTTTCGCAGCGACGGTCGTCTTGAATTTGGTAGAGCAGCCGAAGTCGCCCTGCAATATGCCGCCGTAATACGGCTCCGCCGGCTCGTTGCAGTGGGAGAAGCGCGGAACCGGCTGTCCCGTTTGCGGATTGACGTTCGGCTGTTTCTGCACGACGCCCAGCCAGCGACCGTAGCGGAGGAAGAAATTGTCGCGATAGCCATTCCGGACAAGCCAGCTTTCGATGTGCTCGTCGGACGAGCGCATGTCGAGCTGGCTGATCGACAGCTTGCGCAGGTTCGGTTCCAGATTGACCATGAAGAAGACGACCAGCGTAAGGCACAGCATGGTCAGCACCATGGTCCCTAAGCGGCGTGTGATGAATGTCAGCATGGCGCCCCTGCCTTATGGGTCGGGGAGATCGGACAGGCCGCAAACAGTTTGCGGCCTGTCGGCGAACGCTGCGGCCGGCCCGGCACCGACTGATTGCCGGCATTGCGCCTGCAATCGCGCTCGCATACCCCCGGAAAGCGAAAGAGGGGCTTTTGACCCCACTTTCCACTTCGGTGCGGATCAGGCCTCGTCCAGCCAGACCTTGCCGAAATCGTGCTCGAACGTCGGATGCATGCCGTGATTTTTTACGGCTGGCATCGAGTGGTTGTACAGCTTGCGCCAGAAGGGCTGCACGATGATGCCGGAATCCTGGAGTATCTTCTCGATATCGGCCATCAAGACCTTGCGCTTCTCGGCGTCGGCGATCGCGAGCGCGTCGCCGATCTTGGCGTCGAGGTCCGGATTGGAATAGCCGGCCTCGTTCCAGGCCTCTCCAGTCCGGTAGGCGATGGCGATGACCTGGATGCCCAGCGGGCGCATGTTCCAGTTGGTCATCGAATAGGGATATTTTGTCCAGTCGTTCCAGAAGGTCGAACCCGGCAATACGGTCCGCTTGACCTTGATGCCGGCCTCGCGAATCTGCGCGGCGATCGCGTCGCCCGTGTTCTTGTGCCAGTCCTCGTCGACGGTGATCAGATCGTGCTCGTAATCGGTCTGGCCGGCTTCCTCCATTAGCGCTTTGGCTTTGGCAGGGTCGCGGGCGACCTTGGGCAGCGCCACATATTCGGGATGGATCGGCGCGACATGGTGGTTCTCGGCGACCTCGCCGGCATTGCCATAGCCGAGCTGGAGCACGACCGCATTGTCGACCGCCAGCTGCAGCGCCTGGCGCACCTTCTGGTCGTCATATGGCTTGTTGGCGACGTTGGTCCGTGCCACGATCGTCGAGGCGGTAATTGCTTCCGAAGTGACGGCGCCGACGCCTTCGAGGATAGTGACGTAGTCGGCCGACGTCTCGTGGTTGGTATGGACTTCGCCCGCCTCGAAGGCCGAGACCATCGCCGACGGATCTGTGCCGTAGTCGATGAACTCGATGCCATCGAGATGGACCTCCCCGTTCCACCAGGTGCCGTTCTCGCGGCGCTTGAAGACGACCTTCTGGCCTACATCGTAGGAAACTAGCTCGAACGGACCTGTGCCGATCGGATTCTGGACGAAGTTGGCGCCCGTCTCGTCGAAGCTGCGGTGGACGATCAGCGCGGGATAGTCGCAGAGACTCGGTATCAGTGCGATGTCGGCCTTGGTCAACGTGATCTTGACGGTCGTGTCGTCGACCTTGGTCAGCGCGCCTTCGCGCAACTTCCCAGAAGCTTCGTCGACTATGGTGCCGAGACGGCCCGGCATCGAATTGCCTTCCGCGCTCTTGTCGGCCCAGCGTGTGAAATTGAAGATCACGTCGTCCGCGTTGAATGCATCGCCATTGGTCCAGGTTACGCCCTGCCGCAGATGCAGCGTGTATTCGGTAGCGTCTTCGTTCACTTCCCAGCTCTCGAGCAGATATGGCTCGAACGTGTAGTCCTTGGTGTACTTGACCAGCGGCTCGAGCGTCTGGCGCTCGGCATTGGCGATCTCCGACCAGTCCGCCGTGCGCGGGTCCTTGGGATCCTTGATCGACATGGCGACCTTCAGGACGCCGCCCTTCTTGGCCTGGGCATGCGCCGGCGTTGGCGCGGCGAGGCCCAACAGGCCGTAGGCGGTGGCGGCCGTCGCCCCGAAAGCAGAAGCAAGGGCCAGGAATTCACGGCGGTCCATTGCGCCCGCACGCGCTGCCTCGGCCCATTTCACCACTTGGCTGTTGAGCGTCTTGCCCAACATGGTCTTCCAGATCTTGGTCATCACTACCTCCCGATGACGCTAGAGTTCGCTTTGTCCCGCCTCATCCGGCGCGGTCATGCCCGTTCCGGTCCGTTGGTTCTTGTTTGCAACCGATTTCGCAGGCACGACCAATAACTGGCCAATCGCAACACATGCAGCCCGCTGCGTCAACCGCACGACTTTTTTCGTCAGTTTCGCCCCACCGGTTGCCGACATTGGCCAATTCATTTTTCCCGCGAGATTGCATTCGGTGTCATCACCTTTGCGAAGCTTGCAAGTCAAAATGCGACAGAACCGGCTCTGTTGGCATGTCGCTAATGGAACTTTGCGATTGTGGCACAGTCTGCGAACCTTTGCCGGGAAAGGCTCGGCCGACGCCGAACTTGCGCCTGAGGGCCGCTGATGAACCAGAAATTTGTCGTCGTCGAACGCAAGCGGCTCAAGGCTGCAGCTAGGCCGATCGCGCGCGCAAGCGGATTGCCGAACGCGCTTTATGCTGCCGAGAGCGGCCTTTCGGCAGAAAAGGCAGCACTGTTCGCACCGGGCTGGGCGGGGATCGGCTTCGCCAAGGATGTACCGGAACCGGGCGACGTCAAACCCGTCGAATTGCTTGGCGAACCGCTCTTGATCGTGCGCAATCGCGATCGCCAGGTGAAGGTTTTCCAAAATGTGTGCCGCCATCGCGGCGCGATCCTGGTCGAGGAGGCAAGGTCGACCACCGGGCTGCTCCGCTGTCCGTATCACGCCTGGTGCTACGATCTGAACGGCGCCTTGCGCCAGACCCCGCATGTTGGCGGCCCGGGAATACACGAGCACCAGCAGGTCGAAAAATCGGAACTTGGCCTGTTCGAGATTCGCAGCCACGTCTTCATGGACGTCGTCTTCGTCAACCTGTCCGGCGACGCCGAGCCGTTCGCCCGCCATCACGCGCGACTGCGCAAGCATTGGCGGGATTTCGACAAGCCGCTTCATTTCTGCGGTCCGGAATCCTCCTTTCAACTCGATGTCCGGACCAACTGGAAGCTCGCCGTCGAAAATTATTGCGAAAGCTACCACCTTCCCTTTGTCCACCCCGGCCTGAACAGCTACAGCCGGCTCGAGGATCACGGGAATATCCTCGGCGACGGCCCATGGTCCGGACAACTGACCAGAGTCTATAATCCGACGCTGTCCGGCGACGGCAGGAAATTCCCGGATTTCGATGCGCTGCCGGCAAGGTGGGATCGCAGCGCCGAATATCTGTCGGTCTATCCGAACGTGCTGCTGGGCGTGCATCGCGACCATGTCTTCGCGATGATCCTGGAGCCGGTTTCGCATGACCGGACACGCGAGCACGTCGCCATCTATTATGCGTCGCCGGATGTCGCGAGACAGCAATGGACGGACTTGCGGACGAAAAACGCGGAGCAGTGGAAAAGCGTCTTTCTCGAGGATATTGGGATCGTCGAGAGCCTGCAGCGCGGACGAAATGCTTCGCGGTTCGACGGCGGCCGGTTTTCGCCGGTGATGGACGAATCCACCCATCATTTTCACGCCTGGGTGGCGCAGCAGTTTCTCAAACGCGCCGACGCAGCATAGGCGACTGCAAGACCCGAAGCGGCTTTTTCAATGGCGCCCTGCCGTGCTAGTGGTCCGATTCCGACATTTGCATCCTATGCAGCGAACTCTCGAGCAAATGTCGGAATCAAAGGACCACTAGCAAGTACTTGATCCTAGTGAAGCTTTGAATTTGACATTTGATTTGGAGCTTGCTGCGGATGGGGATCAAATGTCAAATTCGCTTCACTAGAGCGGTCCTCGACCCGCTTCGGGCAGATCGTGATAGATGCTGACAAGGGCTGACACAACCCGATTTTCGTTTTTCCTCGTCGACGAATTCTCGGCGATGTGCCTGATGTCGGCGGTCGAGGCATTGCGCGCGGCCAACTACGTCCTCGGCCGCAAGGTCTATGATTGGCGTCTGGTTACCGTCGACGGCGCCACCGCCAAGGCTTCCAACGGCCTGCGCATCGAAGTGGAGAGAAGTCTCTCGGACGAGTTCGAGACCGACTACTTTTTCATCGTCTCGAGCTTCATCAACAATCCGCCGTTCCGCTCGAAACTGCATGCGCGCCTGCGCCAGTTCGATCGGCAAGGCGTCCAGCTCGGCGCGCTGTCCTGCGGAACTTTCATTCTGGCGCGCGCCGGGCTTCTCAACAACGCTCGCTGCACCGTTCACTGGGAATACCAACCCGCTTTCGCCGAAGAGTTTCCCGAAATCGCGCTGACACAGGACGTCTATGTCATCGACAAGCGCAGGTATACGAGCGCCGGAGGCATCGCCGGCATGGAGATGATGCTGCAGATCATCGCCGCCCAACATGGAACGGCGGTGTCGCAGAAAATCGCCAACAATTTCCAGCTCGATCGGGTCCGCGGCAGCGGCGCATCGCAACGCGGTGGTGCGCTGGCGCGCCTCGAATCCCTGCCGCAGCCCGTCCAGCAGGCGGTGAAGATCATGCTCGACAATGTCGAGCAGCCGCTGTCCAACGCCGAGATTGCACCGCGCATTCGCACCAGCGTTCGTAACCTCGAACGCATGTTCAAGCGTAACCTGCAGGCCTCGCCGGCGAAGTTCTACCTTTCGCTGCGCCTGGAAAAGGCGCGCGAATTGCTGATGCATACGAACCAGGCAACACTCGACGTCGCGCTGCAATGCGGATTTTCGTCGAGTTCGTATTTCGCGCGCTGTTTCCAGCGCGAATTCGGCCAGCGGCCGTCCGAAATACGGCGCGCCGGCGCCGCCCTCGCGGTTACGCCTTCGGTGTTGTCGCCTGCATGGATGGCCGCGCGCTGAACTTGGAATACCAGGCCGTCAGGCTCGGCCGTTTCTTGCGCCAATCGAGGTTGTCGAAACGGAAATCGATGTAGCCAAGGGCGCACGCAACCGAAATTGCCCCCGTGTTGACCGGCGCGTTGAGCGTGCGGATCCAGATCCGCTCAAGCGCGTCGCAAATCGAGGTGACCCGGTTCAGTTGAGCCTGGCGCCAATCGTCCCAGCGCTTGTCCTCGGGCCGCATCGCCATTTCGTAACGCGCAAGCACGGCCGCATCCATCATCGCGTTGCCGAGCGATTCCAGGGTCATTACCCGGAATCGGGCAATGCCCTTTTCCGGAATGAGCTTGCGGCCGCCATGCAGGCTATCGAGATAGGCGCAGATCACGGTGCTGTCGTGCAGTGCCGTGCCGTCGTTGAGGACCAGGGCCGGAATCTTGCCCGACGGATTTTCGGCGACGAGTTTCGGATTGCGGTTGACCGGACTGGTATTTGCCTCGGCAAATTTGATTTTGGAGAGCAGGCCGGTTTCATGCGCCGTCACCAAGACCTTGCGCACGAACGGCGAAGCCGGCGAATACCACAGTTTCATATTGTTCCCCGAAGGATATCGAAAAAGGACCGCAAAGTGACCTGATACAGGAAGGGAGGGCCTTTCGGCAATTGCCTGTTTTTTCGGGGAAAGCGCAGCGGTTCTAGCCTGCCACGCGGGCCGGCGCCGGTTTTCCGGCCCGCCGCGCGAGGAATTTGCGCAACGCCACGTTCACTTCGCGCGGT
>Ga0214472_10006527_pt1 | contig 12213 bp, 12 predicted proteins | sample RVTome_6_FD_207662 | JGI IMG/M metagenome (GOLD analysis project Ga0214472, IMG submission 207662) | Soil microbial communities from uranium-contaminated site in the Upper Colorado River Basin, Wyoming, United States - RVT140D175 | ecosystem: Environmental > Terrestrial > Soil > Contaminated >... | reverse complement strand
GGCGCGGGCAGAGTGGGGATCCCCGATCAACCCGGCCACCACCGCGGGGAGGTCGCCGAGGTCATCGGGCGTGGCCGCCCGGGCCACCGCTCCCAGGCCGCCGGAAGCGGTCGCCGGAGCGGCGCGGACCTGGCTTCCACCGCAATCGACGGCGATCACGTCCATGGCCAGGCCCCTACTCCAACTCGATGCGCTGCGGCCCGGCGTCGGGCTCGTCCTGGTGGCCCGAGGCGGCGTTCATCTCCTCGAGGAACGCGCTCAGCCCGGCGACGACCTCGATCGCCGCCTTCATCAGGTGGACCCCGGCGCGCTGCAACCCGCGCCGGGCGGCATCGCTCAATTCATGAAGATCCTGCGGCTCATCCATCGCGCACTCCGAATCGGATCCACAACTCCCCTTCGGTGAGGCGCGCCCCGGTCACCTCGCGCCGCCGCAACGAGTCGGGGAGCAACAGGGACCGGCGGTAGGGGCCTACCGTCACATAGACCTCGTCGTGGTGGCGCACGACGTCTACCTCACCCCGCTCCGCCAGCGGGAGCCGCAGCGCCAGGACCACTTCGCCATCGGAGTCGAACATCCGAAACGGGGTATTTGTGGCGAGACGGGCGGTCGGGTCACGATCGCCGTAGAGCTCGTCGGCGACGATGCGCAGCTTGTCGACCCCGACCATCTCCTCGTCGAAGAGCCGCAGCCGGAGCAGGGCCAGGTCGGCAAAGGCCTCCTCGACGGTGGCAAGGTGCTCGGCCTGCAGCTCCCGCCACCTCTTGAAGTAGGGATCGGTGACGGCGTCCGGGATGATCCGGTTGACGACCGCGGCGTCCACGGCGTATCCAAACAGCCCGAGATAGGTGTAGGTGCGCCGCGCCTCGGCGACGACCATCTTCTCGAGGTTCATGACGAGCCGGGCGCTGGTGATCTCCGGGTTGGCCAGCACGCGGCGCACGCCCTCGATGCGACCGTAGAAACCCTCCCCCGCCTGGAACACGTCGTCACCGGGGATCGGCATCGACATCACCCGGGACAACACCGGGCGCACCACGCGGGCCACCCGGCGCTCCATCGGGAACAGTTTCTGCATGTACCACCCGAGCACATCGGGGAGACTGAGCAGTCGCAGCGTCTCTGCGGTGGGAGCGCAATCCACCACGATCGTGTCGAACTCCCCGGAGCTGACGTGGTCCTGCACCTCGGCGAGGGCGAACAACTCGTCCATGCCCGGGAAGACGACCAGCTCCTCGGCGGCGATCCCGCTGGCCCCGCCCCAATCGAACAACTCGGCGAGGTAGTCGCGCACCGTCCCCCAGTGGCTCTCCAGCCGGCGCTGGGCGTCGATCTGCTGGCCGCGCAGACCCGGTACCACCGCGGTCGGCTCATCGCCCAGCTCCACCGCAAAGGCATCGGCGAGGCTGTGCGCCGGGTCGGTGGACATCACCAGGGTGCGATGACCCCGGTCGGCCGCGAGCAGTGCGGTTGCGGCCGACACCGTGGTCTTGCCCACCCCGCCCTTGCCGGTGACGAGCAGGACTCTCATTGCGGCTCCAGGCTCTCCTCGGCCCGGCGCCGCAGGCCGCGCAGCGCCGCCTGAACGATCTGCTTCTCCGCCTGGCGGCGGAGGAATCCGGGGATCACGAAGGCCGGTTCGACGCGCAGGGCATACACGATCTCGGTGCCGCCCTCGTCCCGGGGCCGGAACTCGTAGTACCCCTCCATCTCCCGGATGTCGTCACCCGGGATGGCACGCCACGAGATGCGGTGTGGGGCGTCGTACTCGTACACCAGGTCATAGGTGATCCTCTTGATGAACCCATCCACCTCGAAACGGGCGAGGCGGGCCCGCCCCACCTCGTCGCGCTCGAGCACCTCGACTGCGGCGACACCGGTGGCCCAATCCGGGTACGACGCGACATCGGCGGCCACGCCGAAGACGACTTCGGGCGGGGCGCTGGCCTCCGAGGTGCGAACGGTGCCTTCCACGGTCACGAGGGTAGCGAGGGGCGTGTCGCCGACACCCGGCGAAAGCCCAGCGAGTACACGACCGGCTCATCGGCGTCGGGGTGGGCTGCGACGAAAGCCGCCAGGCCCGCTTCCACCTCGGCGGGGTCGAGCAGATGCAGTGTGGAGACGAATCCCGCCCGCACCGCCTCCATCCACGCCCCGGCACTGCGCCTCACCTCCTCGGTCGCACCCTCCTGTTGCACGTCGACCAGGCCGGTCCGGCGCATGGCGGCGGCGAGGTCGTCGGGGTCCGGGAACCGCGCCTCGTCGAGTGCGGCCACCCGTGGGAACCAGCGCGCCAGGAAGGAGGTCCGGAGATGCTCCCGGGACAGGGTCCACACCCACACCAGACCCCCGGGACGGACGATGCGTGCCGCCTCGGCGATCCAGGCCCCGGCCGGGCCGTGATGGATCGAAAGATGAAAGTACACGAGATCGGCGGCGCCGTCGCCCACCGGCAGGGCGGCGCCGTCGCCTATGACCACGGGCACCCCGGCATTTCGGGCCGCCCCCGCCATCTCCGGCGACCGGTCCACCACCAGCGCCTGCGCCCCCCGGCTCGCAAACACTGCGGCGTGCCTCCCGCCCCCGCCCCCGACGTCGACCGCCAGCATTCCCGGACCGAGACGGGCCGCCGCGGCGGCCTGGGCGGCGCGCGGCACGGCGCCCTCCTCGCCGCGATGCGAATAGGCGCCGGCGAGCCGGGCGAGATCGATCGTGCCGTCGCCGCTCATGGGGCGTGGCGCACCGGGCGTCCGGTGGCGCGGAAGTACCCGACGTTGTGGCACCACGTGTCCCCCACCCGCCACCGCACCGCCTGGGGCTGGTGGATGTCGCCGAAGTAGTGCCAGCGTGGGTGCTGCTCGGTGATGTAGTCGAGAACAGCCTGAGACTGCTTGGCCCGCCCCCCGATGACGTCGGCGCTCAGGGGCCGCACCGCCGGGGCGACATGGGTGCACAGCACGTCCACCGCCCCCAGGCCGGACAACTTGCGCCACATCTCCTCCTCCACCACCTCCCCCGGGACGCCCAGCCCGGGGGCGCCACCACCGATGAAACCAACCCGCCACCCCTCGATTGGGACGACCTCGCCGTCGACGAAGCGGCAGCCCCGCGGGAGATGGGCGGCGAGGCGGTCGGGCCGGTCCACGTTCCCAAAGGTGACGTAGGCCTCGGCACCCTGCAGCGCCACCCCCATGGCCGCATAGGCGGATTCGGCGAGGGCATCGAGACGGCCTCGGATCTCGTCCTCGCGGCCCGCCTGCAAGAGCCGCCACATCTCCCGCGCCTCACGCCGATCTCCGCGGGTGCGCAACTCGGCCAGTCGTGCCACCACGTCGCGCCCCACCACGTCGGCCAACATCCCCTCGTGGGTGCGGTGGTCCACCACGTTGAGTAGATCGCCGAGGATCAGCAGCGGCTCCCCGGTGGCGGCCACCCGGGCCAGAAGGTCGAAGGCGCCGTGGACGTCGGCGACCAGGATCACCCGGTCAGGGTACCGGCCAGTGCGGCGGTGGCTTCGGCGACGACTGCGGCGTCGGCATCACCGGCCACGACCCTCCCCAGCACGGCGCGCCCCCGGGGGTCATCGATCCGACCCAGCGCCCACGCGGCGTGACCCCGCAGCATCGGATCGCGATGACCTGCATAGCCGGCGAGCACCCCGATCGCCTCCGGCCCGCCGGTGTTGCCCAGCACCACCAATGCGTTGCGCCGCAGCCACCGGCCCTGATTCCGGGGCACGTAGAAGTGCGGGAACTCGGCCCGCAGCGTCGCATCGTTCATCGCCAGCAGCCGCAAGACCTCCACCCGTCCCCCCAGCTTCGTCGCCGCGGCCCGCGCCCGGTCACCCGGCGGGCATGCCTCCAGGCAGTCGTCACATCCGTAGAGGCGATCACCCACGACGGGGCGCAACTCGATCGGGATCCAACCGGGGCTCTGCAGCACGGCCGCCAGGCACAGGCGAGCATCGAGCACTCCGGGGGCCACGATCGCCCCGGTGGGACAGGCGGGCATGCACGCCACGCACGTCCCGCAGGAGCGGCGCATCGGCTCGCTCACCGGCAGCTCGGCATCGGTGACGACGGTGCCGAGCAGCACCCACGGCCCGGCGCCAGGGACCAGCACCAGGGTGCTCTTCCCCGGCCATCCCACCCCGGCGCGCACCGCGGCGGCGCGATCGACCAGGCGATTGTCATCGCTCACCACCGCGCTGCGATGTCCCGCCGCAGCGAGCACGGCAGCCACTGCGGCGAGCGTCTCTCGCAGCGGCTGGTAGTGATCGTCCGCGGCAAACCGGGCGATGCGAGCGGTGCCGGGCGACACCGGGCCCGGCGCACCGGCCGCGGGCAGGTACGCCGTGGCCACCACCAGCAGGCGATGCGCCCAGGGAAATGAGATGCGGACGTCAGTGGCAATGGCGGGATCGCCAAAGGTGAAGGCGAGCCCGGCGGAGCGCCCCGACGTCACAGCCTCCGACAGGCGCGACCTCGTCTCGGGAAACGGGTCGGCGGTGGTCACCCCGTATCCGGCGACGCCGCGCTGCGCCAGGACAGACTGAACGTTCTCCCAGAGAGTCACAGTGCGGCGAGGGTAAGCCCGTTCCCGTCCCCAGGCTGCGGTCAGTCCCCGGCGGCGCGGCGCAACAGGCGCAGGTGCGGGACCAGGCCCGCATCCGCCAGCACTTCCAGGGCCACCGCCTGCTCGCGATCCACCTCGATCGGCCCCAGCAGGTCGTGGAGCAGATGACCGACCACGCAGTCCTGGCAGGCCGTGGTGTGCTGCATCACGCACTCGTCGCAATCGATCTGCATTCGACCCTCCTCCCGGTGTCAAGCGACAACCTACGGAGGGGGTGTGACAGAACCGGGGCCAGATGCCAGATACCAGATACCAGACACCAGACACCAGACACCAGACACCAGACACCAGATACCGGGTCTATCGCCGGCGGCGGGCCCAGGCGACCAGCGCTTCGGCCCAGAGGGACAGGGCCCCGGCACGCTCGGAGCGCTCCCTGACCTCACGATCGTTGCTGATCACCACCGTGCCCGCGGTGGCGGCCATGCCGACGATCACGTCGTCGGCGGTGGTCCCCGGTGGGGCGAAATGCACCGCCACCCCGGCCACCCCGCCGGTGCGCGAGCCCTCGATGCTGGAGTCATAGACCACCGTGACGCTGCGCGGCGGACGGGCCACGGTGCGGATCCGCCCGAGGACGGGCTCGAGCCGGGCCCTCACCTCGGAGGCCTTGCCGGAGGCGAGGGCGAGGCCCACGTTGTAACCGTCGACCAGGATGTGCTTGGGGCCGGAGCGATCGAGCACCCACTCGACCGCGTCGGCGGCATCGGGCCGGACCCCTTCTGGCAGCCGCAACGCCACCTTGCCCTTGACCACCTCGTTCTCGGGGATCACCCGCACCGCTGCGGCCGCCAATTGATCGAGGATCCGCGCCAGGTCGGCGCCGCCGCGCACCCACCCCGGGGTGATGCGATGCTCGTCGAGCTTCTTCTCGGCGCGAGACCGCCCCTGGCGCTCCTTCTGGAGCGACTCGCGCAACCGGCCCGCCTCGCCCTCCAACTCGTCGATCCGTGCCTGGAGCGCGGACCGAAACTCGGCGTGCGCCGCCTCGGTGTCGGCGAGACGCTCCCGCATCCGGGCAGCACCCTGATGCTCGGTCCGGGCGGGCTCGGCGGCGGCGCGCTCGAGGCGACGCACCTCCGCCTTCAGCTCGTCGCGCTCGCGCACCGTCTGGCGCAGCTTGTCGCGTAACTCCCCCTTCTCGGTCTTGGCTTTCTCCGCGTCGTCGGCGGCCTTTTCACCCGCCACCGCCCCGGTGCCATACCCGCCCTCCCAGGCCAGGCGCACCAGTTCCGGCGCCCAACCCTCGGGTCGCAACAAGAACAATGCGGAGGCCCGATCCGAGCCCTCGCCGGTCAAGGCCGCCTTCGCCCCACCCCACTGCGCCACCGCCTTGTCCCGCAACCAGCCGAGCGAGTCCAGTTCACGCAGCAGGAGCGCCTCGAGAGGCGGAGTCACCGCCGACGAGGCTCGCACCACGGGTCGCAAGGAGGCCGGAACCTGGTCGGCATCGAGGCGCGTCAAGGCCTCCCGGGCGGAATCGATAGCCCGCCGCAACACGAGTGACACCCGGAATCGCACGAGGGCGACGGTATCACCCGCGACTGCGCACGGTCTCGGCAGCGGTATCGTCGCCTCCCCATGCCCCACTCCCCGCGCTGGTTCGCGCTCGCTCTCCTGGTCCTGGTCGCCGCGTGTGGCGGTGGCGCCGGCCCCGATCTGTCGTCCACCACCACCCCCACCACCGATCCGGGGACCACGACCATCACCACTCCGGGCACCAGCAGCACCACCACCACCACCGGGACTGTGCTCCCCGACCCCTACTTCCCGGATCTGGGCAACCCCGGCTTCGACGTCGATCACTATGGGATCTCCATCACGCTGGATGAGACCCTCGCCACATTTGGCGCCGCCACCACCGTGATCGAGGCGACCGCCACTTCCGCCCTCACCACCTTCTCCCTCGACCTGCTGGGCTTGACTATCGATGGACTCCGCGTCGACGACACCGCGGCTGCCTACGAGCGCCGGGGCGGCGAGGTGATCGTCACCCCGGCCACACCGCTACCGGCCGGTGAGGCGTTCGTAGTCGTGGTCGATTACCACGGCATCCCGACCACGGTGGGGGTCGAGTCGATCGGGATCAATGCGGGATGGACGGTGGTCGACGGCACCGCCTATGTGTTCGCCGAACCCGATGCCGCTCACACCTGGTTCCCCGGCAGCGACCATCCGTCGGACAAGGCGACCTTCACCATCACCGCCACGGTGCCGGCGGGACTGACGGCCGTGGCCAACGGCGAGCTGGTCGGCACCACCGCGGGGGCCACCACGACGACCTTCGCCTGGGAGATGGGCGAGCCGATGGCGACCTACCTCGCCGTCCTCGTCGTCGGCCACTACGAGCGGGTCGAGCAGCCGGGTCCGCCCGGCATCGCGCTGCGCGACTACGTGCCCGCCGGCACCACGGTCCCTGCGGCCTTCGCCCGGGTCCCGGAGATGCTCGAGCTGTTCGCCTCCTGGTTCGGGCCGTACCCCTTCTCCGAGTACGGCCACGTCGTGGTCCCGGGATTCCCGGCGGCGATGGAGACCCAAACCATGACGATGATCGGTGCCGGGTTCGATGCCGAGGAGGTGGTCGCCCACGAGCTCGCCCACCAGTGGTTTGGCGACAGCGTCACCCCGGCCACCTGGCAGCACATCTGGCTCAACGAGGGGTTTGCCACATTTGGCGAGTTCCTCTGGCTCGAGGAGGCGTATGGGCCCGCGGTGATGGAGGGATACGCCGAAGGCCTGTACGCCATGGTCGGCGGACCGGGAAGCGCTATCTCCGACCCCGGCGTCGCCGAGCTGTTCGGAGCCGGGGTGTACTGGCGCGGCGGGCTGACCCTCTACGCCCTGCGCCGCGAGGTGGGTGACACCACGATGCGCGCCATCCTCACCACCTGGCACGACCGCTACCGCTACGGCAACGCCACCACCACCGACTTCATCGCCGTGGCCGAAGAAGTGTCCGAGCGCGACCTGGGCACGTTCTTTGCGGCCTGGCTCGGTGGGGGCGATCTGCCAGCCTTGCCGTAAGCGGTCAGTGGTCAGCGGTCAGCCAGACCACGGGCGACGGGCGACGGGCAACAGACCGCGGGCGACGGGCGACGGGCGACGGGCGACGGATACACAATGCCGTCGTGGAGATCCGTGGCACCGCGCCCGACGATTGACAACAGCTGCGCGCCATCCGCCTGGCGGCGCTGGCCGATTCGCCCGATGCCTTCTCGGGGACCCTGGCCGAGGCCGGGGCGCTGCCCGATGCGGAGTGGCGGCGCCGGGCCACGCCGAGCGCGAGCAGCGTGTGCTTCGTCGCCGTCGCCGCCGGGGTGTGGATCGGCATGTGCGCCGTGCTCCTCCGTGGCGGCAGAGCCGACCTGGTCGCGGTCTGGGTCCATCCGGCGCACCGCCGCCGCGGCGTGGTCACCGGCCTGGTCGGGGCGGCGATCGAGTGGACCGCACACCAGGGCCACTCCTAGCTGCTGGTGGGGGTGAATGCGGCCAACCCGGCGGCGATCGCCGCCTACGAGAAACTGGGGTTCGTCCGCACCGGGGCCAGCAAGCCATTCCCGAATCGCCCGGAACTCACGGAGACGTTCATGAAGGTGTCCCTGTCCCACCCCAGTTAGCCTGACCGCTCCCGACCGGAAAGCCCATGCCCGCCGACATCGGCCTGATCGGCCTCGCCGTGATGGGCCAGAACCTGGCCCTCAACCTCCACGACCACGGGTTCCGCGTCGCGGTCCACAACCGGACCACCGAACGCATCACGGAGTACCTCGCCGGTCCTGCCGCCGGGACCACGATCACGGGGGCCGATTCGATCACCGCACTGGCGGCTGCCCTGGACCGGCCACGGCGAATCCTCCTGATGGTGAAGGCGGGGGCGGCGGTGGACGCCGTCATCGCGGAGCTGCTTCCGCATCTCGAGCCCGGTGACATCGTCATCGATGGCGGCAACAGCCACTACGCGGACACCGCCCGCCGCGTGGCGTCGCTCGGCGCCTCCGGGATCCATTTCGTCGGTGCCGGAATCTCGGGGGGCGAAGCGGGCGCCCGCCACGGTCCCTCGATCATGCCCGGCGGAGACCCCGCGGCCTGGCCCGTGATCGCTCCGATCCTCCAGGCGATCGCCGCCAAGGTCGCCGATGGCACTCCCTGCTGCTCGTGGCTGGGCCCGGGCGGCGCCGGCCACTTCGTGAAGATGGTGCACAACGGCATCGAGTACGGCGACATGCAGCTGCTCGCCGAGACCTACCACTTCATGCGCGCGGGATTGAAGATGACCACCGATGAGATCGCCGACGGCTTCGACGCCTGGAATCGTGGCCGCCTCGAGTCGTACCTGGTGGAGATCACCGCCGCGGTGCTGCGCCATCACGAAGACGGCGCCCCCGTGATCGATCGCATCCTCGACGCCGCCGGCCAAAAGGGCACGGGACGCTGGACTGTCGAGGCCGCACTCGGGATGGGTCAGCCCCTCACCCTGGTGGCCGAGGCGGTATTCGCCCGGGCGGTGTCGGCCCTGAAGGACGAGCGGGTTGCGGCCGCGGCGCGGCTGGGGGGCCCCGAACCCGCCGTCGCCGCCGATCGCACCGCCGCCCTCGCCGATCTGGAGCAGGCGCTGTACGCCTCCAAGATCGTGTCGTACGCCCAGGGCTTCATGCTGTTGCGCTCCGCCTCCGTCGAGAACGGGTGGGACCTCGACCTCGGTGCCATCGCCCAGCTGTGGCGGGAGGGGTGCATCATCCGCGCCGCATTCCTCGATTCGATCCGCGACGCCTTTGCCGTCACGCCCGCTCCCGCCAACCTCTTGCTCGCCCCCGCCTTTGCCGACGCGGTCGGCGCGGCCCAGGACGGATGGCGGCGCACCGTCGCCCGCGCCGTGACTGCCGGCATTCCGGTCCCCGCCTCCGGATCGGCCCTGGCCTTCTTCGACTCCTACCGCACTGCCCGGCTCCCCGCCAACCTGATCCAGGCGCTGCGCGACTACTTCGGGGCCCACACCTACGAGCGCACCGACCGCCCGCGCCGGGAGTGGTTCCACACCGATTGGACCGGAGCCGGCGGCGATGCCGCCTCCGGGCCCGACCGGGCGTGACCCCGCATCTGTTCCTGGTGATCGGGGGCAGCGGCGACCTGACAACGCGCAAGCTCCTCCCCGCTCTCTACGCCATCCTTCCCCGGCGCGGCTGTCACATCCTGGCGGCGGCGTCCGGAGATCGTGACGACGCCTCGTACCGGGCTCTGGCCGCCCAAGCCCTCACCGCCTCCGGGATCCCCGCCGCCGCGGCCGCGGCATGGGTGGCCGAGAACGTCTCCTATCACCGGGTGAGCCACGACGGCGCCTTCGATGACCTGGCGGAACGCATGGGCTCGCTGGATGCGACCCATCACCTTGGGGGCAACCGGGTGCTCTACCTGGCGCTGCCGCCGGCGGCATTTGCGGGCACGATCGAACGCCTCGGCCGGGCCGGGTTGGGGCGCGGCACCGGGTGGACCCGCATCGTCGTCGAGAAGCCCTTCGGCTCGGATCTGGAGTCGGCGCGCCAGATCAATGACGCCTTGCACCAGCACTTCTCCGAGGGCCAGATCTTCCGCATCGACCACTACCTGGGGAAGGAGACGGTGCAGAACCTCCTGGTGTTTCGCTTCACGAATCCCATCTTCGAGGCATCGTGGAATCGGGACCGGGTCGAGCGGATCGAGATCACCGTGGCCGAGACTCTCGACGTCACCGGGCGTGGCGCCTACTACGACCGCACCGGGGTGCTCGCCGACATGGTGCAGAGCCACCTGACCCAGCTCCTGACCCTGGTGGCGATGGAGGCGCCGTCCGCCTTCTCCGCCGATGCGGTGCGCGACGAGAAGGTGAAGGTCCTGCGGTCGATCCGGGAGATCCCGAGCGACGCGGTCGTGGTCGGCCAATTCGGCGCAGGCCGCGTCGACGGCGAACCCGTCGCCGCCTACCGCGACACCGCCGGCGTCGGGCCGGACTCGACCACCCCGACCTACGCCGCGGTTCGGGTCTGGATCGACAACTGGCGCTGGCAGGGCGTGCCGTTCCTGTTGCGTACGGGCAAGGCAATGCCGCGCCGCACCACCGAGGTTGCGGTGCTGTTCCGCCGGCCACCGGTGTGTCTGTTCCACGGGGTGGTGGACAACTGCATCGACAGCAACGACGTGCTGCGCCTGGTGCTGCAGCCCGGTGAGGGCTTCTCGCTGGAAGTGGATGTCAAGGAGCCCGGGACCTCGACGCGGCTGCGGCCGATCCAACTCCACTTCTCCTACAGCGAAGAGTTCGGCGAGATCCCCGACGCCTACGAGACCCTGCTCGCCGATGTGATCGAGGGCGATCAGACCCTGTTCGTCCGCCGCGACGAGGTCGAGGAGGCGTGGCGCCTGTACACCCCGCTGCTCGGAACCTCGCCGGCAGTGCTCCCCTATGCGGCGGGGAGTTGGGGCCCGGATGCCGCGGCGACGCTTCTCCCCGATGGTGCCAGCGGTTGGGCCACCGACTCGGTCTGAGCCATTCGGGGAGCCGTTACCCTTCCCGGCGATGCAACTCCGCCTCCACCGCGAAGCCCTGCCGGGGGAACGACGCGTCGCTCTCGTTCCCCGTGAAGTCGAGCACCTCGTCGCCGCCGGACACGAAGTCCTGGTCCCCCAGGGGGCCGGCGAGTCGGCCGGATTCCCCGACGCCGCCTACGCCGCGGCCGGCGCCAAGCTGTTCCAGGGAAGTCCGCTGCCGGCCGACCTCGTCTTCGCCATCGGCCCGTTGCGTGCCGCTGATCTCGCCGGGGCCAAGGCCGTGATCGCACTGCTCGATCCGTTGGGCGACCCGGCCAACATCGGGGCGATCGCCGCCACCGGCGCCACCGCCTTCGCCCTCGAGCTGCTGCCGCGCACCACCCTGGCGCAGGCCATGGACGTCCTCTCCAGTCAGTCCACCGCAGCCGGATATCAGGCCGCGCTGCTCGCCGCCCGCACTCTGCCCCGCTTCTTCCCGATGATGACCACCGCCGCCGGCACCATCCGCCCCGCCGCGGTGCTCGTGCTCGGCGCCGGTGTCGCCGGCCTGCAGGCGATCGCCACCGCCAAGCGCCTGGGGGCGGTCGTCTCCGGATACGACATCCGACCCGCAGCCCGCGATCAGATCGAGAGCCTGGGAGCCCGCTTCGTGGGCGGTCCCGTCGCTGCCACCTCCGAGTCCGGCGGCGGTTACGCCACCGAAGTCGACGAGGCCACCCGCAAGGCCCAGCAGGAGGCCCTCGCCGCGGCCGTCGCCGCCGCCGACGTGGTCATCACCACCGCCCAGGTCCCGGGCCGGCGCGCCCCGGTTCTGGTCACCGCTGCAATGGTGGACACGATGAAGCCCGGGGCGGTGCTGGTCGATCTCGCCGCGTCGACCGGAGGCAACTGCGAGGTGACGGTCGCCGACCAGACGACCATCCGCAACGGCATCGTCATCCTCGGCCCCACCGACCTGGCCTCGGCCACCGCCGGCAACGCCTCAGAGATGTTCAGCCGCAATGTGACCAACCTCTTCGACCACCTGATGGCCAAAGGCGGCTTCGACCCCACCCCCA
>Ga0214472_10006526_pt1 | contig 12213 bp, 16 predicted proteins | sample RVTome_6_FD_207662 | JGI IMG/M metagenome (GOLD analysis project Ga0214472, IMG submission 207662) | Soil microbial communities from uranium-contaminated site in the Upper Colorado River Basin, Wyoming, United States - RVT140D175 | ecosystem: Environmental > Terrestrial > Soil > Contaminated >... | reverse complement strand
GGCGACGCCGAGGTCCCGCAGGACCCGGACCAGGGCCGGCCCCCGGGCCCGCGACGTCCCGTCGGCCACCTTGAGGGCGATCCCCAGCCCGTGCTCCACCACGGCGGCGCACACCAGTCCCTCGGCCCCGACCTTGACCACCACCCCCGGCACGGCCTCCATGATCTGGGTGCACATCCGGTCCCGGCCGGCCACCAGGTACGGGTGGGCCAGCATGGAGGCCAGCGCTCGCTCCGCGTCAGGCGCGGCCTCCCCCAGGGTCTCGGGACGGGTCAGCCTGGCGTACGCCGTGGCCAGCCCGGTCAGCGGGAAGGCGTGCACCGGGACCCCGCACCCGTCCACGCCCACACCCACCGCAGCCGCCCCCGTCCCACGCTCGAGGACCTGACCCACAAGGGCCTGGAGGGGGTGGGTCGCCTCCTGGTAGGTCGAGGGGTCGAGGCCGGCCCGGACGCAGGCCAGGAGCATCCCGGCATGCTTGCCGGAGCAGTCGTGGTACTCGGGCCGGGCCTCGGCCACCTCCCGGGCCCGGGCCGGGTCCAGCGGCCAGGCCGGCGGGCACCGGAGCGCCGAGGCGTCCAGGTCCGCGAGGTCCAGGATCCCCCGGACCACGTCGAGGTGCTCCTCCTCCGCGTTGTGCGAGGCGCACATCACCGCCACCTGCTCCGAGGACGATCCGTCGCCGATCAGCGAGAGGGACGCCGCGGCCTGGTAGGGCTTGGTGCAGGACCGGGCGTAGGTGACCATGGCCGGATCACCGGCCCAGGCCACCAGGCGGCCGTCGGCGTCGCACACGGCCACCGACCCCAGGTGCACCGCCTCCACCACGCCGGAACGGGACACGCGAGCCAGGGGGACCGACACGGGGAAAGCCTAGTGGAAGATCAGCCGGCCGAAGCCAGGTTGGCCGGATCCAGGTGCGTGGCGTCCTCCATCATCACCAGGAAGGCCTCGACCACCTCGGGATCGAAGTGGGTGCCGGACCCCTGGACGATCTGCTCCACGGCCTGCTCCACCGGCATGGCCCGACGGTACGGACGATCGCTGGTCATGGCATCGTACGCGTCCACCACCGAGAAGATCCGGGCCGACAGCGGGATCTCCTCCTCCTTGAGGCCCCGGGGGTAGCCGTCGCCGTCGAAACGCTCGTGGTGGCAGCGGATCACGTCCACGGCGTCGCCCAGGAACCGGATGTGGGACACGATCTGGGCCCCGATCAACGGATGGGTCTTCATGACCGACCACTCCGAGGGCGTGAGGGGCCCCTGCTTGTTGAGGATGCGCTCGGAGATCCCGATCTTCCCGATGTCGTGCAGGAGGAACCCGTACCCCAGCTCGGGGCGGGCGCCCAGGTCCGGGTCAATGGTCCGGGCCAGGGCCAGCCCGTACTGGTGGGTCCGGTCCAGGTGCATCCGGGTCCCCGCGTCCTTGGCCTCCACCAGGAAGGCCAGCGTCTTCATGGTGGACAGGTAAGCCTCGTTCAGGTCTTCGAGGGCCTTCTCCAGCTCGCGGGAGCGGGTCCGCTCCTCCTGGTACAGATGGCGGATCTCCTCGGCGAAGACCAGGAGCTGGTCGCGGACCAGGTCCTCGCTCATCCAGCGCTCTCCACACCCACCAGGTCGAGCACCTGGAGGGGAGAGAACGGCTTGGTGAGGTAGGCGTCGGCCCCGGCGCCGAGGCCCAGCGCGTGATCCTCGACCGAGCCCTTGGCGGTCACCATGACCACCTTGGGGGGCGAGGAATCCGATTTCAAGAGCCGGCACACCTCGAGGCCGCTCATGCCCGGCATCATCACGTCCAGCAGGACCACGTCGGGGTGCATCTGACGAGCCGCGTCCACCGCGGCCTGGCCGTCGGCGACCACCTCAACCTCGCACCCTTCGAAGCCCAGCATGGCCCGGAGCACGTCACGGATCGTGGGGTCGTCGTCCACCACCAGCACCTTCCGTGCAACCATGGTCACCACCGGTCGGCCCTCCGGGGCCCGTCTCGTCCGTCCCCGTCCCCACCGGGGCCGCGAGATGCGGACAGGTGGGGCGTTCCACCTCCATCTTCGGCCGCCGGCCTGATCCGCTTTAGCCGCAGGGCTCAGCCCTCCAGGTTCTGGACTCGGGCCCGGTACCGCTCCTTGAGCTCCGCCTGGAGCGAGTCGTGCACGGCCATGACCTTGGCCCTGGCCTCGGAGACCCGCCCTTCCTCCTCGTCGAGCCGGGCCAGCGCCGCTTCGATGTCCTGCTCGGTGAGGTTCTCGAGATCGCTCAGGGAGACGTCGGCCAGGAGCCGCTCCACCCGGCGGCGGGCCAGGGTCAGCTCCTCCTCGGGGAGGGTGATCATGGGGGCCTCGCCGCGTGAGGGCCCGGGGTCGTCGGCCAGGATGGCGGGGAGGCGCTCGACGAGCGTGGCCCCGTCGCCGTCGCCCCGGCGGCGGTCCAGCTCGGCCTTGAGGATGTCACGCCGGCCGTGAAGGAGCCTGCGGACCAGGGACAGGTACTCGCGCTCGGCCAGGGTGACGTCGCGTCGCTCCCGGAGCTCGTCCATCTGGAGGTCCGGCAGGCCCTCCACGAAGTCGGCGGCCAGGACGCGGTCGATGCGCCGGTTGCCCCCCGACCTGGTATCGCCTTCGGTCTCGCTCACCCGGTCACCTCCGACCTGGCCCCACGATCATCGTACAGCCGGCCCCCGCGCGGAGCCGAGGGCGTCAGCAGACCGCGCGGACATAGGGGGTGGGGTTCACGGCGCCGCCCCCTCCAGGATGGTACTCGAAATGCAGGTGGGGGGTCCCTCGGGCGTTGCCCGTGTCCCCGACGTACCCGATCAGGGTCCCCGCCGACACATGGGCCCCGTCCCCCACGCCGCTGTAGCCCCTGAGGTGGGCGTAGAACGTGGTGTCGGGTCCCATCACGTAGGCCGAGATGCCTCCCAGGCTGCTGGTGGAGTGACGCACGGTCCCGGTCTGGGCGGCGTACACCGGGGTCCCGGAGGGCGCCATCATGTCCACCCCCTGGTGCGAGCGGCCCCCGGAGCGGGGGGCGCCCCAGCTGTCCACGAACGAGGAGCCGGGGGCCGGGCAGGCCTGGAGGGCCTGACCCTTCACGGTGGCGATGCCGGCCGCGGCCAGGGCGGCCGCCGCGGCCTTCTCGGCCTCGAACTGCTTGGCGAACTTGTCCCGGATGGCCTGGGCCTCGGCCAGCTTGTCGAAGATCTCCTTCTTCTTCTGGTTGAGCGTCTTCGTGGTGTCAGCCTGCTGCTCGGCCAGGGCGGTGAGGTCGGATCGTCGCCGGGCCAGCTCCTCCTGGAGCACGCCGAGGTTCAGGACCAGGTCGGCGTCGTCCTGGGCGAGCTGGTCGAGGAACACCATCCGGTCGGAGAACTCGTTGAAGGAATCGGCCTCCAGCAGGATCCCGATGGTGCTGGTCGGACCGAGCTGGTACACCTCGCGGGCCCGCTCGCCCAGCTGGACCTGCATCTTCTCGATCTTCTTGACCGCCTTGGCCAGGCGGGCCTTGACCTCGCTCATCTTCTCCCGGGTCAGGATGAACCGGCCCCGGGCCCGCTCATACTCGTGGGTGGCGATCTCGGCCTCGCGCTCCACCCTGGCCAGCTTCTCCCTGGCCGCCTCGAGCTTCTCCTCGGTGTTCTGCGCGCCGGCGGGCAGAGCGAACAGCCCGGCCACGAGGAGAGGGGCGAGGGAGAGGGCCATCCGTGCGTATGCGCTGCGTCTCTTCACGGGTTCTCGGTCTCGGGCCACCGGGGAGCGGGGGCAGCCGGCTGTCGACGTCCGCCGTACCCTATCAGCGCCACCAGGGACCATCAACTTCCCGGGCCGATGGTAGGTTGGCCCCGATGCCCAATGATGCCCTCATCGACCAGCTCGCGGGGCTGGCCCTGTTCGCCGATCTCCCCCGCCCCCAGCTGGAGCGTGTGGCCCACACCATGGAGGAGGAGATGTTCGCCGAGGGACAGCGGGTCCTCCGGCAGGGCCTCACGGGGAGCAACGTCTACCTGATCCTGGACGGGGAGGCCGCGGTGCGCATCGACGGGGCGGACCGGACCACCCTGGCCCGGGGCGATTTCTTCGGCGAAGTCTCCGTGCTCCTCGACGAGCCGCCCACGGCCGACATCGTGGCGCTCCGCCCGCTCCGGTGCCTGGTCCTTCCGGGGACCCAAGTCGAGGAGTTCCTGACCTCCCTGCCCAAGGTGATGTTCCGGATGCTCCAGGCCGAGGCCCGCCGGCTGCGGAGCACGATCCAGTGGCGGAGCTAGACCGCCCGTTCCCGCCCGGCGACTACCCGGTGGTAGTGCTGGGCAGCGGGCCCGGGGCGCTCCAGTTCGCCTATTCGCTGGGCCGGCTGGGCGTGGAGGCCGCGGTGCTGTCCTCGGACGATCAGCCGGGCGGGATGTTCCGCCGCTTCCCGTTCTTCCAGCGCCTGATCACGTGGACCAAGCCGCACGCTCCGGTGGACCGCGGGACCCGAGCCTACGAGTGGTACGACTGGAACAGCCTCCTTGGCGAGGAACCCGGGCACCGGGCCCTGGTCCCCGGGTTCATGGACGGCCGGTCCTACTTCCCGTCGCGGGAGGAGATGGAGCGTGGCCTGCTGGCGTTCGCCGAGCGCGCCGGGATACGGGTGCGCTACGGCTGCCGGTGGGAGGGCACCAAGCAGGAGGGCGACGGCTTCGTGATCGTCACCTCCGACGGCGAGTACCGCTGCCCGGTGGCCGTGTTCGGCGTGGGCATGACCGTGCCCTGGAAGCCGGACATGCCGGGGATGGAGGCCGTCCCCCACTACGTGGAGACGCGCGACCGCCGCGAGTACGCCGGCAAGCGGGTGGTGATCATCGGGAAGCGCAACTCCGGGTTCGAGCTGGCCGACGGCCTCCTGCCGTGGGCCCGCCAGATCATCCTGGCCTCGCCACGTCCCGCGCGGATGTCGGTGTTCACGCACTCCACCGCGGCGGCTCGTGCGCGGTACCTCCAGCCGTTCGAGGACCACCTCCTGGGCGGCGGGACGTTCGTGCTGGACGCGGCCACCGAGCGGATCGAGCGGACGGGCCACGGCTACCGTGTCCACGTCTCGGGGACCACGACCCCCGGGGAGATGGTCCTGGACGCGGACGAGGTGATCGCTGCCACCGGGTTCGGCACCCCGCTGGGGGACCTCCCCGGCCTGGGCGTCCGGACCTTCTACCAGGACCGCCTCCCGGCCCAGACGCCGTTCTGGGAGAGCTCCTCCCTGCCCGGCCTGTACTTCGTGGGCTCCATCACCCAGGGAGCGGTCGGGCTGAAGAAGTTCGGGATCCCCTCGAACTCCGCCGCGGTGCACGGGTTCCGGTACAACGCCTGGGTCCTGGCCCGGCACCTGGCCGAGACGCGGTTCGGCGTGAAGCTGGACCGTCCGGCCCTCGAACCGGAACGGCTGGTCGGCTACCTGCTGGAGGAGGCCACCAGGGCCCCGGAGCTGTGGAACCAGCAGTCGTACCTGGCCCGGGTGGTGCGGCTGGACCCGCCCGCCGACGACGGGATCGTGCCGCTGGCCCACTTCGTGGACGAGGAGGGAGGCCCGGATGCCGTGGCCGTGGCGGTGGAGAACACAGGCCAGGAGCTCCGCCCGGCGCTGTACGTGCGCCGGGACGGCAGGCTGGAGGAGCACAGCCTCCCCTCGCACCCCATGCTCGACTTCCGGGGGCGGGAGCACCGGGACGAGGTGGCCGGTTTGCTCCAGGGACACATCGGCTAGGCTCCCACGGACGAGCGAAAGGACGAGAGATGGCCAACCCATCCGACGATGACCTCCGCGGGATCTACCAGAACACCAGGACGATCGCCGTGGTCGGGGCGTCCAACGACGAGATGAAAGCCGCCCACCGGATCCCTCGATACCTCCAGCGCCAGGGCTACCGGGTGATCCCCGTGAACCCGCGGGGCGGGGAGATCCTTGGCGAGCAGGCCTACGAGAAGCTGACCGACATCCAGGAGCCCATCGACGTGGTCGACGTGTTCCGCCCCTCGGAGGAGACGCCCGACATCGCCCGCGACGCGGTCAAGGTCGGGGCCAAGGTCCTGTGGCTCCAGGAAGGCATCGAGTCCGAGGAGGCCGAGAAGATCGCCACCGAGGGCGGCCTGACCGCGGTCATGAACATCTGCATGGGCGCCACGCACTACCGGCTGAAGCTGGGCCCCGGGCCCGACGCGTAGCTACCCGGACATCGCGTCGATCAGGACGTCGGCCACCTCGGGCCGGGTGAACTCCATGGGCGGGCGCTCCCCGTTCCGGAGCATCTCCCGGACCTTGGTGCCCGACAGCGAGATGCGGTCCTCCTCGCCGTGGGGGCAGATCTTCGACGAGGCCATGCCCTCGCACTTCGAGCACCAGAACGAGTGCTCGAAGAACAGCGGGGTGATGCCCAGCTCATCGGGCTCGAACTCCTCGAAGATCAGCTGTGCGTCGTACGTCCCGTAGTAGTCGCCGACGCCGGCGTGGTCGCGGCCCACGATGAAGTGGGTGCACCCGTAGTTCTTGCGGACCATGGCGTGGAAGATGGCCTCCCGCGGGCCCGCGTAGCGCATCGCAGCGGGGAACACGCTGAGCAGGACTCGGTCCTTGGGGTAGTAGCCGTCCAGCAGGACCTGGTAGCAGCGCATCCGCACTTCGGCCGGGATGTCGTCCCCCTTGGTCTGGCCCATCAGCGGATGCAGGAGAAGCCCGTCGCAGATCTCCAGGGCGCACTTCTGGATGTACTCGTGGGCCCGGTGCACGGGGTTGCGGGTCTGGAAGCCCACCACCCGCCGCCAGCCGCGCTCGGCGAACCCGGCCCGGGTCTCCGCGGGCGTCCGCCGGTGCTCCGTGAACGTGTCGTGCCGGGGGACCTCGATCACCCGCAGCGGCCCGCCGACCGCCCAGTCCCCGGCCGCCATCAGCGCGGCCACGCCGGGGTGGGCCCGGTCATCGGTCCGGTACACCTTGCGGGCCTCCGCCTCGCGGTCCCTGCGGAAGACCTCCTCCACGCCCAGCACGGCCACGGGACGGTCGTCCAGGGTCAAGGCGATGGCCTCGGCCCCGCCGATCCGCTTCACGTCCTCGTCCTGGAGCGACAGCGTGATCGGCAGGCTCCACACCAGGCCCGAGGCCAGGCGCATGTCCTCGACCACCGAGCGGTAGTCCTTCTCGGTGAGGAAGCCGCGCAGCGGGGACATGGCGCCCACGGCCAGCATCTCCAGGTCGGCGGCCTCCCGGGGACCGAGGGCCACCGTGGGCAGGTGGGCGGCCTCGTCGGCCGCGGCGGGGTCGGTCAGGTCCAGCAGCTCTCCCCCATGGGGGGCGATGGTCTCGGTCATCGGGATGCTCCTGAGGTTGGGGACGGGGCCCGTGGAGCATAGCCGAGGAGGCCTTCGCCTGACCCGGGGGTATACTTCGCCGATACCGGAGGTACCCGTGCAGACCCTTCTTTCCCCAGCCACCGTCACCGAGCTGAACGAGCGCTTCGAGCGATCGACGCCGCAGGAAATCGTCCGCTGGACGCTGTCCGGCTCCGACCTGGAGAAGGTGGCTCTGGCCAGCTCGTTCCAGGACGAGGCCGTGGCCTTGGCCCACATGTCCGTGCAGGTCCGGCCCGACGTGCCGGTGATGTTCCTGGAGACCGGGTTCCATTTCGCCGAGACCCTGGCCTTCAAGGAGCAGCTCACCGATCGCCTGGGGCTGAACCTGTGGGAGCTGACCGGCCAGGAGACCGTGGAGAGCCAGGCCCGGAAGCACGGCGAACGGCTGTACGAGTCAAACCCCACCATGTGCTGCCGCATCAACAAGGTCGAGCCCCTGAACGCCGCCCTGCGCACCCTGGACGCGTGGATGACCGGGCTCCGCCGGGACTCCGCCCCCACCCGGGCCGGCGCCCCGATCCTGGACCAGTACGAGCTGGAGCCCGGCAAGACGCTCCTCAAGGTCAGCCCCCTGGCTGCGTGGTCGAAGCGCGAGGTGGTCCGGTACCTGGCCGAGCACGATCTCCCCCGCCACCCGCTGTACCGGCTGGGGTTCGCCTCGATCGGGTGCGCGCCGTGCACCCGGGCGCTGTTCCCCGGCGAGGACGAGCGCGCCGGGCGGTGGCCGGGCGCGGACAAGGTGGAGTGCGGGATCCATTTGGGCCCGTCGCCGGCGAGCTAGACCCGGACCCGGAGCACGGAGGAGTCCAGCGCCACGGCCAGCAGGGCCACGCCGTCTTGGAGCTCCAGCGAGCGGTAGGAGACGCCCTCGATCACTTCGGGCAGCCTGACCTCGAAGGCGAACGCCGATCCGAGGATGCCCTGGGGAGCGTCCTCCGGACGGAACACGAGGACCCCGTCGCGGAGGCGGAGCCTCCCCGCGGCCGACACCTCCTGCCCGCCGGCGTCTGCCGACACCGAGGCCGAGCCGGCGCCGAACCGGACCGTAAGCGGGGCCCCCTCCGCCGCGAGGAGCTCGGAGACGGCCCGGTCCGTGAGCTCGGCCCGTCCGGTCCCCCGCCGGGCCCGGATCAGGCCGCCCCCCGTGGAGAAGCGGAGGTCCTCGACCTCCAGGCGCACCAGGCGGAACGTGAGGCCCTCTGCTGAGACCCGGCGGGCCTCGATGTCGGCGCTCGGGAAGCGTTGTCGGGCCAGGTGGAACAGGAACGGGAACCCGTGGATCGACACGTTCGGCGCCGCCGACAGGGCCAGCTCGTCCTGCAGCCGCCCCTCCAGGGTGTTCTGGACGACGAGCCGCGTGGCGATGTCGGCGCCCACGACCAGGACGACCAGCGCGGTGAGGGTCCCGGCCAGGGCCTTCCCCGCGCGGCCGGCCACGTCAGCCTCCCGTCACGTGGTCGACCTCGATGCGAAGGATCAGCCGGACCATGCCCGGCTTCATCCCCTGGTAGTCGTGGCCGGCGTACTTCCGGGACAGCGCGTCGATGTGCGCCCGGGCCCCCTCCTCGGTGATCTCGACCACGCGGCCCCGGATCGTGACCTCCTCCTCGCCGCGGGACAGGTCGCGGATCGACAGGGCAACCCGGGGATCCCGGCGCACGTTGCGCTCCTTCAGCCGACCGGCCGCCGTATTCACCAGAACGTGGTCGCCGTCCACGTCCACCCAGACCGGTGAGACCTGCGGCGAGCCGTCCTTCATCAGCGTGGCGAGATGGGCATAGTTCGGGGCTTCGAGCACCCTGCGGACGGCGTCGGTCAGGGGAACGGCCACGGCACCTCCCTGGTCGGGGACCCCGGAAGCCTACCCGTCTTCGAGGACCCCCTCCAGGGTCAGCAGGTGCTCCTTCCGGTACAGGCCTCCGGTGTAGCCGCCCAGCCCGCCGCCCGAGTGCACCACGCGGTGACAGGGGACCACGATGGGGATCGGGTTGGAGCCGAGGGCGTTGCCCGCGGCCCGGGAGGCCCGGGGGCTCCCCGCCCGCGAGGCCATCTGGGCGTAGGTCCGCAGAGACCCGAACGGGATCCGGGCCGTGGCCCGCAGGACCTTCCGGGTGAAGCCGGGCGCGGTCAGCCGCCAGTCGATGGGCAGGTCGAAGTCGTGCAGGCGACCGGCGAAGTACCGGTCCAGCTGGCGGCGGACGGGGTCCACGAGCTTGGGGAAGGACAGGACGCGCGGCGAGACCCGGCGGGCCAGGTCCTCAAGGACCAGGTCCTCGTCGCCGTAGGCCAGCCGGACCAGACCCCTCGGGGTCACGCCCACGGTGAGGGTGCCCAGCGGCGAGTCCACGGCGCCCACGGCCACGTCGACCAAGCCGGCCCGCGACGCGCGGAGGCTCAGGCGGTCCGCGGCGGCGGCGGCCGCTCGCTCGAAGCTCGGCGTGGGGATGTTCATGTCGTCACCACCTCTCGGAGGGCCCGGAGGCCCTCCCGCACGCGCTGCCGGGCCGCTGCTTCCGTGCAGCCCAGCACCGCTCCGATATCCCGGTACGGGAGGTCCTCCACGTACCGGAGGAGGATCGCCGCCCGCTGGCCTTCGGGCAGGGCCACCACGTCCCGCCACAGCCCCGGGTCCGAGAGCGGCGCGTCCGGCGCCGGAGCGTCGGGGACCCGTTCGACCGGAACCGGCCGCCTCCGCCGGCCGCGGTGGGCGTCCATAGCCTTGCGGTGGGCGATGGTCAGCGCCCAGGCACGCAGGTTCCGTCCGTCGGCCCGCGGGTACGCCCGCAGGGCGGCCAGGAACGTCTCCTGGAAGCAGTCCTCGGCGTCCTGCGGCCCCACCAGGCCCACCAGGAACCGGTACACGGCCCCCCGGTGGGCCTCCAGGAACGTCTGGAACGGCGGCACCTCCACGCCCTGTGAACGTCCGCGAGGCCGGGTCCGTGAGGTCACGCCAGCGCGTCGCGGATCCGTGCGGTCAGGCGATCGGCGAAGGCCGGGGTCAGGCCGTCCTCGGCGTGGCCGAACCGCGACGAGAGCATGAGCCGCTTGGGCTCACCGGCCCGCTCGTACAGGCGCTGAGCCACGTCCACCAGGAACAGCCGGTCGTCCACGCCGTGGACCACGATCACCGGGGTGGGCGCGATCTTGCCCACGACCTCCTCGGCCGTCTCCGGCGGATCCCAGGTGTCTGTCAGCCGGTACCCGAGGGCCCGGGCCAGCGCCCGGCCGGTCCGGGTCCCCGTGATCTGGTGGATCCGCCGCGTGCCCGGAGTGTCGGAGCCGTCCCACGAGGCCGGGGCGGAGATCGACACCACCGCGTCCACGCCGCCGAGCAGCGCCGCGTGCCGGATCACCGCGGTCCCGCCCATCGAGATGCCCACCGTGACCACCCGCTCAGCGCCTTCCCGCCGAGCCAGGGCAGCCACGGCGTCCACGTCGAAGATCTCGTGGTGGCCGTAGGTGCACACGCCGCCGCTGTCGCCGTGCCCGCGGAGGTCGACGGCGTACACGGTGAACGCTCGGGCCAGGGCTTCCGCGAACGCCGCCACCCGCCGCTTGCGGTGCCACCCCAGGAAGCCGTGGCACAGGACCACGGCGGGCCCGCCCTCGCCGAGGCGGGTGCCGGACAGGCCAACGCCGTCCTCGGTCCGCACCCGGAACGCGGCGGCGGGCACCCGGTAGGGCCGGGACAGGAGGCGCTGGGGGACGGCCATCGGCCCAGGGTACCCGGTCTGCTACGCTCGGCCCGTTGCGTCGCATCGTCTTCCTGACCGAGCGCTCCCCGGACCAGGTCCTCCCCGCGGCGCTGGCCCTTGGCGCCGATGTGAAGACCGAGTCCCCGGTTCCCGATGCCCTCGGCCGGCTCCCCGACCTGGAGCCCGACGTGATCGTTGCCGACGCCGTCGAGGATCCCCAGCGGGCGTTCGACCTGCTCACCGCCCTGACCGCCGCAGGCGGCGCCGTCGGCCGGATCGCGGTTGTAGCCCGCGACGACCTGGAGCGGCTGGCCTGGCACCAGGCCGCCGACGAGATCCTGTTCCCCGACGCCTCCGTGGCCGAGGTCCGGGTCCGCCTGGCCCTGCTGGCCGCCCGCCGCGGCGAGGCCGGGCACGCCGTGGTCCGCCTCGGTCCGGTGACGATCAACGTGGAGACCTACCAGGTCACCGTGGGCCGGCGGCGGCTGGACTTGACCTACAAGGAGTTCGAGCTCCTTCGGTTCCTGGCCCAGAGCCCCGGCCGGGTGTTCTCCCGGGTGGGCCTGCTCCGCGAGGTATGGGGCTACGACTTCTACGGCGGCACGCGGACGGTGGACGTCCACATCCGCCGCCTCCGGGCCAAGCTCGGCCCCGAGCACGAGCACCTGATCGAAACGGTCCGCGGCGTCGGCTACCGCGCCGCCAACGGCTAAGACATGGAGGAGCGTTCGGATCCTCCCGGCGGGGCCTCCGCTTCCAGCAGCGCACTCGTCATCACAACCATCGCCGGGCTGGGGTGCTTCATCTGCCTGCTCACCGCGTTCCTCTTCTTCTGGGGTGGCGAACTGGAGCCTTGTCGCGGAGAGCGGTTCACCTATCGTTCGGCCTGGCTGGTGGCCTTGCCCGCCCTCGCCGGAGCCGGCGCCCTCCTCGCCATCACGGTGGGAGCTCTCAGCCGTGTGCGGGGGCGGGACTGGGGAGCCACTCGTCGCGCCGCTGCCGTCGCGGCAGTCATCGCCGTGCTCGCTCTCGGCCTGGTCGCCGGTCTCGGAGCCAACGACGAGGTGGGTCACCAACGGTCGAACCTGTGCGGTCCGTAACGCAGAATTAACGCTCCGGAAACCACCGGGCAATCCGGTC
>Ga0214472_10006525_pt1 | contig 12213 bp, 6 predicted proteins | sample RVTome_6_FD_207662 | JGI IMG/M metagenome (GOLD analysis project Ga0214472, IMG submission 207662) | Soil microbial communities from uranium-contaminated site in the Upper Colorado River Basin, Wyoming, United States - RVT140D175 | ecosystem: Environmental > Terrestrial > Soil > Contaminated >... | reverse complement strand
GAATCGTCGGTCACCCAAGCGCCAACGCTGCAAACGCCGGAGGACTATTACCTATCTCACATCGCACTGCTGGCGCACGATGAGCTTGCGGGGCGCGGTACGGGTTCCGATGGGATTGATCTTGCGGCCGGTTACATCGCCGGTCAATTTGCGGCCGCCGGTTTGAAGCCGGGTGGTCCCGGTGGTACTTTTTTCCAGGAATTTGACGTCGCACGCCCGGCCAAGTTGCTCGACTCGACACAATTGAAAGTAGGAGACGGTGCCGAGGGGTTGGCGTTGGACTCGGACTTCAGACCTTTTGGGTTTTCGACCAAGGGAGACTTCTCCGGTGAGGTTGTTTTTGTCGGTTATGGAATCGTTAACCCGGATAAGGAATACGATGACTACGCCGGTGTGGATGTCGGGGGTAAAATTGCCATTATGTTGCGTCGCGAGCCGACCTCTTGGGCTGATGGGGATTTTACGGATCATGCCAAATTCGACAGCAAAATTGAACTCGCAGCCCAAAAGGGTGCGGTGGGCGTATTGATCGTGAACCAAGACCCCGGAGAAGATGGGGTTGACGGGTTGATGCGCTTCCGACCGCGCGGCGAGGAGTACGGCCTTCCCGCGGTTCACGTGAAGAGAAGCGTGATTGACGAATTGTTGGCACAAGGCCAGTTAGCATCGCTCGTTGAATTGCAGGGCAAGCTGGACGAGGACGGAAAGAACGTTTCCGCTCCGCTCTCCGGCGTTCGCGTTAGCGGGACGATTGATTATGAATCCAAGGACATGCTGGCGCGGAACGTGATCGGTGTGCTCGAAGGAACCGGAGCCCACGCCGACGAGTTTATCGTCATCGGAGGACATTACGACCATCTGGGCGAGCGCAGAGGTAGGATTTACAACGGCGCGGACGACAACGCCTCGGGAACCGCCGGAGTGATCGAACTCGCCTACGCTTTTGCGGCCACGTCGCAACGTGAACGTAGTATCATTTTCATGGCGTTTTCCGGCGAAGAAATGGGATTGCTCGGTAGCCAGTATTACGCAAGCGATCCCACCGTGGACATCGGCTCGATCAAGGCGATGATCAATATGGATATGATTGGAAGGCTCACACCGGAGCACGAAGCCAATAGGCTCTCGATTCAGGGACTCGGCACCGGCGATTCCTTCAAGACCATCGTCGAACGTCGCGCGCAGGAAGCGGGCTTGAAATACACGCCGGACCAGAGTGCTCTTGGTCCTTCAGACCATGCGTCTTTCTATAAGGCCGGCGTACCGTCGCTCTTTTTCTTCACCGGCGTCCACGATGATTATCATCAACCGGGCGACGACGTGGAAAAGATCAATGCCGAGGGTGCGCATCGAATCGTAGACCTGGTATACGACATCGCGTTCGACATTCTCAGTGCCGATGAGGCGCCCCTCTACGCCGAAGTGACTTCGCGGGCCATAGTTTTTCGTGGCCAAAACCCGCGTGCCGGCGGCGTGGTCATGGGCATTATGCCGGACATGGAAGACGACTCGGAGGAGCCCGGTTGGCGCGTCGCGGCCGTGGCACCGGGTGGTGGAGCGTCCAAAGCTGGGATGAAGGCGGGCGATCGCATTCTCAAGATCAACGACTTGTCCATTGGCGATTTCATGGACTTTCGCAAAGCGTCGCGCGGAAAGAGTCCGGGCGATGTCGTTGAAGTTGTCGTGAAGCGCGGCAAGGAAGAGCTTTCGCTCAGTGTGGAACTTTCCGCCCGTGGTGGATGACCGTCGTTGCGCCCCACAAAACAAACCGTGTTTAGGGTGATTCTGGTCAAGGCGTAGTGGCCGATCCCCGTGGCGGCCGTTGAACAATCATAGATTTTCGATCGCAATGCCGCTACAAAAAGACCGAAACTGCGGGTGCGTGACACATTCGGCGGGGTCTTCGGGAGGGCGAGCCTCCTGGGGAGCCGTACGGAGTGTCAATGGCGAGCGTGGCTCGGCAGGAGCCTCGCCCTCTCCCACCACCACAGTACGCAAACAGCCCGCCGTTTCTGTCACGGACCCCGAAACTGCTCTGGTACTTGGTCTTAAACCGACTGACTGGTATGGAGGGTGCCTGGATCACTGTGGGCGATAGAAGCACTGGGGGTCAAGCCGCCGGTGGCCCTCGAAACGGTACTCCTCATGTCAAGGCTGTCAGAGCACCGGGCGCGAGCCGCGGGCCCGGTAACAAGCGTAATCAGAGCACCGGCGCCGAGATGCGTATGATGCGGGGAAAACTACACTTTTCCGAAAGGGGTCCGGGTACTCCGTGTCCCATCGGGTAGCTCAATGAATTCGTAATCGCCAAAAATGTTGGGGGCATCCTTGCGGAGAATATCGAGCACCTGGGCGGCTACCATGCGAATCTCGGTTTCGGCGTGTTCGTTGCAGCGCAGCTCAATGAAATGGCGGAGGGCGCGGGCGTTGGCCGTTACAAAGATTTTCGTTTCCGTGGCGTTGGGAAGAACGGAGCGCGCCGCCTGCCGTGCCATTTTTCGGCGAAGCGTTCGATCTTCGATGTCGGCGAACTTTTTTTGCAATCCGTCGACCAATTTGACATAGGCCTCCTGTGCGTGTTCGGCGGCCGATCGCCATATCTCATGCAAATCCGGGTCGTCACCGATGCAGTCGGGCTCAACGAAGTCTGCGACCGATTCATCCACGTATCTCTGCGAAAGCTGAGAATATCCGAACCCGGCGCGATGGCGAACCAACTCATGTGTAAAGGATCGCGATACGCCGGTGATGATGAAATTCCACACACTATGTTCAAGTACGCTGCCGTGGCCTACTTCTTTGATGTGTCCTAAGTAGGCGCTGTTTCCGCCGGGGCGGGGTTTCTTGAAGCTCATGTAACAAAGGCGACCGGCCACCTCGGGCAAGACCTCCGCCGGCGTCGTGGAGTCGGTCCCCCATCCACCGGCGTCGTGATCGCCAAGAAACCGCGCGATTTCTTCCTGGTCAAGCGATTGCCGACCGACAAGGTAGACGGTGGGGCGACGAATGATCTTCATGCCAATAATCCTTCCGTGGTGTACGTTTGATTTCGTCCGTGAGTCTTATGCATTGTCGGAATACCCATGCAATGCAGCGTCCGCCCCGGTGGCGGATGCAGGCTTGCGAGACATTCTCGAAATTTCTTCGGCCGCCACCGGGGGCCGCCGCGACACGCTAAACAGGTACCTGCTCACTGAGCCTAATGGAACGGGTTGCAAATCGAAGCCGGCTATCGCAACCCCTAACACTCATCTTCTTCATCATCCCGCACGATGCAAGCGGAGGGCTGGGAAATCGTCAGATATCACTGCGCCTCAATCTGAATTGCGGGTCTGTGAAAGCGCCGATACACTGTGCGTTCCTGACAACAGGGGATCTGAACCGCATCGCCAAGAGGTCTGTGGGTCGCGTGTTCCCGTTATCTTCGCCGAAGTTCTGATGAGTCGGACCGGAGTTTCGTCCCCAGAATCCTGGAATGTCGTCTTGGAGAGGTATTCGGTTTGACCGGTTCGAAATCCAACAGTGGGGCCGTGCTGGGCGAGCGATCCGCCGATGAAGTATTGGTCGCCAAGCGTCTGCTGATCATCGGACTAGACGGCGCCACCTTTACGATCCTCAAACCGCTCATGGCGGCCGGGAAAATGCCGCATCTTCGAAGCGTCATGGAGTCGGGCGCGTCGGGTCCGCTTCGATCGACAACCCCGGCGCTTACGCCCGCCGCCTGGACCACGTTTCTTACCGGGAAACAGCCCGGTACACACGGCATCATCGATTTTGAGCAATACGATAGTCTGACCAATACGTTCAAGATGAACACCGCGTGCTGTGGCGATCACTCACCGACGATCTGGAAAATACTGGGCGATCGCGGGCTCAAGGTGGGAAGCGTGAACGTGCCCATGACGTATCCGCCGGTTCCGGTCAACGGTTTTATGGTAAGTGGTTTTGAGACGCCGGGGCCGGAGTCCGATTTCGTTTATCCCCAAGAGTTGCGCGATGAACTGCTGTCGCGCTGGGCCGATCCAACATGCGGCAAGAACTGGCGGCGAAAAACATTCGGCGGGCTTGCCCAGTTTCGCCGCAATGTCGATTACATGTCACAAAGTTTCCACCAAGGCGCTGACATGACCATTTGGCTTGGTGACAAGCACGGGTGGGATGTGCTGATGGTTGTGCTTAAACTGGTGGACAACCTTCAGCACAAGACGTGGAAACATTTAGACCCCCGATTCGCTCATCGAGACAAGAAAAAACGCGAGATTGCCTTCGCCGCTTTTGAGGCGTTAGACGTCGCCGTGGGCAAGCTCCTTGATTATGCCGCCGAGAATGAGGCGGCCGTCATGATCGTCTCCGACCATGGTCACGGCAGCCTGGAAGGGAAAGTCCATCCCAACGCTCTGCTGCAGCGCTGGGGGTACCTGCACAGCAAGCCCGGCACCGGCGCAGGTGCGAGGAGCCAGAACGTTCGCCAAGCGGGGCGTCTCGAGCGCGTATTGCCATTGGACCTTTCGAAGACCCGCGCTGCCGTGATGCACGCGGGCATTGGCGGCTTTCTCTACTTCAACCTCAAGGGTCGTCAGCCGACGGGTATCGTTGAGCCTTCAGACTACGAGGGGTTGCGCGATGAATTGATCGCTCGATTTCTGGGTGAGGAGTGCCAGGCGCGCAACCCTCAGGGAGAATCAGTTTCTCTGTTTAGCGAAGTGCATCGCCCCGAAGAGGTTTACGGTTGTTCCAGAGAAGCCCAGCCCTGGTTGCCGGATCTGATCCTAATTCCTCAACCTTCGCTTTGCGTAGTGCGGCGATTGCGCGGTGATACTGTCGTTAAGTGGTTTTCTTATCGCCGCATGGAAGGCACACATCGACAGGATGGCATCTTCCTGACTGCCGGACCGGGCATCGGCCATCAAGAGGATGTTCGCGCACATATCGTGGACTGTGCACCGACGGCGCTGGCCATGATCGGTCAGAGTATTCCAGAGGATTTCGAAGGCCGCGTCATCACGGAAGCGTTCACAGAGCCGCCGCTCATTAAAACCGCATCGGTCACTGCCGAAACGGTGACACCTGGCTTATCCGGTCAGCCGGCACCAGAAGCTTACTCCGAAGATGACCTCAAGAAGGTCACGGAACGATTGTCGGATCTGGGGTATTTGGAGTAGCCTGGAGCATTTCTCGTTTTCGTATGCCGAGTCATTTGTTTTTCCAAGACCTACTTAGAACGAGAATTCGCGCAGGCTGAAGCCGGCGGCTCGGAAGTGTGTGTGCTAATCTCGGTTGAGTTTCTAGACGAACGGTTGGGTGGTCCATGGCTTTGGCCGTGGGGGAGCCGAATCGCTTTGGCGGTGCGGGAGTCGAATCGCTTGGACCGGGCAGTACCTCCCCTCCTTGCAGGGGGGGGGTTGGCGTTTGGGCGATCCATGACAATCGCGTGTCCCCACCCTCCCCCAACCCCTCCCTTGAAGGGAGGGGGGTAAAATGATTGACCTGGTGCAGCTTCACACTTCTCTTTGAGGGTTTGATTCCGTCCCGCTTCCTCACGGTCGCGGCTCGGAAAGACGGTCGCGGCTCGGAATGACGGTCGCGGCTCGGAATGACGGTCGCGGCTCGGAAAGACGGTCGCGGCTCGGAAAGACGGTCGCGGCTCGGAAAGAACTTCTTGAATACCCTCTAGACCATACCCAACAAGTCAAGCGTAATTCGTTTGACATCGGTATCGCGATAGAATTGTCCTGACTCAATCGCGGTTGATGACATCGAGCAGATCATAGCCGTTTGGTGTTTTCGCTGCGTAGCGGGAACACCGTGCGATCCTTTCACGAGCGATGCATCGAGCGGAATGGACTTGGTTACTGGATCGAAGAAAAGTTCGAGCGGGTCGTATCCAGGTTTGTTGTGGATGTCGACGGTGCGCGCAAACGGTGGTGCGGCGTCATCGTGAAGCCACCAGTAATACGTAAACCATCGTGCCGGATCGGCCACGATGACAATCTCGCCGGATCGCGGGTGGTCAAGGCCCACCTGCTTGCGATCTTCGCCGGCAAACACCCCATCAATGCCGGGTGCCTGGCGCAGTACATCGACGACCTTCGCAATCGTTTGTGCGTCAGCGGGGTTTACATACACATGCGCGAACTGATGATCCACTACGGCGAAGGCCTGGCAGTTTTTCAGGTCGATGTACTCATGGTCATTGGCCTTTCGAATCGCAAGTAGCCCGGCGTCACGCAAGAGTCGATTGGGATAGATCGATTCCGAGACCTCGGTGAGCGCGTATTCCCCCGTAACCAAGAACGCCACTTTATTCTCGAGCCGGCTTTCCATAAGGGTCTCTGAGAACGTACGCAATTCGTGATCTAACTCCGCCAGCGAGACCATCGCCTCGGCGCTGTTGGGGCCAAACTTCTGAGCGGCGTAGTCGAGGTGGGGCAGGTAAACCCAGTGCAGATTCGGCTGATGCTTTTCGATCAACCATGAGGCGCCCTTTAGAATCCAGCGCGTCGATTCGATATTGGCGAGCGGTCCCCAATAATGCTGAAGCGGAAAATGCCCCAGTTCGTCGATCAGCTCGGCGTAGAGCCCGTCCGGTTTGGAGTAACACCAAAGGTCGGTGCTGCCGTCGTCGTTATGGATGGGGGCCGGCGTAACGATGTAATCTGCGGCGGCGCCTTTGATGTTTTGCGCGTGCCAGATGGCCGACGTACATTGCGGTCGGCGTTGGCTCATCGCATCCCAAACTTGTTCGCCCGCGATTACGTCATTGCGAGCTACCCAAAACTCCACTTCGTTCCGCGCTCGGTGGTAGAAGCCGTTGCCGATCACACCGTGCTCGCGCGGCGGCGTGCCACACCACATACTAGCCTGTACTGGCGAAGTGACGCACGGAAACGTCGGTGTGAGTTCGGCGAGCACGCCCTGGTTTGCCCACGCGTGCAATGTGGGTGTGGCGTCGCGATTGATATCACCGGGCCTCAGCCCCGGTACGGAAAAGACGATCAAGTGCTCGGTGATCATGGTGCGAGGATTCTACCGGGATTTCGCCTCGACGTAAGGCCTCAGAAATTCGTATGACCGGATGGCCGCCTCCACGGCATTGTGCGAATGACGCGAGAGCTCAACGTTGATCGGGCCAATGTATTCGATGTCTCGCAGGGCTGCGAAGATGTCGTCAAAGCACATCTCGCCATCACCAAACATCAAGTGTTCGTGCCTGCCGCGTTTCATGTCCTCGACGTGAACATTCCAGAGTTTGTCCCGCCATTTCCCAACGTGCGTGGCCACGTCGCCATCTCCGAGGCAGTGGATGTGCCCCACGTCAAGTGTCAAACCGAACAGCGGATGATCGATGGCTGCATAAAGCTTCTGAAATCGTTCCATGGTGTCGATGAACATGTCCGGCTCCGGCTCAAAAGCCAGTCGCACATCACGGCGTGTGGCGTGTTCAACCAACTCGCCGAGAGACCCCGTCAATCGATCCCATAGTTCCGGGCGCTCGGCGCCGTCGTCGGACACACCGGACCAGAGAGATACGCACGGCGCGGAAATTTCGCGGGCGATGTCGATTGCGGCTTTGATGAATTGTATGCGCCGCTGCCGATCGCCGGCGGAGCGGCTGAGCAGGGTGGGTTGGTGCTTTCGACGAGCATCCAGGATGAATCGTGAACCGGTCTCCACCGTGACTGCCAGCGCCGACCGCTCCAACAGGGTTTGGAGCTGTGCAACGGCGGCGGCCACGCCGGATTGATCCGCCGGATTGAGTTGCTGACGATCCAGCGTCAGCGCAACGCCGGCGTAGCCGATTTCTGAGATAATAGCCAGCGCGTCAGATAAGTCGTGGTGCGCAAAACCGTTGGTGTTGTATCCGAGCAGCATGGCGTCCTCTTTCGTCGCTGCATTATTGCTCGAATCATTATGCACCTCACGGCGCGCCTGGCTATAGGCGTTGCAAAATGCTAACCGGCCGATCGCCAACGCTTTTTGAGCAGCGTACGCAGCGCTGTGCGGCGCGTGACTTTTTCGCGGACGCGTGCTTGGTTGCTTTTGCCTTGATCATCAGCTTGCGCCCCGCCGCCCGGAATATACCGTCCACGACATTGCCGACAACGCCGCACATAGGATCGTTCGCAGCCGCGCACCACGGCCGGAAAGTCGCAGTGCGGACAGGTAGCGTAGATGGGTGCCATTGATTCCCCCCCCCAAGAGAAACGTGCCATGCTCCGGCGCCCTGCGCGCCGGAATACTGCCCCTCAGATGCCAAAACCGGGGCTCCGTTAGGCAAGGTCCAATGCAGCGCTAATCGCCTATGCGCGACGACCTTCGCTTAGATACCAGTGGTGACGGCAGCGGTCGCAAGAGACCGGCTGGTGTTTTTGTGGTCGTACCCCGTGCAAGGCTATGCCGCTTAAGCGATGCGCCGTCGCTCGGTCCGACGGTTTCAACGAGCAATAAGGCGGCGTCTTGTGTGCCGATACGCATGATGTCCCCCGACAACGGTGCTTCCATGAATTCTTGGTCATCGAGAAACGCATCGGCGGCCGACTGATCGTCCATCAGCGCCCGATCATCATCGACATGGTTAAGCCCCAGTAGGTGGCCTGCTTCATGACAGGCGACATTGCCGATCGCTGTGCCCATTTCTTCGGCTGTTGGTGCGAAGGAAAAAACCCGCGTCGAGAACGATTCGGTAAAGATGATGGCGTCATCGCAGAGATCGGCGTTGTAGACGTCCACGTTTTCAGCGATACCAAAAGCTTGTGCATCAAACCCTCCGAAGTAGATACGCGATGCGTCTGATTCGCTGGGAAGGCCCGTATCGTCCGTGGTTATGATGGTGACATTAAACCGTTCGAAATTCTGCTCAAAGACGGCGCGGATCGTTTCCTTGATCGTTTGAGTGTCGTTTTGATAAATAGGAGATATGGCAGAGGCATCGAATGAGGGTACGGTAATCTGCCCCAGCGTTGGCGAGTCAACGGAAGCGCCGTCAAAATCAAGGACCAGGATTTGCGGTGTGGGCGTGGGCACTCCCAGCCCGCGGAAGACAAAAACGTCCACCGTGTAGGTGCCCGTGAACGTGCCCGAGGCCGCAAAGGCTGAATGGGTCAAAACGAGGTAATAGCTGGAGCCGCTGTGGCGGACGATCCAGTCGGCAAACGAATCGAGAAAGCGATCCGGCGGTCCGCCCCGATCGTCACTTGCGTACACCAATCTTTCCTGGTCATCGAAAACGGCGATGGAAATATCCAGGTCCGAACCGGCCGTGGCCGTGTCAATCACGACCCGGTCACCGGCGGTGAGTACCCCAAGCTGGTAGATATCGAGATCGCCGGCGACTGAGACGGAGCCTTGCAACTCGGCTTTGTCGGAACTATCGAACACTGCGACAACGGCTTGGCTAAATAAATCGTTGGGCTCTCCGGAGGTTTTACCGGCCGGGCTGGTGGCCGACGCATCACGGTTGCCATCGACGATTTCGGAATCGATCGGATCTAAAGGGTCGCCAGGATCAACCGCGTCCCCGCCCGGTGGTGATAAGGCGCCGCCACACCCATGGCAGCTTAGCAGAAGAAGCGCCATGCATCCGTAAGAGATCAGTGAGCGAACCCCACGATCAACGTTGCAGATTCCGTTTTTCGTAGTGAATAACATATTTCTCATGGAATTCTCAATCTAGACCAGCTTGGCGTACATTCAGTCTTCAATGGCTTATCCTATGCGTTCGGTCAACGTCCGGGCAACAAACCTTTTTCGCCTAATCCTTTCCATGCGTCAAACAACAAGTACTCAAACGCCAAGATGTCCGAGCCGGGTCCATGCCCACGTCATCGCGTGTGCGCAGCGTATCAGGACGGGGAGCCCAAGCCTTGGCGAGCGCCAAGCGAAAGTCTCCACCGAGCGTATCGAGAAGATAGGATATAGCATGTTGATTTCCCAATGGGAATACGGCTGCATAAATCGAAGAATCGTTTAATGTCTGATCGCTGAGCAATTGAAAAAGGCTTGCCGTCACGTCCATGATGCCCAGCGGATCGGAAGTGTGAACCAGGCCCAAAAGGTGGCCGATCTCGTGGCTGGCGACATTGGCGATGGCCTGGGCCATTTCCTCGACCGTCGGATCCAGCGGCATGAACGCGGCGAAGGTGTCGGTGAAGATCATCGCTTCTTGTGCGGTTGTCGCGTTGAATTCGTCCACGCCCTCCGCGACGCCCAGCAAAGCTTCGTCAAAGGTTCCGAAGAAAATCCTCGTCATGTCGGATTGAAACCGATCGCCTTCGCTGGTGGAGAGGATGGTGACGTCAAGGCCGTCGTAATCATCACGGACCCGGGCCACGATGTCTTCCACCATGACATCCGTTTGACCGAAATAGGAGGAACTGATGCTGACGGCGTCGAACCGTGGCACGTCGACGGGCGATCGGCTTCCGACACTTACACCTATCCCTCCATCAAATACGAGAAGGATCGTATCCGATTCGGGCGGCGGTATGTCTACGGTGCGCTCCTTGGATACCAGTAGCGCATAGTCGCCCTGGGCGTCGAACCCCGGCGTTGCGGAGATGGCGATATACGCGGCGCTGGTCCCCCGGCGAACAATGACATCGAGAAAAGGCTCCACTACGCCGAGGTACACGTTGCGGTGGTCGTTGACCAAGAGGCATGTTCCGTCTTCGTCGAACGCGGCCAGGGCGGGCTGCAGTGTGTCTTCGGCGGTCATGTTCACCACAATGCGGTCCCCCGGGGCCGCCGGTCCCAGGTCATAGATGTCCACGTCGTTCGGGCCATCAATTGAGCCACGTATCACGCGCGCTTCATCATTGATGGTTGCCGGCTCGGCCAGTTCAAAGAGCCCGTTCGGACTGGATTCGAAGAGTGTCGACTCGCTGTCAATGCCGAGTGTGGAGAGGTTGAGCGTGGAATTGGTCCGGCCGGTGCCGAACTCGAATCCGCATCCGGCAAGCAACGGCATACAGATCCATCCGACGCGCACACAATGACTTCCGATCTTTTTTAGGACGTACACAATTTTCCCCCCCCCATCCATCAGGACAGATATTTGGTTCCACCGATTCCCCATGACAATCGGTGGACGCTCCCCGATGGCGCCGGCAAGAGACCATCCATCGACTCGTAGCCGAATCGCGCCTCGTGCTTACCGGCTTCCCCAGTTAGCGATTTGTGCTTCGTCCCCTCCGGAACTTGAATTTACGATATGATTTGCCGAGGGGGTGGTACGCGCACTCTGATTGCCGACGAATATTCGCTCTCGCGCATTTCCGGACGAACACCGTCTTTTTTTTTCGCCTTTATTGATGTCGTGCTGCGATGAATAAGGACAAGCCGGGGGTTTACCGGGCCGTGTGCAACGGATGATTGGTCCGGTATAATCCGCCCATCTATGCCCGATATCCCGTTCACAAAAGAACAACGTCAAGCCATCGAAGCTACGGGGCGAAGCGTCATCGTTTCGGCTGCGGCCGGTTCCGGCAAAACGGCGGTACTGGCCGAACGTTGCGCCTACTTGGTCTGTGACGCACCGGAAGGCGATCGCTGTGACGTGGATGAACTTCTTGTCTTGACGTTCACAGAATCCGCAGCGTCCGAAATGCGGTCACGGATCGTCCATGCGATTCGGGACCGTATGGAGCAGCGACCGGCCGACCTGCGACTGCGGGAACAGGCCGCCTTGGTCGACGCGGCGCGCATTTCCACGATTCATGCTTTCTGCAACTGGCTGTTGCGTAGATGGTTTAACGAAGCCGGCATTGATCCGTCCGCTTCCCTTCTCGGGGCTGATGAAGAGCCGCTGCTTAAGCGTGAGGTGATGACGGGGTTGTTTCGAGAACTCTACGGGAAAGTAAGGACGCCGGGCTCATTGCTGGGTGGGGTGGTCGATGCCGTTGGCGGCGGCGAGGCGGACACTGACGTAGGGGCGGTATTGGCGTGCGCGTTCGCACGGCTCGTCGATGTCTACGGATTGGGTGATGACAAGGCGCTTTCCGACCTCACCTTGAAACTATTTGAATTCACGCGATCTTTGCCGGATGCAGATGAATGGCTCGACGAGGCGCATCGATCGCTGGAACTGGATTCGGAACAACTGGCGAGTGTGCTGTTGAAGGAGGTCCATCAAGAATTGGCACTCCAATTGGAGCACTGCGATCAGATCGCATTGCCCATCGAAGCGGGAGATGCCATCGGTCACTGGTATGCGTT
>Ga0214472_10006524_pt1 | contig 12215 bp, 10 predicted proteins | sample RVTome_6_FD_207662 | JGI IMG/M metagenome (GOLD analysis project Ga0214472, IMG submission 207662) | Soil microbial communities from uranium-contaminated site in the Upper Colorado River Basin, Wyoming, United States - RVT140D175 | ecosystem: Environmental > Terrestrial > Soil > Contaminated >... | reverse complement strand
GCAAAGACATGTCGTTCAACAACTGGCTGGATGCCGAGGCCGCCCGGGCCCTGGCCGGGGCGTTCGACGATCCGTGCGCGGTCATCGTCAAGCACCACAACCCGTGCGGCACGGCCCTGGCGGACTCCCTGGCCGACGCCTACGGGAAGGCCTTCGCCTCGGACGAGGTCTCGGCGTTCGGCGGCGTGGTGGCGTTCAACCGCGAGGTGGACCGGGACGCGGCCCGGCGCATGGCCGAGGTGTTCACCGAGGTGGTCATCGCCCCCGGCTACGCGGAGGGCGCTCTGGCCGTGCTGGGCGAGAAGCGGAACCTCCGGGTGGTCCGGGCCCCGCTCCCCGAGGCCGGTGGGTGGGAGGTCCGTCCCATCGACGGGGGGGCCCTGGTCCAGGAGTCCGACGCGGTCACCGAGGTCCGGGGGGACATGAAGGCCGTGACCGTGCGAGAGCCCTCGGAGGAGGAGTGGCGGGACCTGCTGTTCGCCTGGACGGTGGCCGCCCGGGTCAAGTCGAACGCCATCGTCCTGGCCTCGGACCGGGCCACGGTGGGGGTGGGGGCCGGGCAGATGAGCCGGGTGGACGCGGTGGACATCGCCGCCCGGAAGGCCGGGGACCGGGCCCGGGGCTCGGCCATGGCCTCCGACGCGTTCTTCCCCTTCCCCGACGGCGTGGAGCGGGCCGCCGAGGCCGGGGTGGGGGCTGTGATCCAGCCGGGAGGCTCGGTCCGGGACCAGGAGGTGGTGGCCGCCGCCGACCGGGCCGGGATGGCCATGGTCCTGACCGGAAAGCGGCATTTCCGCCACTGAGGCCATCCCCCGAACGGGCTACCGGGCCTGGCCCGCACGAGGTAGCCCCCCAGGCCGAAATTGACTATGCTCCGCCGGGTAGGCCGGAGGCTGCCCGTCCTGAGGCGGCCTGTCCGTAACTCGAAGGGAGGGGATCATGCGGAGAGGTTTCTTCGCGAACGTCGCGGTCCTGATGACCGCGTTGGCCCTGCTCGCCACGGCGTGCTCGCGTGGAGGCGACGAGGGGCAGAACGGAGGTGGCGGCCAGGCGACCAGCCTGCTCGACACCGTGAAGGAGCGCGGCACCTTGAAGTGCGGCGTGAACGAGACCGTGGCGGGCTTCGGGTTCCTGAACCCCGAATCCGGTGAGATCGAGGGCTTCGACATCGAGTTCTGCAAGGCCATCGCCGCCGCGGTGCTCGGTGACGCCGGAGCTCACGAGCTGGTTCCGGTCAGCGCCGAAGAGCGGTTCAGCGCTCTCGCGGCGGGCAACTACGACGTGCTGGTTCGTAACACCACCTGGACCAGCAGTAGGGACGGCGCCGAAGGCGTGGCGTTCGCCCACGTCAACTTCTACGACGGCCAGGGCATGATGGTCGCCGCAGACAGCGACGCCGAGAGCATCACCGACCTCGACGGCAGCAGCATCTGCGTTACCACGGGCACCACCACGGAGCTCAACCTGGCCGACTACGCCGCGGCCAACGACATCACCCTGGAGCCCGTGACGTTCGAGGAGAACCCCCAGCTCCAGGAGGCGTTCCTGGCCGGCCGATGCGACGGCTGGACCTCCGACTCCTCCCAGCTGGCCGGCCTCCGCAGCCAGTGGCCGGAGTCCGAGGGCGGCCCCGAGGCCCTCAAGATCCTGGACGAGATCATCTCCAAGGAGCCTCTGGCTCCGGCGGTGGTCGATGGCGACTCCAGGTGGCTGGACGCCGTGAACTGGGTGGTTATCGGCCTGCTGGCCGCGGAGGAGCTCGGCGTGGACCAGGGCAACGTGGCCGACATGGCGGCCAACCCGCCCAACCCGGCGGTCACCAACCTGCTCGGCGCCGAGGTGGAGGACGAGGAGACCGGCACGGCCGCTCCCTTCGACTCCGGCCTTGGCCTGGACCCCGACTTCCTGGTCAGCGCGATCTCGGCCGTGGGCAACTACGGCGAGATCTTCGAGCGGACCATCGGGCCGGACACGCCGCTCGGGTTGGAGCGAGGCCTGAACGCCCTGTGGACGGACGGCGGGCTCCAGTACCCGCCGCCGATCCGATAGGCCGCACGCAGCAGGTGGATCCGAGGGGCCGGGCTCGCGCCCGGCCCCTCGGCCGTCCTATCCTTCGGCAGTGACCGACCAAGCGCTCGCTCCCCCGCGCTCCGCGTTCTGGAGGAACGTGAGGTTCCTTCGCGTCCTGGGGCAGGTCGTGTTCGTCCTGGTGGTCCTGTTCGCCCTCCAGCAGCTGTACCTCAACATGGAGTACGGCTTCCGCCAGCGGGGCATCACCTTGGACTTCCAGTTCCTGGAGCAGCGGGCCCAGTTCGACATCAAGGAGGGCATCGCCTACAGCTCGAACTCCAGCTACTGGCGGGCCCTCCAGGTGGGGCTGTTCAACACCATCAGGGTCGCCGCGTCCGGGATCGTGCTGGCCAGCATCCTGGGTCTGTTCATCGGGGTGGCCCGCCTGTCCACGAACTGGCTGGTCCGCAACGTTGCCCGGGTGTACGTGGAGCTGTTCCGGAACACCCCGGTGCTCATCCAGATCATCTTCTGGTACGTGGCGGTGATCCTGACGCTCCCGTTGGTGCAGGGGGAGGAGGCCAGCGGGTTCGCGTTCCTGACGAACCGGGGGGGGGCCGTGCCCTGGCCCAGGTTCCACGGTGAGTCCGGCCCCTGGGGGCTGTGGCTCCTGGCCGCCCTGGCCGTGGCCGCAGGAGCCTGGGCCTGGCGGACCCGCCGCAGCGATCGGACCGGTGATCCCCACCATCGGATCCTGTGGGGGCTCGGGCTGTTCGTGCTGGTGGCAGGTGTGGGGTACGTGGCCACCGGTGGACCCCTGGAGATCGACGCCCCGGAGGCCACGCGGTTCGGGTTCGTGGGCGGGCTCCAGGTGAGCGGGGAGTTCGCCGCCGTGCTCCTGGGCCTGGTGTTCTACACGGCGGCGTTCATCGCTGAGATCATCCGGGGGAGCATCTTGGCCGTGGACAAGGGCCAGAAGGAGGCCGCGGCGGCAATGGGCCTCTCGGCCTTCCAGCAGCTCCGGTTCGTGGTCCTGCCCCAGGCCCTTCGGATCGCCGTCCCGCCGATCAACAGCCAGTACCTGAACCTGACCAAGAACTCCAGCCTGGCCGCGGCCATCGCCTTCCCCGACCTGGCGTCCGTCTCGAGCACGATCATCAACCAGGCCGGCAGGCCGTTCCAGATCCTGATCATCATCATGAGCACGTACCTGATCATGAGCCTGCTCATATCCACGGTCATGAACGTCCTGAACCGGACCGTGGCCCTGCGGGGGGCGCGTCGATGAACCCGCGACTGGGCCAGCAGGAGGACGTGGCCACGGTCGACGTGCCTGAGTCCGAGCGAGCGGTGGAGACGATCCCCTCCCGGGAGCCGCTGACGCCGCTCGACTGGCTGAAGGTCAACCTGTTCCCCTCACCGGTGAACGGCGTGCTCACCGTGCTCACCGCCATCCTGACCGGGTGGCTGACGTTCGCGGTCCTCCGGTGGGTGCTGGTGACCGCGGACTGGACCGTGGTCCGGGTCAACTTCCGCCTGTTCATGGTGGGGCGGTTCCCTCTGGAGGAGGTGTGGCGGGTCTGGTCCGTGGTCTACGTCGCCGCTCTCCTGGTCGGCGTGACCTGGGGACGGACCGGCCGGCGGATGGAGTGGACCCGGCTGAAGACGATCCGCCGGATCGTCCTCGGGATCCTGGGCCTGCTCCTGCTCCGGTACCTGGTGGACAGCGCCCTGGTGTGGGGGCTGACCGCGGCGGCCGCCGGGACCGTGCTGGCGGGGACCGCCCTGGGGCGCCTGGCGGGGCGGGAGAGCAGGGTCATGCGCCGGGCGGTCCTGTGGGGCTGGCTGCTGGCCTTCCCGTTCGTCATCGTCATCCTGCAGGTGGCCGATGGGGTGGGTCCCGCCCTGTGGAACGGCCTCCTGCTCAACGTGCTGGCCGGGGTGGTGGGCATCGTCCTCTCGTTCCCGATCGGGATCGTGCTGGCCCTGGGGAGGAGGAGCACGTTCCCCGCGGTGCGGGTGGTGTGCGTGGGCCTGATCGAGTTCGTGCGAGGGGCGCCCCTGTACACGTGGCTGCTGTTCGGGGTGTTCCTGCTGCCGTTCCTGCTTCCTCCGGGAGTGATCCTGCCCCAGCTCATCCGGGTGATGATCATGTTCACGTTGTTCAGCTCGGCGTACGTGGCGGAGATCGTCCGGGGCGGCCTCCAGGGGGTGCACCACGGCCAGTACGAAGCGGCCCGGGCCCTGGGGCTGTCCACCACCAGGATGATGGCCCTCATCATCCTGCCCCAGGCCCTTCGGAACACGATCCCCGCCATGATCAGCCACTTCATCAGCCTGTTCAAGGACACGTCCCTGCTGGCCATCATCGGGTTCATCGACGTCCTCCGCGTGGCCCGGGTGGCCTCGGCGTCCGCGGAGTTCGTGGGCACCTCCAAGCAGACCCTGCTGTTCGCGGGGTTCATCTTCTGGATCGTGGCCTTCTCGATGTCCCGATGGAGCCAGCGACTGGAACGACGACTCGGAGTGGGAGAGCGATAGATGGCGACCGAAACGGAAGCGATGGCCCAGACCGGCCCGGCCACCGACGAGATGATCGTGGCCCGGGACGTCAAGAAGTGGTTCGGCCCGTTCAAGGCCCTGGACGGCATCACCACCACGATCACGCGCGGCGAGGTGGTGGTGGTCCTGGGACCGTCGGGCTCGGGCAAGTCCACGTTCATCCGGTGCATCAACCGCCTGGAGCGCCACGATGAGGGAACGATCGTTGTGGACGGTATCGAGATGACGGACGACCTGCGCAACATCGAGCGGATCCGGAGCGAGATCGGGATGGTGTTCCAGTCGTTCAACCTGTTCCCGCACCTCAGCGTGATGGACAACATCATGCTGGCCCCGCGCAACGTCCGCAGATGGCCCAAGAAGAAGGCCCGGGAGAAGGCCGTGCAGCTCCTGGAGCGGGTGGGGATCCCCGAGCAGGCCGACAAGTACCCTGCTCAGCTGTCCGGCGGCCAGCAGCAGCGGGTGGCCATCGCCCGGGCCCTGGCCATGGAGCCCGACATCATGCTGTTCGATGAGCCCACCTCGGCCCTGGACCCGGAGATGATCAAGGAAGTGCTGGACGTGATGAAGGAGCTGGCCCGGACCGGCATCACCATGATCGTGGTCACCCACGAGATCGGGTTCGCCAAGGAGGTGGCCGACCGCGTGCTGTTCTTCGACGGCGGCCTCCTGGTGGAGGAGAACACGCCGCAGGCGTTCTTCTCCGACCCGAAGCACGACCGGACCAAGCTGTTCCTGTCCCAGATCCTGAGCTAGATGGCGGCGCACATCCTGGACGGGAAGGCCATCGCCGGGCAGATACGCGGCGAGGTGGCCGGACGGGTCCGGGCCCTCCAGGCCCGGGGGGTGACCGCCGGGCTGGCCGCGGTGCTGGTCGGCGACGATGAGCCCTCGAAGATCTACGTCACCGCCAAGCAGAAGGACTGCGCCGAGGTGGGCATCCACTCCGAGCGCCACGAGCTGCCCCACGACGCCACCCAGGAGCAGCTCCTCGGGCTGGTCCGGGGCCTGAACGACGATCCCGCCGTGCACGGCATCCTGGTCCAGCTCCCCCTCCCGGAGCAGATCGACGTCCTGTCGGTGCACGAGACCCTGGCGGTGGAGAAGGACGTGGACGGGCTGACCCCGGCCAGCGTGGGGCGGCTGGTCCGGGGGGAGGCCACGTTCCTGCCGGCCACGCCGTTCGGCATCGTGGAGATGCTGGACCGGGCCGGGATCCCCACCGAGGGCGCCGAGGTGGTCATCGTGGGCCGGGGCCCGCTGGTGGGCATGCCGCTGTCGGTGATGCTGGCCCAGAAGTCTCCCCGGGGGAACGCCACGGTGACCATGTGCCACACCAGGACCAAGGACGTGGCCGCGCACACCCGGCGGGCCGACATCGTGGTGGTGGCCGCCGGCCGGGCCAACACGCTGACCGCGGACATGGTCAAGCCCGGCGCGGTGGTGGTGGACGTGGGCATCAACCGCACCGAGGCCGGCCTGGTGGGCGACGTGGCCTTCAAGGAGGTGGCCGAGGTGGCCGGGTGGATCACGCCCGTTCCGGGGGGCGTGGGCCCCCTGACCCGGGCCATGCTCCTGGTCAACACGGTGACCGCCGCCGAGCGGGCCGCTGGATGACCCTGCGCTCCGAGTCGCACCTGGAGCGGGTCCTGCACCAGGGGTTCGCCGTGACGGCCGAGGTCGTGCCGCCCCGGGGGGCCGATCCTTCCGTGGTCACCGAGCAGGCGGAGGCGCTGGCCGGGTACGCCGACGCGGTGAACGTCACCGACAACCCGGCCTCCTCGGCCCACATGTCCTCCGTAGCCGGGGCGGCCCTGGTGGCCCGGGCCGGCCTGGAGCCGGTGGCCCAGGTCACCACCCGGGACCGCAACCGGCTGGCCATCACCGCCGACCTGCTGGGGTCGTGGGCCCTGGGCGCCCGCAACGTGCTCTGTTTGACCGGCGACCCGGTGGCTGGCGGCGATCATCCCGAGGCCACCGAGGTCTACGATCTGGACGTGGTGGGCCTGGTCCGCCTGGCGGTCGGCCTCCGGGACCGGGGCGAGATGCTGTCCGGCACGGTGATCGCCGACCCGCCCCGGTTCTTCGTGGGCGTGGCGGACGTCCCCCTGGCCGACCCGTACGACCCCGGCCGCCTGGAGGCCAAGCTGGACGCGGGCGCGGACTTCGTGCAGACCCAGATCGTGTTCGACCTCGAGGGCCTGCACGCGTGGGCCGAGCGGGTCCGGCTCCTGGGCGTGTTCGAGCGGGCCTTCTTCCTGGTGGGCGTGGCCCCCCCCCGCACCGCGGCCACGCTCCGGTTCATCCGCGACCACCTCCCCGGGGTGGCGGTGCCCGACGACCTGGTCCGGCGCATGGAGGCCGCCGACGATCCCTCCACGGAGGGCGTCGGCGTGGCCGTGGACATCGTGCGCGGCGTGCGGGACCTCGAGGGCCCTTCCGGCGTGCACGTGATGGGCCTGGGACACGAGGAGGGCGTGCGACGGGTGATCGAGGACGCGGGCCTCCTGCCCCGGCCGTGATGCCCGGCCGGCGCCGGGCCCTGTGGCTGCTGGCCCTGGGCGCGGTCCTGGGCATGACCACGTGGTTCTCGGCCTCCGCGGTGATCCCCCAGCTCCGCCAGGCCTGGTCGCTCGGCGACACGGCGGCCGCGTGGCTGACCATCGGCGTCCAGGTGGGCTTCGTGGCCGGCGCGCTGACCTCGGCCGTCTTCAACCTGGCCGACGTGTTCCCTCCTCGTGCCGTGCTCCTGGCCTCGGCGGTGGGCGCCGCCGCGGCCAACGGGCTCCTGATGATGGCCGACGGTCCGGCTGCGGGCATCCCCCTGCGCATGGCCACCGGGTTCTTCCTGGCCGGGGTGTACCCGCCGGGCCTCAAGATCCTGGCCACCTGGTACCGCGGTCCCGAGCGCGGCGTGCCCCTGGGCATCCTGGTCGGCGCGGTGACCCTCGGCTCCGCCGCTCCCCACCTGGTCAACGGCCTGGGTGGCCTGCCCTGGCCCCAGGTGGTGGGCGTGTCCTCGATCCTGACCCTCCTCGGCGGGCTGGTCACGTTCTCGCTGGTGGGAGAGGGGCCGTACCCCTTCCCTCGGAGCCCGTTCGACCCCTCGCAGGTCCGACGGGTGTTCGCCAACCGGGGCGTCCGCCTGGCCAGCCTCGGCTACTTCGGGCATATGTGGGAGCTGTACGCGATGTGGGCCTGGTTCCTGCTGTTCTTCGGCGAGGTCCTGGCCCGGGCCGGCTCGCCCTCCAGGGGCGCAGCCGCCCTGGCCACGTTCGCGGTGATCGGCTCGGGGGCTGTGGGGTGCTGGTTGGGCGGGATCCTGGGGGACCGGTGGGGGCGGTCCAACACCACCGCGGCGGCCATGGCCGTCTCCGGGACGTGTGCCCTGACCATCGGCCTGCTCCTGGACGCCCCGCCGTGGTTGGTCCTGGCGGTGGGGCTGGTGTGGGGCGTGTCCGTGGTGGCCGACTCGGCCCAGTTCTCCACCGCGGTGACCGAGGTGGCCGACCAGGCCTACGTGGGCACCGCGGTGACCCTCCAGCTGGCGGTGGGGTTCACCCTGACCGTGGCCACGATCTGGCTGGTCCCCCTGGTCCGGGAGGCCGCCGGGTGGTGGCCGGCCTTCGCCATGCTGGCCCCGGGGCCGGCCCTGGGGATCTGGGCCATGCTCCGGCTCCGGTCCAGCCCCGAAGCGGCCCGGATCGCCGGGGGCCGGGGTTAGGGTCCTCAGCAGGGATTCGGGACCTCCGTGTCGAACAACAAGCGTGTCGGGGCCGACCGCGGGCCGCGACCAACCGATAGGAGCGCCCGATTTGACACAGCCCGAGGAGAACGAGGTGGAGAGAGCCTGGACGCCCTGGCGTCCCCTGGACCTGCGAGACGAGGCCGCCCCCGAGCGGCAGGACGAGGAGCTCCTGCGCACCCTGGGGGTCCGGTTCGCCGCCGTGTTCGACGAGGCCTCGATCGGCATGGCCCTGGTGGCCACCGACGGCGCATTCCTCCGGGTCAACGAGGCCATGGCCGCCTTCCTGGGCCGGAGCCCGATGGACCTCCTCCGCCTGAGCCTCCAGGGCGTGGTTGACCCCGAGGACCTGGGCGGCCTGCTCAGCCGGATGCGCCTGGCCGAGGGCGGCGGCGGCCGGACCTTCTCCACGGAGGTCCGCCTCCAGCGCCCCGAGGACCAGGCCTGGGCCTTCGTCACCGGCGCGTTCATCACCGACCAGCTGGAGCGCCCCCTGGGCTTCCTGCTCCAGGCCCACGACATCGAGCGCCGCAAGCACGCCGAGGCCGAGCTCCAGAAGGCCCTGGAAGAGCTCCAGGCCGCCGACGAGCGGAAGTCCCGGATGATCGGCGTGGCCGCCCACGAGCTGCGCACCCCGCTGACCTCGGTGGTCGGCTTCGCCCAGACGCTGTGGCGGCACTGGGACAAGCTCCCCGACGACGAGAAGCGCCAGCACATCGGCCTGATCGTGGACCAGGGCGAGCGGATGTCCCGGCTGGTCACCGACCTGCTGACCATGTCCCGCCTTGAGGGCGGCACGATCCGGGTCCGGGCCGAGGAGCTGGACGTCTCGAAGCAGGTCGGCGACATCGTCGGCGAGCTGCCCTGCGCGGACGACGTGGACATCGTGGGAGAGGAGCAGCTCACGGTGCTGGCCGACCCCGGCCACCTCCGTCAGATGCTGACCAACCTGGTGACCAACGCGTTCAAGTACGGCGCCCCGCCCGTGCAGGTGGAGATCCGTGACGAGGGCGACTCGGTGGAGATCCTGGTCCGCGACTGCGGCCAGGGCGTGCCCCGGGACTTCGTGCCCAGCCTGTTCGACTCGTTCACCCGCGCCGAGTCCGCCGGCGCCCCCCGCAAGGCCGGCGGCACCGGCCTGGGCCTGTCCATCGTCCGAGGCCTGGCCCGGGCCCAAGGCGGCGACGTGTGGTACGAGCAGAACCACCCCCAGGGCGCCTGCTTCGGCATCCGCCTCCCCGTGCCGGAGGCCTAGTCCAGGTCGCCGGCCTCGATGCGCTTGAGGCGGCGGGCGCGGACCAGCTCGCTGGACTCGATCAGGCGGTGGAGCGAGTCCGGCTCGTTGAGCGCGCCGGCCAGCACGCCTGCCAGGTCCCGCTGGCTGACGATGCCCATCAGCTTCCCGCCTTCCAGCACGGGCAGGTGACGGATCCACTTGTCGGTCATGATGGCCGCAGCCTCCCGGAGCGAGGTCCCCGGGCTCACCGTGATCAGGTCCTTGGCCATGACCTCCGACACCGGGGTGTCCATGGGCGTTCCGGTGGCCACGGCCTTGAGCACGTCGCGCTCGGTGACGATGCCCACCAGGTCCTGGCCTTGCATGACCAGGAGCGAGCCCGTCTGCTGGTCCCACATCTTGGTGGCCGCGGCGGCGATCGTGTCGTCGGGGCGGTCGATCACCGCGGCCTCGGTCATGACGTCGCTGATCCTCATGAGCGCTCCTCGAGGGGGACGTAGGTCTGGTCCTGGGGGCCGATGTAGTCGGACTCGGGGCGGATCAGGCGGTTGTCGGCCAGCTGTTCGCGGACGTGGGCCGTCCACCCGCTGACCCGGCTGGCCGCGAACACCGTGGTGAACAGGTCGGTGGGGATGTTGATGGACCGGTACACGCTGGCCGCGTAGAAGTCCACGTTGGGGTACAGGCCCTTCTCGTCCATGACCACCTTCTCGATCTGCTGGGAGATCTCGTACCAGCGGGTGTCGCCGGCCTTCTCGCCCAGCTCGCTGGACAGCCGGCGGAGGTGGGTGGCCCGGGGGTCCTCCGTCTTGTACACGCGGTGGCCGAACCCCATGATCTTCTCCTTGCGGCCCAGCCGGTCCTTGATGTACGCCTCGGCCCCGGCGGGGTCGCCGATCTCCTCGAGCATCTTCATCACGGCCTCGTTGGCCCCCCCGTGAAGCGGTCCCTTGAGGGCGGCGATGGCCGCGGTGATGGCCGAGTGCATGTCGGCCAGGGTGGAGGCCACCACCCGGGCCGCGAACGTGGACGCGTTCATGGTGTGGTCGGCGTGCAGGACCAGGCAGATGTCGAACGCCCGGGCGGTCTCCTCGTCCGGCTCCTCGCCGAGGAGCATGGTCAGGAAGTTGGCGGCGTGGGGGAGTTTGGGGTTGGGGGGGATGGGGTCCTGGCCTGAGCGCAGGCGGTGGAAGCTGGCGATCATCGTGGGGAACCGGGCGATCAGGCGGTAGGCCTTGCGCTCGTTCCCCTCGGCGGACTGGTCCCAGCCGTCGGGATCGTAGGCCGAGGCCGCCGACACGCCGGTCCGGAGCATGGACATGGGCGAGGCCACCTCGGACAGGGTGGGCATCAGGCCGGCGCTGAACTCGTCCAGCTCGCGCTCGGCGATCAGGCGCTCGTCAAGGGCCTCGAGCTCGTCCCGGGTGGGGAGGCGGAGCTCGTGAAGGAGGAACACGGCCTCCTCGAAGGTGGCGTAGCGGGCCAGGTCGTGGATGTCGTAGCCGACGTAGAACAGCTTGCCGAGCTTCCCGTCGATGTCCGAGAGCCTGGTCTCGGCGGCGACGACGTCGGCCAGTCCCTTCTCGCTCACGCGTCCTCCTCGGGCGGGCCCCCCTACGGGCCGGTAGGTTCAGTCTAGCCGAAGGGCCCGGCTCCGGGCCCGCGGATATGATGGCCCGGCACCCTCGACCAAGGAGACGACGATGGCGCACCGTGTGACGTTCATCCCCGGCGACGGGGTGGGGCCCGAGCTGTCCGAGGCCACCAGGCGGGTCCTGGAGGCCACCGGGGTGGCGTTCGACTGGGACGTCCAGGAGGCCGGGGCCGACGTGATGGACCAGCACGGCACGCCGCTCCCCGAGCATGTCCTGGACTCGATCCGCACGAACGGCGTGGCCATCAAGGGGCCCATCACCACCCCGGTGGGGACGGGGTTCCGCAGCGTCAACGTGGCCCTGCGCAAGGAGCTCGACCTGTACGCGTGCCTGCGCCCGTGCACGTCCTACCCCGGCGTCCGCTCCCGGTACGAGGGCGTGGACGTGGTCATCGTCCGCGAGAACCACGAGGACCTGTACGCGGGGATCGAGTTCGAGCAGGGGAGCGCCGACGCCAAGCAGCTGATCGAGCTGGTGGCCGACCTGACCGGCAAGCAGATCCGCGAGGACTCGGGGATCTCGATCAAGCCGATCTCCGTGACCGGCACCCAGCGCATCGTGAGCTGGGCGTTCGAGTACGCCCGCAGGGAGGGACGGAAGAAGGTCACCGCCGTGCACAAGGCCAACATCATGAAGTTCTCCGACGGCCTGTTCCTGGAGACGGCCCGCGAGGTGGCCAAGGGCTATCCCGACATCGAGTTCGAGGACCGCATCGTGGACAACCTGTGCATGCAGCTCGTGTCCCGGCCCGAGGAGTACGACGTGCTGGTCCTGCCCAACCTGTACGGCGACATCGTGTCGGACCTGTGCGCCGGCCTGGTCGGAGGCCTGGGCGTGGCCCCCGGAGCGAACATCGGCGACAGCGCCGCGGTGTTCGAGGCCACGCATGGCAGCGCCCCGAAGTACAGGGGCATGAACAAGGTCAACCCCATGGCCATGATGTTCTCGGGCATGCTGATGCTCCGCCACCTCGACGAGCGCGAGGCCGGTGACCGCCTGGAGGCCG
>Ga0214472_10006523_pt1 | contig 12217 bp, 12 predicted proteins | sample RVTome_6_FD_207662 | JGI IMG/M metagenome (GOLD analysis project Ga0214472, IMG submission 207662) | Soil microbial communities from uranium-contaminated site in the Upper Colorado River Basin, Wyoming, United States - RVT140D175 | ecosystem: Environmental > Terrestrial > Soil > Contaminated >... | reverse complement strand
TAAGGCGTCCGCGCCCTGACCGGTGACCGCCGACACCGCGATGGAATCCGCAAACGTGGTCAACAGCCCATGCAGCTCGTCGGGGTCGGCGACATCCGCCTTGTTGAGCACCAGCAGCCGCGGCAGCGTGTCGGCGCCGATCTCCGCCAACACCCGATCCACCGCCAGGATCTGCGCTTCGCACTCCGGGTGACTCGCGTCCACCACATGCAGCAGCAGGTCGGCGCGCAGCGCCTCCTCCAACGTCGACTTGAACGCCTCCACCAACTGCGTCGGCAACTTCTTCACAAACCCGACCGTGTCCATCAACACGATTTCGCGGCTGTCAGGCAGTCCCAACCGCCGCGCGGTGGTGTCCAAGGTGGCGAACAGTTGGTCCGCGACCAACACGCCCGCCCCAGTCAACTGATTCATCAAACTGGACTTGCCCGCGTTGGTGTAGCCCACCAACGCCACCACCGGGACTCCTCGGCGCTCGCGCTCCGAGGACTTCACGCGGCGGGTCTGCTCGAACTCTTTGAGATCCCTTCGCAGCTTGGTGATACGGCGCATGATCTTGCGTCGATCCACCTCCAACTGCGTCTCACCAGGGCCACGCATGGGCCCCGCGCCGCCACCAATACGGCTCAGCGCCTTACCCCAACCGCGCAAACGCGGCAGCAGGTAGCCGTACTGCGCCAATTCGACCTGCGCCTTGCCCTCTCGGCTCGCGGCATGGTCGGCAAAGATATTCAAGATCACGATGGTGCGATCCAGCACCTTCAAGCCCAAGCGCTCTTCGAGGTTGCGCTGCTGCGCAGGCGACAACTCGTCGTCGAAGATCGCGGCATCGGCATCCAACGCCAACGCGATCTCCTTCAGTTCGGTCACCTTGCCGGAGCCGATGAAGGTCGCCACATCCGGGAAGTTGCGCCGCTGCACGATGCGTCCCACCGCCTCCGCACCAGCGGTCTCGGCCAACAGCACCAACTCGTCCAGCGACGCTTCCACGTCATGGGCGCTACTGCCCGACGTGTGCAACGCCACCAACACGGCTTTGTCCACCGGCCGGAAGATCGCCACACCCTCTTGGGGGGCACCGTCCTCGATCCGCTCGGCGGACCGCCGACGCTGCTCGGCGCGACCAACTGCCTGCTCAGTACGCGTCAGTTCAAAGCCTGGTTCCTCAGCCTCATCGGCCCCTGACGCGTTCACGCCGCTCCCACTGCGGCGAGCCATGCGGGGCTCAACTCGCCCTCAGCGACCTCCACGGCGGGACCACTGACAAACAACGTCTCGTCAGCCCACTCCACCGCCAGTTCGCCGCCCGGCAACGACACCACCACGTCACGGCCCGCCAACCCCAACAGGTGTGCGGCCACAGCCATCGCCGAAGCGCCCGTCCCAGAAGCCAACGTCTCGCCGACGCCACGCTCCCAGATGCGTCCGACCAAGCGATCAGGTTGATCCACGGCAATGAACTCGACGTTGGTTCCCTGCGGGAACGCGGCGTGTTGCTCGATCACCGGACCCCACGTGGTGACCGGAGCAGCCGCGACGTCATCGACGATCAGCACCGCATGGGGATTGCCCATCGACAGGGTGGTCGCGGTCGCCGTGATGGTCTGATCGCCCACCACAAACTCCAGCGGTTGGGCGACATTGCCGGGGACGGGGGCGCCCATGTCCACGCGCATCACGCTCACGCGACCGTCGGACTCGCGCGTGGCTTGCACTACCTTGACGCCCGCACGCGTGCCCACGCGACAGATGTCGCCGGTAACGATGCCACGGTCCAACACGTACTTGGCCACGCAACGCACGCCGTTGCCACACATCTCCACCACACTGCCATCAGCATTGCGGTAATCCATAAACACATCGAACTCGGTGGCGTTGTCACCATCGTGCTTGTGGCCACCGCCCAGGCGAATCACCCCATCACCGCCCAGACCAAGATGCGGCGCGCATAACGCCTGCACGAGTCGTGGCGTCAAGTCCAGCCGGTCCTCGAGGTCCGGGAGCAGCACAAAGTCATTGCCGGTGCCATGGGCCTTTACGAAATGCATTGGGCCAACTCCTGGACGACTTCGGACGGTGCTCGCCATCGTACGCGCGGGTCCTTGCGGAACCACCTGCTCTGCGCGGCAGCGTATTGACGCGTTCGTATCGCAATCGCTTCGGTAGCCTCCGCAAGAGTCATCTCCCCAGCTAAGTGGGAGAACACCTCCGCATAGCCCAGGGCTTTGCGGGCTGTCCCCGATAAGTTGCGTTGACTCAACGCACGGGCCTCATCCACCCAGCCAGCCGCCATCATTTTTCGCGTGCGCTCCTCGATGGCGGCCACCAACGATTCGCGCGGCACCGTGATACCGATCACGTGGAAGTCGTCGTAGATCGACGCGAAGGTCTCCCACTCAGTGGCAAATTCAGAGAACGGTCGCCCGGTCAGTTCAATCACTTCCAAGGCGCGTACCGCGCGCCGGTGGTTGCCGGGGTCCATCGCCGCTGCCGCAGCCGGATCAATGGCTTGAAGCCGAGCAAACGCGGTGGCCGCATCGGCATACTCGTCGGCAACGGCAGCCCGGACCTGTGGATCCGTGGGCGGGAAACGCAAGTCATCCACCACCGCGCGGAAGTACAGACCAGACCCGCCGACCAGCAGCGGCAGACGACCGCGGGCCTGGATGTCGGCGACAGCCGCGCGTGCCTGTTGTTGGAACCAGCGCACCGTGCAGTCCTGCTCCGGGTCCAACACATCGATCACATGATGTGCCACGCGTTCACGATCAGCAAGCGTCGGTTTCGCCGTACCAATATCCATGCCGCGATAGACCGTGAAGGCATCCACGGCAACAATCTCGGCACCAAGTTGCTCCGCAACCTCCAGGGCCAGAGCCGACTTTCCCGACCCGGTGGGACCGACCAAGGCCAGGATGGGTGCGGGATCTGTGGACATCAAGTCGACCCCACCACGTACCCAACCCCCCGCGGCGCGTCATAGGCGACCGACAGCCCCAAACCACCTGCCTTCAATGCGCCAAGGAGCACCACCAGCGCGGGCCACGCCCGCGCACCAACCCGCCGCGCTTCTGCAGGACCAAGTGCTTCCAACCCGGCAACATCACCGGCACCCACGGCAGCCGTGGCCGCCGCATCCCATTCGGCCGCGCCCGTCACCTCGTGGCGAGGCGCCTTGGTCGACAAGCCAGCCGCCAGATCCCCGGCTGCCAATACGGCGACGTCATAGCGTGCGAGCATGCTGCCGAATTGCACCAGCGCGGCACCGTCGTCCCAGGGCACCGCGATGGGCAGCACCGGGCCACTCCACCCGGCGTGCGCCGCCTGGAGTGCAAGCACGGCGACATCCACCGGCAGATCCTGCGTACGAACGGCCAGCCCCAGCTCGGCAGCGAGCTCACTCGCCTGCGTGGCAGTCGTGAGTGCGGTCGAAAGATCTGGTCGAGACAGCCCACCCAAGTCGGCCTGCGGCGTCAGGTACACCCCGGCCGACTCGGCATCGGGTGCCCCCGCCAGCAACACCAAGGCTTCCGACCCATCCAGCGAGGCTATGAGCCCGCCCACCGCTGCGGTTACCTGCGTGACTGTCTCGGCAAACTCGGGCGGCAGACTCGGGCTGGCTCCAGGCAGCAGCACCGGAGCGGAAGGAATCACGGCCGCCGCAGAGATGCTCACGAAGCGACGACGGGCACCGGGCCAACGACAGGAGCATCGCAATCGGCCGACGTGACCTCACCGATCATGAAATGCGGTGCAGCCCGCTCCAAACGGACATTGAGCAACCCTCCGGGCACCCACCCGTCCACCATCGGGGCATGCACTAAACGGTTGGTGCGGGTGCGCCCGCTAAAGCGCGTGTCGTCAGTCTTGGACGGCCCTTCGGCGAGCAGCTGCTGCACCGTACCGACCTGTCCTTCGTTGGCTTGCAACGCCAACTCCTCGGTCACCACGGACAGGCGGCGGAACCGCTCACTCATGATCTCAGGGTCCACATGGTCCGGAAGATCCACCGCACTGGTGCCCGGGCGCTTGGAATATTCAAACGTAAACGCGTTGTCGAAGGCTGCCGCCTGAGCCACCGCCAGGGTGTCGGCGAAGTCCTCTTCGGTCTCGCCCGGGAAGCCGATGATGATGTCGGTCGTGATCGCGACACCAGGAATGGTTTCGCGAGCTTCGGTGACTAACTCCAGATAGCGCGACGACCGGTAGCTGCGCTGCATCAGTTTCAGAATGCGATCACTACCGGACTGCAAGGGCAGGTGCAGGTGCTCGCACACGTTGGGCACATCGCGCATCGCCGCGAACACGTCGGAGGTGAAGTCCTTGGGGTGCGGCGAGGTGAACCGCACGCGTTCCAGCCCATCCACGTCGCCCAACAGATGCAGCAGTTCGGCAAACAGCGTGCGTCCACCCAGCTCGGGCACTTCCCCCGCCCGAATCAGATCACGGCCATAGGAGTTCACGTTTTGGCCCAGCAGCGTGACTTCCTTCACGCCGTCGGCTACCAAGGCGTTGACCTCGGACAGGATTTCACCCATGCGGCGTGACTTCTCCGGGCCTCGCAGCATCGGCACGATGCAGAAGGCGCAGGTGTTGTCACAGCCGATGGAGATAGAGACCCACGCGTGGTGTGCCACCTCGCGCCGTCCCGGCAACGCTGACGGGAACATCTCGGTGTGTTCCAGAATCTCGACCACGGGCAGCGAAGCCGAATCGGCCTGGGCCAACAGCTTGGGCAGGCTGCCCATGTTGTGGGTGCCGTAGACCACATCCACCCAAGGCACCCGCTCGGCGAGTTCGCCTTGATCCTTTTGCGCTAAGCAGCCACCCACCACCACCGTCTTGGCGGGATCAGCCATCTTCAGCGGCTTCAACGAGGTCAACTGTCCATACAGCTTGTTGTCCGCGTTCTCACGGATCGCGCAGGTGTTGAACAGCACCAAATTGGCCGACTCGGCATCAGGCGCAGGGCGATAGCCCATGGTTTCCAGCACGCCAGCGGCGCGCTCGGAGTCGTGTTCGTTCATCTGGCACCCAAAGGTGCGAATGAAGTAGGTGCGGGTCACCCCATGAGGATACCGGGCTAACCGACCGGGCGACTTTCCACCACCAGTCGCAACGCCGTGCGGACATTGCCGTCGATGGTCAACTCGGTGAAGGACGGCACACAGACCAAGTCCAGCCCCGACGTTTCCAAGTAGCCGCGGGCAATCGCGATGGCTTTCATGGCCTGATTGACCGCGCCAGCACCGATCACGTGCACTTCGGCACGGCCGGTTTCTCGTACGACGCCGATAAAGGCACCGGCCACCGCGTTGGGGTTGGAGCGTGCGGAGACTTTTAAAGAGCTGATGGGATCATTCCTCGCTTGTCGTATCCATTGACGAAAGCGGTCGCATCTAGCGCACCGTCTCGGTGGCCCGCAGCTCCCGGACCACGGTGACTGTCAGCCGACCCGGCCGAGCCACCTCCCCTTCGACTCGTTCGGCTATACGCCGAGCCAAGTCCCGAACCTGTTCGTCATTCACTGAATCTGGGCAGACCATCACGCGGATGTCGCGGCCCGCTTGCATCGCGTGCGCACGCTCCACGCCAGCAAAGCCTTCGCAGATGTCCTCGATTCGCCGCAGCCGCGTCAAGTACTGCTCCAGCTGTTCGCGCTTGCCCCCCGGGCGACTCGACGACACCGCGTCAGCCGCTTGCAACAACACCGCTTCGAGCGTGAGTGGCTCAACCTCACCATGGTGGGCCTCGACGGCATGGCACACCGCGGCGGATTCATCCCAGCGCGCCAAGAGTTCCGCGCCCAACCGCGCGTGCGAGCCCTCGTCTTCATGGGTACGGGTCTTGCCCACGTCGTGGAGGAGGGCGGCGCGACGGACCAAGGTGGCGTCCACCCCCAACTCCAACGCCATCATTCCGGCCAAGTGGGCCGTCTCGACCGAGTGCTGCAGCACGTTGTAGCCATACGAGGAACGAAAGTGCAGTTCCCCCAGCAAGACCAGCAACTCGGGGGCAAGGTTGTGCACGCCCACCGCGTTGGCGGCCTCGCTGGCCGCCTGCGTCGCGATCTGTTCGGCCTGCGCGGCCGCCTGGAGCAGTTGCTCTTCGATCGTGGACGGGTAGATGCGCCCGTCAGCGATCAATCCTTCCAACGCCGCCCGAGCAATCTCACGCCGTTTGGGATCGAAACTGGACAGCACCACCGCGTCAGGCAGCTCATCGATCAGCAAGTTGACGCCACTGCGTTCCTCGAACGCACGAATATTGCGGCCCTCCTTGCCGATGATGCGTGACTTCATCTCCGCGTCAGGGATCGCGACCGCCGTGGTGGTAATCGACAGGGCCACGCTTTCGGCCAATCGCTGAACGGCCGTAGCCACAATGTCACGTGCCCGATGTTCGGCGCGTTCACGGGCGTCATCCTCAATGGCGGCAGCGATCCGCCGGGCACTTTGCCGCACCGACTCGTCGTGACGTTGCAGAAGGAGGGCTTTGGCCTCATCGGAACGCAACCCGGCCAATTGCTCGAGTTCTTCCTGTTGCAGCGCCTCAAGTCGTTGGAGTTCCACCTGGCGCGACTCCAACTCACGCTCTCGGGTCTCCAGTCGCGTCTCGCGCTGATGCAAGCCTTGCAGGACGCCGTCGATAGTCGCTTCGCGACGAGCCAATTGCGCCTCTCGCTCGACCGTCGCTTGCGCGTCGCCATTCGCGCCACGCCTGCGCCACGGCGAAATGAGGTACACGCCAAACAACGTCAGCACAAACAACGCAACGACAGCGGCGGCGGTCCCGCCCGCCAAGACAACTTGGGCAGCGATCATGTGTTCCCCCGTCCGCGTGCCACCCGGTCAGCATCACGGTGCGGCGCGCACCTCGCGGCGGGCGCAATTGAGCGTCGGTCCACACCCGGCCGCGAGAGTCATGCGTACTTCGTCAGTGGGGGCGCTGATGTGGCGAGTTACCCGCAGGAGGCCTACCCGGGAAGACCTAATCGCGGATCAGTCGAATCTTAACGGACGGCATAGCGATCAGAAAGCAGCGGTACAGCGCCTGGGGATAACTTTGCCGTCCGGCGTCGAATCAGGCCCCGAGTCCCGGGCGGGAGTCCGGGCTGGGGTCCTGGCGATAATTCGGGCGAGCGCCACCCTCGTTGACCCCTCCACGACCGGCTGCGTACAGCAATGCCAGCAGTCCGCCAAGCGCTCCGGCAGACGGGCGATGCACCATCGCCATGCCGCCAAATCCCGCGAAGAGGACGAAAAAGGCGAGAAGGCCAGCGAGGGGTGCACGAGCGACATACAACGCCGCCGCGATGACCAATGACGGGATGCCAATGAGCAACCACGCCTGCAACACGCTGAGCTGATCCATCTGGCCTGTGCCTCCATGCACTCGTTACCGACACTCAAGACGCGCCACCGCGCGCCGGTAGCAGCGTACCCGCCCTCGGGCCACGTCCAGGGATGTGAAAGAACAGGGATGTGAAAAACAAGGACGTAAAGAACTTTGCCCGATTCGTGACTTTCTCATGGGCTCACGCGTTGTGGTGGGTAACAGGCTTGCTGGTCGGCGGTGGCCTCTAAGGAAAAGGTGAGCGTTATGGCGCACCCACAACTGGTTCGGCGTTCGGTTCTCGCGGTGTCAATGAGCACGGCGATGTTCGCATTCCCCTTCGCTGGCTCTGCGTTCGCGCTGGGTGAAGGTGGCGCGATTGAACCGGTCACGGCCGCGGTGGACGCAGCCCTGCCAGCACCAGTTGCCGAAGCCGTTGACGCTGCCGCCACCCCCGTGGTTGACGCCGTGGGGCATCAGGTCGCCCCTGCGCTTGACGAAGTCGTGGCAAAGGCACCCGGTCCGGTGCGGCAAATCATCGAATCGATTGCGCCCTCTGGCGTACCTTCTGGCCCCTCCACCGGTCCCGTTCCGCGCAATCCTTTGCCAGCAAAGGCGCCTCAAGCCGGAGACTCCGCGACATCGGTAACGCCCCCTGCCGCCGCATCGAGCCGGGGTGGAATGCTGGAACGCGCACAGTCAGCGGCAGCGCCGCTGACGTACTCGCCATTCCCTGGCTATGGCCTGGTGTCCGACCAGACGCCCGTGTCGGCGGGACGTGAGATTGCCCGTGCGGCCACAACCCCGGACGGCAGTGGAGCATCGGGCTGGTTGGTCGCGACGGCTACCGCCATGCTGATCATCGTCGGTGCCGCCCACGTGGCCTACGCGGACCGCCGTTTGAGTGCGAAGGCGTCGCCGGCTTAACGGGTCGGTTGCACACCGCAGCGCGATTTCAGACCGCCTCGGCATCTTCAATCCCACTCCCGGTCTAGCGCGGTCGCCCGACGAACCGCGCCCTGGGCGATCCCCGGTGGGTAGCCGCGTCGCACGAGGTATCCCATCACGCGTCGCGCCACCGCTTCGGGCGGCAAAGACGAGGGCAGGCGCTGTGCTCGTTGGCGCGCCAACTGCAGTGCCGCCTCCGCCTCATCGCGGTCCTCCAGACTGGCGAGCGCCTCATCGGCGATAGCAGCCGGCACCCGGCGACGGCGCAACTCGTCGCGCAATCGCGCCATGCCATACCCGCGCACGCGGCCGCGATCTTCGATCCATGCCTGAGCGAAGGCCCGGTCGTCCACTGCCCCGAGCCCACGAGCCTTGACCAACGCTTCCTCAGCGACATCGTCGGAGACCTCACGGCCCGCCAACTTGTCACGCAACTCGGCTTCGGTCTGCGGTCGCGCCGACGTTGAACGCAAGATGAAGGCGAGGGCCTTGCCGACCTCGCCATCCGCGCGAACGGGCGCGGTGCTCATGCCTCGCCGTCGTCCAAGGCCACCGCCTCATCGCCGGTGATATCGGTCGGCACCAGACCCAGGACATCCACGACACGCTTGTAGATCTCATCGGAGGTGTCGGGATGTTCTTTCAAGAACGAGCGAGCGTTCTCGCGGCCTTGCCCCAGTTGCTCGCCCTCGTAGGTGTACCAAGCACCGGCTTTCTTCACGATGCCATGCTCCACACCCATGTCGATGATCGAACCCTCTTTCGAGATGCCTTCACCGAACAAGATGTCGAACTCGGCCTGCTTGAAGGGTGGGGCCACCTTGTTCTTGACCACCTTGACGCGGGTACGGTTGCCGACAAAGTCCTGGCCATCCTTGAGCGACTCGATGCGCCGCACATCCAGACGGACCGAGGAGTAGAACTTCAGTGCTCGCCCACCCGGCTGCGTTTCCGGTGAACCGAACATCACGCCGATCTTCTCGCGGATCTGGTTGATGAAGATGGCGCAGGTACGCGAACGGCTCAGGTTGCCGGACAACTTGCGCAACGCCTGACTCATCAAGCGGGCTTGTAGACCCACATGGGTGTCGCCCATCTCGCCTTCGATTTCCGCCTTAGGGGTCAAGGCGGCCACCGAGTCGATCACCACAATGTCGATGGCACCGGAACGCACCAGCATGTCGGTGATCTCCAAAGCCTGTTCACCGGTATCAGGTTGCGACACCAGGAGCGCCTCCACGTCCACACCCAGCGCGGCGGCATAGGTCGGGTCCAAGGCATGCTCGGCGTCAATAAAGGCGGCGATGCCTCCCAGCTTTTGCGCTTCAGCAATCGCATGCAATGCCACCGTGGTCTTGCCGGAGGACTCGGGGCCGTAGATCTCCACCACGCGGCCACGCGGCAACCCGCCAATGCCCAACGCAAGATCCAGGCTCAATGCGCCCGTGGGAATAGCGGCAATCTTGACGTGATCTTCGGCACCCATGCGCATGATTGCGCCTTTGCCAAACTGCCGCTCGATTTGTCCAAGCGCCATGTCCAGAGCCTTTTCGCGCTCCATTGCGCCGCCTTTCTCGTCTCGCGCCACCGTCGTGCGCCTTCGCCTTGGGGGTAGAAGGCCACAGTAGCCCTCAGGTGCGACAGGCCAGCGAATTCGTCCCCGCTGGCTGTGGACAGCCGGCTCACGTCGGCTGTAGGCGACATCCTAGACGAACAGGTGTTCGACATCACGTATCTTTGACGCGACCTCCACGCCCGCGCTATGACTCCAGATCCGTAAGGCGGCTGCGCAACCAATCCAAGGCTGCGGTGACCGCAAACTCCAAGGTTTCTACGCGATCGCGGCCCGGAAGTTGGAAGCGTCGCGTACGCACTTCCCCCATCGCCGGAAAGGCAAAGCCGAGGCACACCGTGCCCACCGGCTGGTCACCTTGGGTAGAGGGACCGGCCACGCCGACGACGGCCAGGCCCACGTCTGCGCCCAACCGTTCGGCGGCAGCGTGTGCCAATGCACCCGCCGTCTCTTCGCTGACCGGGCCATGGGCGTGCAGGATCTGCGCATCAACCCCGGCCAGAGCGGCCTTCGTCTCGGTGGCATAGACGACCATGCCGCCGCGCAGCCAGTCACTGGCTCCCGCCACCTCCACCAGTCGCGCGCTCACCCGGCCACCCGTCATGGACTCGGCCAGTCCCACGGTCAGGTCCATGCGTCCCAGCATGCGGGCGATGGCATGGCCGATGCCTTCGTCGTCAAAGCCGGTGACGGCTGAACCGAGGGCAGCCACGACCTGCGCCACCACCGGCTCCAACAGCGCTTCGGCGTCCTCACGCGTCGCGGCCTTGGCACGCACCTGTACGCGCGTCTGCCCACCAGAGGCGTAAAACGCCAGCGTGGCACCCCCCTCGCGGTCCAGTTGCTCGACAATGTCCGCGCAGGCCTCCGCGACACCCGCTTCACCCATCCCACTGGTATGGATGCTGCGCGACAACGTGACCGAGAGCCCCCCGCGGGCGACCAAGTCCGGCAGGACATCCCGTTCCAGCATGGGACGCATTTCGCTGGGCGGACCCGGCAAGCAATAGACCACCGTGGCGTCTGCCAACTCCAAGCTGAAACCTGCCGCGGTCCCGGTGGGCCAAAAGATGCGACCCCCCTCAGGGATATCGGCCTGCACCAAATTGCGTTCCGGCATGTCGCGTCCCGCGCGGGCAAACAGGTCGTAGAGGAATTGCACCAACTCGTCGTGGCGTTGCAGTTCGACTCCTGCCAACCGCGCCACCGCTTGACGCGTGAGGTCGTCCTGGGTGGGACCCAATCCCCCGGTCACGATGACCGCATCAGCGCGCGCGGCGCTTTCGCGCAGCACCTCAGTCAAACGATCCAGGTTGTCGCCCACGGTGACGTGGCGGTACACGTCCACACCGATCTCGGCCAGCCGTGCGGCCACCCAAGCGCTGTTGGTGTCCACGCCTTCGCCCATCAACAGCTCAGAACCCACCGCGATCAGTTCGGCTTTCACGGCCGATCTGACTCCGGCTCACGCGCCTGTGTGGACGACCGACCCAAGGCGTAGCGCACGCCACTCAACACCGTGATGGCAACGGCGACCCACAACACGGCTTCGGCCAGGCCCCGCGGCGCGGAGGGCAAGAGGTACAGGGTGACGGCCGCAACCTGCGACAGCGTCTTGAGCTTGCCCAGGCCACTGGCCGGCATCACGACATCGCGACGCACCAACAGCACGCGTTGCAACGTGACGGCAACTTCGCGCACCACGATAACCACCACCGCCCACCACGGCAGTTCGCCGAGCCAGGCCAGGATGCCGAGCGAGCCGATGATCAAGATCTTGTCGGCGATGGGATCGGCCAATTGCCCCCAGCGGGTCACCCCTTGGTAGCGACGTGCCAACCATCCATCGATGGTGTCGGTCAACGCCGCGAACACAAACACGGCAAAAGCCCACCATCGGTCACCGCCGGTATCGGCGATCAGCAACGCGGCAATCACCGGCACCAAAGCGACCCGCAGCAGGGTCAGCGAATTGGGCCAGCTCAGCCACCACAGCCTGCGCCTCACCGCACCGTCCCAATCAAGTCCACACCGTCAGTTCCCGTGATGCGCACGTCCACCACCGCACCCACCGGCAGCGTCACACCACTCAGGCGAACTTCGCCGTCGGTCTCGGGAGCTTCGCGGTAGCTGCGCCCCAAGGTGTCCGGCCCGTCCTGTTCTTCCACCACCACGCGCAGGTCGCGGCCGACGAACCCCTGCGTGTTCTCTGCGGCGACCGCCTCGGCCAGCTCCACCATGGCGTCGCGACGCGCACGCGCTTCGTCGTGAGGGATCTGCCCCGCCATGGTGGCCGAAGGGGTGCCCTCCTCCACCGAGAAGGTAAAGAACCCTGCCCAGTCCAACCGGACCGCGTCGAGA
>Ga0214472_10006522_pt1 | contig 12217 bp, 10 predicted proteins | sample RVTome_6_FD_207662 | JGI IMG/M metagenome (GOLD analysis project Ga0214472, IMG submission 207662) | Soil microbial communities from uranium-contaminated site in the Upper Colorado River Basin, Wyoming, United States - RVT140D175 | ecosystem: Environmental > Terrestrial > Soil > Contaminated >... | reverse complement strand
GGCGGCAAGATCGGCACCGGCCGCAACATCACGGTCGTGCAGGAGACTTTCGGCAAGATCTTCAACGAAGGCACGGAGTTTCAGAGGGACGGCAGCCAGTTCGACCGGCTGTTCGACGACGGCGACACCTATGCGATCGGCGGCCTGACCGGCATTGCCATGCATACGCCCGGCCATACGCCGGCCTGCATGACCCATGGCATCGGTGACGCGGCGTTTGTCGGCGACACCCTGTTCATGCCGGACGGGGGCTCGGCGCGGGCGGATTTTCCCGGCGGCGACGCGGGCCAGCTCTACGATTCGATTCACAAAGTGCTGGCGCTGCCCGGCGCGATGCGCCTGTTCATGTGCCACGATTACGGACCGAACGGCCGGGATATCCAATGGGAGACCAGTGTGGCCGCGGAGCGGGCGGACAATATCCATGTGGGCGGGGGCCGCACGAAAGCCGAATTCGTCGCCATGCGCGAAGCCCGCGACAAAGAGCTGGCCATGCCGCGGCTCATTCTCCCCTCGCTGCAGGTCAATATGCGCGCCGGCGACCTGCCGCCCGCCGATCGGGACGGAAGGACGTTTTTGAAAGTGCCGATCGACGGGCTCTGACCGGTCGTGCGGCACGCGCGGCGCCGGAAGCGGCGAAATACATTCGGGGAGCCGCTTCGGCCGGGCGCGGAATGATCCCGGTCAATGGGGCGCGGCGGTCAATCCGATAGACTGTTTGCAGGACGCCTGATCCCTTTGACGACGCGCCCGCCGGCATTCGCTTCGCCAGGCCCGGCCGCCTGGACAAGTCGGAAAAGCAACAAGCCGAAAAAACAAGAAGGTACAACGCCATGGATGTCAAGAAAGTCACGGACACCCTGTCCGTCAGCCCGCAGATCATGCCGGACGACGTGCCGGCGCTGGCGCAAGCCGGGTTCCGCGCCATCGTCTGCAACCGGCCGGACGGGGAAGGCGCCGACCAGCCGACCTTCGACGAAGTCGAGGTTGCGGCGAAAGCCGAAGGGCTCGCGGTGCGCTATCTGCCGGTGACCTCCGGCAAGGTCACGGATGCGGATGCCGAGGCTTTCGGGACGGCGTTCCGTGATCTTCCCAAACCGGTGCTGGCCTATTGCCGCACGGGTACGCGCTCGGTGACCCTGTGGTCGCTGTCGCAAGCCAGGGACAAGCCGTTGCCGGAGATTCTGGCCGCGGCCAAATCCGCCGGCTACGACATGGGCGGCGTCGTGCGGCGCATCGCCAATGGCGGCAGGACGCCGACCGACACGGCGGATGCCAGCCACGACGTGGTGATCGTCGGCGGCGGCGCGGCCGGAATTTCGGTGGCCGCCAGCCTCATCGCCCGCTCGCCGGACCTGGACGTGGCGATCATCGATCCGGCCGATATCCACTATTACCAGCCGGGCTGGACCTTGGTCGGCGCCGGCGTTTTCGATCCGCAGCAGACCGCCAAGACCATGGCCTCCCTGATTCCGCGCGGCGTGCGCTGGATCAAGTCCGCCGTCGCGGCCTTCGAACCGAAGGACGACGCGGTCATCCTCGACGGCTGCCGGGTGGTGAAATACAAGCGCCTGATCGTCTGCCCCGGGCTCAAGCTCGACTGGCACAAGGTCGAGGGGCTGGTCGATACGCTCGGCAAGAACGGCGTCACCTCGAACTACCGCTACGATCTTGCGCCCTATACCTGGGAATTGGTGGAAAATATGCGCGAAGGCAAGGCGCTGTTCACTCAGCCGCCCATGCCGATCAAATGCGCCGGCGCGCCGCAAAAGGCTCTGTACCTTTCCGCCGACCACTGGCATCGCAACGGCCGGTTGAAAAATATCGACATCAGCTTCCACAATGCCGGCGGCGTTCTGTTCGGGGTGAAGGACTATGTGCCGGCGCTCATGGACTATATCGAGCGCTATGACGCGAAGCTGGAATTTTTCCATAACCTGATCGCCATCGACGGACGGGCGAAAAAGGCCTGGTTCAAGGTCTCGCGCCCCGACGCGGAGCCGGAAACCGCCGAGACCTCCTTCGACATGATCCATGTCTGCCCGCCGCAGACCGCGCCGGATTTCATCCGCGTCTCGCCGCTCGCCGACCCGGCCGGCTGGATCGACGTGGATCAGGCGACGTTGCGCCACAAGAGCTTCGACAATATCTGGAGCCTTGGCGACGTCATGAACGCGCCGAATGCGAAGACCGCGGCGGCGGCCCGCAAACAGGCGCCCGTGGTGGCGGAAAACGTCATTGCCGACATCACCGGCGCCAAGGGCGTCGCGCAATATGACGGCTACGGCTCCTGTCCGTTGACGGTGGAGCGCGGCAAGATCGTGCTGGCCGAATTCGGCTACGGCGGCAAGCTGCTGCCGAGTTTCCCCAATTGGCTCATCGACGGCACCAGGCCGCGCCGCGCCGCCTGGCTATTGAAGGAGAAGATCCTGCCGCCGGTCTATTGGAAGGCCATGCTGCGCGGACGCGAATGGCTGGCCAAGCCCGAAAAGGTCACTGTGGGCTGACACCCGCCTGTCGCGTCAAACGGTCCGCTTCGGTTCGCCCGTCTCCGATCGGCGACCCGAAGCACCAAATCGTTTGTCGATCCGGGCAAATCGGATCGGCGCTTCCTTACTCGTTCGGACGCACACAGTGTCTGAAGGCCATTTGCCCGCTGACCGGGGAACTCGTTTTCGGACAGCATCCTCACAGGCCCGCGCATCATGACGACGCCCCGCACACTCTCCAAAGCTTCCCGGCTTCGCCGCTTTCTGCCGATCCTGGATTGGGGACGCAGCTACGGCTCTGAAACTCTGACCAGCGATCTGGTCGCGGCGGTCATCGTCACCGTGATGCTGATACCGCAATCCCTCGCTTATGCCCTGTTGGCGGGCCTGCCGGCGGAAATGGGGCTTTATGCCTCGATCCTGCCGCTTGTCGCCTATGCGGTCTTCGGCACCAGCCGGGCGCTCTCGGTCGGTCCCGTGGCGGTGATTTCGCTGATGACCGCGGCAGCCATTGGAAATCTCGGGCTTTCCAGTCCGGCAGACAATGCGCTGGCGGCGATGACGCTGGCGCTGCTGTCCGGATTGGTGCTGCTCGCCATGGGCGTCTTCCGCCTCGGCTTCCTCGCCAATTTCCTCAGCCATCCGGTCATCGCCGGCTTCATCACCGCCTCGGGGATTTTGATCGCCGCCAGCCAGCTCAAGCACATTCTGGGCATTCCGGCCTCGGGGCAGACGCTGATCGAAATGGTCGCTTCGATCGTCGAACACGCGTCGGAGACGAATCCGTTTACTTTCGCGATCGGCGCAGCGACGACCGGGTTCCTGTTCTGGGTGCGCAAAGGCCTGAAACCGCTGCTCCTGGCCTTGGGCCTCCGGCCGCGCATGGCGGATATTCTGACCAAGGCCGGGCCGGTGGCGGCGGTCGTGCTGACAACGCTTGCGGTCTTTGTGTTCGGGCTCGACGGGCGCGGCGTTTCGATTGTCGGGCAAGTGCCGCAGGGCCTGCCGCCACTGACGATCCCCGCGTTCGATCTCGAATTGTGGTCCAGCCTGGCCGGGTCGGCCGTGTTGATCTCGATCATCGGTTTCGTCGAATCCGTTTCGGTCGCGCAGACGCTGGCGGCCAAAAAGCGCCAGCGCATCGCGCCCGACCAGGAATTGATCGGACTCGGCGCCTCCAACCTTGCCGCGGCGTTTTCCGGCGGTTATCCGGTCACCGGCGGTTTCTCCCGGTCGGTAGTCAATTTCGATGCGGGCGCGGAGACGCCGGCGGCCGGCGCCTTTACGGCGGTCGGCATTGCCTGCACCGCGCTGTTCCTGACGCCGCTGCTGTTCTTCCTGCCCAAAGCGACGCTGGCGGCGACGATCATCGTGGCGGTGCTGTCGCTGGTGGATCTGACGATCCTCAAACGCACATGGACCTATTCCAAGGCGGATTTCCTGGCCGTCGCGGCGACCATTCTCGTCACGCTCGGCCTGGGGGTGGAGGCCGGGGTTTCGGCGGGCGTGGCACTGTCGATCGCCCTCTTGCTCTACAAGACCTCAAGGCCGCATATCGCCGAAGTCGGCCTGGTGCCCGGAACCCAGCATTTCCGCAACATTCTGCGGCACACGGTCGAGACCCGCCCCGACATCCTGTCGATCCGGGTCGACGAGAGCCTGTATTTCGTCAATGCGCGCTATCTTGAGGATTATGTCTACGACCGCGTCGTTGGCGACAAGGCGCTGCGCCATGTGGTGCTGATGTGTTCGGCGGTGAACGAAATCGATTCCAGCGCGCTGGAATCCCTCGAAGCGATCAACCACCGCCTGGACAGCATGGGCATTCGGCTTCACATGTCCGAAGTCAAAGGCCCGGTCATGGACCGACTGAAGCGGGCGCATCTGTTGGACGATCTGACGGGCCAGGTGTTCCTGTCCCACTTTGATGCGATGCAAACGCTCGGATCGAAGCCCCTCGACCCGGCAGACGCGGCAGATGAACTGGTGGATAATCCGCGAAAGTGAGGGCAGGTGTCTTGCGCAGCGTATAGGATCGAAATGCGCGCACCAGTTATCCTGACGATCAACCGATAGAGGCCGAACCATGGATTTGCCCCTTGCCATCGATCTGGCGCGCGCGCAATTCGCTTTCACCGTGTCGTTCCACATCGTTTTCCCGGCGTTTTCGATCGGACTGGCCTCCTATCTCGCCGTCCTGGAAGGCCTTTGGCTTTATACCGGCCGTGCGGTCTATCTCGACACATTCCGCTATTGGGTGAAGATCTTTGCCGTGGTGTTCGGCATGGGTGTCGTCTCGGGCATCGTGATGAGCTATCAGTTCGGCACCAATTGGAGCGTGTTTTCCGACAAGACGGGGCCGGTGCTCGGGCCTCTCCTGGGTTATGAGGTCCTGTCGGCCTTTTTCCTGGAAGCCGGCTTTCTGGGGGTCATGCTCTTCGGCATGCAGCGGGTCGGCAGGAAACTGCATTATTTCGCAACCCTGATGGTCGCGGTCGGTACCCTGTTCTCGGCCTTCTGGATCCTCTCGGCGAACAGTTGGATGCAGACGCCGGCGGGCTATTCCATCAACGCGGTGGGCCAGTTCGTGGCCGACGACTGGTGGGCGGTGATTTTCAATCCGTCCTTTCCCTACCGGCTGGTGCATATGGTGCTGGCGGCCTATCTGACGACAGGCTTCCTCGTCGGAGCGGTCGGCGCCTGGCATCTGCTGCGCGACAAAACCAACGCCCGGGCGCGGCTGATGTTTTCCATGGCCATGCTCATGGCGACGGTCGTCGCGCCGATCCAGATTGTCGCCGGCGACATGCACGGCCTGAACACGCTCGAGCATCAGCCCGCGAAGATCGCGGCCATGGAAGGGCATTTCGACACCCATGCCGGCGCCCCCCTGATCCTGTTCGGACTGCCCGACATGGACGCGGCGGAGACGCGCTACGCAATCGAAATTCCGAAACTCGGCAGCCTGATCCTCACCCATAGCCTGGACGGGACGGTTCGGGGATTGAAGGACTGGCCCAGGGAGGACTGGCCGAATGCGCCGATCCTGTTCTGGACCTTCCGGATCATGGTCGGCATCGGCTTCGCCATGGTGGGGCTCGGTTTGTGGTCCCTGTGGCTGCGGTTCCGCGGCCGGCTCTATGATGCGCCGCTGCTGTTGCGCGCCGCCGTCGGCATGGGGCCGTCGGGCTTTGTGGCGGTGCTGGCGGGTTGGGTGACGACGGAAATGGGGCGTCAGCCCTATACGGTCTATGGTTTGTTGCGGACGGCGGACTCCGCCTCACCGCTGGATGCGCCGGCCGTCGCCACATCGCTGGCGATCTTCGCCATCGTCTATTTCGCCGTGTTCGGCGCCGGCGTGTTCTATCTCCTGCGGCTGATGGGCAAGACGCCGGAGGCCGGCGAAGCGGACATGCCGACGGGAGGCCCGATCCGCTCGGCCGGAACGACCCCGGCCCTCTCGTTGCATCCGGACAGGCGCGCGCATCCCGGAAAGGCACAATCATGACGCTGGATTTCGCACTCATCTGGGCCGGGCTCATCGCTTTCGCCGTGCTCGCTTATGTCATTCTCGACGGCTTCGACCTGGGCGTCGGCATCCTGTTCCCGCTGATGCGCGGCGAAGCGCATCGCGATACGGCGATGAATTCCGTCGCGCCGATCTGGGACGGCAACGAAACCTGGCTTGTGCTCGGCGGTGGCGGCCTGTTCGCGGTGTTTCCCCTGGCCTACGCCATCGTCATGCCGGCGCTTTACATGCCGATCACCATCATGCTGATCGCATTGATCTTTCGCGGCGTGGCCTTCGAATATCGCTGGAAAACCGTGCGCGCCAAATGGGTCTGGGACATTTCCTTCGCGCTCGGCTCGCTCACGGCAACCTTTGCGCAGGGGATTGCGCTTGGCGCCCTCATCCAGGGCATTCCGGTCGTCGGGCGCGCCTATGGCGGCGGCTGGTGGGACTGGCTGACGCCATTCAGCCTGTTCACCGGCATCAGTCTCGTCGTCGGTTACGCGCTTCTGGGGTCGACCTGGCTGATCATGAAAACCGAAGGCCGGGTGCAGCGCCAAGCCTATCGCATCGCCTGGTTCACCGGAATGGGGACCATCGGCCTGATCGGCATCGTCAGCCTGTGGACCCTGTTTCTCAATCCGGTTTTCATGGAGCGGTGGTTTTCCATGCCGCGCATGCTGTTCGTGGCCATCGTGCCGATCCTGGTCCTGGCGACGGCGGCCAGTCTCTTCTTCGGGTTGAACGACCGGCGCACCTTCCGGCCCTTCCTGTCGGCGATCGGCCTGTTCGTCCTGTGCTTCGCCGGGCTGGGGATCAGCTTCTATCCCTTCATCGTGCCGCCTTCGGTCACGATCTGGCAGGCCGCGGCGCCGGACAACAGCCTGGCATTCCTGCTCGTCGGCGCCTCGGTGCTGCTGCCCCTCATCCTGTGCTATACGGGCTATTCATACTGGGTGTTCCGCGGCAAGGTGAGTGAGGACGAGGGCTATCATTGAGGGTCGCGATGACGCGCCAAACGCTTTCCCGCCTGGGCTGGTTCGTTTTGCTATGGGCCGGCTCGGTGACGGGCCTGGCCATCGTCGGCGGGATTATCAAATGGGCTCTGGCCGTATAACGCTGGCGCGCTGCGTGCGCGGACCTGCATAGCGCTCCGAAAAAGCCGGCCGTGGGGGTGCTGGTTCTTTCGGAAGGCTGATTGAAATCCCATGTCTTGCCCGGCGCTAAAGAATCCGCCGCGCCGTCCGTATGGCCGTTATTGCGTGAAGCCGGGCGCAGATCCTCGCAGCGGCGCGTGAGATCGGCGCGGGCGTTTTTGCCGAGATTGCGGAACGCGGCCGATTGAACGTGCATTCGGCGAGCCTGAACCGCCTGATCATCTCATCGACGGGATTGGTGACCGAAAAGTGGTTCATGAGCCAATCCTGCGCGGTCTGGATTTCGGCGTCGCTGTGGTCTTTCCTGCCCTCGATGATGATATAGGGGGTCAGCCCGTCCTGATGTCATTGCGGCGCGAACCTGCGCGGCCGGCTTCGGGAGCAACATCCGCCCGAAGTCGATTTCACATTGCGCGGCAACTTCAATTGAAAGCGGGCTTTGCGCGAGCAGGAAAGGGGTGCACCTGGCGGTTCAGAGTCCCTTTGATACTTTCAAACGTCAGATTCCAAGCGAGCCATCCTGACGGCCCGCCTGTGCATAGTCGGGAATTTTGAAGCGACGGCGATAATCTCCCGGCGAGATGCCCGTCAGGCGCCGGAACAGGCGGCTGAACGAAGAGGCGTCCTCGTATCCGACCTCGCGACCGATCGCATCCACGGAAACGGCGCCGGTCTCCAGCATCTGCTTCGCCTCCTCAATGCGCAGCGCCTGGACATAGGCAAGTGGCGAGTAGCCGGTAGCCGTCTTGAACCGGCGATCGAACGTGCGCTTGGGCAAGCCGGATATGCGCGCCGCCTCGGCCACGACGTCCTGGTGGTCGTAATTCTCCGCGAGCCAGGCCTGGCATTTGAGAACGAGGGCGTCTGCATGGACGACATTGACCGCCATGGAGGCATAGGGGAGCTGTCCGTCGCGATGCCACTGATAGAGGAAGAACCTGGAAATGCGTATCGCTTCCTCACCGCTGCCATAGCGGGCGATGAGGAGGAGTGTGAGGTCCTGCCACGACGAAGCGCCGCCGCAGGAGATGATGTTGTGGCCGTCGCCGGTTTGAACCAGGATGCGATCCTCGTGCAGCAGGACGTCGGGGAATTCCTGGCGGAACACGGGTACATGGCTCCAGTGCGTCGTCGTCTCGCGCCCGGTAAGCAGCCCGGCCGCAGCCAGGACCAGAGAGCCGCCGCAGGCGGAGCAAATTAAAGCGCCATTTTCGTGCATCTTCGCAACCCAGTCGATGATCCGGCGATCGATGGCGTGAAGCTCCTCGGGCGTCAACACCACCGGGTTTGGCACGAAAACGATATCCGTCTGCTCGATTTCGTCGATTGAATCCTGCGGGATAATGCTGACACCGGTGATGAGTTCGAGCGGCCCGTGTTCGGCCGCGACGATGCGCGGCTCAAAGAGCGGCTCGCCGGGGGGATTCTTGAAAAACTTTCCTGCCGCCCAAAGCGTATCGAACACGCCGTAGATGATCGAGGGATCACATTCCCGAAACACGACGATGCTGACGCGTTTGGGCACCGATTTTCCTCCTGTTTGGCTCATCTCGCAAGGTTCCGGCCATTCTGCCTCTATTGCGCCGGCAGTGCCAGGTCTATTTCCGCCTCCGAGGTGCCGAGGGCACACCATCGCTTCATGAAAGACAGTGAACGAGAGAGATCGGGCTCAGATTCCCTGAGCACCTGGACAGGAGATATCGACATGGACGCACAGCCTACCCACGACAACCAAATCGATCAGGCGAGGCTCGAAGCCTTCGCCACACGCGCCATCGGCGACCTGACGGCCGGCTATACCGGGGTGATGGTGAGCCTCGGGAGCAAGCTCGGTCTTTACAAGGCCATGGCCGATGCGGGCCCGCTGAGCGCCAAGGAAATCGCCGCCAGGGCCAATTGCGCCGAGCGTTATGTCAGCGAATGGCTGAATGCTCAGGCTGCCGGCGGCTACATCGCCTATCACGACCTGAGCGACACCTATGAGTTGCTGCCGGAGCAGGCGATGGTGCTGGCCAACGAGGACAGCCCCGTCTACGTCCCGCACGCCTGGAACGTGCCCGCATCGATGTGGTTCGATGAGCCGAAGACGCTCGAAGCCTTCCGAACCGGCAAGGGAATCGCCTGGGGCGAGCATGACGGCCGGCTTTCCTGCGGCTCGGCGGCATTCTTCCGCAACGGCTACCGTGCCAGCCTTGTGCAGCAATGGCTGCCGGCGCTGGACGGCGTGGTGGAACAGCTGGAGGCCGGCATTGCGGTTGCCGATGTCGGCTGCGGCTACGGCCACTCGACGCTGCTGATGGCGAAGGCGTTTCCGAACTCGCGCTTCCACGGTTTCGACACCCATGCCGGATCGCTCGACGAGGCGCGGCACAATGCTGCGGCCGCTGGCGTTTCCGAGCGCGTCGCGTTCGCGCTCACACGGGCCGACGATTATCCGGATGGCGGCTACGGGCTGATCTGCTTCTTCGACATTCTACACGACCTGGGTGATCCGGTCGCCGCGGCCCGCCATGCGGCAAAGACCCTCGCGCCCGGCGGCACGGTCCTGCTGGTCGAGCCGTTCGCGCACGACCACATCAAGGACAACCTGTCGCCGGTGGCGCAGCTCTACTATTCCGCATCGACCACGATCTGTTGCGCACACGCACTTTCCGAAGGCGGCACCATGGTGTTGGGAGCACAGGCCGGTCAGGCGCGCCTGGCCGAAGTGTTCCGCAAGGCAGGCTTCACGCACTTCCGACGCGCCGCGGAAACGCCATTCAACTTCATCTTCGAGGTGCGGCGCTGACGCGCCGCATCCCCCGACCAAAATCAGGAAGACCCGTCCGATGACGCCGATCACAGACCCATTTCGCAGTACCATTCGTCTTGCGCGCCCCGCCGACATTCCGGCGATCCGGGCCATGCAGGAGCGTTCGATGTGGATCCTGGGCGGGCCATTCTATTCGGACGACGAGGTCGCAGGATTCCTCACCCAATACGGGACGATGGACGACGCGGTTGTCGCGGAGGGCCATTTCTTCGTTGCCGTGAACCATTCCGGAAAGATCCTCGGCAGCGGAGGCTGGACGCGCAGGCGGCCGGCCTACGCTACAGGGCAGGCCAAGAGCCCTGAAACGCAGACCTTGCCCACCGTTCGCAGCGTCAAGGGCGCGCGCAGACAGATGAATTTTTTCTTCGATCAATGAGTGAATGACAGGAAACGACCAATGAGAAAGACCATTGAACGCGCGGCGATCGCCACCGCAACGACCATGCTCGCCTCGTTCCGCGTGCGCCGCAGGTCCTCGATGTTGCACGAACTTTCCGATGCCCAACTCGAGGACATCGGACTGACGCGACACGACTTCGGGCGCGTCGCCGGTCTCAAGGCGTTATGGCGCTTTCGCTGAACGGCCAGTCGGCCCTCCACCGCATTGAAAAATTCCGTCTGGCCGCGACCCGGGCGAATCCCCGCTTCGCTGCGTGAAGGGCGCGCGGAGACGGACGATCCTTCCCTTCGTTCAAGACACAAACACAAGGAAAACGACAATGAGAAATACCTTTGCAATCGCGACGCTTGCCGCGGCCACCACGCTCACCGCGTCCTTCACCCCCGCGCTGGCGGAGCAGACGGCGCTCGTTCTCTACGAAACCAAGGGCCAGCAGGCTATCCGCCAGGAGGGTATCGCCTTCGTCGAACTCGACCCGGCGGCGCCTGACTATGGCAAGATCCTCGCCCAGATTCCGCTGCCGCCGGACCTGATCTCGCATCACATCTTCTACAACCCCGCGCGTGACCGGGCGTATGTCACATCGCTCGGCCGTCCCGAATTGTGGGTGCTCGATGTGACGCGCTTCCCGTACCGGACGAAGGTCGTGCCCGTACCCGGCTGCGACGTAGGCGAGGACGTCGCCTTCTCCGAGGCGCAGGATCGCTGGTATCTCACCTGCATGGGAAGTTCTGTCGTCATCGTCGGCAACGCGACGACAGACGAGATGCTCGACACGATCGCCTTGCCGGCGCCCTATCCGCACGGCATCACCGTGCATGACGGCATCGACCGCATGCTTGTGACGAGCACCATCAACCCGAAGGATCCGACCGATGCCGGCGAGTCGATCGTGGTCATCCAGCCGAGCACCGGCAAGGTCCTGTCGACGCACAAGGTCTCGGACAAGCCGTCGCCTTCGGGCGCCGCGCCCGTCGAGGCGTTCTTTGTCCCGGGAGCAGAGCCGCCGGTCGCCTACATCACCAACATGATCGAAGGCCGCATCTGGATCACCGAATGGCAGCCAGGGTCGGAGACGTTCTCGTTCCGCGGCGATTTCGATTTCGCCGCGATCGGCCAAGGGATGGCGATCGAGGTCTACTTCAACGCCGCGGGCGACCGGGCCTACGTGACCACGGCGCTGCCGGGGCATCTCAACGCCTTCGACATCTCCGACCCGCGCGCACCCAAGCACCTCTACGCCGTCGAGGCGGCGGGCGGCGCCCACCACCTGGTGTTCTCGCCCGACGGCAGCCGCGCTTATGTGCAGAACAGTCTGATCAACATCCCCGGCATGAACGACGGCTCGATTTCCGTGATCGACCTGGTGGCGGGCAAGAAGCTCGGCAGCATTGACACGTTCAAGGACGCGGGCCTGACGATCAACACGATCATGCTGACACCCGAGGCCGAGGACTTTCACGCCCACTGACACCGCGACTGCCCGCGGGGCCATCCGGCTCCGCGGGCGCGACACGGATGGAAGGGCAGGTCATGGATAAAAATCAAAACCTGGCCCTGGCCGAGCAGATTCCCTGCCGGGAAGCAAAGGGCCAGGAGCCCCTGCACAACCAATGAAATGATCGCTTAGGCCGTAGCCCATGCGGGAGATGGCTGCCATTGGAGCGCCGTGATCGGGCGGGTCGCACACCCTACACTGTCCGCAACACGGTGCCGCTTGAAGAGGAACAGCCAAAGGGTGTCGACGCGGTCTGTTTTCGGTTTCGCCCGGCTGACGCTTCGCTCTATGGTGTGGCGACAGGTTTTATCAGCGAGGCGAGGAGTGACTCGGCGCGTCAAAAACATTCT
>Ga0214472_10006521_pt1 | contig 12217 bp, 7 predicted proteins | sample RVTome_6_FD_207662 | JGI IMG/M metagenome (GOLD analysis project Ga0214472, IMG submission 207662) | Soil microbial communities from uranium-contaminated site in the Upper Colorado River Basin, Wyoming, United States - RVT140D175 | ecosystem: Environmental > Terrestrial > Soil > Contaminated >... | reverse complement strand
CTATCTTCGCAACAAAAACGAAAAGCTGCCGATCGCGAACAATTCCTTGCTGCTCCAGTGAATCCACAATCGATGGAAATGACTGTCCCCTCCACACCAGGAAGACCTTTTCGGGTTCATCGGAAAACCGGTTCGCCCCTAGAAAAATATAATACCCGACCAATCCAACGACGATGAGAACTACGAGCAGAATGACGGAAATGAACCAGAATCTCTTCAACGCTTTCAATATCCTCTTCATCCCCCTATTTCGTTCCTGTCTTCATAAGTTCAAGATAGCGATTTCGATAATGTGTCGTTTTGCTGCTGTCGTCTTTTGATTCCTGGTAGAGGTTTGCCAGCGCATTCAGCCCGGGTGCATAGGATGGGTTTTCATCCATGAGTTTCTCTAAGACCGTAATCGCGGAATCGGGAAATCCCTCCAATTGTCTCGCTTGTGCTTCACCAAGCATCGCATCCCAATACCTGGGATGAAGACGCACCGCCGTCTGAAATTGACCGCTCGCTTCCTGCGGCTTCATTATCGCAAGCAGAGCTCTTCCCATCCAATAGTGCGCTCGCGAGGAGTTGGGCGCCGCTTGAATTGCCCTCTCAATCAAAGGCCCTCCCTGCTGTATCGCACCATTCCTGATGTATTGTGCTGCAACGCCAGTCAATTGGCTGACATCATAAGGAATGAATTGGACTCCATCAACACCAAATTCAAACACCTCCATGATTTCAGGAGTTCGCTCGTCCGTTTGAAATACGGAATTCCTGTTCGCCACCTCAAACCAATTCCTGAGAACGGCAATATGCGTCACTTTGTTCCTGATGAGGAACCTGTTGAGCTGATCATAACTCCCTATGTACTTTGTCATCTCCGGCGAGACCAATCCCACCATATCAACTATTCGTCTTTCGGAGTAAAAGGCGATTGCTCCCACATCGTGAGTTGCGACGATGCTGTTCTCGGGTAAGTGATCATGGAGCCAATGCCCTGTGGTCACCTGTCGGTCGTTGATATATTTGCAATAGTCCGCGTAGACATCTTTTCCCTTCCATGCACCATTTACAAATTGCGCTACCATAACAAGGTAGACTATGGAGAAGGAACTCTCAATGTAACGTTTCTTTATTGAATGAAATCGACGATTGAGTGTTTCCTGGACGAAACCAAATCCGGAGATCCCCAGGAGAAAGAAGAATGGCAGGATCGGCATCAGGTATCTCCCCTCCTGGTAAAGTCGGGGAAGACTGTACCAATAGGCAATGAATATCCCACCACACCAGAGGAGAGAAACGAGTTGCGGAGATTGCTTCCGTCGGACTATTTGTTGAAGTACCATGAGAATGCCGACCGCAGCAAAGATTGCGAGAAGAACCAGATGCCCATCCGTCAGAAAGTGGAACACTTCTTCGGGAAAGGACTTTCCACCGCCGGAATAGTACTTCAGTTTGGCGGCGTATGTATTCGGAAGAGGCGATCCTGAAAGAAGAAGGTTGAATCCGGCGTAGGCCACGCCGAACAGGGCGATGATTATTGCCGGGCGTTTCAACAACAAGCCATCATTCTCCTGAGGTTTCTCTCCATCTTTCTTACCCTTGTTCTTCGACCCTCTTTGCTTTTTCTCGATAAAGTAGGAGTGATAGAGATGATCGATTGCCATCGCGATGAGAAATGCTACACCATCCGGTCTAACCCAGAGCAATAATCCGCCGGCAACTCCAAGAACCATGCCCTGCTTCTTCTTGTATGCATAGAGACAAAGCAGCAGGAGAAAAATGAACATCGTCGTTTCCATGCCGGAGAGAGCAATCCATAAAAGCCGACGGTCAAGCAGAAGGAAGAGCATCCCGGCTGTCGCTATCCAAAGACTCGCTTCCATCGTGGCTCGAATGAATTGAAACAGCACAAAGGCACCGCCAAGGAAGAACATTCCACCAAGAGCATAACTCAGGACCATTTCATTCTGCGTAATGAAGAATCCGAGAGCAAGGAGAGCCGTGTAAAGCGGAGAGGTTGATCCCGAAGTCACCATCTGGTCTTTGAAATACGAGAAGGCACCAAAGTCATGGAGGTTGCGTGCAAATTGCAGATGTATCCAGGGGTCGTCCAGGGGAAAACTCCATCCACCGACGAGCGACTTCATGTCGAGGAGATAGACCACGGAAGTTGCGATGCCGATCAGAAGGCAAGTGACGGGTATGAGAATTCGAAGGCGTGGACTCATGCCCTGCACTATAAGAAAGGAAAAGAAAGAGAGGCGGGAATAAGAAGCATTACCCTTCCGCTTCCATGGGGAGGTTTGCAACTGCTTTGAGATCGAACGGAGAAGAAATTCCAGAGGCCAGTTTCATCTCCCCGACAAGTGCAATCATAGCTCCGTTATCCATGCAATACTCCAGACGTGGAAAATGCAGAGCAATGCCCAATCGATCAGACTCCCGTTTCATCTCGGTCCGCAACAACGAATTCGCAGAGACACCCCCGGCCAGACATATTGTTTTCACGCCGTATTGTTCCGCCGCTGCTACGGTCTTCGTTACGAGGACCTCAACTACCGATGCCTGAAAGCTCGCACAGATATCTGCCATTGCTTTTTCCGTTGGCTTTGAGTTTCCCAATGGAAGAAGGTTATTCTTTCGAAGATAGTACAAGACGGAGGTTTTGATGCCGCTAAAACTGAAATCAAACGAGTCTTCCTCAAGGAACGAGCGGGGAAAATCTATGGCCTTGGGATTTCCCTCTCTGGCAAGTTTATCGATCGCCGGACCGCCGGGATAACCCAGACCAAGCATCTTTGCCACCTTGTCAAACGCCTCACCTGCTGCATCGTCTCGAGTTTGACCGAGCAGTTGTTGATCGAAGGGTTGCTTCACGTGAACGAGCATTGAATGCCCGCCGGAAACGATAAGTGCAATAAAAGGATACTCGGGTTGCGGATCTTCCAGAAACGTTGAGTAGAGATGGCCTTCCATATGATTCACACCGATGAACGGAATCCCAAGTCCATACGCCAATGCTTTGGCAAAGCTCAGTCCAACGAGCAGCGAGCCGACGAGACCCGGACCTTGCGTAACCGCAATGCCATCCAGCTTTTCCTTCGAAACGCCCGCCTTTGCCAACGCTTCATCCACGACATCGATGATCATGCGCATGTGGGCGCGGGACGCCAGCTCCGGTACCACTCCGCCAAACTTTGCATGGACAAGCTGAGAGGAGATGATGTTCGAAAGCACCTTGCCATCGGCAACGACTGCTGCCGAGGTTTCATCGCATGAGGTTTCTATGCCGAGGACGGTCAATGTTGATCCTGAACTAAAACACGTTGGTAAGAATATTAAGGATATAGAGCGGAAGTTACAACGGGAGGATAGAGGGCTTAGTTTTCAAGCAGGGCTGGTAGTCTCTGTCAACGTGAGGATGTTTGACGATTTGCGCGTCTCCTCCCGACCTCCGAATTTTTTGAAGGGGTCGCCATTATCGAGCGGACTCTTTACCCGATTCAATCCTTTATCCATAACATGGGTGTAGATCATCGTTGTCCTTACCCCGTGAGATAGTCACGAATCCGATTCTTGATATATCTCTTTCCCCAAGCGGTCTTGAGATACTTCTCCCGACGCGTAGCATCGCTTTGAGTTAGGCACCCTTCCCAATAAACGAGCCGCAAAGGAAGGCGAAATCTTGTTGATGGAACCTTCCCTGTGTTGTGCAATTCCAATCGAGCTAAGATATTTCGTGTGAACCCAACGTAAAAGAACTTGTCCTTGGTTGATTGTAATACGTAGGTGTAGAAGTACTTTGCCATCTGATTTACCTGACAGGACACGAAAATACTATCTCACGGGGTGGATATCCGAGTGGCCGAGGAGATCTTGCACCGTGCGGATATCATACCCCGACTCGAGCAGACGCGTCGCGAAAGAGTGACGAAACGAGTGGCAGCTAGCAGGTTTGGTCAGATGACATTTCCGAACCCCATCTTTGACAGCACGTTGAACGACTGAAGCATCAAGATGATGGCGCCGGATCCGGCTGGAACCCGGGACAACGGATCGTTGCGACGCAGGGAACACGTATTGCCAACCCCATTCCCTCGGGGCATTCGGGTACTTCCGATCGAGAGCATCCGGTAACGATGCCTCCCCGTATCCATCCATCTTATCGTGTTCCCACAAAAGTTTGACTTTTCGGAGCTGAAGACGCAGCGGTTCACGCAGAGATTCAGGTAAGAGGGTACGCCTGTCTTTGTCCCCCTTACCTGCCCTCACAATAATCTGTCGCATCTCAAAATCAATGTCTTTCACTCGTAAACGAACACATTCGTTCACTCTGAGGCCAGCGCCATAAAGCAAAGAAGCCATGAGCCGATGCCCGTCACTCAAACTCCCTAGCACTCGCAATGCCTCCGCATGGGAAAGCACGACCGGCAGTCGCCTTGGCTTCGTTGGACGTTCGATCTCACCAATCTTTCCTAGCGGTTTCTTAAGAACCTGGCGGTAGAGAAAAGCCAGAGCGTTAAGGGCTTGCGCCTGCGTGGCTGCAGCAACATGCTCCCCGCTGGCTAGGTGAGACAAGAATTTGCGGACTTCCACTGCGCCCAAATGGACTGGGTGGCGCAAATTGTTGAAATAAATGAATTTCTTGATCCAGAATGTATAAGAATGCTCTGTTCTGATGCTGTAATGGTTTAGCCGGATTACCGTCCGGACTTGCTCGAGCAACTTTGGCTGCTGATCCATGTTTGCCTTTTATATCTGTTGCAGTATATTACCAGTAGGGGTTTGCGTTAACCCCTTGATTATAAACGAAATCAGGTTACAAGGCCTGAGTGATATACTGCGCATGTCGTGTTATAACACGACACGTGCAGCATAATAACAATGTTAGGCGGCACCAAGTACAGGTCAATCGGCGCGCTGAGAGGAGTTGGGAGTGAGGACTGTGGCGTTCAACCGTTCATTTAAGTGCACTGCAAAAATGTTGTCGAGAAGAGGTCGAGCTCGGTGCCGGTCAAATCCCAACTCGCACCATCGGTAGGGCGTACAAGTCAATCGGCATTTCTGAGTGTTTCAGTCGTGAAGATCTGTACAGGTCTATGCGCAGTTGCACAACTAAAATCGACGTGCGGCATAACCATCGGCTCAACCCGACCTGAATAGCGGGGTACAGTCTAATGCCATCCCGCCTACGTTTTGAGAAGCAAACTTCGGCGGGCAGGCGCACAGAAAATATTTCATTCATAGCGACCCGGGCTGTCCACTTACTTCACGGACAGTACAAGGCAGCTTAGCCGCGGTCGTTATACCGCGTCGCACACATTTTGAAAAGTTTGCGGCGCACACGACTTCGGGCCGGCACCCGATGTTCTTTTCCTCTATGGTCTTTTTAAGTTGTTTCAAAAGGAGGTGCACACATGCAACACCGACGAACCACTCTCATCCTTTCTTCTGTTCTATTGCTGCCATTGATGATCCACGCTCAAGTCACACTCCAACCTTGGGTAGAGAGATTTGGCAACACGAATGGTGAGCAACTCGGCAAGTACGTTGCAGGCATAACGCCGAGTGCCAACCTTCCCTACAAGGCGGCAGTCTCCAAAGTAGGTAGTACAGGCATCTACCGCCTCAACTCGCCGAGTGACACTTCCGTGCAGCAGGTGTTCCTTGGAGAGAACTTGCTGACCGGCGACCTAAACAATGATGGATTTAAGGATGTCGTGGTGAGCAAGACTGTGAATAACTACGACACGGTGTTCATCTATTGGGGTACAAGTACCGGGATTGATACACTCAATCCGCTAAAGATTCCGGGGGAAACCCAATACGATGGACTGAAACCAGGGTGCATCGGAGACGTGAACAATGATGGCTACATTGACCTCATCTGCACTGCTCCCGCATACCCTAACCAATTAGGGTATGGGAAAGTGTATTTCCATTTGGGCCCAATGATTTCATCGATTGCGAATGATACGCTTGTCGGTAGTGGAATTCTGGATCGTTTAGGTGGGGGGAGTGTTCTTGGTGATTTGAACGATGATGGATTCAACGATCTCATCCTTCGCGGTTCTCACAACCCACCCACTGGGTCGAGTTACAGTTACGTGAACATCTACTGGGGTGTTGGCCCAGACACGTTGAATCTCGTGCTCGGACTTCAGATGCGCACCGACGTTGCCGCCAATCCTGGCTTGGCATGTTTCGATGCGAATGGTGATGGCGTAGACGACTTTCTCTGGGCCATTCAAGATTCACAAGCCACACGCATCAATGTGCATTTCGGAAGAACGACGTTTGATACGATTCCAGATCTTCAGCTACAGAATCCGGGTGTAGGAACGTTTGGGTCTGTGATCATCAACGGCGACGACATGAACGGCGATGGATTCAATGATGTGGTTGTCGGTTGTCCACGGTCATCGATCACTAGCGGAAGTGTTTTGGTCTACGGCGGTGGCCCTAAGTTTGATCGCTTTGTGGATGCTGCTAGGTCGTTCGGCAGTGAGTCTGGGTTCGGAACAAGCGTATCTGGGCTTACTGATGTCAATGGTGATGGCTTAGCAGACGTCATCATAGGGGCTCCTCATGATCCATTCTTCAATGACAGAGGTTACTGGGGAATCTTCAAGGGAGACTCAGCAATCACAGTGACTACCGTCTCAGAAAGAGCGACGATTCCGGAAGTGTTTCTCTTGGAGCAAGCCTACCCCAACCCTTTTAATCCAACCACAACTATCGGCTATTCTCTCAACTTTTCAGGTCAGGTGAAGCTTGTCGTCTTCGATCAACTCGGACAGAACATTGGCACGCTCGTCGATGGTAGCCAATCACCAGGCCGATATGAGACACAGTTTGACGGGCACAAATACGCAAGCGGGGTCTATTACTATCGCATGACAGTACAACTCAACACTGGCGGTGTTTTCACAGATACAAAACGAATGGTTCTTATAAAATAAACCAGCCTCGAAAGGAGATAAGACCATGAGACACCTGATCGCTTTTCTTGTTGTCGCTCTCTTCATGAGCACAAATATGCTCCAGGCACAGCAAACGACTGAGTTTCCGATTGGCGTCTTTACATTTGGTGGGAACGATGTTGACTACACGCAGATGAAGGACACGCTGGGTCTCACATGGGTACAGGGTTGGGGAGGGTGGGACGGCAATCCCTCCGCTCTCGAAACTAACGCGAAAGGCCTTAAAGTGATGAGCATTAGAAACAATGCGTACACATACTCCAAGGCACAACGGATGCGGTGGCAAGCTGAGGATTTGGCTTGGCCGACTGAACAGAAATATATGTGGAACTACTTTCAAGTGCATCCGGATTCTGTTAGTACTCAAGAAGCCGACTCAAGACATTCAATTCTCGGTGTTCATGCACCTGGCTACATGGTTCGCGACCCTTGGCCGAACAACGAGTACCATTACGATCGCATCTACTACGTCGCAACATTCCGCATGAAGATTCTGAAGAGCACACCTAACATTGACACTGTTGCCGTGCTCTCGTTGTACTGCCCCACTCACGGCAACCTCGGAACGCCAAGAGTTCTGTATGACAGCAGCTTTGCATCGGACAACACGTACTACGAATTCAAAGTGCCGTTCTCACTGGAAGTCGAGTGTGACCCACCATGCGAAGATGGTCCAGCGTATCTTACCGGTGGTGCATCCGTTCGGCCCAACCACATCGTTTGTCAAAACGTGGATTTCCGCGTCTGGTGGGCCGGGCACCGTACCACATGGCTGGATTTTATGATCGTGGACGATATCGAGGCCGATGAGCTCTTTGCCGGCATCCACAACCAAGACCTCCGAAACGAAATCGATGATTTTGACGCGTTAAGTAATGTTAAGCGAGTATATCTGACTGATGAACCCCCAATCCCGGGCTGGCTTCCGCATGAACAGATCAAACGCTTCATCCGTGACTCCGTGCTTACAACAGAGAAACCGGCGATCACCGCCAGCCCATGGACGGATGAATGGGCTAGACGATTTAGTCAGGATGCTCAACCGAGTGAGGTGCTCTGGGATTGGTACGTCCTGTTTCCCTCAGTGCCCTCGCCTTCGATGCCAGAGGATCTGGCAACAAACCTCGGTGTTGCACAATACGAGAGCAACACGCAGTACAACAGTCTGCTGCAGAGCCAATGGGATTACCTCGAGCAGAAGATGTGGCCCGTGGACTCCGTGGCAAAAGCTACGGGAAAGCCGCTGTGGTTTGTTCCCCAATTGCATGGAACCTATGTCGTCAACACCGGTGGTTTTAATACGCCGCAGGGCGATCCGAATCAGGGTCTGCGACCACCAACGGGGCCAGAGGTCCAGGCACAGATCAACCTTGCAATTGCGTTTGGAGCGAATGGCATCGTCCCCTATCCGTTTGGGACGGATTCCATATTCTGGGCGGGATCGGAAGCGTACATGGTGGGATTGGTATCGCGGGATACCAATGCCAGTGGCAAACATACGAATCATTTTTCCAATACAACCATTTTGCCTGACCAGTATGGGGGCACGAAAACGGTATACACGGGGTACAGTGAGAAATGGGATTCGTTGAAATCAATCAACACCAAGATCAAGGGTCTTGAACAGACACTCATCTCCCTGACATGGCAGGGGGCAAAGTCATGGAAGCCCAATAAGACTATTGCGACGTTTGATGTGGTCACGACCGTGAGCACGAAAAACACTGGTGGGACCGCTGATGCTTCCGCAGCAGTATTGACAGGGCAATTCAACAACAGAGGTTACCTATATGTTGTCAACCGACGATGTGATACGCGGCAGGGCAACATGGACACACGGGATATTTCTCTCACTCTCGGCACACAACAGGTAAACTGGCTCGTCACGGAGATAGTATCCGATTCGACAATAGGGAAGGTGTGGGTGGTGAAGGCAGGAGCAGCTTTTACAGATCGCTTTGGACCGGGCCAAGGAAAACTCTACAGGCTTGAAGCAGCAACGGTGAGCGGGACGAAAACGTTCAACTATCTCAAGTTCGTCGGTGGTGCCGTCCTCACACTTGCAAGCAACGCCAACATCACAGTCCGGGGCAACATGGACACGGTGAACCTCGTGCTCGGCACCAATGCAGTTTTCAAAGCGGACACTGGAAGTACGATGGTGATCGCACGCGACAGTGCGTTTGTGTTTGGCTCTGGCTCCAAACTGGAACTTGCTGGTGTTCTCACAACCACCTATGGCAACTATACCACGGTTCCCTATGGAGCGACACTTCGAATTCGGCCTGGCGCAGTGTTACAGTGGGGTTCTTACGGAAGTCTTGTCATCGAAGGAACGCTTTCTGCCATCGGGACAGTAAGCAACCCGATCACCTTCACCAGGGCCCCGGGCGAACTTGCCCCGAGTGGAATTCACCTCTCGTATGGAAGCGTGGACACCCTTGAGCATTGCCGCATCACTGAACTCTACACAGGGGTCTCAATTGCCTACTGCACCGCGAGAGTTCGTAACAATGAGTTCATCAACTGCACCATTGCCATTTCATCGGACGCCTTCAAACGCTCACCGCTGATCGAAAGCAACACGATTGACAGTTGCTACATTGGTCTCGACGTTTACACTTCTTCCCCTATCGGCACGCCTGTCATACAAAGCAATGATATTCAGCATTGCGACTATGGTGTGGTACTCAATCCGTCCTTCGGGTCAACGATCACCAACAACAGTATTCATCTCAATCAGACAGGTGTACTTGTTGACGGCTCGACTCCTGTCCTCCGGGGAAACATCATCGAGAACAACGCCGTCGATGGGGTGTATGCGACCAACTACTCGAACCCTCGCTTCGGTGACTATGCATTCAATGATCCGGGCAACAACATCATTCGCTACAACGGAGAGACTCAGATTCATAGTCACTACTCAACCCCGTTCATTGGAGAGATATTCTACGAACCCGAAAGCGACTGTGAGAATCTTGATCCATCCTCGACGTTCGGTGGCTTCAATTCAGTGTACGACCCCGATGGGAAATCATACTTGGTTCTTACTGGCAAAAGCTCAACAGTAACTGCCATCGGTACATGGTGGGGGCAGTGTCCACCGGATGACAACCGTTTCTTCACCGATGGCTGGCCTTTCTATTACTTACCTGCACTTGATTACGATCCGAACGAAGGTATGCGCCCTTCGATTCTGGCAGGTGGCGGTAAAGAGATTCAGCAATCCGGGCAAATGGATCCACGATTACGCAATGCAGAACTGAGGCAAGCACTCTTGTTGCGGAGTCGGCATAACTACACAGATGCGCTTGCCCTTTATGCCAGTGTCATTGCCGCCAATGTCAATGAGATGGACATCCACACCGCTCTCCAGGAGTTTCGCCACACCTATCACGACTATATCCGATGGACAAACGACACGACGCTGCAAGGGACGTTGGAGGGTTACCTCAGAACCCAAAGCGCCAATCATCCGAGAGCAGCAATCAAGAGATTGGCAAGGATTCTAAGAGCATCCGAACTTGCGAACATGGGGAACTATGCGGGCAGTTTAACCGAATACCAGCAATTGTTACAGTCGTCGAGTTTCCCAGATGAGCGGGTAATGTGCTTGTTCGAAATGTTCAACCTCAACGCTGTCAGGCTTATCAATCGGGAACAGGCACAACAATACCTCACGCAGATGCAAAATGAATTTCCGGATGACGGGCGAACACGGATTGCTGCGGTTCGCTTCGACGCCATGACAAGCAGGACATCAGGAAATGGGTTACAGAGGTCCTCATTGGCAAGTACCTCCGAGCAGACAACAGAACTGCCACGCGAGTTCACTTTGTTGCAGAACTATCCAAATCCGTTCAATCCATCAACCACAATCGAGTATGATCTACCGATTGATGCGCACGTTACATTGAAGCTCTACGACGTTCTTGGCCGAGAAATCTTGACGCTGGTAAACGAGCATACAAAGGCTGGTTATCATTACACAACGCTTGATGCATCCAGATTCTCCAGTGGCGTGTACTTCTACCGAATCCAAGCGGGACAGTTCTCACAGACGAAAAAGCTAGTCCTAGTCAGATGAACGGACATAGCAACGAAGCAATTGAAAACACGTGCGCCCCAAACAGCGGGGCGCACTGGCGATGTTTACCATTGACGTGTGCGCCGCAAAGCAAGAAAATAGTTGCGCGGGGTATAACCAGCGGCTCCCCGACACAAAGACGTCGGGCGCAGATGCACGAAAAGGAATTACGTTTATGCGATATCAGTCGGTCATTGTGATAGCCGTGATTTTCTTGTCGCTCACAGGATGTTTCCGAGCCGTTCTCGTTAGTACAACAGCGATCGAAAAAAGCAATGAAGACGACATAGTGGTCTCAACCAAAGAGGGTCGTCAGATCAGCTTTGACAGTCGGCAATACAATCTCGACACAGATGAGCATGGGCAGCGTGTACTTCGTGGTAAGGAGAAGGCGTTCCGTCAAGGCGAGCCGCAGTTCAAGTTATTTGAAGGTACTATCCCGATCGATGACATCAAGAGTATTAGCAGGCCGGAGAAGACTTCAATGTTTTACGTGACCATTGTTGCTGCAACGCTGGCGGTTGGTTACGTCCTGTTCTGGACTTTAGCCCTCAACGGTAGAGGTTTTGGTGGTTAAGAGGTTGCGGCCTAGCTCTTTAAGAAAGGAAAAGGTCCCGCTTACTCAAAAGAGGTTCCGGCACGATGGTCATTCGGGCGGGCTTAGCATCTCATTGTGGGACACCCCGTCGGCTTTTCTCGTTCAAACCTAACATAGACATCGTTCGGCGGCTGGCAGGAGCTACATGTTCGAGAGCAGTGCTTCGATTTGGGAGTTGAGTGCGGGAATTTCATCTTGAGCCGTGATCCAAACGCGGTCGAGATCCACCCCGAAATAGGCGTGAATCAATTTGTCTCGCATCCCAGAGAGTTCACGCCAGGGAATTTCAGGATGGGATTTGCGGAATTGGGAAGAAAGGTTTTTGGCAGCCTCCCCGATGATTTCGATTTGGCGAATGACAGCGTCTTGTATAAGGTTGCTCTTCTTAAAAGAAGGTTCGTCGATACCTTCAACATACTCACTAATCCGGTTTGCACCATCCCGGATGTGTTGAAGGTAGATTTTATCATGATGCGGCATAGATGACTTGTCGTTCTTTCAAAATCTGACTCTTGATATATGGGCTCAATGCAGCCTCAGTTTGAAGGTCGACCTTGCGCCCAA
>Ga0214472_10006519_pt1 | contig 12218 bp, 9 predicted proteins | sample RVTome_6_FD_207662 | JGI IMG/M metagenome (GOLD analysis project Ga0214472, IMG submission 207662) | Soil microbial communities from uranium-contaminated site in the Upper Colorado River Basin, Wyoming, United States - RVT140D175 | ecosystem: Environmental > Terrestrial > Soil > Contaminated >... | reverse complement strand
CCGTCGCCTTCGCCGTCGCCTTCGCCTTCACCGCGGCCTCGGCGTCCTTCCGCTTCCGGTAACCCTTCACGGTACGTTGCTCGGCGCGCTCCACGGCGAGCGCGCCGGGCGGAACGTCCTTCGTGATCACCGACCCGGCCCCCGTGACGGCGCCCTTGCCGATGCGAACCGGCGCCACCAGCATGGTATCCGAACCGATCCGCGCATCGTCCCCGATTGCCGTTCGGTGCTTCCGGTACCCGTCGTAGTTCACCGTCACGGTCCCCGCGCCGACGTTCGCGCCCTTGCCGATGGTGGTGTCGCCCACGTAGGACAGGTGCGGGATCTTCGAGCCCTTGCCCACCCGGGATGCCTTGATCTCGACGTGGGTACCTGCCTTCGCGCCGTCCTCCAGGATCGTGTCGGGCCGGACGCGGGCGAACGGGCCCACGCTCACGTTCCTGCCGAACCTCGAGCGCTCCACCACCGAGAAGTACACCTCGGAGCCGTCGCCCACGGTTGTGTCGATCATCCCGACCGAGGGCCCGATCACGCAGTCGCGCCCGATCCGCGTGGCTCCCTCGAGGAACGTGTGGGGGTAGATCACCGAGTCCCGGCCGATCTTGACCTCGATGTCGATATAGGTGGCCGGGGGGTCCACGAGGGTGACGCCGTTGTCCATGTGTCGCGCGTTGATCCGCTCGCGCATGACCCGGTTGGCCGTGGCGAGGGTGTCGCGGGCGTTGACCCCGGCCCATCCGCCGAAGTCCCCGAGCACCGCCGAGACCCGCTCACCCTTGTCCATGAGGATGCCGAGGACGTCCGGCAGGTAGTGCTCCCCCTGGCGGTTGTCCCGCCCCACGAGGGGCAGCGCCTTGTACAGGTCATCCCGGCGGAACACGTACACGAGCGTCGACATCTCGCGGATGGCCCGCTGGGCCGGCGTGAGGTCGGCCTCCTCGACGATGCCCACCAGGCGGGTGCCCTCGCGGATCACCCGGCCGTAGCCGCCCGGCGCGTCGACCTCCGTGGAAAGGATGGACGCTGCGGAGCGCGTCCGGCGGTGAACCCCGAGGAGCTTTCGGACGTGGTGGCCCTCCACAAGGGGGTCGTCCCCTCCCATCACCAAGACCTCCGCTGCCCGGCCCACGCCCTCTTCCGCGGCTGCTACTGCGTGACCGGTCCCGAGTGCTTCGCCCTGGTCCACGAAGACCGGCTCCGGCGAGAGGTTCCAGGTCCGGACGGCCTCCACCACCTGTTCGGCTCCGTGGCCGACCACGACGATCAATCGGCCCGGCCGGGCGGCCAGCGCCGCTTTCGCCACGTGCCACAGGGCCGGCCGTCCGCACACCGGATGCAGCACCTTGGGGAGCTTCGACTTCAGCCGCTTGCCCTGGCCCGCGGCGAGCAGGACCGCGGCGAGGGAAGGGCGGGTCTTCTCGGGCACCGACATCCTCAGTTCGATAGACGCCGAACCCTTTGTACCGGGGGGGACACCGGCTGGCAAGACGGCCGGTCAGGGGTCCCCGCTTCGCCGGGTTCCGGGGGGAGGAGTCGAACCTCCATCGAGGGCTCCAAAGGCCCGCGTCTTACCGTTAGACCACCCCGGACTGGAACCGATTATCCCCGACGGCGGCCGGTCCCGGCCGGACCCGGCTCTTCGGGGGGACCGGACACCACCAGGGCGCCGCGAAAGGCCGCGGCCAGCGACCCGGCATGTGCCTCGTCGCGGGCCAGGCCCGCCACCGAGGATCCGCTCCCGCTCATGACCGCGCCGAGAGCGCCGGCGTCGAGCAGCTTCGCCTTCGCCTCCGCGATCCTCGGATGCCGGGCGAACACCGGAGCCTCGAGGTCGTTGAACAGGAGCGGGCCGAGCAGCCCGGTATCGCCATTGGCCGATGCGTCAAGGATCGACCCGGGATCGGGACCGGAGGGCGCGCGATCCTCGTCCCACCACCGGTACGCGTCGGGAGATCGGACGCCGAAGTCGAAGGTCACCAGGACCCACCACAGCTCCTCGATCGAGGCGGGCTCGATCACCTCACCTCGTCCTCGCATCACGACGGGGACGCCGGCCAGCATGGCCGGGACGTCGGATCCGACTCGACCCCCCACGTCCGCCAGACCCTCCGGGCCGAGCCCGCAGCCCCACAGCTCGTCCAGGGCCGAGATGGTGGCGGCGGCGTCGGCGCTCCCTCCCCCCAGTCCGGCCGCCACGGGGATGCGCTTGTCGATCTGGACGTCGGCCCCTCCGGCCCGTTCGCACCGGTCCGCCAGGGCCAGGGCGGCGACCAGTGCGAGGTTCAGTCCACCCCCCTGGACCTTCCCCGCGAGGCGGATGGCGCCCTTCGACGAGACCCGAAGCGCGTCGGCCGGGCGCGCCGTCACCCGGTCGGCCAGGGAGATCGGCAGGATCAAGCTCTCGAGGTCGTGATAGCCGTCGACCCGTCGCCCCAAGACTCGAAGGAACACGTTCAGCTTGGCGTGGGCGTCCCGGCGGATCGCCTTCCTCCTCACCCGAGCTCCCCTTCCCCAACGAGCGCGTCTGCGACGCGGGCGAAGTCCGCGAGGGAGAGCCGCTCCGCCCGGACCTCCGGCTCGAGCCCGCAGGCCGCCATGATCCGGGAGGCCGACGACGGGTCGAGGCCGAGCCGTCGAAGCGCGTTGCCCATGGTCTTTCGCCGCTCCGCGAAGCCCTCCTCGATCACGCGGAACAGGACGGCCGGATCCGCCTGCACCGGCGCCGGTCGAGGCGTGATCCGGACGAGCACCGACTCGACGTTCGGCCGGGGCCAGAACACGGTGGCGGGGACGCGCCGGATCACCCTGGCCTCCGCCCGGTAGGCGACCCGAACGCTGACGGCGCCGTAGGCCTGTTCCCCGGGCCTCGCCGCCAGCCGCTCCCCCACCTCCCGCTGGACCATCACGACGTACTCGAAGATCTGAGGGGCCCGGTCCAGCATCCCCACAAGGAGCGGGACGGCGACGTTGTAGGGAAGGTTCGACACCATCCTGCGGTCGCCCCGTCCCAGCACGTGATCCCAGTCCATCCGGAGGGCGTCGCCCACCTCCACTCGGACGTTGGCGAAGGGGGTGAGGACCTCCCGCAGGGCCGGCACCAAGGATCGGTCGAATTCGACCGCCACGACCTCTGCGCCCGCCTCGGCCAGGGCCACGGTGAGGGAGCCGAGGCCCGCTCCGACTTCCAAGACGGGCTCCCCGGCGCGCACCCCGGCGTCGGCAACGATCGCGCGCGCCAGGTTGGGGTCGGCCAGGAAGCTCTGGCCGAGAGCCTTGGAGGGATGGATCCCGTGGCGGGCGGCGAGCGCCTTCAGGGCCGCCCGGCCGAGACCGGAGCTACCAGGTGAGGCGGACGTCCATGACCCCTTGGCCGAGCGGCGCGAGGGCCGCGAAGGCCTCGTCGGAGAGGTCGATGACGCGTCCACCGAACGGTCCACGGTCGTTGATTACCACGTCGATGCTCTCGCCGGTAGCGAGGTAGGTCACCGTGACGACCGTCCCGAACGGCAGCCACGGGTGCGCCGCGGTGAACCCCGAACCCGGGGCGAACGAGTACCAGGAGGCCTCGCCGGTCTCGGTCCCGTGGATCGCGGCATCGAGCCGGCCCACCACTCGCCGCTGGGGGACGGCCGATCTGGTCACGTGGCGCGACAGCACGACCCTGCGCACGACCTCGCCGTCCACCCGCTTCACCCGGTACACCACGGTCATCGAGCCCGGCTGGCCCCACTGCTCGATGCGGACGACGCCCGGCGTGAGCTCGTTCGAGAACGTGGTGTACGTGCTGAACGGGACGGGGACCACGACCTCCTTGATCCTCACGTCGATGTCGACGTACAGGACCCGCTCGCCGCCGATGAGGGGGGTGCTGGGTGGCGGAAGAACGCGATCGCTACGGTCGGCCCTGATCCCCATGGCCGAGAGGAGTTCCCGGACGGTGGTCGCGTTCGTGAGCACGTCGTGAGCCTTCCCTTTCACGACGACCCGCGCGTCCACGATCCGGGTCGGCCCGACCGGCGCTCCTGCGGAGAACCAGCTCTCGGTGAGCTCGACCGCCAGCTTCGCCGACGGCCCACTCCCTTCCACCACCCAGACCCCCACACCTTGCGAGACCTGAAGCAACGGGCTCGTGGACCCGTCGGTGTCCACCACAACGGTCATCCCGTCGGCCAGGGGCGTCCCCGGCGGGGGCTCCACGTGGCCCTCGACGTCGAGGAAGATGCCCCGGGTGTCCAGGAGCTCCCCGACGTTCGCGCTCAAGGTCCGGACCGGCTGCGGGCTGCCATCCAGGACGAGGGTGACGTTCTTCTCCAGGGCCAGGTACAGCGACCCCACGGCGAGGGCCGCGACGGCAAGCGTCGTGTGGCCGATCGCGTGGCGGATCCGCAGCCTGCGAACCCGGGTGGGACGAATCCCCATCCTTCCCCCTGCCGGAAGAAGGCTTCGGGGGGACGCGGCACAAGGCCGGACCGAAGCCTCCATGAGCACTAGCCCGCACGGTACCAAACCCTCAACCCTCGATGCAAACTTGAAAGCGAACGAGCGTTCGAGGCTTTTTCCGCCCTCGTCCGCTACTTCAGACGAGGAAACGCGGCCCTCGCGTTGGCCGTCGTGGCATCACGAACGGTTTCGAAGGGGAGCGCTCGAACCCGAGCGACCTCCTCGACGACCGCCCCGACGTGCGCCGGCGTGTTGTCGCGACCCCGGTAGGGCTGTGGAGAAAGGAACGGGCTGTCCGTCTCGGCCAGGATTCGGTCCATCGGCACCGCGGCGGCCGCCTCTCGGAGGTGCCCGTTCTTGGGGTAGGTGATGTTGCCGGCGAAGGACAGGAAATAGCCGCGGGCCGCGCATTCTGCGGCGATCTCCGCATCGCCGCTGAAGCAGTGAAGGACCACCCGCTCGGCCGATCCCTCATCGAGAAGTCGAAGGGCGGCCTCCCACGCGTCCCGAACGTGAACCACCACTGGAAGCCCGGCCTCCCGGCTCAAGGATAGGTGGAGACCGAAGACCCGCTCCTGCTCCGCTCGGGGCGAACGCATTCGAAAGAAATCGAGCCCGCACTCGCCCACCGCCACGACCAGGGGGTTCGACAGCATCTCCTCGATCTCCGCCCCGGCAATGAGGTCGAACCTCGAGGCCGTGTGGGGGTGCATCCCCGCGGTGGCGAAGACCCCCCGGAACGATTCGGCGAGATCCAGGGAGGCCCGGCTGGTCTGGGGGTCGATCCCCACGCAGATCAGGCTCTCCACCCCGGCCGCTCTCGCCCCCTCCACCACCAGGGATGGTTCCTCGTCCAGGAGGAACAGATGGCAGTGGGTGTCCACGGCTCCGCTCTGCACCGGTGCTCCAAGGTTGGCGTCGCTCATCGGGCGCCCACCATAACGGCTCTCAACCAGCGGTCGAAACACGGCGATCTTCGCGTACCCCGGTATTGACCCCGAGTCGAGGCGCGGGGTCTCACGTGAAACGCGATCGGCCCGACCCTCACCTAGGAGTCGAGGCGCGGGAACAAGGCGTCGCCCCTTGCCGTCCTTGTACGGGCCGCGAGCCCGCCCCAGGCGGTGTCTCCGGGCAAGCGTTGGGCGGACAGCGGCTCGGTTATCCCCAGCTGCTCCCACAGCCGGGCCGCCGCCCCCGGCATGATGGGAGAAAGCAAGACGGCCAGGATACGAAGGGTCTCGGCGGCCGCGTACAGGACGGAGGCGAGCTCGTCTCGCCTCCCCTCGTTCTTGGCAAGTTGCCACGGCTCCTTCTCCACCAAGTACCGGTTGGCCCGGGCCACGATCTCCCACACAGCCCCCAGGGCGGGGGTGAGCGCCACCCCCAGCATGAGCCGGTCGTAGCGGCCCACCGCGTCCGCCACGAGGGCCGGGAGGTCGGACTCGGCCCCCGGAGCGGTCGCCTTCGGCACCTCCCCGTCGAAGTAGGAACCCAGCATGGCCAGGACCCTGCTCACCAGGTTCCCCAGGCCGTTCGCGAGGTCGGCGTGGTACCGGTCGTTCATGGACTCCCAGGAGAAGGACCCGTCCTGGCCGAACTGGATCTCCCTCATGAAGCAGTACCGGTAGGCGTCCACGCCGAACTGGTCCACCAGCTCGAACGGGTGGATGCCGGTGGCGTTGGTCTTCGACATCTTCTTGCCGCCCACCGTGAGGAATCCGTGAGCCCACACCTGGGTCGGCGGCTCGACCCCGGCGGCCATCAGCATTGCCGGCCAGTAGATGGCGTGCTGGCGGAGGATGTCCTTCCCGATCATGTGGACGTTGGCGGGCCACATCCGGGCGAAAAGATCCGGGTCCGAGCCGTACCCGGCCGCGGTGATGTAGTTGGTCAGGGCGTCGAACCAGACGTAGTTCACGTGCGTCGGGTCCCACGGCAGCGGGATGCCCCACCGGAACGACGTCCGGCTGATCGAGAAGTCCTGGAGGCCGCCGCGGATCAGCGCGAGGACCTCGTTCCGCCGGACCTCCGGCTCCACTGATCCGGGGTGCAGCTCGTAGTGCTCGAGGAGCCGGCCTCCGTAGGCCGAGAGCCGGAAGAAGTAGTTCTCCTCGCGCATCTGCTCCACCGGCCGGTCGTGGATCGGGCACTTGCCCTCCACGAGGTCGTCCTCCGTGTAGTACAGCTCGCAGGAGACGCAGTACAGGCCCTCGTACGTGCCGAGGTAGATGTCGTCCCGGCCGTTGTCGTGCACGGCGTTCAGGAGCTCCGCCACGGCCGCCTCGTGGCGGGGCTCGGTGGTCCGGATGTACCCGTCGTAGGCGATGTCCAGGCGGGCCCAGACCTCCTTCCACCGGGGCTCCATCGAGTCCACCCAGTCCTGCGGGGACATGCCGGCCGCCTCCGCGGCCCGCTGGAGCTTCAGGCCGTGCTCGTCCGTGCCGGTGAGGTGGAAGACCTCCTCGCCCCTGAGGCGGTGATAGCGGGCGATGAAGTCGGTGGCCACGGCGTTGTACGCGTGCCCGATGTGCGGCACGTCGTTCGGGTAGTAGATCGGCGTCGTGATGTAGAACACGTCCCGGCCCATGGTCGGGCCATTCTAGGGTCACCCCGGCGGAGCCGCGGCTTCATCGCCCCGGGCTACGGCGGGCCGGACGGAGTCTCGAGCAGCGCGCGGTAGATGGCGTTCGCCGAGCCTCCGCGCTCCCGGGCCACCTCGGCCGCCGCGTCGCGCTTGCGCCGGCCCGAGGCCACCAGGTCCCGGGCCTCCGCCACGAGCTCCTCCAAATCGAGGGCCTCGGGCTCGCGGCTGCCCTCGATCACCACGACGACCTCGCCCCTCAGGCCGAGATCCTGGACCGTCGCCAGCACCACCGAGGCCGGACCCCGGATGACCTCCTCGTGGAGCTTGGTCAGCTCGCGGGCGATGGCGACCCGCCGGTCCCCCAGCTCGACCAGCACCTCTCGCAGGAGGGATGCCACCCGCCGGGGCGACTCGAACAGCACGAGGGTCCGAGGATCGCGCGCCACTTCGCGCAGGCGCAGGCGCCGCTCTCCCGCACGACGGGGCAGGAACCCCTCGAACGCGAACCGGTCGGCGGGGAGCCCCGACACCACCAACGCCGACACGGCCGCGGTTGGGCCCGGGACCACGCGGACCTCGATCCCCTCCTCCACGCAGGCCCGGACCAGGCGGTGGCCGGGGTCGGACAGCCCGGGCATCCCGGCATCGGAGACGACGGCCACGTCACTGCCCGAGCGGAGCTCCTCCAGCAGTTCCTCGGTGCGCCGCGCCTCGTTCCCCTCGAACAACGAGACCATCCTGGCCTCGATGCCGAAGTGGGCGAGGAGCCGGCCGGTCCGCCGGGTGTCCTCCGCGGCGACCAGGCCCACGGCCCCCAGGGTCCCTCTGGCCCGGTCCGTCATGTCGCCGAGGTTCCCGATCGGCGTTCCCACGAGATAGAGCGTTCCCGTCACGGATCGATGGTGACACGCTTCGGGGAGGCCGCGAGCCCCTCGGGCCTGACCGGCGTGGGCGAGCCGGATACAGTGACGGGCCCCATGGCCACCAAGCCGGCCCACAAGGACTACTCGGGGACCCCGCTCCCCAAGAAGCTCGGCATCCGGGAGGGCTCTCGGGTCCTGCTCGTGGCGGCCCCTGGGGGGTTCGCCCTGGGGGACCTGCCACCCGGTGCCGAGGTAGCCCGGCGGGCCACCTCGGCACCGCTCGACGTGGTGGTCGTCTTCGCCACCCGGCGGAGCGAACTGGAGAAGCGATTCGGGTCGCTGGCGGAGCGGCTGGATGCGGCGGGGCGCCTCTGGGTGGCCTGGCCGAAGAAGTCCGCCAACATCGATACCGACCTCACCTTCGACGTCGTCCAGAGGGTCGGCCTCGACGCCGGGCTGGTGGACAACAAGTCGGCCTCCGTGGACCACGCGTTCCAGGGGTTGCAGTTCGTGTACCGGCTGAAGGACCGTCCGGGGCGCTGAGGGCGGGCTCCCGCCGGTCGCAGCGCTCACGCCGATCCCAAGCCTCTCGCATACCATCACCCCGTGAAGACCCCCCCGGCGCAGGTCGAGGCCCCGGCCCCCGCGGTCGCCGCCCCCTCGGCGCTTGCGGCGGTCCGCCGGTGGGTGAACCGGCCCGTCGTGGCCGTCGTTGCCGTGGGGCTGATCGCGGGCGTCCTCCGGTTCACCAACCTCGGCTACCCTCCGGGCCGCGTATTCGACGAGATCTACTACTCGAAGTCGGCCTGCATCTACCTGGGGTACTCGAACCAACGCTGCGAGATCGCCAGCAAGGACGAGAAGTTCTGGCGCAACGACAAGAACGACACGGGTGCGTGGGTGCACCCGCCGCTCGGCAAGTGGACGATCGCCCTGGGCGAGCTCGCCTTCGGGACGGAAGCGTTCGGATGGCGCGTCGCCTCGGCCACGTTCGGGACGGGCTCGGTGGTGGTGCTGGCGATCATCGTGCACCTCCTGTTCCGCAGGCCGGTTTGGACGTTCGTCGGCGGGCTGCTCCTCGCCACCGAGAACCTGAGCTTCGTCCAGTCGCGGGTGGCGATGCTCGACGTCTTCGTCGCGTTCTGGATCGTCCTGGCGTTCGCGTTCCTGCTTCTCGACCGAGGCTGGATCCAGCGCCGGACGCCGCCCCCGCCGACGGCTCCGGCCCCGGCCCTGGTGGGAATCACATCTGCGGAGCGGCCGGACCCCCCACCCACGCCGACCGGATCCGTTCGCGCGCCTTCCCCGCTGCTCCGGCCGTGGAGGATCGCGGCCGGGCTGGCCCTGGGGGCTGCCGTAGCCACCAAGTGGTCGGGGGTGACGGCCATCGCCGGTGCCGTGGCACTTTCGTTCATGTGGGAAGCGGTGCGCCGCAAGCGTTCCGGAGTTCGCCGGCCGGTGTGGAGGACCATCCAGTGGGAGTCGTTCCCCATCGTGTTGTTCCTCTTGGCGGTGCCCGCCGTCGTGTACCTGGCGTCCTACCTCGGGTGGTTCGTCCACTTCGGGTTCGACTTCGATGACTGGATGAAGCTCCAACGGGACATGGCGGGGTACCACGAGAACCTCATGACCATCGACCCCAAGACCCACGAGCCGGTCCACCCGTACCTGGCCCAGGCGTGGAAGTGGATCCTGCTATGGCGGCCGGTGCTGTATTTCGCGCGGTACGGCGACGACGTCCGCCGGGTGATCTACGCGAACGGGAACCCCGCGATCTTCTGGGGGAGCCTCCTGGCCATCCCGTACGTCGCGTACGCGTGGCGACGGAAGCGCGACTGGCGCGCCGGGTACGTGGTCGTCGCCATCGCCGCCCTGTACGTGCCGTGGTTCCTGGTGTCTCGGCCGCAGTTCTTCTTCTACGCCGCGCCGATCACCCCGTTCCTCGTCCTCGCCTGCGTGTACGCCCTGAAGGACCTGTCCGAGGCGCACATCGCGGGATCCCGGTCCCGTCCTTGGCTGCCCGTTGCGGTGGGCTTCGTGGTCGTCTCCGTGGGCCTCTTCTTCTTCTTCTGGCCGGTGATGACCGGTGGACCGTTGTCCGGCCCGGCATGGTCCGCGCGGACCTGGTTCCCGAGCTGGGTATGACGTGACCCCAGGTCATGGTGCCGTGGCCGATCCGGCCGCGCCTCCCGGCTAGGATTCCCGCCGATGCCCACCACGCACACGTTCATCCCCATGAGCGACGGCATCCGCCTGGCCGCGACCCTGTATCTCCCCGGAAGCGAGGGGGGGTGGCCGGCCATCCTCGAGGCTCTTCCGTACCGAAAGGACGATCTCACCGCCTCGTACCGGCCCGAGTACGTCCGGCTGGCGGAGGCGGGCTACGTGGTGTGCCGGGTGGACGTCCGCGGCACCGGGACCTCGGAGGGCGTGGCCGAGGACGAGTACCCCGAGATCGAGCAGCGCGACATGAACGAGGTCATCGCGTGGCTCGCGTCGCGGGAGTGGTCCACCGGCACGGTCGGGATGTACGGGACGTCGTACTCCGGGTTCAACTCGATCCAGGTTGCGATGACCCGGCCACCGGCGCTGAAGGCCATCATCCCCATCTACGCCACCGACGACCGGTATGCCGACGACGTCCATTACTTCGGCGGCGCGCTGAAGGCCCTCGACCTCGTTGACTATCCCTCGTACATGACCGCGATGAACGCGCTGCCGCCCGCACCATCGCTGTACGGCGAGGGGTGGCGCGAGGTCTGGGAGAAGCGCGTGCACGAGAACGAGCCCTGGGTGATCCGGTGGCTCGAGGAGCAGACGTTCGGCCCGTACTGGCAGCACGGCTCGCTCCGACCGAACTACGACGCCGTCGAGGCGGCCACGATGATCGTTGCGGGGTGGGCCGACGGCTACACGAACAACTCGCTTCGGACCATGGCCGGCCTGCGATGCCCGAAGCGCCTGATCCTGGGGCCGTGGGCCCACGCCTCCACCGAGACATCGCTCCCCGGACCGAACGCCGACCTCGTGCCGGAGATGCTGCGGTGGTGGGACCGGTGGCTGAAGGGCATCGACAACGGGGTGGACGAGGAGCCGCCCATCATGTTGTTCGTCCGGCGTTCCACCAAGCCCCGGCCGGACCTGGCGGAGGTCAAAGGCGAGTGGCGGTACGAGCCCGGGTGGCCGCTCGAGCGAAGCAAGGAGCTGCCGCTTCCGCTCCGCGACACCGTCACGCTCGGGCGGTCCCCGGCCCAGCCGGACGTGCTCGAGGTCCGTGGCGACGTGGGGTGGACCGCGTGGATCTCCTGCGCGGGGCATCTGCCGTACGGCCAACCGCAGGACCAGCGGCCCGACGAGGCCTTCTCTCTCGTGTACGGGTGGCCGCCGCTCGACGAGGAGCTCGAGGTCCTGGGTCACCCTCGCCTGGACGTGACCCTGTCGTCATCGGCGCACCTGGCCTTCCTCTCGGCCAAGCTCTGCGACGTGTTCCCCGACGGCACCTCGGCCCTGGTGACGCGGGGACTGCTCAACCTCGCCCACCGGGAGTCCCGCGAGCATCCCTCGCCCCTCGAGCCGGGGTCGCCGTACCACGTCACGGTGGAGATGGAGGTCACCTCGTGGGTGTTCGAGCCCGGCCACCGGATCCGGCTCGACCTGGCCGGCACGGACTGGCCGAACGCCTGGCCGCCCCCGGCGCCGGTGACCCTCGCCGTCGAACCTGGCGGGTCGGCCCTGATCATTCCGACGGTGGCCGGGCCCCCGCCGTTCGACGTTCGCCCGATCCTGCCCCCGTCCACCAAGCCGCGGGAGCGCCACGTGTCGGCCAAGGGCAACGCGAGCGAGGGCGTCGTGTGGAGGATCGAGCACGACGTCCTGGAGGGGGAGACCCGCGCCGTCGCCGGGAGCTCCGGCGTGACGGAGGCCGAGGGAGATCGGCCCCGGTTCCATGAGGTGTACGAGGGCAGGGTGACCGTCTCGACCGACGACCCCGGCAACGCCCGGGCCGAGTCGCGTTCCGCATTCACCATCGAGTGGCCTCAGGCGACGGTCGCCTCGGAGGCGCGGCAGGTGATCCGGAGCGACTCCGAGGCGTACCACCTCACCGTGGAGCTCGACGTCACGGAGGACGGCGAGCCACGGTGGTCGAGACGGTGGGAGCGGCGCATCCCCCGCGTACTCCAGTAGCGGCCGCAACCTCCGTCCAACGGTTCGCCAACGCATCGTCCCTAGCCTCAGTCCCCGGCGCCGGTCGTTCCGGCGTCCGAGGAGGTGTGGCGTCATGCGCAGGAACCTGTCCGTCGCCGCGGCGACGGTGGCACTGATCGTGATCG
>Ga0214472_10006518_pt1 | contig 12219 bp, 14 predicted proteins | sample RVTome_6_FD_207662 | JGI IMG/M metagenome (GOLD analysis project Ga0214472, IMG submission 207662) | Soil microbial communities from uranium-contaminated site in the Upper Colorado River Basin, Wyoming, United States - RVT140D175 | ecosystem: Environmental > Terrestrial > Soil > Contaminated >... | reverse complement strand
ATTATGCGTTTCTTAGACATTTGTCCGTTTTTTGTCTTCATCTCACCTTGAACCTTGATAAACTCATAATCAACCTTATCAAGCTCCTGACTCGTGATCACGAATTTCCCAGTCTTCTTATTTTTGTATATTTTTTTCATATATTTTTTATTAGGATTCTATGGGGAAGCCGAACCAATCAGCTTCCCTAAGAATACTTATTAAATTTTACTCACACTATGCCTATGCACTAGCAGCGGCAGTGGTCAATTTAGTTACAGCTGTTGGCACAATTGCAATATAACCAACTTGAGATACCCATCTAACAGCTTCTCTGTCAGTTGTGATCAAGTTAATATCAGCATTGTCTGCAACATTTCTTATTGAACCAGCGTTAAACCTATCTGCAGTAATACCACCTCTGATTCCACGGATTGTGGCTTTTCTTAAGTCTCCGAAGAGAACGAAAGAAGTAGCAGCGGCTGTATCTCCCTTTGTAGGCATAGCTTCAACTTCAACAACAGGATATCCCCAAATGTTTCCTTGTCTTCCCTCTGACGGCATTTGATACAGGAATCCACCTTTTCCATCTCCAGCAGAAACTGCATCTTCTCTCAACTTTCTAACAAGGTTAAGTATCGATCGGTGCATATAGAACTTAGCGTTTGCCAAAGCTCCCTGTGGAGTTGCGTCAATCATATCAATGAATATTTCAGCAGTGATATCAGTGAAAGCAGTGTCTCCGGAATCCATAGTTACCTCATTAACGTTTGAGTTTTCAAGCAGACCAGTAAACGAACCATAAGTTGAAGTTCCATCACCTTTGAAGAAAGCTTCATCTTCTGCTTTTGCAAATCCCTCAGCAACTCTTGAACCCAAGAAAGAAACAAAGTCAATTTCTTGTTCTTGAAGCAATTCTCTTGTAAGGGTTATGATTGCAGCCAATTTCTTAAGCTCCAATGTTTCCTGTCCAAGAACAGCTTGCGTTGAACTGATAGAACCAGCTTCATCAACCCAAAATACAGACACATCAGTTGCAAGGTTATTAGCCTTGTATGATGATTGCATGAAACTTACAGTTGTAAATTCCCTTGCAGCAACACCATATTCAACTTGCAGATGACGGATTTCAGCAGACAAAAATTCGTCTGTGATATATCCAGCATAAGGAGAAGTTGAAGAGCCTGTAGTCATTTCTTTCTTAACTGCAGCAAATTCTTTAGACTCTGATCCGTTTATCACGGACAATAGTCCTTCTCTCAAAAACTTATTCATTACTTTTCTCTGAGCATCTTTTTTAGCCTCTGGAGAATAAGCACCAACTCCCTTAACTGCCTTAGCCTTATGTTCATCAAGAATCTTCTGAACTTCGTCAAGAATTTCAGATTTTTCTTTGCTCATAATGCTTTTGATAGCCTTTTCTACCTCTTCTTCAGTCTTTCCCTCTTCAGGATCAACTTCAGGAAGTGCCTCAACTTGTTCAGCAAGTTCCTCAGCAACTTCTTTCACCTCATCGCTTTGCGCTTCAAGTTCTTTTTTGATCATTTCCTTTTCAGAAGATGTCGCAAATCCCTTAGCAAGCAAAGCTTTCAATTTTTTCAAAAAATCCATATTATTTTATTTTCATTACCTGTTTAATTATTCGATTTGCCATTTGTCGTCTTTTTTGTGCGTCGACCTCGCCTTTAGACAACCGCTGTGTTACAGCAAGCACTTCTTTCAATATATTCTTTCTCTTTTCATCTTGTTTTTGAGCCAATCTTTTCAATGCTTCTACTTTCAGATTTTTTCTTTCTCCTGATTTCACCTCCTCTTTTATTTCTTCTTTAATCTCTTGCTCTTCTTTTTCAATTTCTTTTTTTTCAAATAATGCCTCTTGATTTGCTGGAACGGAAACTGCGCTGTCCTCAAGCAGTTCAGATTTCATTATCTTTCCGTCATCACTAAATTCTTTCGGTATGAACCCGACAGATGTTGCATTTAAAAATCCCTTGGAAGCAAGGTTAAAAGCAAGTAGTCCCTTTGGATTGTCAAGAGCAAATTCAACTTCTCCTTGTAGTTTTCCATCCTTAACCTTAATCTTGTTTACTTTTCCGATAATATGTTCAATTGAATTATAATTGTGAGAATCGAGAAAGACCGGATTTTTCTTGAAGCTTTTTAGATCCCATTCCTGCTCCACAATATCTCCGTGGCGATCTTCTGAATTAGTCGACATCACAACATTAAACTTATTGTCGCTGTCCTCCGCCTTAGTAAAAACAGTCGTAACGCAAGCGCAAAGACCTTTATGGTCAACTTTGACCTTTTCCCACATCTCTTTTTGAGTTGTAACTCCTAACTCATCGAAAGATTTATTTGTTATTTGATAGAATTTCTTCATAATTTATTGTTTATTAAATAAAGCATTCACAATTAATTACCTCTTCGGCTGGACCAGTTCCACCCGGAAACATCAATCCATTACTGAAAGCCACTCCAATCGGTTTTTCCTCTCCGTCCATTCCCTGGTGGTGTTCTCTCACTCCTCCCTTGACTCCTGGCGCCCACACCCATATCTTGATTGGCATTCCTGCCTGTTTGTAACCCTGGAATGTTCCGTATTGAGTGACGCCGTGAACCTCTGTCCTTGCTATCGTAGCCGCACGCGCTTTATTTATATCTCCGTAGGTGTCTTCAATTCTCTTAATCAACTCCAATCTACTCTCTCCCATATTAAGACTGTCTTGGAATTGCTTTTGAAGTTCCTTAAATGTCGTGTTAGTTATTTGTTCGGCAAAAATACTGGTCTTTTTATCAAGCCAACCTTGCACATCTGGAGTATTTTCAAAATCCCAATCCGATCCAGCTATTTGCTTTGATTCCTCGGCCGCTTCGATCATCAACTGGTTAAGTATTGGCAATACAGTCTCTTTAGCAAGCTTTATCTCTAATGATGTATAGAATATCTCTGTTAAGAGGTCTTTTTGCCTAAAATGCTTCTGTGCGCTTAATTTTTCAACAATTCTGTCCTTTTGCTCATCAAAGTACCCCTGAATCACTCCCTCCATCAAATTCTGCCTCCTGTCGAGCCTTTTAAGGCATAACGAATGATAAAGCCTCCTGACGCTTTCATCTTTCAGTGGATGGGAAATATCAGATTTATTTTCGGCCCCACAACAGCCAGATTTATTTTTCTCTTCCGGCTTTTCTATTGGAGCGGTTTCGCCAGTTCCCATTGGCATTAAATTCATCGGCACAAGAATAGTGTCGCCACCCTTTATTGGCGTAAGTCCTAAAGCCTCACGTTTTTCGTTAGTCGTTAGAGCGTGAACCTTGTCCGCAGTTTCAATATCCTTTCTTTTCTCCTCCTTGTTTTCAGGTGTAGGATCAATAAATGAAAGCTCCAAGTCTTCATCAACAAGACTTTCATTAAGTTTTGTAACAAGAGATTCCATTAAAGGATTGATTGTTTCACTTAAGAATATCCTTATTGAAGCATCTGAATTTGAAAATGTTTGATCGCTGGTAACACCCAAAATTGCTATTGGAACACCGGTTAATATTGAGATATCCTTAAGAGTCACGCTTTTAGTTTCAAGATATGCCAGTTCTGATGGATTAAGTCCTAGACGTTCATAGGTAGCGTCTCCAGCAAGAAACATCGGGAGTCCTGCCTTACTTGCGTTTCCATATTCTTCTTGGTAGCGCTCTTTAAGCTCGGTAAGCTGCGTCTTTGTCATTGAGCCGGTCTTGAAATTGAAAACACCCTCCACGCGCCCTCCATTTTCTAAAATCTTTGAATGATACTCGTCAATCTGTGTGGAAGTTTCAATTTGTCTTATTCCGGACTGCAAAAGCGATTCACCACGAAGCGGAGCTTCTGGATTAGGATTGTGAGCATAAATAACCTGATCCTCATCATAAGGTGTTTCTCCATTAGCTGTTTTGTGAATTATTTTAACAAGCTCACCTGTTTCTTTACTGAAAAAAGGCTCAACCATGTCGCTTCTTAACAAGGTAAGATTACTGGTTTTTTTCTTTCCGCCCATTCTCGACTCTTTGTCAGTTGTAATATAAACCTCACCAAAAATATCCATATATTTCTGATAAAGTGACCAAAACTCCCTGCCAGAAAAGACTCCGTTCGGCTTAGCCAATAAATCCAGTATTTCATGCTTTTCAATGACCGTGTCGCCTTTTTTTAAAACAAATTGAACCTGACCCACCTTTTCAGCACGTTTATTTAAAGCTCTGTTTGCATAAAGAGATATTCCATAAGAATTAAGGTAATCAGTAGGGGAATAATTTTTTTTGTATTTTGAAAAAGGCAAAATTGAGATGCTTGTGAAAGGATCTCCAATAAAGTTCTTTATTCTTGCACTAAAGTTTTTGAACATAAAAAACCGAAAAAAGACAATTAAATTGCTATCTTCTTTCGGTATGTCCGAGTAAGTATTCTAATATTGTGCGTTAATTATAGCATACTTTTAGGTAAAGTGTCAAATCAAAACAACCTCCTGACTTTCCTTTATTGTCGCCTTCACAATCTCACCACGACTAAAAGTAAATTCTATGGTTGCATTTCCATATTTAATCCGCTCTGCCAGTTCTTTTATTTTTTGTATTAGTTTTTCGTTTTGCATATTTTATATTTAAACAAATCCGATAAATCCCTGATTAAGATTAGAATAAACTCCGTATCTTATAGAATCCAAGGCATCATCTAGTTCCTTAATCGGTTTATTAGTTGGCTCTTTGTTTTTATCCAACGCCCATTTATAATTTTGAGCTTCATTGTCTATATTTGTGCTTGATTCGGTATAGAATACGTTCCTGCCTTGCAATAGCTTTATTCCAGCTCTCACGCTATCCGGACCCTTTGGAGCTGGACGAACATCCCAGTCGTCATTTCTTAGTTCTTCAATAGATTTAGGCTCTGCGCTATCAGCATAAATAACGGAAGATCCTTTTTCCAGTCCTAAATCCTCAAACCTGCTAGATAAATCATTTCCCTTGCATCCTGTGTTTGTCAATCCTACCTCATACAAAATCTCCCTACACCAGACATTCTCATTATGTTCTTTAATCTCAGTAAGTGCGGCCGGATGACCGGAATACCCGAAATCAAGTCCGTAGTAGCTGTCATAGGGAAGCTCATCAAACTCTTTATCCGGTATAATCTTCCAATCTTTAAATATCCTACCCCTCGCACCCTCGCTCACCAGTCCTTTGATCATGTTGTAATAGTGATCCGGATTCCTATCTTTATATTTCTCAAAATTGTCAACTGTTTTCTGATTGAGGTTTGCGACATTGTCCAGATAAGTTCCGTGAATGAATATCGCATCCTTTTCCGTGCTTTTCAGCTCGAAATTATAATATCCATCAACATCAGACTTCACCAAATTAAACCAGCGCTTGATTATCCAGTGATTCTTATCCGGTGGGTTGAGTAGTAAAATGACAGTGATGTCTGATTTGATTGTTCTGAGCGAATCATCTAGTTGCTGGAAGTCCTCTTGGCAAATTTCGTCTGCCTCCTCAATAATAACAGTGGTATAACTAGCCAGCGATTTCAGTTTTGACTTTTGATCGCCCGATGACTTTCTAAATCCGATACCATTGATTTTATTGTTTCCATATTTAAACTCCAGCGTATTTTCTCTTATCTCAACTTTCGTTTCCAACTCCTGTTCTTCGAGCCTATCTCTGATTTCCTGAAATATTGAGTTCCTAATATCTCCCAATACAAATCGCATGATCGCGCATCTGAAGTACTTGGCGCTTAGCAGTTGGAGCATTGCGTATTGACTAGCCGCATACGAACGACCAGATGCACGACCACCTATGCAAATAATATATCTTGGTTTTTCAAGAAACAGGGGCTTATATAATTTACTCGGAGTTATTTTCATTTGAAAAATCGTGAAAGGTTACGTTGATCTCGTTGGTTATTTTTTCACCTCCCGATGTTATGTCTCCCTTTGAAATAGTCGTTGGTTCTCCCAGTTCAACCTTGATTATTTCCCAAGCAGTTTTTATTTCTTTATAGAAGGGAAGTTGTTCAACGATAAGTGGCTTTCCTTCTTTATCGAATAACTGAACTCCATTTTTATTCCTAACAAAAACATTTCTTCGTTCTAGCAAATCAATTGCACCTTCAATTGATTTCATTTTAGCATCTTGCAATCTATCAAGAATCTCCTGATTTTTCTTAGTCTTATTCACAATCAATTGGTCTTTGAAGTGGTAATATGAACAATAAAAGGCGACCTGACTCCACGACTTCCATTGGCAATCCTTATCTAAAATTATTTGATAGACTCTCCCATTCCATTTTTCATAAAGAGCATAAAGCAAATCACGCTCTTTAATATTAAGAACCCTATATTTAGGACCATTCGGCCAGGGCTTTAACCTGACAGCGTCCATCTTCCTTTTTATTACTGGTCCTTCATCTAAAATTGGAACATTTTTATCCGGGATAACTGTTTTCATTGAATTGCTTTATTTAAGCCTTGTTTACCACTCCCCTACTATACTTAACTACTATCTGATTTTGCTAGGGGAGTGTTTTTTGGATATATGTGTCGGTAGGGGATAGGGGATTGATGTTATTTTTGCATCTTATAATCAATTAACATCTCAGTCAGTTTCATATAGTCTGCAATTCCCATTTGTCTGAATGAAAATCCAAGTTGTTCCTGAATGAAGTCGTGTAGTTCTTTATTTTTGGCTTCCCTTATTTCAGCAGTTTCGAATACTTCGGAATACTTTTGTTTCAAGAATTTAGCCGCTTCCCCTCCACCGCCTACAATCCTCACCTCTTCCCAAAGCTCGCCTTCAGTCACTTCAATTTCTTTTTCCTCTCTGGTGATTGTAATTTTATCTTCGCGATGAGATGTTGCTTCCAAGTACTGATCGCTTTCCTTTTGCAAAAGTCCTTGCACTTCCGCATTCAATGAATAAATCTTTTCGATGATTTCTTTTGTTTCCATGTTGTTATTTTGTGAATAAAATTATTAAAATTAACCAACCAATAATAATAGTGCAATAAAAAATTAGTAATGAAAATGAAAACCAGTTAAATCTTGGAGTATATTTTTTCTTGTAATATTCTCTAACATCCCTTACTTCTTCTTCCTCATCCAACTCATCCCACTGCTTTGCTTTCTTGAATTTGTAGGATACTCCGATACTTTTTATTGTCCCCTCGATCGTTTCGGAGCTTGATTTAATGTTAAAGATTGCGAGGAATATCTGATCCAATATTTTCGGTTCAAGTTTTTTCGGACTGACGAACTCCATCTCACCGAACACATCCACCGTATTGTACACAAAGCAATTATTTTCTTTTTTTTCTGAAAATATCATATGCCAATTATATCACAATAAATTAAAAATGTAAAATCTATTTTGAATGAGTTATTATTTTCTCGCCATCATATTCGATGGTGTAACCGTTTATATAAATTATTTTGTCGATGTTATGGTTTTCAAACAGTATCTTCATAAACTCATCTCTTTTTCGCATATCCTTATATGCTCTGTCGTTTATCTTAACGTGATCAACCTGTGACTTGCGAGTATAGGCAATAAGCCAGTCAGTTTCAGCCAGTTTCAGGAAAAAGTCAGTATGTTCTCCGCTTATCTTGATTCTATCATCCCATTTAACCCCTAAATCTGCCCTCATTAGCATAAAATTCGGCACACAGCCCGTCAGTTTGTATTCTTGGTCGTTGTATCCCCCACTTGCCACATGCCTCAGAGTACGCCCCTTTTTAGCGAGATAATGCTCAAATTTGACCTCATTGCCGTCTTGAATGACCAATCCACCCACAATTCCTAGGTTTGGGTCGCTTTCCATAAGTTCAAGCATGGCTGGGATGTTGGTCTTTTCTGTGAACACAAAGTCCTCCTCAAGTAGCAATTTATATTTCCTGTTGGTATGTGAAAATAGGTAATTGCGAGCCTCTGACAATCCGCAGTCATATTTTAGCCCGTAGGCTTTCGGCTTCACTCTCAAACCAGCTTCAAATAATTTGAAATATAGGTCGTTGTATTTTTTCGGAATAAACTTTTTGCTCTGGTCTGCGATAAAGATGTTCGCTTGCGGATAATATTTTGCGATTGAAAATAGTAGGTTTTCCAAACATTCCCAGCGTTCAAAGACCGTGATCAAAAAATCAATCTCATCAACCCTTGACCGGTCATAAGTGTCACGTGTTCCATTCATATCAATCACGTAATCCAGATCATACTTTTCAAAAAACCGCTTCTTATCGCTTCGCCTTGAGCGGAAGCCTTTATATTTAGTGTGGTTGTCTCTTGATGGTGTTTGGATAGCTGGCTTATGGATCACTATTGCGGTTGGATCAAAAAATGCCTCATATCCAGCACGTTTAAAATCAATGAAAAAACTTGAGTGTTCATAAGCCACCTTTATCTGCTCATCCCATTTAACATATTTAACTGCTTGTGTTTGAGCTACGAAGAAATTGAAAGTCAAATCAACTGGAGTAAATTCACTTAAATCAGTGAGCGGTTTATATATAAAATGCTTATCATGTTCCTCAATAAAGCCCTGATAATTTTTCAATGTGCCACCCTCGGTAATTCTTCCGCCTACAAGATTAATATTATCATCATGCTCAAGCCAGCCAAGCATTCCGTCCACATTTGATTCTTTGGTATACTTAAAATCATCATCCCCAATCAAAACATAGTCCGTATTTACTAACTTCACTAACTCGTTTCTTGCTTTACACAAGCCACAATCATAAGGAAGTTCAATATATCTGATTCCTTGTGCCTCAAAGCGCTCTTTCTTTTCTTTGGATGGATTCTGGTCGCCGATTATGATGTTGATATCCGGATATTGCTTGAGCAAACTTTCCACGCAAACATATAGATATTCATCTCTTAAAAATGTGACTATAATTGCGGTAAGATTTTTCATATTTGTTCAAATAAATTATTTTTTGAAATAACAAAGTCAGAAAATTTCCTTCCATCAATCATTTCATGCACCGCCTCTCCATTAACATTAAACCATCTCGTCCCGTACCAGTGATGGAAAACTAATGACTCGCCATTCAAAGTATATTCTTCTCCCCAAACATCCTTATATTCTGTCTTCTTGTATTCTAAAAACTTAACCTTTCCTCCCCTCGAAAGTGTTCGGAAATAAAAATGCACCCCAACATCAAATTTAACACCATCCAAATTGACTGCTTTGAAATTGTCACCATTATCAAAAAAATACTTTTTCTCAAAAAACATACAAAGCGGTCTGACCGGTTTTAGGTCGCCACCCCTTGCTGCGAATAGTTTCGTCTCTGGATTGTTTGTTACCTGCTCGATAAGTCTTAAATCAAAATCTTTCAATAAAATATGGCTATCAATATCAAGCGCCAAGATATAATCCCCTGTTGCCATTCCTATACCGTGATTCATCCCTACTCCATGTCCAAGATTTTCATCGGGCTTTAATATCTTTACATTAAAATTTTTATAACAATCAAAATCCTCTTGTTTTAGATTTTTACTATTATCCACCAAGATAACCTCGATGTCTGGATTTTCACTTGCATGACTAAAAACGCTATCCACAAGAAGTTTTGCAAAATCCTCGGCCCACCAGTTCACAGCAACAATTGATATTTTCATATTTTTCTCAACTTAATTCCATACGCCCAATATGGCTTATTATCACCCTTATACCATTCTTCAATCTTTTCAAAAAGTGGCACTGGATATTGACTGTATCTTTTTGCAAACGCCTCACCAAATGGATCTCCTTTGATAAAATATTTGAAACTTTCAGCGCACCAAAATGAAATGTGAGTTGGATCTTGCACGCTTGCTGGGTGTGGGAAAAGGGGAACTTCAATGTCTAATATACCGCCTGGCTTTAAAAGTTCGTAAAATAAAGCCATCACCCTAACTTTGTTTTCTGGCTTAAAATGTTCAAGGATGTGATGGGCACGGATTTCGTCGACTTCCCCCTTAAATTCAGTAACAAGTTGATATCCATTATTTTCAATATCAGTATAACGATCAGCACCAACACTCATATCATTATCAACTGTCACATATCCTGCTAGTTTTGCGCGACCTGAGCCTATGTCTAATTTCATAAAAATATAAGAATTATTGAAATAAATATTGCCACTGGAACTCCAAGTGCCATCGTAAAGATTAATGCTATATCATCAAAATAATCTAGGCAAAAATCAACCCATTTTACAAATGAAAAAGTTATTATTAAGACTGCTAAAAAAATAAGTATTATTTTCATAATGTTTCCTTAAGCTTAGTTGAACTTATCCCACGAGTGCGTGGCAAATAGATGCATCCATATTCATCAAACTTTCCTTTGTGGTCGCTTCCCATAACTATCCTCGCACGAAACAAAGCCATATCTCTTCCTTTCTGTTTCCAGTTCTTTTCAGGTATAACCATATCCACACAATCAATCATCTCCAACACTTCTTTGCGTTGCTTATATGTCTGCACTGATTGCTTGCCTTTCTTTTTATTGAAAGCATCGGTTGAAAGTCCAATGATCAGTTTTTCTCCGAGCTTGGTCGCACGTTTGAGCAGGCGCGCATGGCCGAAGTGAAACAGGTCAAATGTTCCGTAGCAGATTATGTTAGGATATTTTGTTGAAAGGGGAGGTCGCCCAATTCCAATTTTTTGTTGGTGTTTTCCAGTCTTCGCCATATTTTTGTATTAAAATTTGTTCAGGAAGTAATGGCACATTTACTTCAATACCATTAAAATCCATTTGAATTAAATTATCAAAATTGAGCGCATCGTATTCGTACGTCAAAATATCATCAGGCATTGTCCTCCCACCATTTAAAAAAGCGTTGAAGCGAATCTTATCACCAACCTTGTAATAAAAGAAAAAATCAACTTTGATACCATCCCGATACCAAGCCAATTCAAAATGCTTGCCAAAAATTCCGAAAGAGTGATACAGGATAAATCCTTTTTTCATCATATCGAGAAAAATGTCCGATAATGTTTCAAGCGTCCACTGTTCCATAAACACTCCAATATCGATATCAGTGTCGTGTGCGATGAAATCTCCCTCTCTGATCGCACCCAATAAAGTGCCATCAATAATGAAATATCCAAGGTTGTTTTTATTCAAACAATCGATTGAATCTTTAAGGTTGGCGGTTGCTTTTTGTTTGTCCATCATTTGTTTAATCTGCTATTTATTCTATCAATGATAAGCTGCTTATCTTGTTTTGTTGGTTTATAGTCTCCGCACAGAGCGACTGGTATTTCTGAACCCCATGCATCCCCATACCAAGTCACCTTAAAACCTCTTTTTAAACATTCGCAATATATATCTGTATATCTTTTTCCAAGATACCCCAATTTATTATAAAAGAATTTCACATGACCTTTCCCTAAGCAGAACTTTTCAGGTATGTTTTCGATCTTAGCCTTTCCACTTTTAATCATATTAGGAATACGCTTTATCTCCCGGTGTTCAGCGAGAAGATGTTTATCGGTGAGTTTCTTAACAGGATAACCAACATTTATACGAGTCATAAACTTTTAGAAATAGCAATTAATTGTTTTCTTGGCTTATATCCTTTCAGTTTCGCATACCCCTTAGCTTCCAGTTTCCGGTTAATCTCTTTCCGTAGCAATGGAACTGAACCAATATCCGCTGTCTGAGGGCAATTAACTGCGTAATATTCAGCTTTGATTTGTTCATCTGTTTTCATAATTTCAGTTTAGCATGTCCTTGACGAATTGTCAACCCCCTCAATTACCGCTTTTGCTTCTAAAAATCCATAACAAACGAAAGCTTGGCAGTTGTCGCACCCATTGAGCGCCTCTATCCATTCCCTCTGAACTTCAGACACTCCGCCTGATCCACCACGCTTTGGCTTCCTGTCAATCTTCTTCATCTCCACCCATACAAGACTATTATTTACAATCACCAGCAGATCAGGCAAGCCAGCACGGACTCCGGATGATGTATTCTTAGCTTGCTGGGAATATCCAGTATAAGTGGACATTGGAATTGCGGAAAACTTATATCCCTCTAGATCCAACCACTTCACGAACGCACATTGCTCATCATATTCAGACGGACATGCACCAACTTTCGGACATTTATTGACAACTTTTGGACCACTAAACCATTTCTTTTGTGTTCGTGTATCAAGCACATACTTTCCGTTAATAAAGGGCATTTTATTTTTATGAATTATTAAGTCTAAGTACTGC
>Ga0214472_10006517_pt1 | contig 12219 bp, 8 predicted proteins | sample RVTome_6_FD_207662 | JGI IMG/M metagenome (GOLD analysis project Ga0214472, IMG submission 207662) | Soil microbial communities from uranium-contaminated site in the Upper Colorado River Basin, Wyoming, United States - RVT140D175 | ecosystem: Environmental > Terrestrial > Soil > Contaminated >... | reverse complement strand
CTGCGTCTTCCACGCGAGCGGGTATCTCGCCCTGCTCCATTCGCGTGACGCCGGGCTTCTGCACGCGATCCAGTCGGGCCGGGCGCTGCTGACGCGCCTGGAGGGCGAGTGGTGGATGGGCCACCACCTGGAGGCGTTCGGCGGAGCCTGGAGCGGGACGCCCTGATGAACGTCCTGCTCGTCGCCGAGGAATCGGCCGGTGTCCAGGTCCTGCGAGGTCTCAAACGGAGCTCCCACCGGATCGTCACCGTATTGACCCAGCCGCCGACGCGCGGCGGAGGAGCGACGGTCGCAAGCGTCGCGCGAACGCTGGACGTGCCGGTGCTCCCCTCCGCGGCCGTCCGCGATCCCGAGCTGGCGGGCTTCATCGCCCACCACCGCGTCGATGTCCTCCTCAACGTCCACTCGCTCTTTCTCGTCAATCCCGAGGTGGTCGGCGCGCCGAGGATCGGGAGCTTCAACCTCCACCCGGGGCCGCTGCCCGAATACGCCGGTCTCAACGCGCCGAGCTGGGCGATCTACCACGGCGAGCGGAGCCACGCCGTCACGGTCCACTGGATGGATCCGGAGATCGACGCCGGACAGATCGCGTATGAGGCTCCCTTCGACATCAGCGAGGACGATACGGGCCTCTCCGTCAGCGCCAAGTGCGTCCGCCACGGGCTTCCTCTCGTCGAGCGGCTGCTCGAGGTCGCCATCGCCGACCCGGCCGCGATCCCGCGGCTGCCCCAGGACATCTCTCGACGTCAATACTTCCGCCGGGGCGAGATCCCCGACGGCGGCAGGATCGTCTGGTCGCGATCGGCGCGCCGCCTTGTCGACCTCGTGCGGGCGTGCGACTACTTTCCGTTCCCGTCCCCGTGGCGCGAGCCGCTGGCACGGCTCGGCGAGCGTGAGCTCGCCGTGCTCAAGGCTTCGCGCACGCGTAAGCCCAGCGACGCGCGCCCGGGCACGGTCCGACGGGCGGAGGGCGACGCGGTGGCCGTCGCCACCGGCGACGAGTGGATCCTCGTCCACCGTGTCCGGCTGAACGGCCGGCCCGTCCCTGCGGCTGAAGTGCTCGACCCCGGCGACCGCCTCGCGGACGGTGCTTAGGTGTCGCGCCTCATCGCCAGGTAGCGCAGGCCGGCGGCTTCGGATCCCGACTCGACCCTGAAGCCTGAGGAGGCGTACAGCCGCACGGCGGGCTCGTTGTCAGCCGAAACGTCCAGCCGGAAGCGGTCGAAGCCGGCCGCACGGCCGGCCGCAAGAAAGGCGTTCGTCAGCGCCCCGCCCAACCCCTTGCCGCGGTGCGCGGGAAGGACACCCATCTTGCTGAGATAGAACTCGTCCGGGCCGACCGGCGCAAAGAGGTCCTTCGAGACCTCGATGCGCTCGTGGAGCGCGGCCCGAGCCGCTGGGTCGTGCCCGACCGTCTTGACCAGCGCCAGCGTGTCTTCCTGCCGGCACTGCTGCAGCTCCCGTCCCGGCAGCGCGAGATACATCCCGACGGCCTCGTCGCCGAGCAGGGCAAGCGCGACCCGCTCGAGCCAAAGCTCCGAGGAGGGGCGCCGCATCCACGCCCCAAGCGTCGCGGCAGTCTGCTCGGGGTCGCCGAAGAACCAGTCGAAGTAGGGATTCCCCGCCTCGTGGACGAGGCCGACCACGGCTGGGAGGACCGCAGCCGGGTCGTCGTGCCGGCTGAGCGCGCGGACGAGCGGAGCATCGGGTGAGGCTTGCACGCGTCCCTCCAGGCTCTCATCGTATGATGCGCCGTCGGACGGCGGAAGGCAAGAAGCGCTCGAGCGCGGCCTGACCCCAGCCCGCCAGCATCCCGAGTCCAAACGCGATGTGGAAGGTCGGAAAGACGAGGACCACGAGTGGCAGAAGCCGGTACCGCTCTTGCTCCCTGCGTAGGGCCGCGATGCCGAACGCGAGCGCGCCGGCGGCGTACGCGCCGATCACGAGGGCGAGGACCAGCCGCCCGGTCGCAAACCACACCGCCAGCACGGCAAGAGCGATCAGGGACACCACGGAGGCCAAGGGTGCGAGACTGCGCGCGCTCACGATCCGGCCGTGCTTGCGCATCACGGCCACCTTCCAAAAGCCGTACTCGTAGTACTGGCGAAAGACGCCCCGCAGGCTCCCACGCGGGGTGTAGTACGTACGGATCGCCGGGTCGCGCACGACTCGCCCGCCCGCGAGCCGGAGCCGGAGATTGAACTCGTCGTCCTGGTTGCGGACGAGAGACTCGTCGAACAACCCGACACGGCGAAATGCGTCCGGGCGGAAAGCGCCGTACGGAACCGTATCGACGTCGATGCGAGCCGCCGAGCGGTGGCGCGACCAGTGAACCCCGCCGAACGCGCTGTCCATCGCGCACCCGACGGCTCGCTCCATGGGGGTTCGTCCTCTGGGAATGAATATCCCGCCAACGTTCTCGGCGCCGGTCTCCTCGGCGGCGAGGACGCATCGCCGGACGTAGTCGGGCGGGTAGGCGCTGTGGCAGTCGATCCGGACGATCAGGTCGCCGCGGGCCGCGCGGATGCACATGTTCAGCCCGTGCGAGACCCAGCGGGCCGGGTTGTCGAGAATCGTCACGAAAAGTCCGTGGCGCTCGGCAGCGGCGCGCAGCCGTTCGACCGAGCCGTCCGTCGATCCTCCGTCGGCGACGAGGACTTCGATGTCGCCGTCGAAGTCCTGCGCCGCCAGGTCGACGACGAGGCTATCCACGTGCTCGGCCTCGTTCCACATCGGCGCGACGACGGAGACGTGGCGAACGCTTGGGAGCTCGCTCGGACCCGACAGGAGAGAGCGCTCCGTCAGCGGGCGCGCGCGGGCTTCACGCAGAGGTAGAACGGCTCCCCGGTTCGGAGGCCGAAGCGGATCCGGCTCGCGGCGTCGAGGCGTTCGACGTAGTCCTCCTCGGTGACGTCGAAGCCCGCCGCCTCGAGGCGGAGCCCGTAATCAAGGCCGCAAATCCGCACGTGGTCGTATTGGCCGAAGCGCCGTTCCCGCGCGACCGGAGTCGTGACCGTTGCGTCCTCGATCGTCTCCGGGATCGGCTTCACCGGCACCTGGATCACCGCTTTTCCTCCCGGCCGGAGCACGCGGAAGAGCTCGCTCATCGCTTTTCGGTCGTCAGGGACGTGCTCGAGCACGTGGAGGCAGAGGATCACGTCGAACGAGTCGTCGCTGATAGGAAGACCGGTCACGTCGGCGTGCAGGGTGGCTTGCGGCGAGTCGAGGTCGACCGGGAGGTACTCGACGTCCTCGAGCGACGCCAGCCAGGTTGTCAACGCCGGGGCCGGGCCGACGTCGAGAATCGCCGCGCCCTTCGGGACGCCAAGCGCGTCCCGGAGGAACAGGAAGACGGCCCGATGCCGCATCAGCGAGCCGCACTGAGGACATTGGTCCGGGCGGCCGAAGAAATGGGCGAACTTCCGGAAGGTATGACCGCAGCACGGGCAGACCACCGTCGAGCCGGCGTTCACGAAGGCGGACGCACGGAGGTATGCCTGCCGGGCGGCCTGCTTGTACCGCTTCGGCAGGGCGGCTTTGAGCGCGGCTGTACGAAGCATCCTTCCATCATGCAACCATGCGCCTTCATGGGCAAGCGGCATCCGCCTACGCGTTCTAGGCGCCGTTCACTAGGCTCCTGAGAGTGGGGAGCCGGGTCTCCGAAGCCCTAGTCGTCTGCTACCACAGCGTGTCCGACGACTGGGATCATGCCCTCGCGGTCACGACCCGGTCGTTCGAACGCCAGCTTTCCAGCCTGCTCCGGCGCGGCTTTCGGCCCGTCCCTGCCGCCGAGGTTCTCGACGGGGGACGCCGCAGCCTCCACGTCACGTTCGACGATGCGTTCAAGGCCGTCCTGCAGGCGATCCCCGTTCTCGAGCGTCTCGGCCTTCACGCGACGGTCTTCGCCGTGACGAGCCTGGCGGACGAGGGACATCCCTTGGCCGTCCCGGAGCTCGCGCGCGAGGCAGTCTCCCATCGAGAGCACCTGGTGACGATGGACTGGAGCCAGCTCCGCGAGCTCGCGGGCCGGGGCTTCGAGATCGGCTCGCACACCGCCTCTCATCCACACCTTCGGGAGCTCTCTGACACTGAGCTCGAGCGTGAGCTCGTCAATTCGCGCACCCGGATCGAGGAGGAGCTCGGAAGACCCTGCCGCCTGCTTGCGTATCCCTACGGCGAGCACGACACGCGCGTGCATGCCGCCGCCCGCCGGTCTGGGTACGCAGCCGCGTTCGGCCTCGCGGCCGGGACCGAGCGCACGAACCCGTACGCGCTGCCGCGCACCGACCTCTACCGGCGCGACTCGCTCGTGCGGGCAACCATGAAAACGTCCTTCTTGAAGCCCGGCGCGTCGGCGTTCCTCGCGCGCACACGGTTCCGCCCAGCGTCCTGACCGGGGAGCCTGAGACCGGCCGATCCGGCCACGGGTGGCTCCCCGGTGTCATCCCAGCCGACGCCCGCCGCTTCCGGGTGACCGATCCAGCCCTCGCGGCGATCCTCGGCGCCTCCGGAGCCGAGGTGGTCGAGCGCTCACCCGAGGTCGAGATCGCGCTCACTGCGGACGGAATCCGCGGCGATGCGGCCCTCGCCGTGGTCAGCCTGGCGGCGCCGGCCGTGTCCGCCGGTCCGCTGCCGCGCCGCGCCGCGTCGCGACTTCTCGGCTACTTCCTCGTCCGCGCCCGCGCGGCCGGCGCGCGGCGTTCGCTCCGTCGGCGGGGCTACGAACGGGTGTCTGTGCTGCTTTGGGACATAGCCCAGCGGGCGGCCCTGCCTGGTGTCCCCGCTCCTCGCCGCCGCTTCGCCGAGCGGCTGCCAGGGCGCGCTCTCGTCCTCGCCGAGCGCGCACAAGGAGGCCCGACTGCGCTCGAGGCGGCGCTCGCCGCGGCCGGTCGCGAAGCGGGAGTGGAAACCCGGCCAAGGTGGGCGTCTGTTCGCGCGGGCATGCTCGTCCTGGTGGATTCCGACGCGGGCCTCCTCCGGACCGCGATCGGCGGTGCGAGCGTGCAACTCGCCAACCATGTCGCGGCCCTCGAAGCGCTGGCGCGGGCGGGCTCCTCGGAGCTCGTCGCGGCGCGCATTCCCTGGCTACTCGCCCACGGACATGTTGGGCTCGTCGACTGGTCGCTCGAGCGCCGTCTTCCCGGCACGACTCCGCGCCTCCCTTTGCCCCCGACCCTGCTCGACGAGTGCGTCGATTTCCTCGTAGCCCTGTATCGCGCGCCCGGCGGGCGCGATGGAGGGCAGAGGGTGGCCGACGAGGCCGAGAGGGCCGCAAGCGTCTGTCGTCCGGAGATCGCCGCGCTCGTGCGCCGGCTCGGCGAGCGGCTCGAGCTAGACCTGGCTGCAATCCGCCGAGGCTTCGGCCACGGAGACTTCTTCGCCGGCAACCTGCTCGCCGACGGACCGCGGCTCACAGGGGTGATCGACTGGGACGCAGGCGGGCCCGGGCGCCTGCCGCTCGTCGACCTCCTGCACCTCGAGCTCACTCGCGTCGATTACGGCGGTGACGACAACTGGGGCCGCGCGGTCGTCGAGCGCCTCCTTCCGCTCGCGAGGTCGGGCGGCGACGCCGTCGTCCACCGCTACTGCGCCGGGATCGGCCTCGAGACGAACCCCCGCCTGCTCGAGGCGCTCGTCCTCGGCTACTGGCTCGGCTACGTTGCCTATCAGCTCGACACTCACGTCGCCCGGCGGTCGCAGCCGGCGTGGATTGAGGGCAACGTCGAGCTCCCCCTCGCCGCGATGACCGCGGGCGGGACTCGCTAGAAAGATCTGTGCTCGCTGGTTAACGTTTCTCCCTTGGGCGGAGAGGTCGACGTCGACGGGATGTATCGCTGGGTGTTCCACCAGGTCTCTTACAGGCGGGCGGTTCCACCCGTCTACGACGACGAGCGATTTCGGCGGCGATTCTTCGAGTACGACGTCGAGTCGACGAGGCGGTTCTTCGCCCGCGTCGACGGCTTCCTCGAGCTGGAGGGGAAGTCCGTGCTCGACGTCGGTTGCGGGCGGGGTGCGACCTGCATCGAGGCAGCTCGTCGAGGAGCGCGCCGGGTCGTGGGGATAGATATGAACCTCCCGCCCCAGGCACGCGAGCTCGTCGCGGGTGACCCCGATCTGGCCCGCCGGGTGGAGTTCGTGCACACGGACGGGACTCTCGCGAAGCTGGGATCCCAGACCTTCGACGTCATCCTCTCCAAGGACAGCTTCGAGCACTACGCGGAGCCCGAATCATTCGTCCCCGCGCTGACTGCGTTCCTGACGCCGGGGGGCGTGTTGGCGATCGGCTTCGGGCCGCTTTGGAAGAGCCCGCAGGGTGGTCACATCGAGTTCATGACCCCGCTGCCGTGGGCGCATCTCCTCTTTCCCGAGGAGGTGGTCCTCGCGGAGCGGAGGCGCTTTCGGCCGGCCGAGCTCGCCCAGTCGTACGAGGGTGTCCGCGGCGGACTCAACAGGATGACGCTTGCTCGCTTTCGAGCGATCATCGCCTCCAGCGGGCTCGAGTGCCTCTACTTCCGCACGAACGTGAGTGACCACCCAGTCGTCGGGGCCATGAGCCTGCTGAGTCGCCTGCCGCCGCTTCGTGAGCTTCTCACGGCCAACGTCTACGGCCTCTGGCGGAAGCCGGGCACGGCATAGTCAGGAGCGCTGCTCCGACACGTCCTCTAGACTGCGCGACCGGTTCTGGTCGTCGGAAGAGCTTTCAACCGGGTTTGGGTCTTCGAGGGATTTTCCTAAGGCCGCGTGCAGCGGACGTCGATTGATCGGGCGTATGGTCGGGAGCCGCACCCGACTAATCGCCGCGACGCTTCTGGCTGCCGCCTCGCTGCCTGCTTCGGCCTGGGCCGCTGACGGCGCCTCGGCCTTTTCCGCGAGGCCGATGCTCGTCGGGCAATCGGCCGCCAAGGTGGCGGGCGGGACGCTGAGCGTTCGCAGCCCGCGGGCCGCCGCGGCCGGCGACATCCTGCTCGCTTCGGTCACCGTCCGCGCCGCGACGACGAGAGCGATAGGCGCACCCTCGGGCTGGCGCCTCGTGCGGAGCCTTGCGCGCCGCAATCCCCGACTCGTCCAGGCGATCTACCTGCACGTGGCGGAGGCAGGCGAGCCACTCTCGTACCGGTGGAGGATCCGGAACAGACATGGGGGCATCGGCGTCATCCTCGCGTACCGGGGCATCGACGCGGCGCGGCCGGTCCTCCGTCATCGCGGCCGCGCGGGGACTTCTACGCTCTCTGCCTCGCTTCCGTCGCTGACGCTGCCGACGGCCGGGGCCCGCCTCGTGGTCTTCGTCGCCGCGACCGGAGCCGGGAAGACGAGGCCGCCGACGAGGATGCGAGAGCGATCTGACCTCTCCCGTCGAGGCCGCTGGGCGCTGACCGAGGCCGTCGCCGACGCGGTCGCGTCGCGAGCCGGCCGGACGGGACTGCGCCGGGCCTGGTTCGGCAGGCGCCGGGCGCTCGCCTTCGGGCAGCTCGTGGCGCTTCGGTCCGCGACCGCCGCTTTGCCGCCGGCAGTGTCTCCCGGCTCCGTCTCGTCGCTCCTGCCGCCTTCGACCGGCGCGGTCTTCTACGTATCGACTTCGGGGTCGGACAGCAATCCGGGCACGCTGGTCTCGCCCTGGCGCACGGTCCAGAAGGCGCTGAACACCCTCCAGCCGGGCCAGCGAGCTCTCGTCCGCGCCGGCACGTATTCGGCGAACCTCAGATTGACCCGGGCGGGGACGTCGTCGGCCCCGATCACCGTGGAGGCTTTTCCGGGCGAGCGGCCTATCCTCGGCCCCGCGGGGAGCCACCCCCTGGAGATCGCGAGCTCGGGCGCCTACTTCCGCCTACGGGGGTTCATCGTCGAGCGGGCGCCGGGCACGTCGGGCGGCAACATCGACGTCTACGGGCATCACATCGAGCTCGCTGCCAACGAGATCCGACTCGGAAAGGATCAGGGCATCTACACGGCCGAGGGAAGCGACGACGTCTACGTCCTCGGCAACTGGATTCATGACAACGGTGAGGGGATCGCACACCAGAGCCACGGGATCTACCTGCAGGGCACCGACCATTTCGTCGCCAACAACGTCATCCACGACCATCCCGAGGGCTTCGGGATCCAGGTGTACGATCTCAACCACCGCTCGGTCGTCGTGAGCAACACGATCGTCGCCTCGGGGCACAGCGGAATCGTCGTGGGCGGTTCGGGCGGCGTCTCCGACGTCGTCGTCCGCAACAACGTACTCGCGTTCAACTCGAGCTACGGCGTCCAGCATGACTCGGACTGCCCGACGAGCAACGTCGACGTCGACCACAACGTCGTCTACGGCAACGGCTGGGGCGCGATCCAGTCCGGCTGCGCCGCGATCGATACGTCCGGGGGCAACGTCTTCGCGGATCCCCTCCTCGTCGACTTCGGGGCGCGGAACCTCCACCTCCAGGCCGGCAGTCCGGCGATCGACCAGGCGCTCGCAGAATGGTCGCTCGGCGCCGACGCCGACGGGGTCGCGCGCCCGCGTGGGCCGGCCCCCGACATCGGCGCCTACGAGTTCTAGCTCTGCCCGTGCCCGCTCTTCGCTTGCATCGTCACTGTCGGCTTCCGGCGCGCGCCTGGAAGGAATTGCCAACAGGGGTAAAACCTTCGAGGGATTTCGCTCAGTTCGGAGAGCGCTCGCGCCGATTGACGCAAGCGATGGTCGGGAGCCGCACCCGACTGCTTGCAGCAGCCCTCCTCGCAGTCGCCGCCGCGAGTCCTAGTGCTGCCTCGGCAGCGCTCGATGCCCATGCCTCCTCGGGCCGGGTGAGTACGGCCAGAGCCGCGCTCGTAGGCGCCTCGGAAGCGCGGGCCCCACTGGCGCGGGTCGTTGTCCGCACCCCGCAAGGGGTCGCCGCCGGCGACCTGCTGCTCGGGGTCGTCACCGTCCGCGCCGGCTCCGGCTATGCGGTCGCGACGCCGCCCGGGTGGCGGCGCGTGCGGACGATCGGACGCCGTCGCGGCGAGCTTGCCCAGGCCCTGTTCGTCCGCTGGGCAGGCCTGAGCGAGCCCCGGTTCCACACCTGGAAGCTGCGCCACCCCCGCGGCGGCATCGGCGCGATCGTCGCCTACCGGGGGGTCGATCCCCTGCGGCCGATCCTCGACCACGCCGGCGCCGGCGCCCGCCGGTCTGCCTCGGTTGCCCTGCCGGCGCTCGACGCGCCGGGGGCGCTGCTCGTCGGCTTCGTCGCCGGAACGGGCGCCGGCCGCACCGCACCCCCGGCGGGCATGCGCGAGCGCTACGACGCGGCCAGGGGCGGCCGCTGGGCGCTGACGGCGGCGGCCTTCGACGCCGCGGAAATAGGCGTGGCCGGCGTCGGCGCGCGCCGGGCGAAGTTCAATCGCAAACGGAACGTCCTCGTCGCCCAGGTCGTTGGACTGCAGCCGGCCTCCGACGGGCCCGTGCTGCCGCCGACCTCGGTCCCGCCGCCGCCCCCGCCGGGCGACACCGAGCCGCCCCCGCCGCCCTCCGGTCTCGAGGTCATAGGGCAGACGACCCAGTCGGTCAGCCTCGACTGGAGCGGCGTCTACATCGACGACGTTGTCGGCTACAGCGTCTACGTCAACGGCACCAAGGTCGCCGACCGGGCGCAGGGAGCGACCTACTACACCGTCTCCGGCCTCGCCTGCGGGACGAGCTACTCCTTCGCGGTCGACACCTTCGACGCGGCCGGCAATCACTCCGCGCCCGAGTCCGCCACCGGCTCCACGAGCGGCTGTGTGCCGGCCGACACGACGCCCCCCTCGACGCCGACCGGCCTGACGACGACCGGGGCCACGCCGACGAGCGTCAGCCTCGAGTGGGAGGCCGCCACGGACAACATCGCCGTCGCCTCCTACGGCGTCTACCGCAACGGCAGCAAGGTCGCCGACGCCGTCCTCACCACCCACACCGTCACCGGGCTTGCCTGCGGCACGAGCTACACCTTCGCCGTCGACGCCGCCGACGCCGCCGGCAACCGCTCGGGGCAGACGGCGCTCACGGCTTCGACCGCCGCCTGCCCGCCCCCGGACACGAGCCCTCCCTCGACCCCGACCGGCCTGACCACGAGCGGAGCGACGCAGACGAGCGTCAGCCTCGACTGGGACGCGGCCACCGACAACATCGGCGTCGTCTCCTACGGCGTCTACCGCGGCGAGACGAAGGTGGCCGACGCCGTCCTCACCGCCAACACCGTCACCGGTCTCGCCTGCGGCACGAGCTACAGCTTCGCCGTCGATGCCGCCGATGCCGCCGGCAACCGCTCGGCGCAGGCCAGCGTCACGGCGTCGACGAGCGACTGCAGTCCGCCGCCGCCCTCGGACTGCCCGACGCTTCTGACGCCGCCGCCGCCCGGCTACTGCACCGGCAACGTGATCTCGGTCACCCCGGCGACGTTCGGGACAGGCGTCTTCGGCGTGGGAGGGATCGCCGTCGCGCCCGGTGATGTCGTCGTGTTCGAGGACGGCGTCTACACGGACACGACGCCGGGAGACGGGACCGTTGTTCAGATCGCGAGCGGCGGCACGTCGAGTCAATACGTCACCTTCGTTTCCAGGAACCGGTGGGGAGCGAAGATCGACGGCGTCTCGAACACGTCGAAGTACGGGTTCAACGCCGTCGCTCTGACCGGCAATGTGCGCATCGAGGGCTTCGACATCTACGGGTTCGGAAGCCGGGACGTCGGCACCCTCGCGGCTCCGTCAGCGTCGGGTGTGTTCCTGCAGGCCGGCGGCGACAACTCGCAGGTCGTCGGCAACAACATCCACGCGATCAGCAACTTCTGCAACGACACCATCCGCGCCCAGACCGGCGTCTTCATCCAGCGGCCCGGCGTCCTCGTGGAGTCGAACGTCTTCCACGGCATCGGCCGCTTCGATCCAGGCGAAGGCGGGTGTACCTATGCGCCCACGTTCACCAAGTACATGAACAGCGACACCGCCGTCTACCTCCAGAGCCCGAACCACAGCAACGTCACCGTCCGTAACAACCTGTTCTCGAAGCTCGAGAACGGGTACGGCGTCTACGTCTACCAGGGAGGCCCGACCGGCTTCAAGGTTCTGAACAACACGTTCGCCGGTGGAAACCCGTACTGCAAGAACGCGCACATCTTCACCGACGCCGACATGAACGACTTCCAGGTGAAGAACAACGTCTTCCAAGGGCCTGCCACCGGATATGCGTGGGCGTGGGACCTCGAGCCGCTCACCAACGTGGTCGTGAGCCAGAACGTGGCGAGCGGCAGCCTTCTCGTCAGCGGCGCGAATTGCAGCAGTGGAATCAGCCCTCTCCCGGCCGGAGTCACGGAGAGCGGCAACCAGCTCAATACCGATCCAGGTCTGGTTGATCCCGATGCTCCTCTGGCGGGCGGGTTCAAGCTCCAATCCTCTTCTCCGGCCGTCGACGCCGGCGCGAATCTTTCGGCGCTCGGGGTCACCGTGGATTTCGAGGGAGCTACGCGTCCGCAGGGCACAGGTTTCGACATCGGCGCGTACGAGTTCGGCGGCACTCCGCCGCCGAGCGACACGCAAGCCCCGTCCACGCCCGGGAATCTGTCGAAGACCGGTTCGACGACATCCTCGATCTCCGTCTCATGGACCGGATCCACCGACAACGTCGGCGTGACCGGCTACGGGCTTTATCGGAACGGCGCGCTCGTCACGAGCACGAGCGCGACGACCTACGCCTTCACCGGCCTCAGCTGCGACACGAGCTACGTGCTCGAGGTCGACGCCTATGACGCAGCCAGCAACCACTCCGGCAGAGCAACCCTGATGGCGTCGACGGACGCCTGCTCGCCGCCCCCGCCCCCTCCATCCGATTGTCCCACGCTCATGACGCCCACGCCGGTTCCGGGCTACTGCACCGGGAGAGTGATCACCGTCACACCCTCGACGTTCGGCGCCGGCGTCTTCGGCTCCGGCGGGATCACCGTCTCGCCCGGTGACGTCGTCGTGTTCGCAGCGGGCACCTACACCGACACGAATGGCGACGGCGCGGTCATGCGCATCTCGGGCAGCGGCACGGCGACGCAGTGGGTCACCTTCGTGTCCCAAACCAAGTGGGGGGCGCATATGTGGGGGAACAACAACGCCGTGGCCGAGGGGATCTCGCTCGACGGCGCGAACTACGTGCGCGTCGAAGGGTTCGAGGTCTCGGACGTCGGCAACGTGGGCAGCCCACGGGGGAGCGCGTCCGGCATCGACCTCTACAACGGCGGGAAG
>Ga0214472_10006516_pt1 | contig 12219 bp, 9 predicted proteins | sample RVTome_6_FD_207662 | JGI IMG/M metagenome (GOLD analysis project Ga0214472, IMG submission 207662) | Soil microbial communities from uranium-contaminated site in the Upper Colorado River Basin, Wyoming, United States - RVT140D175 | ecosystem: Environmental > Terrestrial > Soil > Contaminated >... | reverse complement strand
GTGGTCGCTGAAAAACCTGTTCGATCGCGGGCTGTTGTACAACGGCCACAAGATCGTCTGGTGGTGGGCCCAAGGCGGCACGGCCCTCTCATCGGGCGAAGTCGGCGAAGGCTACCGCGAAGTCGCCGACCCCAGCGTGTATGTGCGGTTTCCGCTGCTGGACAAGCAGGGCCGCGAAACAGACGAATCGCTGGTGGTCTGGACCACCACGCCCTGGACGTTGCCCAGCAACCAGTTCGCCGCCGTGCGGGGTCAATTGCAATATGCGACCGTTCTGGATGAGGAGACGGGGCGAAAATACGTACTGGCCGCGGAACTGGTCGAGACGCTGGCCGAGAAACTCAAGCGCGAGTTGAAGCTGGTCGCCATGCTCAAGGGAAGCGAACTCGTCGGCCGCCGTTATTTGCCGCCGTTTGATTATTATTACGCCGCGCACGGCGAGGCCGTGGGAACCTTGAAGGACGGCCGCCGCGAACATGCCGCCTGGCGCGTGGTCAACGCCGATTTCGTGACCACCGACAGCGGCACCGGCGTGGTGCACCAAGCGCCCGCCTTCGGCGAAGTTGACTTCGACGTGTTGATGGCCGAGCAGGATCGATTCGAGGCCGGCCAGGGTCCGACGTTGATCTGCGCCGTCGCTCCCGACGGCAAGTTCACCGCCGAGGCGCCCGATTACCAGGGCCGTTGGGTCAAAGAGGCCGACAAGGACATCACCCGCGCGTTACGCGCCCGCGGCTTGCTCGTCCATCAAGAGCAGTATCTGCACGAGTACCCCTTCTGCTGGCGGGCCGAAGAAGATCCGCTGATCCAATACCCGCGCCAAAGCTGGTTCATCCGCACGACGCAGTTTAAGGATCAGTTGCTGGCCAACAACGACCGCATCAACTGGCTGCCGGAACACATCCAGCACGGGCGGTTCGGCAACTTCCTGGAATCGAACGTCGACTGGGCGCTGTCGCGAGAGCGCTACTGGGGCACGCCGCTGCCGATCTGGAAATGCGAAGCAACCGGCCAGGCCGAGGCGGTGGCCAGCTACGACGAACTGCTGGCCAAGCCGGGCGTGCAGGGGACCGAGTTCTGGCTGGCCGCCAAACTGAAGCGCCCGGACCTGTCGGAACATCTCAAGGTTCACAAACCGTACATCGACCTGATCACGTACGACTCGCCTTTTGCCGCCGGCAAGCGGATGCGCCGCGTGCCGGAAGTGATCGACTGCTGGTACGACTCCGGCGCGATGCCGTTCGCCCAATGGGGCTATCCGCACCAGGGCGTCGAGCAGTTTCGGCAGAGTTTCCCCGCCGATTTCATCAGCGAAGCGCTCGACCAGACCCGCGGCTGGTTCTACAGCCTGTTGGCGATCAGCACGCTGCTGTTCGGCCGGCGGGACGACGAGCCGTCGGACGAACTGGCGCCGCCGGCCGACTACCCGCATCCTTTCCGCACCTGCATCGTGTCGGGGCTGATCTTGGGCGAAGACGGCAAGAAGATGTCGAAGCAGAAGCGCAATTACCGGGAGCCGGGCGAGATCTTCGACCGCTATGGCGCCGATGCGCTGCGTTGGTACTTCTTTGCCAATCAGCCGCCCTGGACGGCCATCCGTTACAGCGAACAGGCGATCAAAGACAGCGTGCCCGAGTTTCTCCTGCGGCTGTGGAACGTCTACAGCTTTTTTGTGATCTACGCCAACATCGACGGCTTCGAGCCGGCCAAGGAACTGACCGGCGACGTCGGACAACTCGGTTCCGCGGCCCTGTCCCGTGCGAAAACCTATCGTCCCGTGCCGGACCGCGGAGAGTTGGACCGCTGGATCCTGAGCGATTTGCACCGCACCGCCGCCGCCGTTGTCCAGCGGATGGACGCCTACGACAACTATGGCGCCTGCCAGCAGATTTCCGCGTTCGTCGAAGGGCTGAGCAACTGGTACGTCCGGCTCAGCCGCGAGCGGTTCTGGAGCGGGGAGCAATCGAGCGACAAGCGCGACGCCTACTGGACGCTGTATGAGTGCCTGTTGACGACCGCGAAGCTGGCGGCGCCGTTCCTGCCGTTTCTGGCCGAACGCCTCTGGCGCGACCTGGCCGTCACGCCCTTTGGCCAGCGCGTGCCCGAAAGCGTACACCTGTGCGATTACCCGCCTGGGGAGGCGGGCGTGGTCGATCCGCTGTTGTCGGCCCGCATGAGCGTGGTTCGCGAAATCGTATCGCTGGGCCGCTCGGCGCGGATGGAAGCCAAACTGAAGGTCCGCCAGCCGCTGTCGAAGGTGGAAGTCGTGCTGGTCGATTTGAGCCATCAGCCGTGGCTGGAGTCGCACGCCGAGTTGATTGGTAAGGAATTGAACGTCAAGAACGTCGATTTCGCGCCGGACGCCGATCAGTACATCACCTTCGTCGTGCTGCCCAACCTAAAGCGACTCGGACCGCGCTTGGGCCGGCGGCTGCCCGCCTTGAAACAGGCGCTGACCGATACCGACGGGGCGGCACTGATGAAAACGCTCGAGGCGGAAAACCAAGTGGAAATCCCGCTGGCCGACGGCCCGGTGACGCTCGATTGGGAAGATATTCAAGTGCGATTGCAGGCCAAGAAAGGCTGGAGCGCCGCGCAGGGCACGCACGCCGTGGTGATCATTTCCACGGAACTGAACGACGAGTTGATCGCCGAAGGCCACGCCCGCGAATTCGTCCATGCCGTGCAAAACCGCCGCCGCGAAATCGGCTGCGAGTATACGGACCGTATCGCCATCGGACTAGAGACCGATGCCCGCGAGTTGACTGACGCCGTCCGCGCCCACCGGGACTACATCACCGCTGAAACGCTTTGCGAGCGGTTGGAATTCAAACCGCTGGCCGGCGCCGAGGGGGTGGAACTGACGTTTGCCGGTTTCGATTTGAAGCTGTTCGTCAAGGTCGTCAAGCGGAAACACTCCCCATGACTGGCCACGGCTCCCGCGCGCCGCTCCGGTTGGCCGTGTTGATCTCCGGCGGCGGCACGACGCTGAAAAACCTGCTGGAAAGAATCGACGAAGGCAGGCTCGACGCGCGGGTCGAATTGGTGATTTCCAGCAATCCGTCCGCCCGCGGACTGCAACTGGCACGCGACGCGTCGATACCCACGGAAACACACGAGCGCCGATCATTCCATTCGGCCGACGACTATAGCCGCGCGGTGTTCGCGCCCTGTCGCGACGCTGGAGTGGATCTGGTCGCGATGGGCGGTTTTTTGAAGTTCGTGCCGATCCCGGCCGATTTTGAAAACCGCGTGATGAACATCCACCCGGCACTGATTCCGGCGTTCTGCGGCCGAGGTCTATACGGTTTGCGCGTGCATCGCGCCGTGTTGGACTACGGCGCGAAGGTCACCGGCTGCACCGTGCACTTCGTCGACAACCAATACGACCACGGTCCCATCATCCTGCAGCGCACCGTGCCCGTGGAAGCCAACGACACGCCGGAGTCCTTAGCCGCCCGCGTTTTCAAGGTCGAATGCGAGGCGTATCCCGAAGCGATTTCCCTGTTCGCCGCCGGTCAATTGCGGGTCGAGGGACGGCAGGTGCGGGTGGATTGGTAAAATGGGGCATTTGAGATGTGTCGTTTCACAAAGTTTTTTACATAACTCGTTTTAGAAATATAACTTACGTCGTTGTTCGCCAATCATTCGAGCGTGTGACGGGAATATGTGGCATATGAGTATGACGCTGGATCAATTCGATCGGCTTCTATCTTGAGCGCGCGGGCTACCGAAGCAGCCAATTGCAATTACTCCGCGCGATTCCGATGCAATTCGACTTTTACTTGGCCAACCAAATGGGTCAGACTGACTACGTAAAGCGTTGGAAATTATTTGTTCCAAAGAGGTTTTAGACGTACTTTCCGCATAACTGGCTTTGAATTTCGGCGAATTTCTGCGGGCCTTTCAGGCTGACGGTGGAGTGGGCGCGGAGTGGGCGCGCGAGCGACTTGGTCCGCGTTGCCGGCATTTTCAGCGCGATTCCCATGGGGACAAGAGCGGTCCGGCAAAACGAAAATTTTTTGAAACGGACTTACGCCGATTGTCATCGACGTAAATCGCGCGCCGCGCAACTTACGTCGATGGCCGTTGTCGTAAGTAAAATTCGAACCGCGCGGGGGACTTTTCTGGACACTTGGTCGGGGATACATCTGAGCAGCGGAGCAGTGTTTCGTCGCAGGGTCGGCGGACTGACTTCGCCTTCCGGCTGCAAAGGATGGAGTCCGACCATGGCCAAGAAGAGAAGCGTACGGCGCGCCGCCGTCGATCGCGGCGAACCGGGGCAGACCGCCAAGCGAGGCGGCCGCACGCTGCGAAGTTACACCGTGGGCGCCTTGCCCATCGTCAACCGCATGTTGCAGCGGGTCCAACTCGAACCGTTCCTTCGCGACCATCTCCGCCCCGACGGGCCGCGCACCAAGCTGCCCACCTGCACGGGCCTGCTGCTGGTGCTGCGAAACCTGCTCTTTTCTCGCGAGCCGGTCTACGGCGTGAGTGAATGGGCGGACCGGTACGCCCCGGACCTGGTGGGGATGACCACCGCGCAGCGAGAGCATCTCAACGACGATCGGCTGGGACGCTGCCTCGCGCCGCTTGTTCGAGTCGGGGCAGCATGAACTGGTGTTGGATGTCGTGCGGCACGTCATCAAGGAGTTCGATCTCCAACTGGATGAGTTGCACAACGACTCGACCACGATCTCGTTCTTCGGCGCCTACGCGGACGCCGGCGAACCGGGAGAGCAGCGCGGCCGGCCCACGCCTGCGATTACCTATGGCCACAGCAAAGACCATCGTCCCGACCTGAAACAACTGCTCTACATCCTGACGATCACCGAGGACGGCGGGGTGCCGGTCTACTTCACGACCAAGAGCGGCAACACGGTCGACGACCAGACCCACCAGGAAACCTGGGATCTGCTGCGGGAATTGGTGGGGAACCCAGACTTTCTTTATATAGCTGATTGCAAGCTGGCGACGATGGACAACATGCGTTACATCGCTCGAAAGGGAGGGCGTTTCATCAGCGTGCTGCCGGCGACACGCAAGGAAGACACGGAGTTTCGGCAGCGTCTGCGGGAGCACCCCCAGGAGACAGCCTGGACATGGCTGTACGACATTCGAAACGAAGACGACGAGGAAGAGATCGTGGACCGGTTGTCGATCTGGCCACGTGAAACACTCACCTCCGATGGCTACAGGCTGTGGTGGTTTCACAGCACCCGCAAGGCACAGCGGGACGAAGCGGCGCGTCTGAAGAAGATCGACCGCGCTCTGGGCGAACTGAACGACCTGCGCCGCCGGATGCGTGGTCCTCGGTCCCGCTTTCGCGAGCGGCCGCAGGTGCAAGAAGCGGTCAAGGCGGTCTTGGATGGTCTGGAAGTCCGCGGTTGGCTGCGCGTGGGAATCCAGCAGTGGTGTGCGGAAGATTACCGGCAGGCGACGCGCGGCCGACCCGGCAAGGACACCAAGTATGTCAAGTCCGAGAAACTCTCTTACGACCTGGAGTGGGAGATCGACACCGAAGCGTTGGACCTGGAACGAGCCGGGGACGGCGTGTTCCCGCTGGTGACCAACGTCCGTGAATTCTCGGCGAAGGACACGCTGCAAGCCTACAAGCGTCAGCCGGTGATTGAAAAGCGGTTCTCGCAATTGAAAACCGACTTCGAGGTGGCTCCGGTCTATCTCAAGAATGTCAGTCGCATTCAGGCGATGCTGTGCGTCTACTTCTTCGCCATGCTCGTGCAGGCGCTGCTGGAGCGCGAGCTGCGCGGGGCGATGCAGGCCGCCGGCAAAGATTCGTTGCCGCTGTACCCGGAGGGGCGCGCCTGCAAGCGGCCCACCACGCGCCGTGTGATCGACGTCTTCGAGCCGGTTCAGCGCCACTGGCTGACGGATCGCCGCCGCACGGAAACCTTGGTCACCGATCTGTCGCGATTGCAACGGCGGATCCTCAGGCTACTGAAGATGAACCCCAAGGATTACGGACGATAGCTCACCCCCACCCCGCCCCCCGGAAAATCCAAAGAAATGCGCCCGCGGATATGCGGAAAGTACGTTCGTAGATGTTCTTCATCGCGGTAAAATGACGAGGGTCTTGGTATCACGATCGTTGAATTCTTTTTTGCACCCCGGCTACCAGGGCCGTAAAGGTGCATTTCGACCCGCGCATCGAATTGCTGGAAGTTAACCTCCGGTGATGGCGCTCACTGTCGAAAGTGCGTAAGGAAATCGGTTTCCGCTCGTCATACGTTTCAGGTAGGCACGGTAGCCCCGTAACCTAACCGCCCCAAAGACCGATCGTATCGGCGAAGGGAAGAAGCCAATAGATGAGCGTGCCATGGATACTCTTCGCCCGGGATGCAGAAGACGAACTCGACACCTTCGTTCTCCAAGGCTTTGACGAATAGATCAGAGGCTTTCATCGTAATTCCCGTTCACTTCTTACGATTAGACGACGCCGTAGGCCAGCATGGCGTCCGCGACTTTGATAAAACCGGCGATGTTCGCACCACGGACGTAGTTCACCATTTCATCCGTCTGGCCGTGCCGGACACACTTGGCATGGATGTCGCGCATGATTGTCTTCAGTTTGGTGTCCACTTCTTCGTGGCTCCACGAGAGCCATTTATCGAAGACTCCTCTTACGAGCGGCGTGAACCGAGTTCGGCTGTACTGGTCGCCCAGTTTGCGGATAGCTTCAGCTTGTGTCGGATACGGATGAATCGTGCTGCCGATCTTCGAGAGTCCTAGACCGTCCAGACTTGACAGTCTGTTGAAGAATTTGGGTGCCGCTGCTGGCTTGTCCAGCAGAGGCACCCAATTTTACGACCGGGCACTTTTTCAACAGACTGTTACGCCATCAGCGGCTCGCGGCCGGCGGCGCGGCGGGCGTCGGCGATTTGGCCGCCGTGGAAGCCGAAATGGATGATCGTGGTGGCGAAACACTGCGCCACGGTGCCGAAGTACGCGCGCATCTCTTCAGGCACGGAGGTCGGTTTGTCCAAATCCTCATCGCTGAGCGAACCCAGATAGTCCAACGTGGCGGCGCGGATCTTTTCAAATTCCGCCAGCACTTCCTCGTACTTTGGGTACACGCCGGCGTCGGTCACCGGTTGGGCGCCTTCGCCGAAGATCTCCTTCCAGTGCGCCAGCGGATTCTCGCCGCCGCGGGCGTATTTGTGGATCAGGTTCGCCTCGCTGTAGGTCAGGTGCCCGACGGCCCACATCGGATGATTGCCGCCGTGCGGCGTGGGCTGCACGAGCGGCGCGTCTTTCATATCGGCCGCCAGCCCCATGATCCAGCCCTTGCTCATCTCCAGCGAGGCCCTGATGAAATCGGTCGTCTTCATGATTTGTTCCTTTCGGCGATTTGTGTCGCAGTGCGAACCGGCGGCCATCCATTGTCGCGTTGGACGTGCGGAATTGCAATCGATCGGAATTCCATCTCCACCGCCCAAGCGGCAATCGCATTTTCCGGCGCGGGCCGCTGACCGCCCAGTGTCACAAGCCGCCGCTGAATCGGTGGGTCTGCGCCTTGGATTTGGCGCAGTGCGCGCTATCAAAAACCTGCGGGCTCACGAAACCGCCGATGCGTGGGTCAGGGCGGCGGAATGGACCGCATCGCAGGGGCGCCGGCATGCACGAACGGATCATTTGGGCGTCAATACCAGGTAGCGGCCTTCGCCGGATGAGCTGACGTCGAAGGTGCGCGCCGCCCCGCCCAGATGGAAATGAGCCACGAATTCTCCGGCCGGAATCGTCAGGTTCTCTTTGTCCTGTTTCGTTTTGATCGCGCCGCGCACGGGAGTGGAACCCGGCTCGACGAACTTCACCAGGATCCGCCCGCCCCCCTCGTCGTAGCCCAAGACGGCCAACTGCATGTTAGAATCAGGGTCTTCCAAACAGGCAACGGGAATCACCAAGTCGCCGTTCATCCGGCGGATGTACGCCGGCAGCGTCGCGCGGCCGTCGGAGCCGGGCGAGTAGAGTTTGAACTCCGCTTCGAGATTGTGCCTGGAACGTCCCGCCACCAGCCGGAACAGATCGCTGACGCTCAGCACGCCTTTCAGTTCCTGCCCGGCATCGACGACCGGCAAACAGCCGATACGGTTGGTCGCCAGCACCATGGCGGCTTTGCCCAACGGAGCGTCGGGGGACAACGTGAGTGGTTTTTCCCTCGAGATGAGCGCCTGGATCTCGGCGTCGTCGCCCGATGCGGCGCCGTCGTAATTGTTCTGGTGTTCGGCGACGAAAAGATGCCGCAACACGTCGCGTTGCGAGACAACGCCCAAGACCTTTTTCTGCCGATCCACGATCACGATCCGCCGCAAATCGTGTTCGGCCATCATGTCCACGACTTCGGCCACCGTGGCTTCGGCGTAGGCATAACGCACCTCCGTGGTCATCGCCGCGGAAACGCGCTGCTCAAGCACCCTGGACACTGTCTCGATTGTCTGCATCGTTTTCAACCGCCCACCATCGTGCTCTAACATGTCATGCGGGCGACCGGCAATGCCTATCGCCGTGCGTGGCCCTAGCAACTATAGCATCCGGCAGGCGCCGGCAAGCGATAACGGCAACGACGGTGTGCGATGACACGAAGACCTCAGTGGGCGACGCGGTGATCGAACAGTCGTATTCCTGATGGCAGATGGCGCGGTTGGATTATTTTGGATTCACCGCCCAAATAGTTCGGTTGTCGCGGTTATGGGGCGCCTCCGACAGGTGGGAGGGGGCTGCGCGGATTACGCCCGGTGTGAAGGACTTGGCACAGTGGACGGGCGCGCACGCCGCTGGCGTCGCGGCTAAACGATTGAATTGGCGTGGCACCGTACAATTAGCGCTGGAATAACGCCCGCAGGCAGATCTGTGACCAACTCTCGAAGCTGGCGATGTCGGGCCAAAGTTCGGCGACGGGTAGAAAACGGCCGTCGACGATGTCGTCCTCGCGCGACGCGACAGCCGGCTGCTGGACATCGAAAATATGCACCACGCCCAAGTGAACGCGGCCGACTTCGGTTTCATCGTCGTTGATCAGCCCCACGCAGCGGTCTTTGTACGGCGTGTCAATCGTGACTTCTTCGTCCAATTCGCGCCGCATTCCCTCGCGATACCGGTCCAACTCTCCGTCTTCGTCGACGGCCGAGATATGCCCGCCGACGCCGACGCTGCGTTTGGCGTGCAACCGGCGTTCACCCTGTCCGCTGCCGCGGGTGTATTGAAATACGTTCACTTGGCTGCGAGTGTCCGTGTAGCGGAAGATCACGTACGGGATCAACTGCTTGAAGCCGGGGTCTTCTTCGACCTCGGCCCGGGGCCGATAGCTGGTGTGCGCGGGACTGAACAATTCGTCGAGATACCTCCCCACGTCTTCGGAAAAACCCTGGAACGCCCCCAATCGATGGAACAGTTCCGTCGGCACCACCAATACGCGTTCCGTCTGTACCTGGCTCACCGGGGCTTCCTTTCTGTGGATCGGTCGAATGGCTGGCCGTCAGTATATCGTTGCTCGTCGGAATGTCCACGACGCGAACACAAGGTGACGTGAACAAAGCGGAAACGAGTTTTTAGCCCGCAGAGGCCTGTTGTACTCGACGCATGACGGAAACTCCCACTTCGCGCGTGGTGGATTGGCCGCCCAGATCGCGTGGCAGCACGTCGCCGTCGGCCAATAGGTTGGCGACTGCCTGTTCGAGTTGAAACCGCTATTTCTTCACGAGCACGGCAACCCAGCCGCCTTTGTACGGGGCGGAAAGCGTCACGACGCGCCCCCCCTCGATCGTCTTGTCCATCACGCGGTAGCCGCCCGAGGCCGATGTTTCCACCACGCGGCCCATCGAGACGCTGATCCACGTGATGTCCAGAGCGCCGGCAGCGCGCGACAGGTCGAGCTTCACCGATCCGCCGTTGGTGAAATAGAGCGCGTAGCGCTCGCCCGGCTTGGCGGCCAGATAGGCTTCATTCGGCTCGCGATCCGAAAGCAGTTCCATGTGGGGCGCGATCTCCCAGAACTTGATCCGGCTCTCCAGGATGCGCGCGCCCCGGATGCTGGCTTCGGCCAAGTCGTTCAGTCCGTTGCCGGAGTCGGGGCGATGGAACCGCGCCGCTGCGGAGCCGCCGAGGATGTCGCGCCAGAACCGCTCGACGCCGTCCTCCGGGCCGCCCGTCCCGAAGGTCTTGTAGCCGCTGCCGTAGATCTTCGTGTTGTTCATGGGACGCGGCGACTTTTCGAGTTGACTGGACACCCACAGCACATTGTTCCAGTGCGCGTCATCGTAGCTGCGGCTATTGACCTGCGAGACGTCGAGGAACGGATACATTTTAGATTCGTTGACGGCCAGTCGCAGGTTTTCCGACTTCTGCGGCGTCCACACATCGTCGAACATGTCGGTCGCGTAGACGACCACTCCCCGCTGGGCCGCCTTGGTCCGAATGAACGTCATCCAATGTTGCCCCCATTCCAGCGGACCGGATGTTTCGTTGTTCATGCAGTAGAGCACGTTCGGGTATTCCAAGCTGTACGACAGCATCTTTGCGACCCGCCGCTGTTGATACTCGCGGACCTTGTCGAGCTTCGACGTGTACAGCGACATGCCGGGGATGGAAAAGAAAAAGGGCTGCTTGTTCTGGCCGGGATGCGCGGGATACTCGGCGTCAAACCCCGTCTGTTCGTACGTGTAGTTCACGTTGTTGGCGGGATTCCAGGGGCTGGCGACCCAGTGATCCCGCGAATAATCGAAGCGGTCCCAGACTTCGATCTGGATGATGATGTCCCGCTCGTGGCTCCACCTGAGCAGGTTTTCAAACCGCGTCCAGTATGCGTCGTTCCACTGGTCCAGGTCGTACTTGCCGTTGGACAGTTTCTTGAACTCCTGCACCTCGAATCCGAAATCGGAACGAGCACTCATGGTATTGCGGATGTAGTTTCCACCGACTGCCTGGATCTCGTCCAGATGTTCCTTCAGATTGGGAATCTGAAACAGGTTGTCGTCCCGGCTGCCACCCAGCAGCAACACCCCTTGGCCCTTGTACTGCCAGTAACGCGGGTTCTTCGGCCAGGGCTGGATGCGGTCCGCGTTGTCAGCGGCGACTGCTGATCGTACGGCACAGGGCATGCTGCCAACGAAGGCGAAGGCCGCGGTCAGAAGCAACGCGAATAACGAACTCGGCCTCGGAAATGGCATCACAAACTCCTTGGGCTGTTGGGTTCCCACGCTCGTCGGTCTGAGGAAACCGGCGAAGGTTTCCTACCGGCCGCTTTCGTCGGCCGAAACCAGTTCCCGGATGTAGATACTTTTGAAATACAACGTGTTGCCGTGGTTTTGCAGTTCGATCTGGCCGGTCGGGTAGATCGGTTTGTCCCGCTCCCAGTAGTTCTCCAGCACCACGTCGTCCACCACCAGCACGTCGTTTAGCTTCACGGTCACCCGGGGGCCGACCATTTTGATGTAAAAAGCATTCCACTCACCGGGCGGGTGGTCTGCCATCGCCAAGGGCTTGGATGGGTTTTGTTGGTTGTTGTACAGTCCTCCCGAGCCGATATCGTTCAGCGCCGAATCCCAGATCTGCACCTGCGGGCAGCCGCGCAGGTAGATGCCGCTGTCCCCCTTTTCCTTGATCTTCCAATCGACGTACATTTCGAAGTCGGCGTAATCGCGGGCCGTGCAGAGATTGTCGCCGCCGCCGTCGAAGACCAACACGCCCGCTTCCACCTTCCAATGTTCGCGCATCCGTCGGTCGGCCGCCCGCTGCGCCTCGGCCAATTCGTCGGGCGACATGGCGGCGCGCGATTTCGGATTTCCGACCAACCCCTTCCAGCCGGACAAATCCCGCCCGTTGAACAAGGCCACGAAGCCCTCCGGCGGCGTGTTGTCCGGCTGCGCGGCAGTGGCCGTGATGGCCGGCAAAAGCAACGACGACAATAAAGCGGCAGCCACTATGGCGTGAAAACGGGGCATGGCGAAGTTCCTCGGATGCGGTTGTTAGAAAAAGGGCGCCTGCACACCGACGGCACCCACGTCGGGTCATGGCCGACAACGCCCACCGTGCGGCTAGCGATCCATGACAAATAGCACTTGCTTCTCGTTACAAATCTCGTACATGATCGTGGCTGACACAACGGCCGAAATCAAGAGCAGGCTGACGCGAATTGGCTCCGCCGCGCTGTCGTCACAGGCCATTGGCGCCGAAACGAGGTCGAATTTTGATTTGGATTCCGTT
>Ga0214472_10006515_pt1 | contig 12220 bp, 9 predicted proteins | sample RVTome_6_FD_207662 | JGI IMG/M metagenome (GOLD analysis project Ga0214472, IMG submission 207662) | Soil microbial communities from uranium-contaminated site in the Upper Colorado River Basin, Wyoming, United States - RVT140D175 | ecosystem: Environmental > Terrestrial > Soil > Contaminated >... | reverse complement strand
TGTCCGGGACTTGTTGGCCGCCACGAAGGCATTGTAGGAGTCTGCCCCGGCGGTGCCTTCGGGGAGTTCATCAAAATCAAAATCGGGCGCAACCACGTAGGCGGGGGAAGAATTGATGATATCCCCCAGAAGGAGGTATGGCGCCAGGCCCAACCCTGTTTGCCTGGGACGGTTGCGGAAAATGCCGCCATTCTGCTGTTCGTTGGAGGTATCTCCGCGAAGGTAATTCAGGCGCAGTTTGCCGATCGTGGCATCGTTAGTATCATTCAGGGCTGTGGTCATACTGCCAGACAAGTTGGCCCAGTTGGCTACGGTAAAGGCCTGCCCGCGGGTCACGTTGTCCTTGTAGGTAAAGATACTGCGGCTTGCATGGGCGGGTATTTTGCTGACTTCATCGGTGGACCATTTGACGGTTCCAAGGCTGGCAGAGGTATCGATCCTGATGGCATTGAGGGTTCCCGACCAGTCGGCGGTATTAAAGCTGGCCTGATAGATCACCGTTTCCATGCTGGGGTCCACCGTGTTCAGGCGGGTGGAGTTAGCGGCCAGGGCAGCAACGGAGGATTTTTGCTCCTTGACGTTGAGGAAGGCGTCACGCAGGGCCGCCACCAGCTTGTCGGGCTTGGTGGCCAGCACATAGTTGTCGGGCACGCCGTCGCCGTCAGCATCCCATTCGGAGGCTAGATCGGGGAGCTGATTGTCGTTTGAATCGATAAACCCGCCAAACTTTCCGGCCAGCCACAACATATTCATCTCCCCGGTCAGGGGATCGTTGCTGTATTCCTGAGTATCGACCATAAAGGTGGACACGGTCTGCGGGTCGTTGTCGATAGTGCTGGTGTCGGCGTCCCCAAGGTCCGGTCGGATGTCATGTACGTTGGCATAATAGGCGAGACCGGCGATGTAGTAGGAGTTTTGTTTTGGCCCCCAGGGGCTGGTGCCGGCCACCTTGCTCAACTTGGTTATGAGTTTGAGGTTGGAGGCGTCCCAGTCGCAGACGGCTTCGGTACAACCGATGAGCTGGTAGGTGCCGTGGATACCCTGCGCGGCACCGACCTGGTCGGTCCAATCTGAGACGTTGATGAGGTCATCTCCGGTCGGGGGGTTGGAGGGCTGCCCATAATCGCTCCCCAGGCTGAGGGATTGACCGTTGTAGGTGCTGCCGCTGAAGCGTGTGCCCGGCAGTGTTTTGTCCAGCCAGGGATTGGCGTCGTTGATGCCGATAATGAAGCTTTTCTGGCAGTTGTACAGGTAGGGGTCAGTCCAGGAGGTCAGGACCGGAAAACCACCCTTTTGGCTGTCGGTAAGACCCGAGCTGTATTCCGGGGTCGGGTCGAGGTTTTTAAAGTAACGCAGGCTCTCGTAATACAACTCCCCGATTGGGTCGTAAGATTTGTAACCGTAGTGGCTGAACTTGTTGATGTAATTGATCACGCCGCTGAAGTCCACACCGCCACTGCCGGCCAAGCCCTCCGGATCGGAGAGATAACGTCCATCCGTCCCGTATTCCTTCACACTATTGCTTACATAGCTGCCGGATCCGTCTGGTGCTGTCGGGCCGACATATTTCATGTTGGATCGGAGCACGCCGCCGTCGCGATCCTGGCTATTGTCCGCCGTGTAGCTGGTGACGGCAAAACGCATGCTGCGAGCATTCTCCTGCACCAGCCCCTCAGGTTTATAGTAGCTATTGTTGTTGTAGCCGGTGCAGTTGCTTTCAAGGCCGGCGACGGGATCGCAGACCTTGACCCGAAGATTGTAGGTTCCTTTTTCACTCCCCTGGTAGGTTGTGCCGAATTGGATCTTGGGGATAAAGCCTTCGCCGGTGCCGGTGTCGTTGTTGTAAATATGGATGCGGGCGTCAGACCAGGGCGTGACGGAGGAGGGCGCTACGTTATCGTTTACATAGAGATATTTGGGGGGGAACCAGTTGTCATTGTTCTGTTTGCGGCTACGCTGTACCACGGTCAAGCTGGTGGTGTCTGTCTCTCGGTCGCCGCCGGTCATGGTCAGGCTGAACATGTCAATGGCGGTCATGCTGGCCCAGTTCATAAAATTGCCGCTGAACTCATTACTGCAGGTGTGTGTCGCCGAAGCAGGACCATTGGGGGAGAAATAGTTGTTGGTTGAATCGTAGCTGTAACATTTGTCAGGGTCGAAATAACCCAGATAGGAACTGCTGGCCGAATAGCAGATTCCGACCGAGCCCCCCTTCCAAACGCCGTCGACCAAGGTCCCCCGCCAAACACGTCCGCCACAGCTGCCGCCGTCCTCCGTGTCGTCCTGGTCGTTGTAGGCTGCCCCACCCATGGGGGTTTCAACGGACATGTTGAACAGGACATTAGGCTCGGCGCCGGAAACCAGAAACACGGGGATGTCGGCCATATCGGCAACGGCTTGTCCTGGGGGAAGAACCAGGGCCAGAAGAACAGCAAAAATTAAAAATCGTTTCAGCATGACAACCTCCTGTTTCACTGCTGCATGTCGAGAATATCGATCCGGAAAACCGTGCCGTTGCTCAGGTGGATCCGGGCGAAGGTAATATAGCCGACCGCCTGAATTGTGCCATAGGTTATCGACGCGCCTGTGGCAGTGTCGATGACCTCGGGGACGGCAACAAGTGCGTGTGAACGATAGTCAGCCGACTTGCCCAGGACCACCGGATATCGGGTGCCGTTGAGGATCAGGTGCGTGGGGGAGACCTGGCTTACCTCACCTTCCACGACCTGTGCGCCCTTCCCAGCCCAAAGGTTCCCGGCGACCAGACCAAACAGCAGGAAGAAGCAGAGTATGTGAACAACAGGTTTGCCCATGGCAAAACTCCTTGATGGAAAAGGTATTATCGCAGGTAAGTGGTTTGCAGCCGGAGCACAGAGCGCCCATTGGGGCTGACGCTGCGGCTGGTGATGCGCAGCATTTCGGATTTGGTGCCACTGGGCCCGTAGGCCTCTGAATCATCGGCTTCGTCTTCAATGCCGGCAACATACTCGATGATGTATTTGGGAAGAGGATATGGTGGGGTGGCCCCCAGGTCCCCGGCCTGATAGGTGAAATAGTTGGGGGTGGCGGCATCCCAGTCCACCAGGTCCCAGCGGGGTGTCGTGCCGTCGGTGACCGGGGTGTGCAGCCCTCCGGTATTGTTGAAGGCCGGGAGAAGGGCGAGGCCACCGATGTAGTTTTCCGCATCGCGAAGCCCGGCTTCGGCCGACTGAAAAGCCAGATCTCTCTGCTGCATGTTGCCCGCCATCCGTTCCTGCAGGGTGGTGCTCTGCATGGCGGCGAGACCGATGAGCGTCAGCAGCAGAATCAGCATCAGGCCGGTGATTAACACCGCCCCACGCTCGTTTTGTATCGTTTTAGATAAGTTCATAACCCTCTCTCCCTTAGCGCAGCCGGTTTCGGATACCGACAGTGCTGATCATCACCAGTCGCAGTCGCCGGTCATCTGCCGGATCGAAGTCATTGGCGCCATCACCGTCAACATCATACTGATTCGTGTCCAGAGGGGCCTTGGCGATGATCTGGGGGGAGCGAACCAGCAGGCCGACCCGGACACTGACGACATTCCCCCAGTCGGCAACCGCCGTTGCCGTTCGGTAGACGTCGGCTGCACGATTAGCGTCGGTATCCTCGCCGTAGAGGATCTGCATGTTTTCGATTCCTTCGATCAGTTCATCGGCAGCGGCGGAGCCGATCTTCTCATAGAGGGCGGGTTCGCCGGCGGCATTGTTGCGAATATAGTAGGTCCGGGTTTGGGGAAAAAAAACCTGGGAACCTTCGGCAAAAGCGTGTCCCAGATCCTTGGTGGCGTTGCCCGGGGTCTCCACTCCTGTATTATGCACGGTATTCCCGTTGGAATCGGTGTAGCTGGTTGTCTGGAATACGCTTGCTCCTTCACAGTCGGTGATGAGTAGAATATCGCCCCCTGAAGTATCGAGAAGGGGGGCTAAGCCCGCTGTAAGCTTAATGTCGGCCGATTGGATGGGCATCTTCTGGGTGACTTCAATCGTCGTATTTGGATCCACACCCCGAATGACCAGAATGTCGCTGCCGCTGACCGGGCTAACCAGGCCCATATCGCCCGCAACTGCCGAGGTGGGGACCACTGCGCCACCGGCATCGGCCCAGGTATTGGCGCCGGTCGCCTCAAGGCCATAGATCGACTGGCCGAAATTGAAATTGAAATAGGACGGGTTGTTCAATACATTGGTGTAAACACTGACGTCCTGCAGGCAGCCCAGAAAGCCCGCACCAAGAAGATCGCTCCGCAGGACGTGCATGGCGAAGCGGCCATTTTCCTGGGTGCGGCTCAGTTGATCGGTGACGGCGTAGGTGGTGGTACTGCCGACAAAGATCCGGTGTATCCCACCCAGCAGCACCAGGCTGATGACCATGGCGATCATCAATTCCACCAGGGTTAGCCCGACCTGGCACTTCAGCTTCTTGACGAAAATTTTCATAGGCGTGTCACCACTGTTATAAAGTCGTTCCCTCCGGCTTCGGTCCATTGGACCACCACGGTTGCAATGACGCCGCTGACATCGACCGAACCATCGCCCTCGGCCAACCGGAGCGACAAACTATTCTTCCACTCTGTCAGGTCGGTCTGAACCATCCCGGTGTAGGTTCCGCCGACGGGGTCGCCAAGGCCAATGTCGTAATCTTCGTCGAGGGCATCTGTCCGGTTGGCACGCATCCGGTCCAGAATGTCCTCGGCCGCCAACACGGCCTGAGAGCGGATCAGGGCACTGTTATTGTTGCGAAGTCCGCCTGTCTGAAGCGCTGCCAGCCCAATCAACCCTACGGAAAGAATGACCAGTGCCACAAGCACTTCGATCAGGGTGAACCCCTGCTCGTTGGTCTGCGAAAAGAATCGGGGGGTCTTTTTCATGGCAAGTCCTGTATCCTTTAGCTATGGCTACTGAATTCGGGCCCGACCCATGGTGGAAACAACGATGGCGAGGCTTCGGCTCCCGTCTGGGTTGGTGGAGGTAATGGTGCCGTTCCCCGGCGAAACGATGAATCCACTGGCCTGGAAACGGAGAAAATCGGCCACGTTGGTGTTGCCGCCTATGGTGACCTGGCCAAAGTCAGAGAAGCTGCGGATCAGCTCTTCATCAGCATCGCGCACTCCATCACCGTTATTGTCGGCAAAGATGATGAAGCCGGTTTCCCATCCCGACCCGCCATCGTCGGTGCAACTGGGTGCAGGCGCCATGAGGTCGTTGTCCGCGGTTGGATCGGCACTGCGGCACAGCGAAACGACCTGACCCCGGGTAACAGCTTCGCTCCGGGTCAGGTTGATGGCCACTAACAGGTCGTTGGCCGCCGCATTGACCGCGTTGCGATTGGTAAAGCCTCTGAAACTGTAGGTAGCGATGCTCAGGACGATGCTGAATATCGCCAACGTCACGATCAGTTCGATCAGAGTCACTCCTTTTGAATTCAGGCCTCGGGCCATCGAAAACCTCCTCACGGACAATGAATATCCTTGCAGCAAACTACGGGGTATCAAAAGCTTGGATTGGGTTCTTTCAACGAAACAAGTTTCGGGGAATTCGACCCTCTTTTCGATTAAAAAAAAACAACGCACATCCCTCCTCTGAATCATTAAATGAGGCGCATACTATCAATTAATGAATACCGAAATCAAGGGCATTTCAATTCTCGGGTATTTATGAACGGATCTTATGCAAAAACCATACAACAATAATCGCCAAACCGATATTTTTCTAATAAAACAACCGGGGTTCGGCTACTTGCAGTCCCTCAAAGGGTTTTCCGGCTTTCGGCAAAAAATCTCGCTCCTCCAAGGGGGATTTAAGTATTCAACCTACAAAACCTTCAAAAAATTCACATATTTTCTCTTGTATTACAGCTTGTTATCCTTGATTGCAGTGCGAGTTCTTTGCCAGAACCTTGGAACAATGGAAGGAGAAAGGTGTGCACGTTTTGCATGCCATGGGACAAAATTTGCTCACCAGGGAGCCCTCCGAAAATTCTTGACCCATAGGTCCACTATGGGCCTGAAAATTTCGACAGGCTCTCAGTGATTCAAGACGCAAAGACAGGATAAGATAGATGCTTCGAAAGAAAGCAAAAAGAAGGGATGGATAAGCAAAGATTGTGGTGAGAATATGAAAGGCGCGGACTCGATGTTGGTGGCAAAAGTCGCCTATTCCATGCCGTACTCCTTGATCTTGTAGAGCAGGTTCCGCAGGCTGATCTCCAGCAGCTTGGCCGCCTGGGTGCGATTGCCTTCGGTGGCGGCGAGGGCCCTGAGGATGTATTCCTTTTCCAGCCTGGTCGATGCCTTCTTGAGGGAGAATTCATCCGATGCTCCGCGTTTCTCGCGACGCATTTCTCCGGGCAGCGCCTCAAGGTCGAGTTCGGCGCCCCGGTTGAAGATCATGGTCCGTTCCACGAAATTGGCCAGTTCGCGGACATTGCCAGGCCAGGCGTAACTGGACAGAACCTGTTCGACTTCAGAGCCGAGTTTCGGAGCGGGCCGCCCCTCCCTGACGGCGATTCCGGAAATGAAATATTCCGCGAGCAGCAGGATATCCTCCCGCCGCTCCCGGAGGGGCGGGATGTGGATCTCCACCACGGCCAGGCGGAAGAACAGGTCGTCACGGAATTCGCCTTCATCGACCGCCTTCCGCAGGTCTCGGGCGGTGGCCGCCAGCACCCGGACGTCGACCTGGCGGGGTTTGGTTTCGCCAACCCTGCGGACTTCGCCCTCCTGCAGAACACGCAGCAGCTTCGGCTGAAGTTCCAAGGGCAATTCGCCGATTTCGTCGAGAAACAGGGTGCCGCCGTCGGCCGCTTCGAACAATCCGGCTTTTTGTTGCACCGCACCGGTGAAGGCTCCGCGGGCATGGCCAAAAAGTTCACTCTCGATCAATCCCTGGGCGATGGCCCCGCAGTTGACCGCAACGAAAGGTTTTTTCCTGCGCGGGCTCTGCTGGTGCAGTTGCCTGGCAATCAGTTCCTTCCCCGTGCCGGTCTCGCCGGTGATCAGTACCGGGGAGTTCACCTCAGCCACGCGGGCGACCAGGTCGAGGACTCTTTTCATGACCGTGCTGCGGTGGACGATTTTCCCGCCGTCCTTCTGCCGCCCCAGTTCCCTGCGCAGCACGACGTTTTCCTGTTGCAGTCGCAGCTTTTCCTCGGCCTTGCGCAGGGTCAGCTTGACTTCATCGGGCTTGAAGGGTTTGGAGATATAGTCGTAGGCGCCGGCCTTGAGACATTCGATGGCGGTATCGACGGTGCCGTAGGCGCTCATCATGATTACCGTCCCCTCGATATTCCGGTCCCTGACCGCCCGCAGAAATGCCAGACCGTCCATGCCCGGCATGCGGATATCGCAGAGGATTATCGTAATATCCTCTTTGGCCAGCAGAGACAGTGCATCGTCGCCGCCGGCGGCTTCAAAGACCCGGTAGCCCTCCTTTTCGAGGACCAGGCGCAGCATGTGGCGCATGGACGCTTCGTCATCTATGACCAGGACTTTATTGCCCTCACTTACCATGCGCTACCTCTTCTTCCGCTGGCAATCGTACCGTGAAACAACTGCCGCGACCGACCTTGGAGTGAACTTCTATTTTCCCTCCGACCTCGTCCACGACCCGATAGCAGAAGGCCAGGCCGAGCCCGCGGCCTTTGCCGGGCGCCTTGGTGGTAAAAAAGGGATCGAAGACGTGACCCAGGTTTTCCGTGGAGATTCCTTCCCCTTCGTCAGCCACCGACAGCCACACGGATTGTCCGGAAAGACCGGCCTCGACCTGGATTTGTCCCCCTTCCCGGGAGGCATCGCAGGCATTGAGGAGCAGGTTGACGAATACCTGTAACAGTTGATGACGAACCATGTGTACCGTCGCCAGGGATTGGGGGAGCAGCCGGACCAGTTGCAACCGGCTCAACAACCCCTGATTGGTCAGCAGATCGAGGGCCTCTTCCAGGACCGTCGCGGGATCGAAGGTTTCCGGCCGGGCTTTGCCGGGTGCGGCGTAGTCGAGCAGATCCCGCACCAGGTGATCGATACGGCCCGCCTCATTGGCGGCGCAGGCGGCGATCTCCTGCTGCCGGCCATCCGATAATTCAGATTTGAGCAGGTCCAGGTAGCCGACCACCGCGCCGAGGGGGTTGCCGATCTCATGGGCCATGCCGGCGGCAAGATGGCCGACGGAGGCCATCTTTTCCGAGCGAACCAGTTCGGCCCGGGTTTCCCGCAGGTCCTCGTTGGCTTGCCGGAGGGAATGAATGGTCGCTTCGGTCTTCCCGCGACTGTCCCGCAAGGCCTTCACCATGGCATTGAAGGATTTTCCGAGTGTGGCGATTTCCCGTGGCCCGTTTTCGGATACTTCCTGATCGAGGTCCCCTTCGGCCACCAGGAGGGTGGTGGCCATCAGGCTGTTGATGGGCCGCACCACGTTGCGATTGAGCAGATAAAGGCCGAACAGGAAAAGAATGCCACCGTAAAGAAAGACGTAAACCAGCAGCATTTTCTGCGCGTTTTGCACCCGCAGGGCAACATCGTTCAGGGAAAACCGCGACTGCAGAATCCCGCGAAAACCCCCGTCGCCGCGCAAGGGGATCAATACTTCGACGAATGACTCGTCGTGCCCTCCCCACAAGCCCCAGGTACCGGAATAGGAGACCAGGACCTCGGGGTCGGCCAGAAAACGCAACCGGGGCTGCACCACGGCCGTCTCTTCCGAAGTCATTCCCGATTGACTGGCATAGAGGGAGGCGAACCGGCCGTCGGTCAACCGCCAGACATGAACGGAACAGGTTCCGGGCAGGAGATGGATGCCCTGGGCGATCGCGACAGGATCGTCAGCCCCATCCTCCCCTCCCGTCGCCAGCGCTGAACCAAGGGTCCGACCCACGATTTCCATGGTGGTGGTGACGTTTTCCACCCGTTGGTCAAGCAGTTCCCGTTCGGTCAGTTTGAGCAGGAGAAATCCGCCGCACAGCAGCGCCGCCCCCAGAAGGAGGGTGATATGAAAGATGATCTCGGTGCGAAGACCGACCGGTTTCGCCATCAGGTTATCCCCAAAAGGACACAAGAGACTGCAAGGACTCCAGGGACTTCAAGGCCGTACCATAGCATAGCCAGAGTTTTTGCGAAACTGGCGTATCCAGGTGCAAGCTGCTATATTTACCACCGGATCCAAGGGCCTCACTTTTTGGTTGATGCGGGAAAACTTCATGAATATCGACGCCCTGCCGCTACGAGGCAACATCGGCAAGCTGTATGCCTTTTCGGTCCTGAAGATGACCCTGTTCCCCATGGCGGTCATCACCCTGTTCTGGAAGGACCAGATCGGCCTGAGCCTGACCCAGATCCTGTTGCTGCAGGCGATCTTCTCGGTGGCCACCCTCCTCATGGAATATCCTTCCGGTTATCTCAGCGACCGGCTCGGCTACCGCAGCGCCCTGATTCTGGCCTCTTTGCTGGCCATTGCCGGCTGGAGCCTTTATACGGCGGCAAACTCTTTTGCCGGCGTGCTGCTGGCGGAAATCGTTCTCGGCTGCGCCTGGGCCTTTATCAGCGGATCGGACAGCGCCCTGCTCTATGAAACCCTGCGCGCAACGAAGAGGGAGGGCAGCTACGCCCGGTTCGACGGCCGCATGACCGGCGCCGCCCAGACCGGCGAGGCGGCCGGAGCGCTTTTTGCCGGGATCATGTACGCAACCTGGCCGCTGATGCCTTTTTTGTTTCAGATCGGCGTCTGGATCGCCTGTGTGTTGCTGTGCATTTCCATGACGGAGCCGCCCAGGGAAAGCGAGCCCCCCATCCAGTCCCATCTGACCGAAGCCCTGCGCACCTGCCGCTACGCCTTTTTCGACAATCGCCATGTGCGGGCCACCATCCTGTTCGGCACCGGTCTCGGCATCGCGTCCTTTTTCACCGTCTGGCTGATCCAGCCCTACATGCAGGAAACCGGCGTCCCCCTGGCCTGGTTCGGGCCGGCCTGGGCCGGTGCCAACCTGACCGTCGCCCTGTTCTCTCTGATCAGCCACCGGCTGCACTTCAGCCTCGGCCATGCCGGCATGGCCATCCTCTTCATCGTGCTGATCGTCGCCGGGTATGCGGGCCTGGGCCTGACCGCAGCCACGGGGAGCTTTCTCTTTTACTACCTGCTGACCGCCATGCGCGGCCTGCAGGGGCCGATCATGCGCAACCACCTGCAGCAGGCCAGCCGGCGGGGCAACCGGGCCAGCATCCTGTCCCTGCACAGCCTGACCTTCCGCATTTTCTTCGTCGCCACCGGCCCCCTGGTCGGCATGAGCGCCGATCATTTCGGCCTGCGACCGACTTTTAGTTTGTTGGCGGTGATTTTCGGCGCGGTACTGTTGCCTGTTGCCTGGTTGTTTCTCAGGACGTTGCCTGGAAAGGCGGCGGGCGGCTAGCTCCCCCCTCCCAACCTCCCCCCGCTGAGGGAAGGAGTCTTTCCCTCCCCCGGAGGGGGAGGGTTAGGGAGGGGGAGGCAGTTTTCTCGATCGTTGCATCCGGAGCAACTTACAAAGTATTATATAACGACCACTGAACCGGCCCCCGGAGACCACGGATGAACCCTATTGCCCTGATCGAAAAGTATTACCCTCCCGGCAGCGACGCCCACCGCATCCTGCTGCACCACAGCGAACGGGTGGCCGCCAAAGCGGTGGCGATAGCCCAGGTCCATCGAGCGGACGCTCTTTTCATCCGGGAGGCCGCTTTGCTGCATGACATCGGCATTTGCTTCACCGCCGTGCCGCAACTCGGGTGCGAAGGGGACCTCCCTTACCTGTGCCACGGCATCAAGGGCCGGGAATTGCTGGAAGGGGAAGGCCTGCCCCGCCATGCCCTGGTCTGCGAACGGCATATCGGCGTCGGCCTGACGGCAGCGGAAATTCTCGATCGGGACCTGCCCCTGCCGGCGCGGGACATGCTGCCGGTCACCATCGAGGAACAGATCGTCACCTACGCCGACCTGTTCTTTTCCAAGGATCCGGCCAAGGCCGGACGGGAGCGGACTGTCGACCAGGTTCGCCGTTCCCTGGGACGTTTCGGCGAGGACAAGGTGGCGGTGTTCGATGAATGGCAATCCCGCTTCGGCGGATGAAATCGATGCGCTTCGTTCCTCAGCACATCCTACGCTCTCTTCACCCTTCACCCTTCACCCTTCACCCTTCCATCTCGTCAAACCGCAACCCGCGATAAATATCCCCGGCGCGGGGCGCGATCTTCTCCTCGAACAGCCGGAAATACTCCTCGACGGTCGGGATCTGCCCCAGGATGGCGACCATGGCGGCCAATTCGGCCGACCCGAGATACACTTGCGCGGCGTCCCCCATGCGGTTGTCGAAGTTGCGGGTCGAGGTGGAAAACACCCTGGCGCCGTCGGGCACCCGAGCCTGGTTACCCATGCACAGGGAACAACCCGCGGTTTCGATCCGTCCGCCAACGGCACTGAATATAGTGAACTTGCCTTCTTCCTTGAGCTGCCGCTGGTCCATGCGGGTCGGCGGACAGAGCCAGGTGCGTACCGCTCCGCTGAAGCCCCGTCCCTGCCAGAGAGCGGCGGCGGCCCGGAAGTGGCCGATGTTGGACATGCAGGAACCGATGAAGACATCGTCGATGGCTCCCCCCGCCACTTCGGACAGGGACCGGACATCGTCGGGATCGTTGGGACAGCAGACCAGCGGTTCCTTGATCTGGTCCAGATCGATCTCGATCACGGCGGCGTATTCGGCATGGGGATCGGCCCTGAGCAATTTCGGGTCGCGAAGCCAGGCTTCGGCGGCGTCGATGCGCGCCTGCAGGGTAGCGGCATCCTGGTAGCCGTCGGCGATCAGACTCCGCATGAGGGCGACATTGGAACGGAGGAAGCGGGCCACGCTTCTCTCGGAAAGATCGATGCAGGTCGCGGCGGCGCTCCGTTCGGCGGCGGCGCAGGTCAGCTCGAAGGCCTCTTCCACGCTGAGGCCGGGCAGCCCTTCCATCTCCAGGATACGGCCGCTGAAGATGTTCTTTTTGTTCTTTTTCGGCACGGTCAGCAGACCCTGTTGAATGGCCGCGTAGGGGATGGCGTTGACCAGGTCGCGCAGGGTGATGCCGGGCGGCAACTGCCCCTTGAAACGCACCAGCACCGACTCGGGCATGTCGAGGGGCATGAAGCCCAGGGCCCCGGCGAAAGCCACCAGCCCGGAACCGGCCGGGAAGGAAATA